>Ga0210399_10004555_pt1 | contig 10764 bp, 5 predicted proteins | sample IncBWC14MmetaG_FD_150865 | JGI IMG/M metagenome (GOLD analysis project Ga0210399, IMG submission 150865) | Forest soil microbial communities from Barre Woods Harvard Forest LTER site, Petersham, Massachusetts, United States - Inc-BW-C-14-M | ecosystem: Environmental > Terrestrial > Soil >...
CAAACGGTTCCGTCAATCCATGCACAGAGGCAGGCCCATGGGAGAGTCGTTCGATCATCGCCCGGCGGGTTGGATCAGACAGAGCCGTAAATGTTGTATCTAACTTATCCACAACCATATGGTAGTGAATTATCCGTCGATGTCAAGTGTGGATTTTGGAGTTCCCGATTTCTGTTTCCTGATCTCTGAACCCTAACACCTGCGCTAATTTATGCTTCCCCATGCGCCGCGTATCGCAGCTAGGTGCATGGTTTAACAAAATAGGCTTCCTTGAGCAATTACTCATTAACCTGCGATTAGAGTGCCACCGCAACCTGCGCAGGAGAGCGAGCCGTCACGGCGGAGGCCCTGACATCAGGGGCCGGGGGATGCGGATTGCCGTTGGAACCTGTTCTCGATGTATTGCCGGCCCGTTGGGCAAGTGATCTTTGCCAATTGGCTTGCTACGACCTCCGCGATGAGTAGTAAATCGCCAATCCACTCATCGAGGAGATTAGTACCGGGAAGTCGGCTTGTAGGAAGTGATCTCCGCGCTTGGCATCGATCCTGGACGGATTACGGGCCACTCAGAAGCAATCCGCATGCTTGATAAACGCGCCGATCAGCTGCTTGCCGATTACCCGCCCTTTCAGAGTGTTGGATGTGTTGGCTTCCCCAGGCAACTTGTGCGATTCTCTACGTTACTTTTCGCGAGGACCTGGCCAGATGATGAAGCGTTTCAAGGATTTGTCTGAAAAAGAGATCGTGGCCCTGGCCATTGCCAACGAGGAAGAGGACGGCCGCATCTACGGCGAGTTTGCCGATGCGCTGCGCGATTCCTACCCTGCGACGGCGGAAATGTTCGAAGAGATGCGGGTGGAAGAGGCCGGCCACCGCGACCGGTTGCTGGCACTGTTTCGCCAGCGTTTTGGCGATCACATTCCTCCCATTCGTCGCGAAGATGTGCGCGGGTTTTTGAGCAGGCGGCCGGTGTGGATGATGCGGCCGTTGGGCGTGAAGGTGGCGCGGCGCCAGGCGGAAATCATGGAGATGGAGGCCAGCCGCTTTTATTCGCGGGCAGCGAGCCTGGCCACGGATGCTCCGACGCGCGAATTGCTGAACATGCTGGCCGATGAAGAGCGAAAGCACACGCGCGCCGCCGGCGAATACGAAGAAAAACACCTCACCGAAAAAGCCAAGTCCGACGAGAGTGAATCACACAAGCGGTTGTACCTTCTCCAAATCGTCCAGCCAGGACTCCTCGGGCTAATAGACGGTTCGATCTCAACACTGGCACCACTGTTCGCGGCAGCGTTCGCCACGCAAAATAGCTGGAAAGCATTCCTAGTGGGGCTCGCGGCATCCATCGGCGCGGGAATTTCGATGGGATTCGCAGAATCACAATCGGACGACGGATCGCTTACGGGGCGCGGTTCTCCTTGGATTCGGGGTGCAGCTACGGGATTCATGACCATGGCGGGGGGAATCGGACACACGCTGCCGTTTTTGATTTCAGACTTCCACATAGCTACAATCATCGCGGTTATCGTTGTGGTCATCGAACTCGGCGCCATCAGCTACATTCGCTATCGCTATATGGACACACCTTTTTGGCAGGCGGCGTTTCTGGGTGGTGTCGGCGGCCTACTCGTCTTTCTCACCGGCTGGCTCATCGGCAGTTCGTAATTCTGGAGACATGCCAAGCGGCCGGCGCTCAGCCACCTATGACCCGCCTCACTCAGAACAGAAGAAAAATCCTCTGGTTCGCGGGCATTCTTATTCTCGCCTCGATGTCTATTGGTGCGGCTTCCCGGATTACCGCTCAAGCTGGAACGAAGGTCGACCGGATCGTGGTCGAAAAGAGCAAACGAACGCTAAAACTGATGGACGGGACGAAAACGCTGAAGACATACAAAGTTGCGCTGGGCGGGCAGCCAGTAGGCGCGAAGGATCGCCAGGGCGATCACAAAACTCCCGAGGGTATTTATTCCGTGGACGCCAAGAATCCGAAGAGCCAGTTTTATAAAGCGCTCCACATTTCCTACCCGAATCAGGCCGGCCGCGTGAATGCGCGAAAATTGGGAGTGAGCCCCGGAAGCGATGTTGAAATTCACGGACTGGGACCAAAGTGGGGATGGATTGGGGCGAAGCACCGCCTCACGGACTGGACGGACGGTTGCATCGCGTTGACCAACGAGGAGATCGACGAAATTTATCCGCTCATCAAAGTAGGAACCACAGTCGAAATTCGGCCTTAATTCATATCAGCCCTGCTCAAAAGACTGTACTGAGTTGGACTTCTAAAGACACCCAAACCAGCTCCGAACGACGGGCAACCTGTACCAACGGCCTAGTCAATCTTGCGACACGTAGGGGGCGTCAATCTTTGCGCAGCGGGTCGTGAGGAAGTACCGTGAAAGGTAAGCCCCTAGATCCCCAAGGAGAGAAGAATGAAGCTAGCAAAATGGATGGTTGGCGGAGCGCTCGCCTGCTGCTTGGTTTTTGGCCAGAACGCGCACGCGCAGGGCAACAGCGAAGGACATGGACATGGAAAAGGCCATGATAAAGATAAACATGGCGACGATGAGAACCGGGATGAAGATCGCGGCTATTACTACGGCCACGACAAGGAAGTTCACGACTGGTATTACGTTCACAGCAACAATCTGCCCCCGGGCCTCGCGAAGAAGGATCGCTTGCCACCGGGGCTCGAAAAACAACTCGTTCGACGCGGAACGCTGCCTCCCGGATTGCAGAAGCGCATTCAGCCCTGCCCGCCCGATCTGGATCGGTATTTGCCTCCGCCGCCGCCCGATTGTGCGCACGTGCTGGTCGGTGGCCACATTGTGCTGCTGAATCGCAGGACCAATGTGGTGGTGGACTTCATGCACGTCGAACTGTTCTGATAGAAGCAATTTCGCAGCGCGTGCAACAAAATTTGAATTCCGTTCATTAGTTTTTTAACACGACAAGCTAACGGGAATCTTATGCCTTCGTGGCTACACTCCGCGCGCCGTTTGGAAACGGCATGCGGAGTTCCATGTCGAAGAGCATCGCGGTTTTTGTTGTCCGCAGCTTGGGCCTCATCCTCCTATCTGCCTTCCAATTTCAGGGTGGAAGGGCGCTGGGTCAGACCAGTGCGCCGGAAAGCGGTTCGGCAGCCGACGCCGCTACCGGATCGAGCTCGGTTGTCGGCACCCAAAATAGTTCCGGCGGATTTTTCAGCCGCTTGGGAAAAGCCTACTGGACCGACTGGACTGGCACACAACAAGAAAGCGCAACTCCTGCGCAGCGGGGATTCCCCGCGCCTATGACCTCCCCTCCCTTCCCTTTTTCGGATTGGCCCTATGGCGGCTCACCCGTGATCGGTGCTCCGGACACCAGCGGGGGTCCCTTGATGGCCGCGATCTACGGCGGCAAGCATGGGAAAGCCTGGGAGAACAGCCGCATCAAAATGTACGGCTGGATCAATTCTGGCTTCAATCTCAGCACTTCCGACAAGCACTATGGCAATGCGCCGGCGGCCTACTATATCGAGCCGAACTCCATCCAACTCGATCAAGCCGCGTTTTACGTCGAACGCGTTCCGGATACGGTGCAGAAGGACCACTTCGATTGGGGCTTCCGCCTCACGCAGCTCTACGGAATCGATTACCGGTTCACGACGGCCAAGGGCTACCTTAGCCAGCAACTCCTTTCGAAAAATAATGGTTACGGCTACGACCCGGTGATGGCCTACGTGGACTTATATTGGGGGCAAATCGCCGACGGGATGAACATCCGCATCGGCCGCTACATTTCTTTGCCGGACATTGAAGCGCAGCTCGCTCCGGACAATTACACGTACAGCCACTCGATTCTTTACACCTTCGACGCGTACACGCAGACGGGAATCAACGTCACCACCAAGCTGAACGATCACTGGATGGTGCAGGTGGGGCTTTCGACGGGTAACGACGTGGCGCCGTGGGTGGGCGAGCCTAATGCCAAGCCGACGTTGAACGTCTGCGTTGGTTACACATGGCATGAAGGCGGCGACAACCTCTACGTCTGCGACAATTCGACCAACTCCGGCAAATACGGGTACAACAATTTGCAAGCCTACTACGCCACCTGGTACCACAAGATGAGCCACGGCTGGCACACGGACACGGAAACCTGGTACATGTGGGAAAAGGGTGTGCCCAACGTCAATAATCCCGCGGCTACGCCGCTTTTGATCACCGGCGCAAATGGCGCCGTCTGCAATTCACCCACGCAGCTGAATTGCTACGCGCCCGAATGGGCCATCGTGAATTATGCGGTCAAGGAATTCTCCCCGAAGAATTACCTGACTATCCGCAACGAATACTTCGACGATATCAAGGGGCAGCGCACCGGCTTCCGCACGCGATACTCGGAGCATCTGATCGGATGGGGCCACTGGATTGGAACCACGCTGCTGTTCCGGCCTGAAATTCGCTACGAACATGCCTACGACGCGCCCGCGTACAACGCCGGTACAAAAAAGAGCCAACTGGTGTTTGCGAGCGACCTGATTCTGCATTTCTAGAACCTGTAGCTCACCCCTTTAGGGGTGAGGGGTTCCACCGCGCGGGCAAGATTTCCTCGTCGCAGTGAAAACCCTCAGGCCTGAAGGCCTGAGCTACACACTGATTAATCGTCGGAGTGCACGGGAACTGGCGTCACTGTCGGGCGGCGGAACGAAGTGCGCAGCCAGGCTTGCAGGCGGTCCATGTAGATGTACACGACCGGCGTTGTGAAGAGCGTAAGCATCTGGCTCAGTATCAGGCCGCCGACGATGGTGATGCCGAGGGGCTTGCGGATTTCCGATCCCGCGCCGGTGCCAAGCGCCAGTGGCAGTGCGCCGAACATCGCCGCCATCGTGGTCATCATGATCGGCCGGAAGCGCATCAGGGCGGCGCGATAAATCGCCTGGTCCGGTGGAGTATTCTCTTCCCTTTCGACCTGGACAGCGAAATCGATCATCAGAATCGCGTTTTTCTTCACGATGCCAATCAGCAGAATGATTCCGATGATCGCGATGATGCTCAAATCCATCTTCATCAATTGCAGCGCCAGCAGCGCGCCGATTCCCGCGGACGGGATCGTGGACAAGATCGTGACCGGGTGAATGAAGCTTTCGTAAAGAATTCCGAGAACGATATAGACGGCCGCGAGCGCGGCGAGGATCCAGATGGGCTGATCCTTCAACGAATCCTGAAAGGCCTGCGCCGTGCCCTGAAACGTGGCATGTACCGTGTTAGGCACTCCAAGTTGGCGCATTGCGAGCTCGATATGCTCAACCGCCGGGCCGAGGGAAGCGCCCTGGGCCAAATTGAAGGAAAGCGTAATCGCCGGGAAAATTCCCTGGTGGTTCACAGAGAGAGCGGTGTTGGAGTGCTCGTAGTGCGCGAAGGAGCTGAGCGGCACCAGCTTTCCGGTATTCGACGGTACATAAATATATTTCAGGCCGTCGGGATTTTCCTGGAACCCCGGAGCGACTTCCAGAACCACGTGATATTGGTTCAAGCCTTTGTAAATCGTTGAGACCTGCCGCTGGCCGAACGCGTCGCCCAGCGCATTATCAATGTCCTGGACGGAAACGCCAAGGCGCCCGGCCGTGTCGCGGTCGATGGACAAATACGACTGCAAGCCTTTGTCCTGCTGGTCGGAATTGATGTCCCGCAGCTCCTGAACCTGACGCAGACGCGCCATGATGATGGGCGCCCAGTGATACAGATCCGCCAGGTTGTCCGCCTGAAGCGTGTATTGATATTGCGCGCCGCCGAAACGTCCCCCCACGGAAACGTCCTGAATCGATTGAAAGAAGAGGGAGGCGCCGGGAATGCCCACAGTCTTCTTGCGCAGCCGCGCGATCACCTGGTCCGCGTTTATCTTGCGTTCTTCGATGGGCTTCAATTGCGCAAACATGCGGGCCGTGCTGGTGCCGTTGCCGCCGCCGGTGAAGGAAGTCACCGTGTCGATCGCCGGATCCTGCGCCACGATATCGGAGAAGGCGCGCATCTTCTTGGACATCTCCACGAACGAAGTGTCCTGATCCGCCTGGATAAAGCCGGCGATGCGCCCGGTGTCCTGCTGAGGGAAAAATCCCTTGTTGACGTGGCCGAACATGTAAACGCTGAGCGCGGCGGTAAGGATCGTCACGCAAAGAATCAGCGGCTGCTGGCTCAAAACCCAGCGCAGCGCGTGGTCGTAGCCCTTCAGCATTCCGTTGAACGCGCCCTCGGAAATCCGGTAGGCCAGACCGTGTTTTTTGTTGACGTCGTGGCGCAAAAATCTCGCGCAGAGCATCGGCGTGGTGGTCAATGAAACAAACATGGAAACCGCGATCGCCACGCTTAAAGTGACCGCAAATTCGCGGAACAGCCGTCCGACAATTCCGCCCAGCATCAGAATCGGAATAAACACGGCCACCAGCGACGCGCTCATGGAGAGCACCGTGAAGCCGATTTCGCTCGAACCCTTCATCGTCGCCGCGTACGCGGGCATTCCAGATTCCATGTGCCGCGCGATGTTTTCGATGACCACGATGGCGTCGTCCACCACGAAACCGGTCGAGATAGTCAGCGCCATCAGCGATAAATTGTCCAGGCTGTATCCGAACAGGTACATCACGCCGAATGTTCCAACCAGCGACAACGGCACGGCGACGCTCGGAATCACCGTCGCCCAGTAATTCCGCAGGAAGGCGAACACCACCAGAATCACCAGAATGATGGAGATGATCATGGTGCGTTCCACTTCATGGACCGAGGCACGAATCACCAGCGTGCGGTCAATCACCACGTCCAGCTTCAGCGAGGGTGAAATCGAAGAGCGCAACCACGGCAGGTCCGCTTTAACTTTGTCCGCCGTTTCGATCATGTTCGCGCCGGGTTGCCGGAAAATTCCGATGACCACGCCAGGCTTGCCTCTGGGGAGCCCCAGGTTGCGGGTGTCTTCGACCGAGTCCACCACCGTGGCGATGTCCACCAGGCGCACGGTTGCGCCCGCGTGGCCCCCGATGATCAATGGCTCGTACTCGTAGGCCTTGAAAAGCTGGTCAGTATCGGAGACCGAGTAGGTGCGATCTTTATCCGAAAGTGCTCCCTTGGCGAGATTCGAGTTGGAGGATTGCAAGGCCTTGCGCACCTGCTCCAGGCTGATGCCATAGCTGTTGAGCTGCTGCGGGTTCACTTGTACCCGGACCGCCGGACTCGAGGAGCCCCACACAAAAACCTGCCCAACACCATTCACCTGCGACAATTTTTGCGCCACGACGGAGTTCGCCGCGTCGTATATCTGGGCGATCGGAATGGTGTCGGAAACCAGCGAAAGCAGCAGGACCGGCGAGTCGGCGGAGTTCACCTTGCGATAGGTGGGCTGGTTCGGCATGTCAGCGGGGAGTTGACTGCGCGCCGCGTTGATGGCGGCTTCGACGTCCCGCGCGGCTGCGTTGATGTCGCGGTTCAGATCGAATTGCAACGCTATGCCGGTGTTGCCGAGTGTTGAGGTTGACGTCATTTGCGTGACGCCGGCAATGCGGCCGAACTGGCGCTCCAGCGGAGTAGCCACCGCCGAAGCCATCGTTTCCGGGCTAGCCCCGGGGAGGCTTGCGCCAACGCCGATCGTCGGCAAATCCACCTGCGGCAGCGGAGCTACAGGTAGAAATCGGAACGCAATCGCGCCCGAAAGAAAAATCGCGATAGTGACCAGCGAGGTCGCAACCGGCCTGCGGATGAACGGAGCGGAGAAGTTGGACTGGAAATTCACGTCCTAGTCTCCTGTGGCCGGCTCGTCGACGGGATTCGCGATACCGAGATGCAGGCGGTTGGCCAGCCAGTCAAAAGCCAGGTAAACCACCGGCGTGGTGTAAAGCGTCAACAGTTGGCTGAGGATCAGGCCGCCGACGATGGTGATTCCGAGAGGCCGGCGCAGTTCCGAGCCCACGCCTTGCCCCAGCGCAAGAGGGAGTCCGCCGAGCAGCGCCGCCATTGTGGTCATCATAATGGGGCGGAAACGGAGCAGGCACGCTTCGTAGATTGCATCGAGCGGGGCTTTGCCGTGCTCGCGCTCCGCCTCGAGCGCGAAGTCAATCATCATGATCGCGTTTTTCTTGACGATGCCTATGAGCAAGATAATGCCGATCAGCGCGATGATGCTGAATTCCGTGCGGCAAAGCATGAGAGCAAGGATGGCGCCGACCCCCGCCGATGGGAGCGTGGACAGAATCGTGATGGGGTGAATGTAACTCTCATATAAAATTCCCAGGACAATATAAACGGTCACCAGCGCCGCCAAAATCAGCAACGGCTCGTTGGAAACGGAACGCAAGAACGCCGCGGCGGTGCCCTGGAACGTGGCTTGGATGCTCGGCGGCATGTGGATATCCTGCCGTGCCTGATCAATTTCCGCGGTCGCTCCGCCGAGAGACGCGCCCGGCGCCAGGTTGAACGAAATAGTCACCACGGGAAATTGTCCCTGGTGATTGATGGCGAGCGACGATGTTCCGGCCTCAAATCGCGTAAACGCACTGAGCGGCACCTGCTGCCCGGTCGAAGAGCGCACGTAAATATCTTTCAACGCGGTGGGAGTCTGGCGGAAACTTTTGTCCACTTCCAACACCACGTGATACTGATTCAACTGCGTGAAGATGGTGGAGACTTGGCGCTGGCCGAAGGCGTCGTAGAGGGTGTTGTCAATGTCGGCGGGCAAAATGCCAAGCCGCGAAGCGGTGTCGCGGTCGATTGTCAGCGTCGCCAGCAGGCCGTCATTCAACTGGTCGGTGGCGACGTCGCGCAGGTCCGGGAGCGTCTTCAGCTTCTCCACGAATTTCGGCGTCCAGTAGGCGAGTTCCTTGGGGTCCACATCTTCCAGCGAATATTGAAACTGGGTGCGCGACACGCGATCTTCCACCGTCAAATCCTGCACGGGCTGCAGAAAGAGGGTGATGCCATCCACCTTGGCAGTCGCGGATTGCAGCCGGCGGATTACTCCGGATGCGCTCAGCTTTCGCTCCTCCAGAGGTTTCAAGTTGATCTGGATTCGGCCGCTGTTGAGCGTGGTGTTCGTGCCGTCAATGCCGATGAACGAGGAAAGGCTCTCCACCGCCGGATCCTGCAGGATTACGTCGGCCAGTGCGCGCTGCCGCGCGGTCATGGCCGTGAAGGAAACGTTTTGAGGAGCTTCGGAAACGCCGAGGAGCACGCCAGTGTCTTGGACCGGGAAGAATCCTTTGGGCACGTAGATGTACAGCAGAATCGTACCGACGAGTGTGCCGATGGTCACGAGGAGTGTGATGGTGCGGAAGCGAAGCACGACTTGCAGTGTGCGGCCGTAGAAGGCGATGACGTCGTTGAAGATTTTCTCCGATTTGCGGTAGAACCACGTCTGCTCGTTTTCCGGCTCATGGCGCAGAAGTTTCGCGCACATCATCGGCGTCAAGGTTAGCGAGACTACCGCTGAAACAAGGATCGTTACTGCGAGCGTGACCGCAAACTCCCGGAACAACCGTCCAACGATGTCGCCCATGAAAAGCAGTGGAATCAGCACGGCGATCAACGAAACCGTCAGCGATACGATCGTGAACCCGATCTGCTCCGAGCCTTTCAGCGCCGCCTGCAGCGGCGAGTCTCCGCTCTCCAGGTAGCGGCTGATGTTTTCGATCATCACGATCGCGTCGTCCACAACGAAGCCCGTGGAAATGGTCAGTGCCATCAGCGAAAGATTGTTCAGCGAATAGCCCAGCAGGTACATCACGCCGAACGTGCCAACGATCGAGAGCGGCACCGCTATGCTGGGGATCACCGTCGCACGCAAGCTGCGCAGGAACAGAAAAATCACCATCACGACCAGGGCAATCGTAAGCAGCAGCGTGTATTGCACATCGGCGACCGAAGCCCGGATGGTGGAGGTGCGATCGGTTAAAATCTCGACGTGCACCGATGCCGGCAGAGCCGCCTGCAATTGCGGCAAGATTTTCTTCACGCGGTCCACGACGCTGATGATGTTCGCGCCCGGCTGGCGTTGAATATTCAGGATCACCGCGGGCTGCTTATTTGCCCACGCCGCCTGCTTTTCGTTTTCGGCGCTGTCAATGGCGGTTGCCACATCGGTAAGGCGAACCGGCGCGCCATTGCGAAACGCCACAATGATGGAGTTGTAGCCTTCGCTCGAAAGCAACTGGTCGTTGGCGCCGATGGTGAACGCCTGGTGCTGTCCATCGAACGTGCCCTTGGCCTGGTCTATGTTGGCGTTGGCCAGCGCCGTGCGCAAATCTTCCAGGCTCAATCCATAGGAAGCAAGGGCCGTCGGATTAGCCTGAACGCGCACTGCCGGGCGCTGTCCGCCGCTGATGCTTACCAGACCTACACCCGAAAGCTGCGAAATTTTCTGCGCCAGGGTGGTGTCCGCCAGGTCTTCCACTTTTACAAGTGGCAGCGTGGGAGAAGTGATCGCCAGCGTCAGGATGGGCGCGTCCGCCGGATTGACCTTGCTGTAAATCGGGGGATTCGGCAGCCCCGTCGGCAACAGATTGGAGGCACCATTGATTTCTGCCTGCACCTCCTGCTCGGCCACGTCAATGTTCAAGTCCAGATTAAATTGCAGAGTGATGACGGAACTTCCAAACGAACTCGTTGAGGTCATCTGCAGCAGGCCGGGGATTTGGCCGAAGTTGCGTTCGAGCGGCGCCGTGACCGACGACGCCATTACATCCGGGCTGGCGCCGGGATAAAACGTCTGGACCTGAATGGTTGGATAATCAACCTGCGGCAGCGCGGA
>Ga0210399_10004556_pt1 | contig 10764 bp, 10 predicted proteins | sample IncBWC14MmetaG_FD_150865 | JGI IMG/M metagenome (GOLD analysis project Ga0210399, IMG submission 150865) | Forest soil microbial communities from Barre Woods Harvard Forest LTER site, Petersham, Massachusetts, United States - Inc-BW-C-14-M | ecosystem: Environmental > Terrestrial > Soil >...
ACTCGAAGTTGCTCATCATTTCATCGAAAGATTTGCCGGTGGGCGCACTAGAGGGTTTGAACCGCCAGCCACATTCGGAGCAACCAAAACCCTGAAAACGCTTTTGCTCAAACCATACCAGCTTCCGGCTCATTGCCGCATCTGTAGCTGCGCCCCAAGGAGTACCCGCTTGCTGTCAAGGGACGAAACGTTCCGGTTCGCCATTGACGGCTCCTTTCGTAGCGGCGTACCGCCTGATTGCATTACCTTGAATTTCATTGCTATCTCCACCTTACTCAGGACACAAGAGTCCGCCTGAGGGAGTGCAGGCCGGGCGCCAATGTCGAGCGACGGGCGGCGATGCCTTTAACTGCATTGTTCTTAGCAAGTTAAGAGGGGACAGGGCAAGTTGGACTAGCGGCGATTCGTGGGGCACCGGTGGCCCGGTTCCACCAGGATGGTGGTTTTCGGCCGTGCCGTTCTCTCTGATGGCTGCGACACGTTGAAGGTCCCAGCACGATGTTCGCGCCGATTATTGTTGCAACATCCTCCATTTACAATAATCGAGATAACGCCGTGGTTAGAGGCTGACCGAAACAGTACCCGCTGCGATCCGAAGATGCTGGAGCGATCTTGCGGTGTACTTGCTCGCCCGGTCGGGCGGCATGGGTAGGACTAGGCAGCAGGTCGGCTTCGGTGCGGTTCGGCACTGGGTACGCCCTTCGGCAGAACTGAAGCGTGCCTTTCACTGCTGGTGTGGGCAGCGCAGACGAAGTCCTCCCGTCCTTCCTCGTTGACTTCGAGATAATCGGCGATGTCTCCGCAATTCGACCGATTACAAAGAGTCAGTCGATCCGGTGGATGGTCAAAACGAAAATATTTCATAGAATTCTCCGCTGATGCGAGCAACCAGTGGTTCACTTGTCTGTTTGCGACGTCATTGAACGCCACCGCGCTATTACCAGATGAGTAAGACAGAACGGCACAGGAAGGGTTGCTGCATTTTGTGAGCATCACTGCGCCCTACAGTAAAGAAGGGGCGGCCCTTCAACGAAGCCGCCCCGTATGGCGAACGATCCTGTTTACGCTGCTACCGCGACGTTATGAAATGTCGAGGTGACGGCTTCAAACGTCTGAACCTTGGGGGTTCCATCGATCATTCTTGCAAATGTTCGCAACACTTCTGGGTAGGCATTGGTGTTGTAAGCATCGGCGCTGGCTTTGTTCTCCCAGAGACTGATCGAACTCGCATCCAGGCTGCCGGGATTTGACAATGTGATTTCGTCCTTAAACCCCTTTTGTTTGCGAAGTAAAGGAAGAATTTCATTCTCAAGGGTGCGGGCATAGTCAGAAAGCATGTTCGATTTCAGATGAAAAGAGACATTGCGTGCAAACATATCAACCTCCACAGGTTGTTATCGCTAAGAGGGGATAATTTCAGATGAGCTGACTTAGTTTCAGGGAACCTGAACGAGGAGAAGAATGCTCACTCCACCCAAAGGTTGCATTCAAGTGGCCTTCACTATGAACCGCGCAACTTGTTGTTTCAATACGTCACATAGCAGATGTGGGGCGCCGAATCTGGGGTTCCGTCGTGTACTTTTGGCGGACAGCAAGCACAAACGGCAACCATTAAGGCTGGCAGTCACAACGGGCACGGCAGCAGGGCCGCAGCAAACAAAGTGGAGGCCTGGCGCTAGGAAGTTCCTCGGCGACTCGTCCGCCAACCAGCTTAGGCCAAATGACGCTGGGGGAGATGAGCAACTCTATTGTTAGAGACGCTTGTTTCCGCCAATTGAAATGGTGTGATGTGGCCGCCGCAGGCCATTTTGAGAAGCAGCGCCTCGGATTGGCCAACCTCTCGGAATTGTGTTATCCCAATGGTCGAAAATCTCTGAGACATGGCCCCAGAGACAGACCGTCAAGATTAGCTTCGTGCCGAATTGAATAATTTGTTGCGGTGCCTCCCGTGGTCGACGGCGTAAAATCCCCCCCAACTGCAGATGAATTGTGCGCCAGAAGGCGAGAATGGACCGGCCAGCGTGATCCAGACTATTTCAAAACTGTGCAATGTTAAACAGACATGCGATTGGCACCCTTGTAAGTTGTCCACTGATAGAGCGTGATTAGATGTGAAGAGCTATGCGAGTTCTTGCTCCTCTGGTGGCGCAGCAAGCACTACAGTCTGCGCCATCTCTTTTGGAAGTTCGCGACGCACAAATCCTGAGAGATCACCGCGAGGCATTACGGTCATCTACCATTTCGCCAGTTCTGGAGTCTCTCGTAAGTGATCAGTATTGAACAGACTCGCCAGACGCGTGTTTTTATCGTTTAAATCTTCTTCGAGTACAAGCGAGAATGGCCCATGTTTGCCAGTCAACGTGAAAAGAGGGCGGACCCCAGATAATTGCAATAGTGGAATTGGATATGCAGAAGCTGCGATTGTCTTGGCGCGTGATGCGATCAGAGAATGACTGCGGGAACTGGAACACCACCATCACTGCGACCTGCAAAAAATGATCGGATTGTTGTCGAAACATCGCGTCTCGATCTGCCGCGCATCGACTCCGGCTGGAAGGTCGGTTCCGCTCGTTCGGCCCTCTGGATGTTCTCGATGGTCTCCTTGCGCCATTCAGGTAGAGAGAGACGCTTCGCGTAAAGTTGAGAGGTATTGCTAGCTTTTGCTTCCGGGCTTACCCGCGCTGGCTGAATATCGCTGGTGCGGCTATGACTGGTTTCTAACATCGTTACAAATCGGCAGGTGTCCGACCCTAGGATGTGTCTTCATGTCATCGGGCCGCTGGATGAATAACCCATTCAGAAATTCGCGGCTCCTTTTCCGAAAGCAACTCGTTTGGAGTTACTCGGAGCGGCCCTCGACGCGGGCGGCGCCGCTGCCCATTGTCGCAAGCCGAGTGTCTGTGGGAGAGTTGTCGTTAATGACAGTTCTTTCTGACGGCCTTTCGAGCATTGCAGAACTCGTGTTTCTTTCACTGTTCGTTGTCGTCATCCCAGCGCTTGCGCAAGCTCCAGAGAGCAGTGAGGGACAAGATCAGCAAAGCCAACAGCAGCAGAGCACGAATGAACAAACGGTCAAACCGCCCCCTTCACCGCTGTTCCCGAAACATCACCGAGGAATGTATAAAAATCCGCTAGGTCTTCCGATAATTGACGCCACTCCTCAATCTCCACCGCTGGAAGTAGATGATCCAAGCGTTCCCGATAAAGGTGAATACGAGCTTAATCTCACCACGCACGCCGATTTCTCAAAGGAACTCCGGACATTTGATTTTCTTTTCGTAGATGCTAATTACGGAATTGTGCCCAAGATCTTTGGTCATGAGCTTCCTACCCAAGTGAAAGTTGAATTTCCGCTGGCGGGCGCGAAGAAACCTGACGACCCCATGAGAGTTGGCATCGGCTCCGCCAAGTTCGGCCTCAAGGTCAACTTCTTTAACAATCGACACAAGGGTGTGTACGTTTCGCTCTACCCGCAAATTGAGTTTACCGTTCCAAGCACAGAAGCCGTCGAGAAGGGCCTGGCCAACCCGGGGCAAACATTGATCCTGCCGTTGCTGGTGCAGAAAGACTTCAGGCACATCACAGTTGTCGCTAATGGCGCCGTTAACAAACCCATTCATGATCCTAAACGTGACACAACGGGCACCATGGATTTCGGTTTTGGTCGTCCCCTCACTCGACACATGGCGGCCATGGCGGAGGTTCGCTTCACTTCAACATTTGATCTTAAGTGCGAACGTCTGCTTGTTGTGAACTTCGGCCTGATGCGCAGTCTTCGAGACAATATGGTCCTGTACGCGAACGTTGGACGAAGCATTTTCTCAGACGGGGGCTTCCGGCACACCTATGTTGGTGTTGGCGTGAAGTTTGAGCTCACGCCGAAAGAACAGAACCAGAGGCGACTTGAAAAGACTACATACGGCCAGACCCCTTGACCAATACAGTGTCAAGACAACTACAATCAAATCCCAGTTTCCGGGATGGCTAGGAAACAGGAAGAAATCCATAGAAGTATTTAGCCCAAACGGCGGGTTTCTTGGCGCACAATTGCCATTACCAGCAACAACCGAGTGGTCGGTCGTTGCAAACGCATGATTACGTCATCAATCCAAAAAGAACCCACCTGCTCTCGAAAAACCTCGCCACACTGCGAAATATCTGTTCCCCATATAGGGTTTTCCAACCAGACAGGCTGCGATATCATCCAAACAAAACATCGGAAAGAAGCTGATAAAAATGAATTTCCTGAAAAAGCCTCGCGCTTCGTCGTTCGCTCTTTACTTAGGGTTATCGGTGACGGTCGCAATGAGCATTGCATCCATTCCCGTAATGGCAGCGGATCCACAGCCTATCATCGGAGTGTGGGAAGGGACTCTCGATCCTGGAGCCCAACCGAAGAAGCGAATTGTGGTGCACATCTCCGCTGCACAGGACGGAAGCCTAAGCGGCACGATTGACTATCCTGACCAAGACATTTCGGGCACCCCGATCACCGCCATAACCTATAAGGAACCCACTCTGCACTTCGAAAGCAGCCCCAGTCAAAGTGTTTATGACGGCACCATGAACAAAGACAAGTCAGAGATTACGGGTACTTTTAAGCAGGCCGGAGCGAGCCTGAATCTCATCCTTAAACGAACGTCTTAGAACAAGGTTCGAGTCCCTCTCACCGCACAATTCGGGATTGAAGTGTTGGTGCCAACCCTAGGCGACCGAGAACCGGGGGGGCAATGATAGCTGCCCTCATCATATTTGTGCGCTCCGCATCAACCTGTACAACAACTGTCGCCAAAAATGTGCAAATTTGAACAGTCTTGGCCGGTTCACTTCTTCGATCATCGTGTATGGGGAGATCATAAGGATGTTCAATTACCCCGGACGCAAAACGATTCTGTGCATCGACGATGATTACGGCATGCTGCGTTACCAAAAAGCGCTGTTCGAAAGAAATGGATATAAGGTGCTCACTGCCGACTCCGCCCGACAAGGCTTACGAATTGCGGCAGTCTGCGCGGTTGTTGCCGTGGTCGTCGACTACCACATGCCCGAGATGAATGGTCATGACGTTGCGACCGAAATAAGGCGCCTCAAGCCGCAAATACCAATAGTCATGGTTTCCAGTGATGACGCAATTCCAGAACCCGCATTGAATGTGGTGGATGCCTTCGTTTCTAAGAACGAGGCATCCCGCCGCTTGTTGCCGGTGATCACTCGAATCTGCGGTGAAAATCCTTCCACTCATTGACCGGGATCGGCCGATTCTCAGTTAGTGTAATCGCCTGTGGCTGTTGAACAACTCCTGACAAAGAAAATCGCAAAAATAAAATCGTCAGGATGCGCTATAAACGATTCTCTCGGGTGGTCTGGACATCTTCTATCCCCAAATTTCGGCAGGTTTTTAAGGAAAATGAGTTTTTCAACAGCCACGCCTGATTACAACAACTATCAAAAGGGGAGCAGCAACGAGGAAGGACTTTTTTCTTCAGTTACCGCAACTTCGTGTATTCCGCCTTGGCTTGCTTCAGGATGGGGATGTCGAGATCGCCGTCCTTCCCAGAGTTTGAGGAAATCTTTGTAAGCGGCGAATAGCTTGGAACGGACCTGTGCAGTTTTGCTCAGTATTGAACGAACCGTGAATGAGACAGTTTTTAGAATCAGTTTTTGCCCCCTTTTACACCGAGGAGCTAGACCCGTGTGGACTCTTTCAAGACATCGAAGCAGACTGACATTCAGGCAATCCCGCTCTCAACTTGAATTGCTGGTCCTGGAGCGCACAGAAGCGCTCCAGAGGCTTTCACAACGGCTTCTGCGGGTGCAGGATGAAGAAAGGCGCAAGGTGGCTCGTGACTTGCACGATAGCACCGGGCAAACCCTGACGGCGTTAAAAATATCCGTTGCACTGCTGCAAAAAAGACTAGACAACGGCGAGCGAATTCGTGAGGAACTGCTCGGCATAGCGCTTTTGGCTGATGAGGCACTTCAGGAAATTCGCACAACCTCCTACCTGCTCCATCCGCCGATGCTGGACGAGGCAGGTTTCACTAGCGCCGCCCAGTGGTACGTCGAGGGTTTCGCCCGGCGTAGCGGGATGAAGGTGCGGTTAGACTTTGCGCCACAGGTTGAGCGATTGCCCGACACGATCGAGACCGCGCTTTTCCGAGTACTGCAGGAGAGTCTAACTAACGTGCATCGCCACTCTGGAGCATCTGAGGTGGAGGTTCGCTTTCTTCGAGAAGCCCACGTTGTGATCCTTGAAGTGAGAGACTACGGACGCGGCATACCAGAGAAATTGTTGAGGCGCTTGGGTCAGTCGGTTCAGGATTCCGGGGTCGGTCTCGCCGGAATGTGCGAACGGTTAAATGAACTGAAGGGAGACTTGGAAATAACATCAGCCGATCCTGGCACGCGGCTGCGGGCTATCGTCCCTCTGTCTCCTGGACCTCAAAGAGGAGAGGCTCTCCACGACCGTGCATGTGTGCCGACTGCAGCAACTAACCGTGCGATATACCAGCCTTGCGAAACCTTCATGGCACGGGCCGGGAAGTTGCCGGCGCTCACGCGTTCGGCCTGGGCAGCGTTAAATCGAGCAAAGCGCATTCCGTTGAATGTGGGCCGTTGGGAAACCGCTGTGAGCGTGGCTGCAGTCCTGGTAATAGCTTGCTGGATTGGCTTCAGGGATCGCCGCCCCCCGTCTCCCTTGGGGGGTTCAGGGCTACAGGGATCAAATGCCCTCGAGCAGCAGATACCCTTAGCACCTGCGAAACAAGTTATGGCGAACCGTACCTCCAAGCCACAAACTTCGCTGGGTCGAGAGCCGGGTGAGAGGAAGACTTCCAGAACCATGCCGCGGGGGGTGCTGGACGGGAACATCCGAGTCCGGTACTTCTCAGACGACGTGACGGTGCGCTATTTCATTCCCCAACCCCCACCGCAGCGGGTGCCAGACACGAACAGCGGAATCCGGTACATCTCAGAAGACGTGACGGTGCGCTATTTCCCTCCGAAGTCCGAAGTAGCGTCTCCGTCGACTCCGAATGGAACCCCCTGGCATTCTGTCAGCCGCTAGTTTTCACTGACTGATCGTGCACTTCTCATACACCAAATATGTCTGCGCTGCGCAGTGTGGGCTTTTCCATCATGTTCAATATTGCTCAGATTTTCGCTGCCGGTGGGATCATTCTGGTTCGGCTGGTATGGCCCGGACAATGACCGCTCCAAATAGCATTCGACCGGATTGCCGTTGTCCACTCCCACTCTGCTCAACCACGAAAACGAGCGAAACGGAATGCTTCCGTGTGAACTGTTCGTAAAACTGAACCGAGAAACCTATGAATAACTTCCGAATTTTGGTGGCTGATGACCACGAAATAGTGCGTCACGGTCTCGTTTCGTTAATAGAGTCATGTCCCGGATGGGAAGTGTGTGCCGAGGCCGACAACGGGCGGATGACCGTGGATAAGGTTAAGGAGTTGAAGCCTGATGTTGCCATTCTGGATATCGGAATGCCTATCCTTAACGGCCTAGAAGCCACGCGCCAAATTCTACGAGACAACCCGCAAGTCAAAGTCTTGATTTTGACTGTAACGGACGCAGATTCGACCATCCGCGCCGCATTGGACGCAGGAGCCCGTGGCTTCGTTCTAAAATCCGATGCAGCGCGCGATGTGGTTGCCGCTGTGCGGGCGTTGCAATACGACCACACTTTTTTCACGGCACGAGCGAGCGAGATGATTCTATCCGGATACCTTGGAAATGCTCGCGTCACGAATAATGACGAGGTGACTCTGCCGACTTTAACCTCGCGTGAGCGGGAGGTGATTCGGCTTCTGGCTGAAGGGAAGTCGACAAAAGAGGTGGCCTGCCTCTTGGATGTTAGCACTACAACGGCGCAGACTCACCGCAGCAACCTAATGCGAAAATTCAACCTCCACTCAGTGAGTGAATTGGTGCTGTTCGCTCTCCGGAATGGCGTCATTCAACTTGCCCCTGACGCAATTCGACCGTCGAAGCAGCTTTTCACTGATCGAGTCACAGCCTAGCGCGAGAGGGCCACGGAAGTGGCCTATCCACGGACGCAAAAGTTTTATCGCACGGAAGGGCACTCGAAGAATCGTTCGCTTTGTTGGGCAAGCACCTCAAGGTTGGGTTGGTTGCGCGTGCGACCCTGGCTCTTGCGGCTGCGTATTTGGCGAGTGCAACGGTAGTCCTGCGGAATCTTTTCTTCTGCCCCATCCCGACACCCGATGATCGGAATTTTGCAGGTAGTTGTCGTTATTTTATTCGAGGTTCTCTTGGGCGGTTTATTTCGTTGCCGATCGGATGAGCGACAGAACAGTCGCGACGGGCAGCGAAGTCAGCACGCTGCTGGGACGGATTGACTTTCGAAACCAAGGATGAAATCATTATTTTCATCGAGCGGATCGCAATTTTGCTCGCAGAGTTGACACCTCTGGCCTTCTTCCGCATTCATTCATCCTTCATCATAGAAAGTCGTCTTCTGCACATTCGGAACTCTTGAAAAGGGAACAATTGTGACACCCGTGGTGACGGCCAAGAAAATCATCAAATTCGATACCAAGACATTCCTTTCGACCATCGAGGGCGGCAGGAAGATCGCAGCTTTTTCCAAGAAGCAGGTGATCTTTGTTCAGGGCGACTCGTCTGATGCTGTTTTTTATATACAGAAAGGAAAGGTAAGACTCAGCGTTGTGTCGCACAGCGGGAAGGAAGCCACGATAGGCATTCTGAACGAGGGCGAGTTCTTCGGAGAAGGTTGCCTTGCGGGTCAGACCGTCCGTTTCTTCTCCGCAACCGCAATGACCGAGTGCTCTGTGATGCAAATCGACAAGAAGCACATGATGCAAGTGCTTCACCGGGAACACGCTTTTTCCGACATGTTCGTGGCATATCTGCTAACAAGGAACGTCCGCTATGAAGAGGATTTAGTTGACCAACTCTTCAATTCCAGTGAAAGGAGACTTGCCCGGATGTTGCTATTGCTGGCTCATTTCGGCAAGGACGGAAAGCCTGAGTCTGTGATCCCCAAGATCAGTCAGGAGACGCTGGCAGAGATGGTGGGCACAACCCGCTCGCGGGTTAGCTTCTTCATGAATAGGTTCAGAACGTTAGGCTTCATCGACTACAACAGCGAAGGCTTGCAAGTCCACAGTTCACTTCTCAACATCGTGCTGCACGACTAGCTTGCGCGGCCACAAATACCCCACACACTGCGAGTCAGTAGGTCAGGCACTTGCTGGGTCTAGTCCGGCGGGGGGAGGCATTTTTGTCGCAACTAGCACCTCCAACACAGTGGCGGTATTGCGAACGTTTCCCGCGATAGTGATGAGTGCTTCTGAGACGAGAGGATGTTGTTCCGCAAGAGAGTCAAGACGGTCACTCACCTTGTAGAGTTGCTGAACTTCGTGCAGGATCGCATTCGAATGCATGGGCACGTTGCTTTCCTGAGAGCCTAACGAGAGAAAACTTCAGGCGGGCTGACTTACGCTCAGGGAACCTGAAGAAACCTGAAAGAGGGTTCGGGCGGTATCTCCCAGAGTCGAACCCTCATAAATGCCGCAAATAGGATCAAGCACCAGGGTCACGCATTCATCCTGTGATCAGGCTAGCCGCGCCAGCGAGAGTATCCCCAGCCGCCGCCACCGAGCAAGAACACCACCAACAGAACAATCAATAGGGTCTCCATGTTGTACCTCGCTTCTAAGAGGAAGCTGGACTGGCCTTTATAACGGCCGTCTCACTTCTTCACTAGACATCATGGTAGAAGCGGCGAAGACGGATGTCTGATCACATTAGACCACTTTGAGCCGCTTGATTTGTACAGCGTTCGCGGTCAGCCCCCTGCGCCACCGCATTTATCCCAATATTTGTCAGAACTGTGCAGTTTGGACCAGCCGAACCATTCTTTCGAAGCCTATGCTGTAGCTATTGAGGAGACGAAAAGTCACAGCGAAGAACACTGCTCCGGCCTCCTGGGAAAGAATGGATATGACCCTTAGCACCAAGAAGCTAACACGCAAGCTGCGCAAGGCTCCCCAACCGCCCCTATCACACCCCGGAGCGACCCCTGACTCAGACCGAGCCAAGCCCCCGCTGCTCGTCGACCCCGCTGTCAACGAGTCGGAACTACGTCCCGGAGATCGTGTCGAGGGTCTGGGCAACTTCGGAATACCGACTGGGGAGTTGGGCACAGTTGAACAGACGAACGAGGAGGACGCAGTCGTCAAGTGGGATGATGACGGCCGTAAGAGACTGCACCAGCCGTGGCTTAAGAAAGTCTAGCCAGTAACGAGCCATCGGCCCGCCTAAAAGCACAGGGACGTTACAGGCACGTCGGCGAGCGGTGGATTCATGGGAGTTCTAGTCTTTTGCGAGTAATCGGCGATCTCGATGCGGCTCGGTGCGCGGTTGGCCGCTGGTAAGCTGACACTTCTCTCCCGGAGCGGCACCGCAAGTCGGACAACTGCTGGCGAGCAGCTCTCTCGGGCTGGGGTCGTCCTTCTTCATGTTCCCTCTTGAGAAAGGTCGCCTTTTCGGGGCCTTGCCCGCAGCCGCTTCCTGCCCGCGTTCCTTCGTCGTCTCACCCATCAGGCAATCCCTGAAAACTCAGTTAAAGATGCGAACGCCATTCAAGTGGTTGCTCCAACGTCTTCGGAAAGGCGCAGCGCATCAGGCTGAATGACGCTTCTTGAATTTGTCGATCTTCTCGTTGACCTTCTGCTTGGTGTCTTGCACCGACTGGCTGAT
>Ga0210399_10004557_pt1 | contig 10761 bp, 7 predicted proteins | sample IncBWC14MmetaG_FD_150865 | JGI IMG/M metagenome (GOLD analysis project Ga0210399, IMG submission 150865) | Forest soil microbial communities from Barre Woods Harvard Forest LTER site, Petersham, Massachusetts, United States - Inc-BW-C-14-M | ecosystem: Environmental > Terrestrial > Soil >...
AGGGGTCGCCCATGCCGCCCCCGATTCCGCCACAACCGCCGTCAATCAACGCGAATGTGCTGGTAGCCGATGGGTCGCCCATGCCGCCCCCGATTCCGCCACAACCGCCGTCAATCAACGCGAATGTGCTGGTAGCCGACGGGTCGCCCATGCCGCCCCCAATTCCGCCACAACCGCCGCAGAGCCGGATGCTGGTGTAAGGAGATTCTGATGTGTCGTCGGCCGAGACCGTTCCGGCGGTCCCCTTACGGTCAGACGACTCCACGGACGCATACTGGCTATTTACTGTGCGGTTATAAAAATGTTAGTATGCGCCCGTTATGGGCGAGATCGTTACTTTCGAATGGATGCTCTGGGGTTTGATGGTCTTCCTTAATGGAGGACTGCTGGTTTTACTCCTCTATCGCAGAAACCACCGGGTATTCCCGAGCTTCTTTGTCTACGTGCTCTTAAATTTCCTGCAATGCTTCATCCTTTTCGCAAGCTACAAGATTTGGGGATTCAGCTCACCAGCTTCTGAGCGCATGGCGTGGGGCACGCAGTTTTTTGTGACCATTGCCCGGGCACTGGCGGTGGCGCAAATCTGCCATCGTGTTTTGGCGAAGTATCGAGGCATCTGGGCCCTGGCAAAACGGTTGCTTGTTGCGACGGCTGTCGTCGTTCTGTTGTGCTCTTGGGCGATTTCCGAAGGCAGTCTCCATTTTGCGGTATTGAATGCCAATCGCGGCATGGAGCTGACGATCGCCAGTGTGATCCTGTTCTTCTTTCTGTTTGTCCGCTATTACGGGATCGCTGTCGATCCAGCCGTTCGCACGCTGGCTGTCGGCCTTTTCCTCTATTCGTGCTTTTACGTGCTGAACATCACGATTTTGGAAGGCCGGTTGCACGACTATGCGAGGCTCTGGAATGTATGCGGAACGCTGGCCTTTGTGGCGAGCTTGCTGATTTGGAATTGGGCCTTGTGGGAAAGGCAACCCCAGACGACATTCGAACCAGAAATGCTGTCCGATGACATTTATCGCACCGTCGCACCTGAAATTAATGAGCGCTTGAAAGCCCTCAATGAGCACCTGAGTCATTTCTTGTACGTGGAGAGGAAACGATCTTGAGTTTGATTTTCTACTCTTTCTTCGGACTGATCGGCCTGTTCCTGATTCTGTTTGCTTGGTCGGTGCGAACCCCAAGCCGGCCAGCCCCGCTTTCCGCTCGCGCTGGCGCCGGCGATGAATGTGGGCGCAGGCACATGACGTACCTGCCGCAAATCCGGCAAGCATTCGCGGATGTGGACTTTGACTTCCTCTCGAAGAAGGCCTCCCGAGAAGTGCTGCGGCGAGTCCGCCGGGAGCGCCGCGGTGTCGCTCTCGCCTATCTGGCTGCGTTGCGCGAGGATTTCCAGGCCCTGTTAGGGATGGCGCAAGCGATTGCGACGCTCTCTCCGGAGCTGGCGGCTATACATGAGTTTGCAAGACTACGCCTCACGGCAAAGTTTCTATGGCAATGCGAGATGATTCGCTGGAAGCTTTTGGCGGGCATCGCCCCGGTGCCGCAACTGCACGGCTTAAGTGATCTGCTCAGCGGCTTAAGCGTTCGAATCGAAGCGGCCCTGAAGGAACTCGGAGAGCGCGCCGCGGTTGCGGGGGAGTTGGCTTCATCGATGAATCGCCGCGGCCTGAACGTTGGTTAGCAGCAGTTCGTCCACGGCTGCCAGGAGATCATTGGCCTTAAAAGGCTTCTGCAGAATCTGACGGCCTTTCCCGGAGATGTGCTCGCCGGCATTCTCCGAAGGGGCAACCGCACACATCCAGATCAATCGCTGGTTAAGCGCGGGCTTATGCCGGGCTAGCCATTCGCTCAGTCCACCGCCATTCGCTCCGTCAGATACATGCAGATCCGCGACAACCAGATCAAAATCCTCCCTTTCAAGCAAGGCCAGCGCTTCAAGAATGCTTCTAGCCGTCTGCACGCGATGATCGCGCGCACGCAGAATCGTCCCGACAGCTTCTAGTACCGATTCATCGCGATCTACTAGGAGGATGCGTCCATCCCTTCCGGCGATAGCCTTCTGACCTGGTGTACTGAAATTTGGTGACGACGCCAAATGGTGAGGCAATTCGATGGTGAAGGACGCACCGCGGGTCGGTACATTCCTTACCTGGATGGTTCCCCCATGTTCGGTGATGATTCCATAGCAAATACTCAGCCCCAAACCGGTTCCTTTGCCAACTGGTTTGGTGGTGTAGAAAGGATCGAAAACCCGGGAAGCATCTTTCACTCCGGGGCCGCTGTCCGTGAACTCAATGCATAAGCGGCCGCCATCAAGCGCGGTGCGCACCCAAAGATCGCCTTCGGTCGAATGTTCCAGGATGGCGTCAACCGCGTTGTTCACCATGTTCAGAAAGACCTGTTGAAGCTGGTGTGGATCCGCTGACGTCACGGGGAGATTCTCGGCGAGTTCGAGGTGGACCCGGATGTTGTGCATGCGCAAGTCGTAATCACGCAGCGCCAGAGTCTCCTCGAGGGCCTGATTGATCTGCACCGGCATGCGCTCCGGCTTGTGCTGGCGAGCGAAGCTCAGGAGATTCTGAACGATGCGGTGCGTGCGTTGCGCCTGCTTGTAAAGTTTGTCGGCGTATTCGATTCCCTGCTGTCCCATCTGTCCGCTGGAGGTCAACAGCTGGCTGTACCCGAGGATGGCCGTCAGCGGGTTGTTCAGTTCGTGGGCGACGCCGGAGATCAATTGTCCGACGGCTGCCAACTTTTCACTGTGCAGAAGCTGTTCCTGAGTACGGCGCAGATTTTCGTAGGCCTGGCGTGTTTCCTCATACAAGAGCGAGCGCTCGATGGCGTTGGAAATCTGGCTGCCCACGGCAATGAGCAAGTTGACGTCGGCACTGGAGAATTCCCGGGGTTTGCGGCTGGCAACGACCAGGCCGCCAATGACCCGGTCTTTGGACCACAAGACAACGATGTAGGCGGTGACAATTTCTTCTTGGACCTGGGCGTCCCGGAAAATCAGAGGCAAAGACAAGCCTTGGACCGATAGAAACGTCGCATGCACGGACTTGATGTGCTGCATCAGCTCTGGCTTCACGGCCACGGGCGGGAAATGGCGCGATAATTCGGAACGATGGCCGACCTCCGCGACACGCCGCAGCACTGTCCCGTCCTGCTCGAACAAATATAGCGAGGTAGCATCCAGGCTGAAAAGCTCAGCCATCTGACGGAGCGTGCGGTACAGCGAATCGGTGAGGTCCAGCGATTCCGTCAGCGTCTGCCCGATCGAATTCAATACCAGGAGTTCCCGGTTGCGGCGCCGGATTTCAGATTCGGCTTGCTTCCGTTCGGTGATGTCGAGCAAGAATCCTTGATAAGCCGTTACGTTGCCCGCGGCATCCCTGACGGCAATGGAAGACTCTAGCATGGTGCGTATTTCGCCGTCTTTGCGCCGCATTTCGAATTCGAAATCGGCCACCGTGCCGTGCTGCTGCAACAGCTTCTTGAGCCGCTCGCGATCGGAGCCGTTGGCATAGAACGCCGCGGGAATATCCACGGCCATCAGTTCCTCGCGGGTCTCATAGCCCGTCATTCGAAGCAGCGCGTCGTTGAAATCCAGGAAGCGTCCCTGAGGCGTGGAGATAAACACTCCTTCCTGAACGCTGGAGACGAGCGTACGGTATTTTTCCTCAGCGCGCTTTCGATCGGAAATGTCCTTTAAAACGTGCACGGTTCCGAGTTCGAGGCCAGCAGGATCTGTAAACGTCGAGTTGGAGGCCAGGAAATAGCCGGGCAGCCATGGATCGGGCTCATCGCCTTCTCCACCCACTCCTTCACAGTAGGGGCAAAGTATGTAGGCGGCGCTCTGAGGCGAGAGTAGCTCCGTGACGCTTCGGCCGGCCAGAGCGCTGCCCTCGCGCCCCAAGAGCTGGCTAAGCCGCTGATTGCTGCGCAGAATGCGCCCCGCGCGATCGTGGACCAGGATCGGGTCGCCGATGGAATCGAAAGTGTATTCCCACTGACGCTGTACTGTGGTTACTTGTTCAAACAATCTCACATTTTGAAGCGTTAATCCGAGCAAGTTCGCGATGTTGACAAGATAGGAAAGCTCGTCCGGTTGAAACCGTTCCTGGCGTTTGGAACCGATGGCAATGACGCCCAAGGGCCCTTGCTTGCCTGGAAGAGGCAGGGTAACCAGGGCTCTTAATCCTGCTTGGTCCACTCTCTTCCGCGCCGTGGGATCCCACTCTTCCGCGGACTCCAGGAATTGGCACTCTCCCTTTAACACACGCTGTGCCCAGGGTTCCATCGCCGAGAGTTGGCCATGGCGGCTGATGAACGACTCGTCAAATCCTACCCATGCCCGGGCCACCAGTCGCGCGGAACTCCCTTCGCCCTCTTTCAGCCGCACAATGCCGTGCGTGGCGCCGAGGCTGTCCACGAGATGGGAGAGCACCTGATCAATCACTTCCTGGGTGGAAAGCGTTTGAGTGCTTGCGGCCGTCAAGAGCGTCAGCCGGCGCATCTTGTCGTTCAATTCTTCGCTTCGCGTGCGTGCCCCTTCCAGCATCACCACCACCATGGCGATGCCCAACGCCACTCCCAGAAAATGATCGAATGCCACGCGCAACAGGAACACCGGGCTATCCTGCCAGAGCGGACAGTCCATTCCGTGCAATCCTTTGATCAGGAATATCCCGGCAAGAAGTTGCGCTCCGTGGCTGCGCCGCACCATCTCCGACTTCCACATCCACCAGCCGGCCACCAGGCAAATCAAGGTTTCAAAAATGGCCGTTTCCCAATGAAGAGAAGCCACCCGTTGCGAGCCCCTTCGCTCGAAGTAGTAGATGATCGCCAAAAACAGGCCGATCAACGGCAGTGGAGACCAGATTCGCCGCTCCGGGCCCGCCGAGCAGTGCATCACGGCTACCAGGAAGAAAACCAAGGCGGCGGCTTGCGCCAAAACGCTTGTCAGATTCAATCCTGGGAACTGGCGAATCAGGAGCGCCAGTTCGCATAGTGAGGAGAAAGTGAAACAGCACCACCCGGTAAGCCAAAAACGGAAATAATCGGACTGATGATCGCGGCGGAACAAAAGAAAGAGGACCAACAGAATGATCGAGGCAGTCGCTTCGAAGAAGGCGATTCCGAGCAGCCCTTGATTCTGCACCAGCATTTGCCCCGCCTCCCGGCCGGACGTGCCGTCGCGGCGGTGCTCGTGCTGCCGCAAAACTTGATATGGACGGCGAAAAGCTCTGAGTGGTAAGCCTTTACTGACGCTAACACGCTATTTTCTGACTAGGCAAGGCCGTCGCCATTTGGGTGTGCCGTCACATATAATGCCTTCTGGGGGCAAACACCGTGGAGATGGAAAATATTCTCGTCGTGGACGATGAGGAAGCCATTCGAGAGGTTGTTTCGACCATGCTCGAATCCAAGGGCTACCACTGCACGGCCGTGCAGAACGGCCGCGTCGCGCAAGAACAAGTCAAAAAACTCACCCCCGACCTCGTTTTGAGCGACATGATCATGCCGGAGATGGACGGCATCCGGCTGCTCGAATGGATGCGCCAGTACGATCCAGAAGTGCCAGTGATCATGGTCACGGCCATCCACGACATTTCCACGGCGCTAGAAGCCATTCGCCGCGGGGCTTATGATTACATCCTCAAGCCCTTCGAAAAGGACCAGCTCTTTCTAGGGGTGGGACGCGCGCTGCAGCACCGCCGCCTGATCATCGAAAACCGCAACTATCAGCGCAACCTCGAGCAACTCGTCGAGGAGCGCACCGCGCAGCTCACGGCCAAACACGTGGAACTCGAGCAATCCTACGATGACACGCTCGAAGCTCTCGGAAGCGCTCTGGACTTGAAGGATGCCGAAACGGAAGGCCACTGCCAGCGCGTTACCGCCTTTTGCATTTCGATCGCCAGGTCCGTGCCCGTCCCCGATCAGTATCTCCCCATCCTGGCGCGCGCCGCCTTCCTCCACGACATCGGGAAAATGGCCATCCCGGACAGCATTCTGCGCAAACCCGGTCCGCTCGATGACCCGGAAAAAAAGAAGATGCGCGAACACTGCGAGATCGGCTACAACATGCTGATTCGCATCCCGTTTCTCCGTGACGCTGCCGAGATCGTGCTCGCACACCAGGAGTTTTTCGACGGTTCGGGCTACCCTCGCGGACTGAAGGGCGAGCAGATTCCTCTCGGGGCGCGCATCTTTACGATCGCGGATTCGCTCGATGCCATGATCAGCGACCGTCCTTACCGCCGAGCCTTACCGATGTCCCACGCCCGCGAAGAAATCAAACGGTGTTCCGGCAGCCAGTTTGACCCGCGCGTAGTCGACGTGTTCATGACCATTCCCGAGCAGCACTGGCTCGACCTCCGCGAGCATCTCGGCTCCCCCTTCCGCCTGGCACATCTCAAAAACCTCTAGCCGCCCTGACCTCGCACCTGAATTTCCTGAACTCGCATTGCGTCAGCGAACCGCTGAGCGCCCGCTTGGGGCTCTATTGCTGTCGACTTGAACGTTGACTCCACCGAATCTATGGATTGTCTAGCTGTGGAGGTTGTTTCGGGTTTTCTTTTTGAGGAGGAACATCCTTCGGAAGAGCAATCTTATCGCTCGTGTCCACGGCGAAAAGACTGAAATTACTCAGCGTATGGTTGTGATGATAGCGCTTGCCGTGCAGCTCCAGATACATGTCAGCGTACCACGGCAGCCATAGCTCCGTTTTTCCATTCTGAAAATTCACGGGTCCATAATCGATCGCCAGATGGTCGCGCATCAACTCTAGCTCTTTCATCGGCTCGCGCAGGTCGGATTCCACATGCAAGACGTTGTAGCTGCTGGCCGCCACCCACACGCGGCCCTTCAGCGGAATCTCGACGGTCTTCGTTTTCGTCTCCCATAGCCGCAGGAACGACTTCCTATTGCTCTTCTGCTCGAAATGCAGGACCCACGCCGCTTTGCCGCGCCACTGACCCAGACCTTCGCATTTGAAGTCCAAGGCCTTGGCAAAGCCGGGATGAAAAACGTCCACGCCAAGACTGACGAGCCCGACGGTAGCCAGCGAAGTGGGAAACGAATCGGTGCCCGTGCCTCCGTCGCGCTTCTCATCAAGGAATACGAGGCCATCCTTGGCGTGCTCAACAAAAACCATATAGGAAAAATTCTTTTCGCGGATTTGTGAGATTTCCCCGCGCGCATTTACCTCTTCGTGCTGAATGTGTTCCGTAGCCAGAAACTTCTCGAGGCTTTCTAGTTGACGGTCGGTGCTTTTGCTGGTGTGTTCGACGATGTCATCCGCCGAACACGCCACATCCGGCGCCACACCAGGTACCGATCTGTCCACGCTAGGCGGGGCCCACGGCGTCACAGAGGCCGTCGCGACCACAGGCATCAGCACGGTGTTCACCGTCGCCATCGGCACCGCCGCCTCTGCCGCGTTCCCCGATGACGATTTTTGAAGGCTGGCGAGCGATTCCCTAGCGACGGACGCTGAAGCCGCTTTGGGAAATTCGCGCAGCACCCCTTCTAATTCCAGCTTGGCACCCTCGCGATTGCCCTGCGCTGCCAGAATCTGGGCCAGTAACGTTCTCGCAGACGGCGCGTTTTCCGCATTGAACGCCGCCGCCCTCTGGGCATGTTCCAGCGCCTTCGCGTAATCACGGAGCTGCGCGTAGGCGTTGGCCAGCAGCAAATGCCCGCGCTCCGAAGCGGTGTTTATCTGCAGCGCCTTCTCGAGCGTTTGCGCTGCCGCGGCAGCTTGATTCAATTGCACCTGAACGTAGCCCAGCCCCAGCAAAGCACGTTCTTGCGAGCCTGACGAGTTCACTGCCTTTTGGAAAAACTGTTCTGCCGCGGGGAAGTTCCTATGGTCCACTTCCATCAAGCCTTGGAGGTAGGCAACATCTGGGTTCGCCGGCGCGATGCGGGCCGCTTTCTCCAGGTGTTTTCGCGCCTCCGCGTCGCGCTTCTTCTGCATGGCTTCCACGGCTTTATCCATCTCTTTCATCGCCCCGAATGGAACTATTGGAGGTCGAGTCGAAGCCACGGCACTCTCTGACTCCGGGCGCAAATAGACATAGACGTACTGGTTGATCGAAGTCACCGATGGCACGACTTCCGTGCGATCTTTGTATGTCTTATAGCCCGGAGCGCTCACCTCGACGTCACAATCCCCAACAGGCACGCCGAGGAATTGGATCTGCGCGCTTGTGCCACGTGCCGGCCCCGTCAAATCCAGGCCTGCAAGCGGGCAGGACAGCCTGACCGTAGCGTTCGCGCTCACAGGAAGCCCGGTCGACTCGCGGACGCTGACCATGACGTTGCTTCCGGGTCCGCGCAGTCCAGCGACGAACGCAGAAGCGCTGAAGTTCGGGTCACCTACCCGCGTTGGGTCATCCTGGGCTTCGGCAGCGGACGCGCACAGGAGTGCTAACGCAAACCCGCCGAGCAATCCGGCAACTAACGCCCGGAGTTTTGATATTGGAGTCATCGCTGACCACCTTCGAAAAATTCGAGGTGCGGGAGCAACGCAACGCGGGGGATGCTGCCGCCCTCTCTTTGCCGATAGTGTATCGCTCGCCGAAATAACCCACCACTAAAGAACGTCGCAGCCAACCCCGCTGCTTCTCTTGCAACGAATCTTAGGAAACCGTAGTATTCTTCCGCTATGGCACTCATCCCCATCAAGACGGCTTCGGAAACAGGTTACTGCGATTGCATCTGCGGGTGCTACGAACTCGCTAGCTTGCGCGACGAGGAAACCGGCAAGGGCTATTGCCCCGCATGCGGCAAGGACCATCTTGATTTCAACGCTGGTGTCGGCATCCCGCAGCCGGCGCCCGCAACAGTGCTCCCAAATCCAGTAAGCGCTCACAAGGCCGCGGAGATGCCTACCGCTGCCGATCCTCCCGGCCGCCTCCGCCCTGCCTGACGCTGCCTAACCATTGGTCTACCCTTCATCTCCATCAGGTTGCGGCGCGTGTCAACGACTCTGAGACAGGTGCTCACATAATTTAGTGAGTTTTTCATTGGTCGATTAGGATCACCAGTTTCCACCAGAAATTTCGCTCCAGGATCCCCTAGCAACGACGATCGGCAACTCGGTCGACCCACAGCATCCCCACTTTTGTTGTTCTTCAGGTGCCGCAGGCAGCGATGCCGGAGTGGAAATCGGCTTGTTAATCCAGACCTCGCTGGGGAGAGCCGGTGGTTTGGGAGCGCTTCGTACGAAGCGCTCCGGGTGACGTTGGTAAGCAACATCGAGCACATTCTGGCGTTGCCGCAAGACGTTTTCCGCTTGGCCATAGTGAACCGTCGCTGGCGTCAACAAGCCTATGCCGGAATGACGGTGCTCGTCGTTGTACCACCGAAAAAAACTCTGACAGAAAGCACGACTGTCCTGGATACACCCAAAGCGGTCCGGGAACTCCGGCCGATATTTCAGGGTTCGGAATTGGCTTTCGGAAAAGGGATTGTCGTCCGACACGTGCGGCCGGCTATGCGTTTTCGTGACCCCCAGATCGGCGAGTAAAAGAGCTACCGGTTTGGACCTCATCGAGGTGCCGCGATCGGCATGCAGGGTGAGTTGACCGGGCTGGATTTGTTGTTTCTTGCAGCTCTCTTCGATCAGCCGCTTGGCCAGCTCGGCGCTTTCGCGATAAGCGACCATCCAACCGACGACGTAACGGCTGAACACATCGAGGAGGACGTACAAGTAGAAATAAGTCCATTTCGCAGGGCCGAGTAGCTTGGTTATATCCCAGCTCCACAATTGATTGGAGGCCGTGGCCATGAGCTCGGGCTTCTGGTAGGGCGGATGCGTCAACTGATCGCGGCGTTCGCGAACCTCGCCGTGCTCGTCGAGCAAGCGATACATGGTGCGAATCGAGCAGTGATACTCGCCTTCATCGAGCAACGTCGCATAAACAGCGGCTGGAGAACGATCCTGGAAACGTTCTTCGTGTAGACGAGCCAGAACCGCATCCTGTTCCGCCTGGCGGAGTGCGCGTGCCGGCGAAGGCCTCGACGCGCTCACCGCCGGAGAAGAAGTCTTACGGCCATCCCGGTAGTAAGATGCGCGAGGCATACACAGAGCTTGGCAAGCAGCGCTGGTGCCGACGTCGCTCGCTAGCTCGGCGACAGCAGCCATCAGGATTTCTCCTCCGGGTCCGGCTCCGGAATCGGATGACCCAACAGCGCAGCCACTTTTTTTTGGACGTCGATGATGATGTGCGCCTTACGCAGATCTTCAGTCAAGCGAGCGTTTTGTCGGCGAAGTTTCTGGACTTCTTCTTCCATCGGGTTGCGCTTGGACTTCGGCCCGCGTTTCTGTGGGGTCAGAGCCTCGAGGATTCCCTGGGCCCGCTCTCGCCGCCAGTAGGTCAGCAGAGACGAGTACAGACCTTCGCGGCGGAGAAGGGCGCCAAGGCCACCTCGCGTTGTCGCCGCGACTTCGGCTTCTTGTAAGATGCGTTGTTTGTAGTCAGCCGTGTAGGTCCGCCGCTTCGGTTTGGCAACTACTTCGGGATCCGGCCGCGAAGCCGGCACCGGATCGCCGCCCGCTTTGGCTGCCGCTGCACTCCGCTGCGGCTCGCCAGGAGGCGAGCCTCCGCTCCGTTCCGCGGCAGCCAAACCCCCAGGGGAAAGAACAACACCAAGAGAATTCCCGTTCATCTCTGATCTCTTCTTTCTCGCCCTACTGCTCATTAATTAAGAGTACTAAACCTGTCTCAGAGATGTTGGCACGGAGGG
>Ga0210399_10004559_pt1 | contig 10761 bp, 11 predicted proteins | sample IncBWC14MmetaG_FD_150865 | JGI IMG/M metagenome (GOLD analysis project Ga0210399, IMG submission 150865) | Forest soil microbial communities from Barre Woods Harvard Forest LTER site, Petersham, Massachusetts, United States - Inc-BW-C-14-M | ecosystem: Environmental > Terrestrial > Soil >...
ATCCCGACGCAAAGAAGTATCTTCTGGCAGCGTGCGAATATTTCGCCACCGAACGCTGGGATTGCAACCGCGCCACACCGATCGAAAGCGATCCCGAAGAGTTCCAGATTATCGTGATTCTCGAAGGCACAGGCTCTTTCCACGATTCGGAACAGCCCTTCCCATACCGCCCCGGCGAAGCGTGGTTTCTGCCGGCGAATCTGCCGACCACACTGCTGCACCCGGATGGAGTAAGCTCGGTCTTGCGAGTAACGGTTCCAGACACCCGCACGCTGCGGCGGCAGTTGCGCAACCAGGGATTCGAGGACCAGGCGATTTCACGCGTCGTGATTGGTGCGGAGTGAAAAAAGAAAGAGCGCTTGCAACCCACGCCGTGATTCTTGCCGGAGGCCGCGGTACGCGCTTCTGGCCGCGTAGCCGCACACGCACACCGAAACAGCTTCTGAATATTGTCGGTGAAGGCTCGATGCTGCAACAGACTGTGACGCGCCTTTCCCCGCTGGTTCCTGCACAACGCATCTGGACGGTGACCAACGCGCAGCAGGCCTCCGCTCTGGCAAAACAGTTGCCCGCATACGCGCGAAAGCATGTGCTGACCGAGCCGATCGGAAGAAACACCGCCGCCGCAATCGCACTGGCCGCGATCCACGTACGCGACGCAGCCGGCGGCGACGCGCTGCTCGCCGTCCTTCCCGCGGACCACTACATCGCCCAGCCCGACCGCTACCGCGAAATCGTGCGCGCCGCTCTGGACGAAGCACGTAAGCCCGGCCACATGCTTGTCCTCGGCATTCCCCCCACGCGCCCGGAAACGGGTTACGGCTATATCGAGCGGCAGGGAGATTCCATCACAGCTCAAGGAGCGCCGATCTTTGCCGTGCGCTGCTTTAAGGAAAAGCCGGAACTCGCCGTCGCCAAAGAATACTTGGCCTCTGGAATTTTCCACTGGAACGCCGGAATGTTTTTCTGGCGCATCTCCACTTTCCTGGAAGCGCTGAAGGAGTTTCTGCCGAAAACTCATGTGCTGATTGAAGAACTGGCGAAACACATCGGGAAAAGAAGTTACGCGGCAAAACTAAAGCGCATCTATCCGCAGCTCGAAAACATCTCCGTCGACTACGCCATTCTCGAACGCGCCACGCAACATCCCGGCGCGCCACGCGTCTTTGTGATCCCCGCCGAAATGGGCTGGAGCGACATCGGCTCCTGGGCCGCGGTTCATGAACTCCTGGCCAAGCATCCCGCTGAAAATATTTTTGCCGGCCCCGGCCACACGCTCGACGCCGAAGGCAATTTTCTCTGGAGCCCCGGCAAATACATCGCTGCCATCGGCGTCACCGGCCTGGTCGTCGTTGAAACTCCCGACGCCCTTCTGATCTGCCCCCGCGACCGCGCCCAGGATGTCGGCAAAATCGTGAAAGCCCTGGAAGACCGCAAGCACAAAAGGCTTCTCTGAGAGCTGTCCCACCTCTAACTCGACAGAAGCGAAAATCGTCTCAGGGAATTCGTTGTCCAGATCGCTCTCTGTGCTGCCATTCGTTCCGCATTTTCGGGGTGATCCAGATGAGTCGCGCGCCGCAGTCTTGAATCGTATCGATGGCATAAACGGCATCCCCGTATGCGGTGTCGGAATCCGCTTCGAAATAAACGGTCCAAAGTGCGCGTCGGTTCAGGTGATCGAGAAGCTTTGCGCGCAGGTTGCTCCGTTCAACCTCCTCATTATTTACGAAGAAGCGGCCTGGCTTGCGCACGTAAACAGCAAGAGTTTCCGACCATGGACTCTTCTCGCCGGCCACGAATCCCCGGTTTCCAACAGCCACAAGTAATCCGTGTGGTGGTAGAGGCCGAAGCATCATGAAGACAAACATCAATATCCACAAAACGGCCCCATAAAATAATCCCCAATGCGGCAGGTCATGAATTGGCGGAAGCAGCGCTGGCCTTCTGATCGAGACAACGTTGCGCAGAACCATATCCGGAAAGATACGCGGTGCAGTTCCGTGGAGAATGGTGTGTTGGACACTCCGGGCCGTCGCAACCCCTACTAGCGCCAAGCCCGTACCACCCAAAAAGATGCAAAGGAATTGGGTGAATCCAACTACCTGTCGGTAGCCTTCGAGTGGAGTGAATACGAGAAGTCGTGGGTGTCTAGGGTTGAGACAGGGGGCAGTCGCAGGAAGATTCCAGTCCAGTTGGTATTGACCTGGCTCTGCTACAAATGCATTAGAAATATAATCTGGGTGGACGAGTTCCTCGGAACTTACCCAAAGTTTGCGTGACTGACCGTCCTTTAATCCCAGCTTGTACAAGCTCCACTTCGGATAGAGGATATTTTTGTAGTTACACCGGCCATCTTGTGCCCAGTCATCGGCGCTGTAGTCGAGGTCCAGAGAAGCGTAATAAGTTTCGCGGAGATTGATTCGAAAAGGCGGAGACTTAAGTTGACGGGCGTCGAGGGAGACGGGATAGGTTAAAGGAGTAAAAATTCTGGAGCTTAGCCAGTAACCGGTAACGAAATAAGCGATGGCGGCTATTAAGAGGAAACTCAGCCCGAGGTAGGATAAGGATTTAGGCGGCATCACTTCTTAGTGTGGTTAGACACCGGCGAAAAATATTTTGTTCCCGCTTCACGCCACTAACTCTTTCAGGAGCGCCTTGCCCTTGCGGAACCACGGCCGCTCCACTCGCTGCATGTAGCTCGGCAACGTTTTTTTCTTCGCCACTAATTTTTGCGCCCACTCCTGCGCTTCTTCTTTCTTGCCGGCCAGCTTCAGATAGTTTGCGTAGTTGTACAGCGTCTCCGGCGTCGTCGAAAACTGCGCCGCGGGCGCGAAATAGATGGCCGCTTTTTCCAGATCGCCGGTGCGCGCATACGCATCGCCCAGCAACCCCGTCGCCCGGTAGTAATCAAACTTCGCGTCCTTCCCGATCACATACTCCAGGTCGGGGATCGCGCCCGGATAATCTCCCATCCCCAGCGTCGCCTTGGCCCGCAAATAAAACGCATGCGGCGAGTCACTCCTCGTGGAGATCGCCCGGTTCAACAACTCCCGCGCCTTCGCATAATTCCTCTGTTCAAAGTACAGCTCGGCTAGTTCCTCCAGATTCCCCACCGACGGATTGTCCAGAATCTGAATTTCCACCGCTTGAATCCGCGAGCGCCTGCCGAATCCCTGAAAGACCCCGCGCAGCAAACCCATGTCGGGAATCATCTCGACCACTACGTACACCCCGGCGCCCAGCACACTGCCGAAAATGATGATGTAGAGCCAATAGCCTTCCGGACGCCGCTTCACGAAGTGCCAAAGCGCCACACCCTGCACAAGAAATCCCCACGGATAAAAGTGTGAACTCAGGCCACCCATTCCCGCCCGCCTAGTAGCTGTCTCTCAGGATAATAACTTTGCCAACAGAATCCGGCATCCCCTTCTTCCTGTCAATCCAACGGTTTTTATTTTCGTGTAAGAGTGACTGTCCCTTCGTACAACTTCCTTCACCTTCCCCGATGGCACATCCGGCGGAGGGATCTGGATGCGGTGCACTTTGTGGCCGAATGGACCCATTTACCGCCAAAATGGCTGCGTCTATCACTTTCTCTTACCCGTACCTAACCCCGCAATCTTTGGCCACTCGCCCTCCTCGCGTATACTCGAATGCAATGGACTCGATTCAATTTGGCACGGACGGATGGCGCGGCATCATCGCAGAGGATTTTACATTTGCGAACGCTCGCACCGTCGCCGCCGCGATCGGCCGCTACGTAGTGCGCGGCGAGGACGCGCGCAAGGGCGTGCTCGTCGGTTACGACCATCGCTTTGCCGCCGACCGCGTCGCCGCAGCCGTCGCCGAAGTCATCAGCTCTACCGGGACGCCGGTCTGGCTCACCGACAAACCTTGCCCCACGCCCGCGATTTCCCTTCTCGTACGCCAGCGGCAGGCCGCCGGAGGCTTGGTCATTACCGCAAGCCACAATCCCTATTCCTGGAACGGCATCAAATACAAAGCCAGTTACGGCAGCAGCGCGCTGCCTGGCATCGTCGCACAAATTGAGAACGAACTCGAAGACATGCGTTCGAACGGCGTGCCGACTCTGCCGCCGCGAAAAGATTTAATTCACTGGCTGGAACCACGCGCTCCTTATCTCGACACCATCGAAAAACTGATCGACTGGCAACGCCTGCGCGACGCAAGATTCCGTTTTGTCGTCGACCCCATGCACGGCTCCGCCGCAGGCCTGCTGCACGAACTCTTCCAGCGCAACGGTGTCGTTTGCGACGAAATTTGCGGCACCCGCGACCCGCGCTTCGGCGGCGTCCATCCTGAACCTATCGAACCGCACATCGAAGCCCTGCGCAAAGCCGTGCGCGCCGGAAAATACGATGCAGGCTTCGCCGCGGACGGCGACGGCGACCGCATCGGCGCCATCGACCGCGACGGCAGTTTCGTCAAGCCTCACCAGATATTCGCGCTGATGGTCTGGCACCTCGCAGGCACCCGTAATCTCCCCGGCGATATCGCCAAAACTTTTTCCGTCACCAAGCTCATCGACAAACTGGCCGCCAAATTCTCACGCAAGCTACACGAAGTACCCATCGGCTTCAAATACATCTGCGCGCTGATGCTGGAGCAGAACATCCTGATTGGTGGTGAAGAAAGCGGAGGCATCGGCACCAGCCTCTATCTGCCAGAGCGCGACGCCCAGGTTTCCGCGCTCTTCCTGGCCGAACTGATGGCGTGGCACGGCAAATCCCTCGGCGAACTGCTCGCCGCGCTCCACGCCGAATTCGGCGAGTTTCATTACGGCCGGGTTGACCTGGATGTGCGCCGCGGCCAAAAAGAAAAGGCCATCGCCCACTTCACCAATGAAAAGACGAAGCGCATCGACACTTGGGACGTCACGCGCCGTGAAAACATGGACGGCATCAAGCTCTATCTCGGCGACACAGGCTGGATGATGCTGCGGCCATCGGGCACCGAAAATCTTTTGCGCATTTATTCCGAGACTTCGCGGCCGGAAACAACCAGGCGCGTTTTGCAAGCCACAGTCGCAGCGGTCAACGCCCTGTAGGGAGCAAGTCATGGAAACCGTCAACCTGAAAGACAAATTCGGAAAATTTCAGGATTACTGCAACCCGCGCGTAATCGGCGAGGTGAACGACTGCCACGTGAAAGCCGTCAAACTGAAAGGCGAGTTCATCTGGCACCACCACGACAACGAAGACGAACTTTTTCTCGTGGTGAAAGGCACGCTGCGCATGAAATTCCGCGACAGCGAAGCAGTCGTCCGCGAAGGCGAGTTCGTCATCGTACCCCGCGGCGTCGAACACTGCCCCGTGGCCGACGAGGAAGTGCACATCGTCTTGATCGAACCGCGAACTACATTGAACACCGGCAACATTCATAACGAACGGACAGTCAGCCAGCTCGAACGGATTTGACCGCTCGGCGGCCGGAAAGACAGGACCCAGCCATGCAACACCGCTTCTACACCCTCGACGTATTCACCACCACACGTTTCCAGGGCAATCCGCTCGCCGTGATCACCGACGGCGACGGGCTCTCGGAGGATCAGATGCAGGCCATCGCCCGCGAAATGAATCTTTCCGAAACCGTCTTCGTGCAGAAGCCCACCGACGATCGCGCCCTGGCCCGCCTCCGAATTTTCACCACCAAACAAGAACTGAAGCTTGCCGGCCACCCGGTCATCGGCACATGGTTCCTTTTGGCCGAGCTCGGCGTGGTTCCCGCGCAGGAAGGCGGCGTGCACGTCATGCAGCAGACCGGCGCTGGAATTTTGCCCGTGGAAATTCGCTTCAAAGACGGCCGCCCGCAGCGCGTCACCATGACGCAGCAAGAAGCCACCTTCAAGCCATCCAAGATCAAGAAGAAAAAGCTGGCGGAATCGCTGGGGCTCTCGCTAAAGGATCTCGATCCCAAGCTCGAGCCGGAGTTCGTCTCTACCGGAATCTTCAACCTGATGGTGCCACTGCGCAACCGCAAGGCGCTCGGGAAAATAGAGCTCAACATGGTGGAACTCGCGCGTCTCTTGGGCAAGCAGGGCGCGCTGGCGTATTGCTTTGCGCTCGGCGGCAACTCTTCGGCGAATGCGCGCGGCATGATGCCCTGGGGAATGTACGAAGACGCGGCCACAGGCTCGGGCGCCGGCTCGCTCGGGGCGTATCTCGTAAAGCACGGAAAATTCAGCGCGGGCCACACGCTGCACATCGCCCAAGGCGTCGAGATGGGCCGCCCCAGCGAAATAGAAGTGGAAGTTTCACAAACCAGCAAGAAACTGACCCCGCGCGTAAGCGGCGCCGCGGTAAAGGTCTTCGAAGGGACCATTCGCACTTAGCGCCAGGCGGACGCATCCGGTGGCCAACCTGTACCCACAATTGCGTTTCCACATGTAGCGGCCACGTTCAGGTGGCCCCGCGCGCATTTGTAGCGACCGCCATCCTGGGCGGACGTTTCTGAAACGTCGGAAAGTCCGTCACTTAGCTTTCAGTGTTTTTTGGTAGGCGTCAAGGATGCCGTTAACAAATCCACCGGCATCGTCCGAGGAATATTTCTTGGCGAGATCCACGGCTTCGTTGATGACGACTTTCACCGGCGTATCCGTAGCGCGCATTTCGTGCATTGCCAGGCGCAGAATCGCCCGGTCAATCGCCGCGAGACGGTCGAGGCGCCAGTTCACGGCGTGCTTGCTGATCAATTCGTCGAGCGCCGTTGCGTCGTGCGCGGCGCCTTCAAACAGCTGGTTGGCAAACGTCTGCGTCTGCGCCGCCGCTTTCGCGCTCTTCCAGAATGTTAGCTCGAGTTTCTCTGGAAATTGCTGGCTCATGTCCCACTGAAACAACATCTGCATCGCAAATTCCCGTGATTTGGTCCGCAGGCTCACGTTATTTACGCCGCCCTTTACCTGCCGTGGCAGGCTTGGCCGCGGTGGGTGCCGAAGCTTTGGCCGAACCACGCAATTTCCGCGACAATTGCGCCATCTCGATCGCGCCCAGCCCGGCCTCAAATCCCTTGTTGCCGCCCTTTAATCCCGCGCGGTCAATCGCCTGCTCCAGCGTGTCGCAGGTGAGCACGCAAAACATCACCGGCACGCCTGTATCCATCTGCGCCAGCTGCAAACCGCGCGAAGTTTCCGAGCACACGTAATCGTAATGCGCCGTTTCACCGCGCAGCACACAGCCAATCGCGATCAACGCGTTATACCGCCCCGTTGCGGCCAACTTCTTCGCTGCCAGTGGCAATTCAAACGCTCCCGGCACGTGGATCACGTCCACGTCCTTACCCGCCGCCCCGCCGCGCTCCAGTGCATCCACAGCGCCTTGCAGCAGCCGCTCGGTAATAAAACTGTTGAACCGGCTGACAACAACGCCGAACCGCAAGCCCTCGCCGCTCAACCCTCCATCAATTTTCCCCGGCTTAATCATCGCACTCGCTTCCCTGTTCGCCACACTTACCCAATTCCGTTCCTTTATCTCATTTACTTCCTGTACTTCCTTTACTTCCCTTTAAATGCCGCCGCCCGCTTCTCCAGAAACGCCTTCGTCCCTTCACGCATGTCTTCCGTCGCGCAGCATAAGCCGAAAAGCGTCGCTTCCAGGAACAATCCCTCTTCCTGCGGCATCTCCACGCCGCGCTCGATCGCTTCCATGCAGTATTTCACGGCCAGCGGCGCTTTCTCGATAATCTTTCGCGCCATGGCTTCCGCGGCTGGCAGCAGTTCCGCCGGTTCGTAAGTGTGATTAACCAGTCCGATGCGCAGCGCCTCTTCCGCCGTAATCATTTCGCCTGTCAGGCAAAGTTCATGAGCCGCGCCCTTGCCGCACAAGCGCGCCATGCGCTGCGAGCCGCCGAAGCCCGGAATAATGCCGAGCTTCACTTCCGGCTGCCCAAGTTTCGCGGTCTTGCTGGCAAGGCGAATCGTGCAAGCAAGCGCCAATTCGCAGCCGCCGCCAAGCGCAAATCCATTGATTGCGCAAATGGACGGCTTCCCCATCGTCTCCAGCAGGTGAGATACCCTCTGCCCGAAAATCGAATACTCTTTTCCGTTCACCGGCGTCTGTTGCGCAAGCTCATTGATGTCCGCGCCGGCCACGAACGCTTTCTCGCCGGAACCCGTAATAATCAGCACGCGCACCGTGGCATCCTCCCGCGCGTCAAGTAGCACCTGGTGAAACTCTTCCATCGTCTTGCGATTCAGTGCGTTCAGCACCTTCGGCCGGTTAAACGTGATGAACGCAATCCCGTCTCTCTTCTCATACAGCAGATTTTCATAGGCCATGATTTTCCCCTAAAGTGCAATCGGCTTCGGATTCGCGGGATCGGAATAATCGTAAAACCCGCGCCCTGATTTCCTGCCATGCCATCCTGCCAGCACCATCCGCTTCAGCAGCGGCGGCGCGGCAAAGCGCTTCTCTTTGAATTCATCGAACATGATCTGCGAGATGTAATACGTCGTCTCGAGCCCCACAAAATCCAGCAGCGTGAACGGCCCCATGGGATGCCCGCAGCCCAGCTTCATCGAATTATCGATGTCCACCACGGAACCGACGCCCTCTTCCAGCGCCCGGATCGCATCCAGCAGGTACGGCACCAGCAGACGGTTGACGATAAATCCGCCGCTGTCGCTCGCGCGCACCGGCGTTTTCCCCAGCTTCGCGCCAAACGCAACCATTTCGTCATAGACCGACGGGTCCGTCGAAATCGTTTTTACCACTTCCACCAGCTTCATCACCGGCACAGGATTAAAAAAGTGCAGCCCGACGAAACGCCCCGGCCGCCTGGTGGCAGCGGCGATTTCCGTAATTGTCAGCGATGACGTGTTGCTGGCAAAAATCGTCTGTGGCGGGCAAAGCTTGTCCAGCGCGCCAAAAAGCTCCCTTTTCATCGGCAGTTGCTCAATGATGGCTTCCACAATCAGGTCGCAATCCTTCAAATCCTCCAGCGAAGTCGTTCCCTTCAGCCGTCCGCGCACTTCCGCCTTAGCCGCTTCCGTCAGCGTGCCCTTCTCCACAAGCCTCGCCAGATTCTTTTCGATGCTCTTCAATCCCTTTTCCACGAGGTCGCTGCTGACCTCGCGCACCACAGTCGTGAACCCGGCCTGCGCGCAAACCTGCGCGATTCCCGAACCCATCAAGCCACACCCCACTACGCCCACTTTTTGAATCGCCATGAATTCCTCACGTCTCGAAGTACATGCAAAAATTGGCGGGAGATTGCCACCCGTCAAAGTGTACCAAAGCTGCGAAAAGAACTCACTTTGCGAGGCCTGCAGCAGCCACATCCGCGCGCAGAAAAGCATATCCGAACAGATATGTGGGCTATCCGATCGGTTAGGGCCGCCACCTTGCTACCTCTGAAAAACGGGAGCCTCCAAGGCCTCCCGTAACCCGCAAATTGTGAATAATCTGGACGCTCTGCCAACGCCGCCAGCCTCTCCACCAAACAAGCAGGTGCGCAAGCGACACAATTTAAGGTTTGAATAGGATAGAAACTTTTACAAAAAACATACCGGCGAAACCGCGACACAAAAGTCATCCGCCTGAAATTGTCTTGTATGCGACTGGCAGCAAAGAAACTTCGAGCAGAATTCCTGCGGGCAGCGATTCGCCTCCACCCTGGCACGAGCCATGCTCTTACGAGAAGCATGAACAGTACGGGAAATCGGGAACAAGGCAGCTCGCAAATCTCGTGAACTTTCCTTTCCCGCCTCTCGACGCTCTCGTTCCATTAGGAGGTCTTATGAAAAACCTGCTCTCTATCCTTTTTGTCCTGACCATCACTCTTCTTGCCCCGGCCGCTCGGGCCCAGCAAAAAGGTGTCCGGTCCGACGTTCCCTTCGACTTTGTCGTCGGCGATCGTGCCTATCCTGCCGGTGAATACATTATAAGAGCCACTATCAACGACAACGGCATCCTTCGCATGGAGAACGTCAACGACGTTTCGGCCGTTTTCGTCAGTTCGAACCCGTGCGCAGAAGCCGTGCCTACCAGACAAACACGGCTGGTGTTTCACCGTATGGGCGGCCGCTACTTCCTCTACCAGATGTGGACCGCCGGCAATATAACCGGACGCGAATTCCCCAAGGGCCGCGTTGAAGTCCAGCTTGCACAGAAACAAGAATCGTCCGATGTCGTAATCGTCGCCGCCATCTTCACCCGTTAGCGCGGCACGAGTCACTCAATTCTTTTCGGGTCAAAGAGGGAACGTTTCAATCGTTCCCTCTTTTTATTGTTGGTCCAGCGGATTGCATTCGCTTTCGATGTTCGGGGATTGTACCAGCCGGATTAATTAAGGAACTGTCTGTTCGAACATTCAACCGGTGATAAACTGCAACTCGAAGTGTCTGGGATGGGATTTCGCGCTCACTATCTACGGGTGCTGTTCGCTCTGCTGCTTGCTTCGACACCCGCTGTAAGCGGCCTCGTGCATGGGCAGGACGCATCCAACGCCCCCGCCAGTCATCAAATTGCGCAGGACAAAAACGACATGTGGTGGAAACACGCGGTCATTTACGAAATCTACCCGCGCAGTTTTCAGGATTCGAACGGCGACGGCATCGGGGACCTCAACGGCATAACGCAGCGCCTCGACTACCTGAAAGATCTCGGCGTCGACGCCATCTGGATCACGCCAATGTATCCTTCGCCGCAGGTGGATTTCGGCTACGACATTGCCGACTACACCGCCATCGATCCGCAATATGGCACCATGGCCGATTTCGATCGCCTCATGAAGGAAGCGAAAGCC
>Ga0210399_10004561_pt1 | contig 10759 bp, 8 predicted proteins | sample IncBWC14MmetaG_FD_150865 | JGI IMG/M metagenome (GOLD analysis project Ga0210399, IMG submission 150865) | Forest soil microbial communities from Barre Woods Harvard Forest LTER site, Petersham, Massachusetts, United States - Inc-BW-C-14-M | ecosystem: Environmental > Terrestrial > Soil >...
CGCCCGACGTTCTGAACTATTTCACGTTGAAATCAATGCTCGCAATCGCGCGCGCGATCACGTTTTCCTGAATCTGGATCAAATCCGTATCCGCATACGTCATTCCCAAAACCGTGAACACATCTCCGTCGCGCGCCACCACCGCAAGCGTCCCCGACCAGTCATGCCCATCAGCCATCCCGCGATACTTGTATTCCAGCGCCGGCAATCCTCCAAGCACGGTCTTGCGTTGTGAAATCTGCCGGTAATTGTCGTATACCTCGCTCAACTTTTTCGCCACCTCTTGTGCCGCGAGCTCCAGCGCGCTGTTCGTCTTTTCATGCCCGACCACCAGCAGCGTTGATTCGTTGCTCGTGCCCATGGCCACGATCGCGTTCGGCAAGTTCTGCCCAGCGTCCGCGATAATCTGCCAGCTTGGCGCCTTGTACATCCGAAACAGAAATTCGTGATTCAGATACAAATTCCCCTGAATCTCTTCCTTAATCGGTGGCGGTTCTTCTTTTGGTGGAGGTGGCGGCGTCACAGGGGCCGCAGGCGCCGTCTTCGGCGTAGCGCTGACGGGCTTGATCGGTGGCGGAGTCGCGTCTCCCCTCGCGGTGCTCAGCGGAATCTCCGGCCGCGCCGCGGAACTGTTCACAATCGCCGACGCCTTTGCTTGCTTGTTTGCTTCCGCGCGCGCCGGCGCCGCAGCGCCGCTCTTCGCCGCAGGCTTGGCAGCTGCACTTGATCCCGTTTCATCGGCTGGCGTGTCCGGGATAATCGACTCGATCTTGTCTTTCTCCACCAGCACGTAGCCGAAGTCCGTCTTGACCTTGAACATGTTGTCTTCATACGCCACGATTACGCCGTGCAGTTTCTTCCCGTCTTTCAGGCGGATTTCGTCGGCGCACGCGGCACTCGCGAAAATGCCCGCGCATGTGCCCGCGAAGAGCAGCGTGGCAAGGCCCAGGATGGTTCGGGGACGCCTGGCAGTATTCATGTCAAAAGTATGTGCCTCGCCTTTGGCGCCCGCAAGACTCACCCCGCCGGTGGTGTCCGGCGTGCCAACTCTGCCAGGATGGCCCCAATTCGCCGGATCACGCGGTCCAGTTCCCCAAGCGCGGCATCCAGTCGCCCGCGCGCCGCGGGTGGCAATCGAGCGTGATTCTGCTGGAGCGCCAGCGCCTCCGCCAGCATCCGCAGCTCTTTGCGGTGCCGCGGGTTCAGCCGTTCCCACAGCCGCCGCTTCTCGCTGCTGTTGTGTCCCAGCCAGCTCTCGCCGCTCGACGCCGGCTGGCCGCTCTGCGGTTCCGGCCCTCGCTCCGTCTTTTCTGTTTGCCGAATCATGTGGTGGTCATTTGTCCTTAGTTGTCAGCCACAGGCGATCAGATAACAGCGATCAGCGATCAGGAACCTCTCTCCACTCTCACACCACGCGCCACTCTTGCCTCCTGTTATCTGATCGCCGCTATCTGTTATCCTCTTACCGGTTACTTATCACTGATTACTGATCTCTCCCAACTCACCCACCCAGCCGCTCCATCCCCTCCCCATTGATATGCTCTCCCTCCATCACCACTCCCGTCACCCGCATTGAGCGCGTCTCATACACCAGCCCTCCAAATTTGTCGTATACGTCGGGGAAGAGAATCACCTCAAACAGCCCGCGCTGATCCTCCAGCGTCACGAACATCATGTTCCGGTAATTTTTCGTTCCCACGTGCCGGTATGTCACCACCCACCCGCACAGCGTCACCCGCTTCCCCTGCAAGCCCGGCAGCTCGTCGCTCCACGTCTCTCCGTTCCTCGGCAGGAAATCCAGCGGATGCCCGCTCACACACACTTCCAGAACTTCCCGCTCATACCGCAACTTCTGCTCAAGCGTATAATCCGGCGCATCAATCTCCCGCAGCGCCATCCCAATCGCATCCTCCTGCTCCATCTCCGCAAACAAAACACCCACAGTCCCCTCACCTTGTAAGGGCCGGGCTTGCCCGGCCCGTTCTTGGGTTTGCGGGGCTCGCTCGGAGTTCATTCCATTTGGGCCGACGCGGTGGTTCGTTCCCTCTTCCTCTTCAGGGGGTCGGAGCTTTAGCTCCGACATAGACCCATTCAACGAAATGGGCTTTAGCCCCTGAGGAAATGGTTTTTCCCGTCCCCGGGCCTGCAACAAATTCCATTGCCACAGCATCGCCGGCCGCGTCATGCCGCACACCTCATCAAACGCACCGCACTTGATCAACGCCTCAATCTCATCGCGCTCCGCCGGCACCCGCGCCAAAAAATCCTCCAGCGAACGAAACGCGCCCTCTACCTCCCGCGCCCGCACAATCGCCACAATCGTCTCCACCCGCAGTCCCTTCACCTGCATCAACCCAATCCGCATCGCCTTTGTAGGGGCCGGGTTCACCTGGCCCGCTCTTGGGTTTGTCTCGTCACTCTCCTCTTCCGCCGTATACTCCATCCGCGAAGCATTCACCGACGGCAACCGCACCTCAATCCCCCAGCGCTTCGCCTCCTCCACATACGCCGAAACGTGATAAAACCCAGCGCCCGCGCTGCACATCGCCGCCAGAAATTCCGCTGTGTGGTGCGTCTTCAGGTAAGCCATACGATACGAAGTATCCGCGTACGTTGCCGCATGTGCCTTGCAAAATCCAAAACCGGCGAATTTCTCCACCATGATCCAGGCTTCCCGGCGTTCTTCTTTTGTCAGCCCCATCATCCCCGCAGCTTTTTCAAATTTACCGCGCAGGCGTTCACGATCGGCGCGGCCGGAATATTTAACGGTGGACCGCCGTACCAAATCCGCTTCCGCCAGTGACATGCTGCCCACCGCCTGCGCGATCTGCATCACCTGCTCTTGATAAATACATACGCCCAACGTATCGCGAAGAATCGGCTCAAGCGAAGCGTGCGCGTAAGTCGGTTTCTCTTTCCCGCTAAGCCGTTTTACGAATAATTCCTTCGACCCATATTCCGCCGCGCCCGGCCGAATGATCGCCAGCGCGATAGCGACCTCATCGAGCGTCCGTGCCTTCATCATGCGGAGCATGCTGCGCATCGCCGGCGACTCAATCTGAAAAAGTCCTATCGTGCGCCCCGCTGCAATCACGTCGCAGGTCGCCGGGTCGTTCTCCGGAATCGCCGCAAAATCAATCGTCCGCGCCCGTGGGCAAGGCGTAACCCCGTCTGCCGCGACGTCATTCCGATCCTGTACTTCCTGTACCTCCTTAACTTCCTTTCCCTCAATATTGTCGAGAGCCAGCGCCATCGTCGTCAGCCCGCGCTGTCCCAGCAGATCCATCTTGATCAGCCCCAGCGCTTCGATCGCGTTCATGTCGTACTGCGTCACCACGATGCCCTTCGTCGCCCTCTCCAGCGGCACCAGATGCGTCAGCGGGCGCGCCGAAATCACCGTCCCGCACGGATGAATTCCCAAATGCCGCGGCGCGTCGTCCAGCCGCAGCGCCACCTGCAGGATCGTTTTCCACGGCTCGTCATTCACCGGCAATGTGCGGCACTCCGGCAAATGCTGAATCGCGGCCAGGATTTCACGCACCGGCCGGTGCGGCAGCCTCTTCGTGAAGTGATTTACCTCGCCCGGCGGCACGCCAAATACCTTGGCGATTTCGCGCACTGCCAATCGCGCGTGCATGGTGATGAAACTGCCGATCATCGCCACATGCTCCGCGCCCCATCGCGCGTACACGTAATCGAGCAGCTCGTCGCGCCGCGCTCCGCAAATATCAATGTCAATATCCGGGCAATCCCCGCGCTGCTCATTCAAAAAGCGTTCAAAGTAAAGTCCCCAGCGCAGCGGGCACACACAAGAAATTCCCAGGCAATACAGCACCATCGAACTGGCTGCCGATCCTCGTGCTACCGCCGGTATCCCGCGCCGATGGGCCTCCTCGACGATGTCCCACACCAGCAGAAAATATGGCGCCAAACCTCGTTTCTCGATGACTTCCAATTCGCGCGTCAGCCGTGTGAGCACTTCCGGGCGTAGTGGCCGGTAACGTTTCTGTGCACCCTCAAAACTCAGCTTCCACAAATACGAAAATGCCGATTCGCCCTCCGGCACCGGGAACTCCGGGAAAATCGTTTTGCCCAGCTCCAGTTCCAGGTTGCAGCGGTCGGCAATCTCCTGCGTCGCGCGCAGCAGCTCCGGATGATCCGGAAACAACCGCTGCATTTCCGCCGCCGGCTTGAACCACGCCTCGCTGCTGGTGATTTCTGGAGGCGCTACAGTTGTGAGCAATCCGCCGGTACGAATCGCATTCACCGCGCGATGATGCAAATGCTCTTCCGGCTTAAGGAAGTGCACATTGTTGGTAGCCACCAGTGAAATCCCCAACTCCCGCCCAAGCTTCTGCGCTTCCCGCAACACGCGCCCATCGCCCGCCGACAAATGCTGCACCTCGATGTACAAGCGGTCCCCAAAAATCTCCTTCAACCGCTGCAGGTGACTGGTGTTTGTGTAGCGGCCACCTTCAGGTGGCCCAGCATGCCCTGACGAAGGAAAGGAGGCGGGCGCTTTTGTGTTTTCCCTCGGGTGCCCCAGGTGCCGGTGTTGCACCTGGGGTTCTTCCTCTGTAGGGGCCGGGCTCGCCCGGCCCGCCCGTGCAACGCCGCTGCGCAAAATCTCCGCCGGCCACAACGCAATCACCCCCCCGCTATGCGCCGCCAACTCCTCCAACGTAACCGCCCGCCCCGCCTCCTCCGCAAACGTCTCCTGCCCCGGCCGTAAAACTCCCAGCTGCCGCAATGTCGTCAACCGGCACAAATTGCTATACCCTTCCGCATCCATCGCCAGCAGTACCATCGCCGCACTCGCCGAACTGTTCTTCCGCTCTTTTTCCTTTACCTCCTTTACTTCCTTAACCTCCTTTACCTCTACCTCTCGTCTTTCGCCACTTCCTTCCACTTCCACCACCGCGCCCACAATCGGCTTCACACCGGCCGCCCGCGCCGCCTGATAAAACGGCACCGCCGCATACATCCCGTTCATATCCGTCAGCGCCACGGCAGACATCTTCTGCTCCACCGCCGCAGCAATAATCTCTTCCGGAGGATTCAACCCCCGCAAAAACGAGTAATGGCTCTGACAACGCAAATGCACAAACATGCGGCAACCTGTAGCAGCGACAGCGACCGGCGGGAAGGCGATCGGAGAGCTGAAAAATAAACTAGTAGAAGGAAGGGAAGAAATCTAAAAAGCTAAGCCAGGATCGGTAAGGGCTTGCCCAATCCTATAATTCGGCTCGCCGGCTTCGTCTGCTTCATTTCGGCGTGCCGCTCTTTCACGATGCTGTCATTGCGGCCCAACAAGCAATGGCAACCATCGAATTGCAGGCCCAGCGCTTTCCACAAGGCGCGATCTTCTTTGCACAGCGCAGGCTTGATGCTCATTTTCAAGTGATTCATGGCAAACCGGAACATTTCCACCTGCTTTTCAAAAGGAAGACGGTACTTGAATCCGGAAGGGTCTTTTTCTTCCGTTAGATAATCGAAAATCGATTCGTCCCGCCCATTCGCCTTCGATGCATTTCGCAAACCGTTGTAAGACGTGGCGCGCAAGGAACCCAAAGTGACCATCTCCGGCGAGAGAGCATTGATTCTCCGGATTGTTTCGCCATACCCCTTCTTCCAATTGGGGAAGGGAATCATGGGATCCAGCCGGAACCGGATGGGCCAGCCGGCTTTTTTCATTTTTTCCGCGGCAGCAAATCGCTCCGTAGGCAGTGGCGCGCCATGCTCCCATTTCGCGCCGACTTCCTCGGCATTGACCGACCAGGAAAAGACAACCTGCGGCGTCGGCGTCAATTCTAGCGCGTGCTGGATTTGCGTGGACTTGGTTAAAAAAATGAGCCGATGCCGCTTCTGCGCGGCGAACAACGGAATGATGTGATGCGTCAGCGCCTTTCCGCTTGTTTTCTTGTAGGCAGAATCAAAAACCAGGCCATCCTGCAGTTCACCCGCAATCATCATCTTGGGGATGGGGTCCGCGAGCCACTCTTTGATCTCCTCCACCATGTCGTCCACATTCGTGTAGACAAGGCCATACAGTTCATCAGGCCGGAAGCGGAACCACGGCACGGTTTGCAAGAAGCAATAAGCGCACCGATAGGGACACCCACCCGCAACCACCAGTTGCCAAAACCGGAAGCACTCAATCTGCGTATCCTCACCCGGCCCGCCAAACTGCCGGATAAAGTTCGATCCTCTATTCTTAATAAGCATCAAATCCCCGGGAATCTACGCTGCCCATGTGGGTTAATAAGAATGATCTTATGCCAAAACTCGGTACCTTTCGCGTGTTTGCTTGCGAAGAGCAGGTAATAAAGCAACGCATCCCTGTCTGTTTTGATGGGTATCCGATCACTGTCAAATGCAAGATAGCCTAGCTCTTGAAGGTTTTCCAAATATTCCTTGGCAATGGCTCGATATATTTCGGATTTGTGTTGCTGTTTGAAATGCTGTTTCCACCTGTCACTTCCCATAAAGGAGGTCAACGCATTTTCATCTGTCGTGGTGTATTGATGCAAATTCATGCGAATTCCCATGCCTTCATGGAAATTGATGATCAAATCAATCTTACGCCCCACGGTCAATTTCCTGATGGTTTCAAACGGCAACGGTAAGATGCCCGTGGGATCGACAAAGGCAACTCCCAAGCTTGATGAGGGCAGAGGTCCAATTCTTGCAATTTCTTTATTGCAATCACCGGGCACAAATTCAATATTCTTTAATTTTTCGGGGGCACGATCTTTAATTCGAGTTTTTAGCGCTTTGAAACATGAGGAATCAGACTCGAAGAAAAAATACTTTGCAAAATTAAACTTAAGAGCTATGAGAGGAGAGCCATCGAATTCTTCTTTTGTCCCAGGTATTAAGCAACGGCCAGGTCCCGCAAAAAGATCAATGTAATAGAGCTTGCCATTCCACCTCCTATGCATTCCCACTGAGAAAATATCGAGGTAATGCTCTAGATAATAGAGTTTCTCCTTTGCCCATATGCCGCTATCGCGGACTGGTAAGCCGTCACTGCCAAGCATGTTAGCCATTGGTTGCCCTACATATTCTCTATATTTATAAGTACCTGTCTATTAAATTTTTACCTTGAGAGGCAGGGGGTGGAGAGGACCAAACCGTTGGGCTTGGTGGCGTAGTGCTCGCGCAGCTCGAGGCCTTTGCCGTAGAAGACCGCGTTCCAGCCGTAGCGCCCGCGCACGCGATCCACTTCGCGGTTCAGATACCAGCGGCGGTTCGCATCCACATCGAACAGCTCATTCTGCCGCCGGTCGGCATCCAGATTCGTTACGCTCACGCCGATATGGCGAATCGCCACGCGCCGCGTAAACAATTTCGCGAACAGCTCCTTGCTGGCAACCAGCAGTTCCCGTTCGTCATTCGTCGCGCGCGACAGCCGCATCGTCTGGTGCGCGGAATAGTGGTCCACATACCGCACGCGCACGCCAATCGTCCGCGCCTGCTTGCCATGGTCGCGCAGCGTCGAACCGATACGCTCGCTCAAATACTCCAGCAAGCCGCCCAGAAATTCCGTGTCAATCGTGCCGCCTTCAATCGTCGTCTCGCGCGAAACCGATTTCGGCGTCGCCAGCGTCATCACCTCGCGCCCGTCCAGCCCGCGCGAGCGCTCCCAGATCTGCTCGCCAATCACCTCGCCAAACGCCGCCATCAGCACCGGCTTTGGAATCATCCGCAGTTGCCCGATCGTCGTCACGCCGCGCTCCGCCAGCGCGCCCGCGTGCGTGTGCCCGATGCCGTGCAACTTCTCCACCGGCAGCGGCGCCAGAAATCCTTCTTCCGTTCCCGGCAGCACGATGCGAAACCCGCGTGGCCGCTCCAGACGCGACGCAATCGACGCCACCACTTTCGTCCGCGCCGCGCCCAACGACACGCTCAATCCCGTCCGCCCCAGAATCTCCTCCTGCAGCCGCCGCAGCGTGGCCTCGAAATCCGGGTACAGCCGCTCCGTCCCCGCGAAGTCCATGTAAAAATCGTCCAGCGCCGCCGTTTCCACCGCCGGCGTGTACGTCTCCAGAATCCGCCGCACCCGCTCCGCAAAATCCGCGTAGTGCTCGTACTTCCCTGGCACCACGATCGCCTTCGGGCAGATGCGCATCGCATCGCGAAAACTCATCGCCGTTTTCACGCCTCGGAATTTCGCCTCGTAACTCGCCGAAGCCACGCAGCCGCGGCCCACTAGCACCGGCTTGCCGCGCAGCTTCGGATTCAGCACCTGCTCCACCGAAGCGAAAAACGCGTCCACATCCACATGCACGATGTGCGGCATCTTTTCCGCTTGCCCTGAGCCTAGTCGAAGGGCCGCACGCGCTTTGCCCAGCCCCAGCCAATTCGCGACAAACCACGCTCGATTTTCCGGCGCAGCCGCCTCTTGTAGTGGCCGATCTTCAGATCGGCTCTCCGATTCTTCCTGTGCACCATCGCATGCATCAGGAACGTGGATGACAGGGGCGACGCTTTCGACACAGGCTTCCATGGCAGCTCCTGGCAGGGAAGCGGCTCTTGCGCTACTTTAACGGGTGGCATCCGACCTGCCTGCAGCAGGCACGGCTCGGGAGAGCCCGAAGGCAATGGAGCCTGCCTGCGGGCAATCAGGCCGAAACCACCCGTTTCCCGTTTCCTCTACCGGGGGCGAATATAGGCGAACAAAAAGCGAAAGTCAATACTTTTTTTGCCCCTCTCTTTTTTTCCTTTCCCTGCTTACTCACCCTTTTCCTTCCCGTCTATCGCTTTGGGCGTGTTCGTCCTTCAAATTTCCACTTCCGCGAAGCTCCGCTTTTCGCGATCAGGATGGTGTGTTTATGCGTAATACATTTCGTTTTCTTCTCGCAATTTCTCTTGGCCTCGCCGTCTGCATTGGCAGCGCGCAGGCGCAATTCAAAAATGGCAGCCAGGCCACGGAGCTGAATCTTCCCCGCATCAGCCAGCACGGCGTCACCACGCAGACAATCGGCATCAGCACCGTCACCATCGACTACAGCCGTCCCCTCGCCGGCAGCCGCGAAGTCTGGGGCAAGACGGTGCCCTACGGAAAAGTCTGGCGCTCTGGCGCAAACGAAAACACCACCATCGCGTTTTCCGATGACGTCTCCATCGAAGGCAAGCCGCTCGCGGCCGGCACCTACGGCCTGCACATGATCCCTGACAAAGATCAGTGGACCATCATCTTCTCCAAAAACTCCACCTCTTGGGGCAGCTTCAGCTACGACGAAAAGGAAGACGCCCTGCGCGTCACCGTGAAGCCCACCATCAGCGCGGCCTTCGACACGCTCACCTACACCTTCGACGATGTGAAGCCAGAATCCGCCGTCGTCACGTTGCGCTGGGAAAAGATCGCCGTGCCGTTCCGCGTTTCCGTTGACGTGAAAGCTATCACCCTCAAGAGCATTCGCAACCAGTTGCGCAGTGTCGGCGGCTTCAACTGGGCCGGCTACGACGAAGCCGCGAACTGGTGCCTCGACAACAATTACAACTTGGAAGAGGCGCTGAAGTGGGAAGACACTTCCATCCAGAACGAGGACCGCTTTGAAAATCTGGAAACCAAGTCGCGCATCCTGGACGCCATGGGCAAGAAAGACGAAGCCGCCAAGGTTCTCGCCACGGCTTTCAGCAAGGCCAATGCAACGCAGCTCTACGTTTACGCCCGCGGCCTGCAGCGAGCCGGCGATGCCAAGCGCGCCTTTGAACTCTACCCGCAAGTTGCCAAGAAAGACCCCAACCACTGGCTCAGCCATCTGGCGCAAGCCCGCCTCGCTTCCCACACCGGCGATTACGCCGCCGCCTCCAAGGAACTGAAGCTGGCCATCGCCGGCGCCCCCGACGCCAACAAACCGTTCCTCGAGCCCATGCTCGCCAAGCTCGAAACCAAAACCGACATCAACAATTGATCTGCATCCCATTCCCTCGCAGGGGCGGGTTTACACCGCCCTCTTGGGTTCTCCCGCTCATGTAGGGCCCGCCGACCGTGGCGGGCCGTCTCTTCTCCGATCGTTCCCCATCACTCCGTAGACGCATAGCTTCACATCTTGCCGAAAAACTCCAATTCTTTAGGAGGCCGGGGCTTCGGCCCCAGCGCAAGGTCTTTGGAAGGAAAGGGCTTTAGCCCCTGAAGAAAGCATTTTCTATATATTCCCACAGCCCCTTCCACCACACTCGGTGCCCACCTGACAAATATTTTTCGCCTGGGCTGTCGATTGGCGCAGCCCCCGTTCGATTCACCTATAGAGGACCAAATGAGATACGTGTTGCTCATTTACGACGATGAGAAAGGTTGGGCCAAGCTCAGCGAGGCGGAGCGGCAGCATTACATGGGCGAATTCGGAAAGTTGAGGCAAGAGATCGCTGGGCAGTATGTGGCAGGTTCTCAGCTGCATCCGACCTCGGCAACCACCAGCGTTAGGACACGCGACGGCAAGCGGGTCGTGACCGACGGTCCGTTCGCCGAGACACGCGAGCAAATTGGGGGCTTCTGGCTGATCGACGTCAAGGATCTTGACGCGGCGATCGCTATCGCCGCGCGAATTCCATCGGGGCCCACGGGCGTCGTCGAAATTCGGCCCCTGGTAGAGGCCTCTGCAGAGACAACGGGGCAGGGCCGCGACAGGTGAATGCAGCGGGAGGGGACGCTCCCTACAAAGGAGAAGGCATCATGTCAATCATCTCGAAACTGGCAATGAACCGAAAGATTGTCCCGATGAACGCATTGGGGGCCGTCGCGCTGGCTATC
>Ga0210399_10004562_pt1 | contig 10758 bp, 10 predicted proteins | sample IncBWC14MmetaG_FD_150865 | JGI IMG/M metagenome (GOLD analysis project Ga0210399, IMG submission 150865) | Forest soil microbial communities from Barre Woods Harvard Forest LTER site, Petersham, Massachusetts, United States - Inc-BW-C-14-M | ecosystem: Environmental > Terrestrial > Soil >...
GCGAACTTGCCATTCGCTCCGCTATCGGCGCCAGTTGGTGGGATCTCGCCCGCCAGATCCTTTCCGAGGCCTTGCTGCTCGCGGCCATCGGCGCCTTAGGCGGCCTGGGCATCGCCTGGCTCGGAATTCACGAACTGCTCGCCATAGCTCCGGCACATCTCCCGCGCCTCGATACCATCCGAATTGATTCGACCGTGTTGATCTTCACGGCACTCTCGAGCCTGGCCGCCGCCGCTATCTTTGGCCTGGCGCCGGCATGGCGCGCAGCTCGGCCAGACGTGATGATCGTTCTGCGCGGCACCAGTCGCAGCGAAGGACTCGCCAGCGGCGGTCTCTCGCGCAAGATCGTCGTCTGCCTCGAAGTCGCTCTTGCTTACGTACTCCTCATCGGCTCGGGACTTATGGTCCGCAGCTTTCGCGAATTGCAGCGCATCGATCCCGGGTTCAATCCTCACGGCCTCCTCACGTTTCAAGTTCAGACCGATCGATTCCTACAGAAGCCGGAAGAACGCGCCGTCGCTATTCGCCAGCTTGAAGATCATCTGCGCGCTATCCCCGGCGTTCAAAGCGTAACCGCCGCAACTCCCTTTCCGCTCACTGGTGGCTTCAGCCCGATTCGTTGGGGCACCGAAGAAGCGCTCGGCGACGCCACCAAATATAGGGCCGTCGATCCGCTCATCGTGCTTCCCGGCTATTTCGAAGTCATGCGCACCTCTCTTGTCGAGGGCCGCACCTTCACCGACGAAGACAACCTGCCGGGGCGCACTTATGTCGTCGTCGATAAAATTCTGGCCGATCTTGCCTACCCAGGTAAATCGGCCGTCGGCAAGCGCATTCTTATTCGCATCCAGACTCCCGAACCCGTATGGGTCGACATCATTGGTGTCGTCGCCCACGAGCGCGGTGTGTCGTTGAGTGAGCCTGGACGCGAGCAAGTGTATTTTACCGACGCGTACATCGGCTCCGGGGCCCCCGATCACTGGGCCCTGCGAACCGGCAGCGACCCATCGAAATACGCGAACGACGTTCGCGCTGCGATCAAGGCCTTTGACCGGCACCTCTTGATTACCGATATGCAGCCCATGGATGCGGTGATCGAAAAGGCACAAGCCGGCACGCGATTTTCCTTACTCCTCATCGGATCGTTCGCGGTAATCGCGGCGCTGCTCGCAGGCGTCGGGCTCTACGGCGTGCTTGCGACCGTGGTGCGACAGCGCACCGCGGAAATCGGCATTCGCATGACTTTGGGTGCTCAGTCCGGCAACATTTTTCAGCTCATTGTGGGCCAGGGAGTTTTCCTTACCGGCATCGGCGTTGTCGTCGGTCTGTTTGCCGCCTTCGCCACCACGCGCGAGATGGCTTCGATGCTGGTCGGAATTAAGGCCACCGACCCTTTGACGTTCGTCACCATGGCGGTGGTGTTCTTCTTAATCGCCGCTACTTCTTCGTGGCTGCCCGCGTGGCGGGCGGCGAGTCTTGACCCTAGTGCGGCTCTTCGCCAGGAATGAAAGTCTTCGGTGTGGGGGGAGCTTAGAATGCAAAGCGGTTGGAGGGAGTTCCGAGCCATGCAAACACAACTGAACCGTCGTAATTTCTTGCTTGGGGCCGAAGCGATAGCAGTTGCTAGCCTCCTGAATCGCGCTTATGCGGGAGTCTCTCCGGAAGAAGTGGCCGGCGAAGAGGAATTCTGGAAGAAGATTCGGAGCGCGTACCCCGCTGATCCGAAGATCCTCAACCTCAACAATGGTGGCGTTGCGCCGGCGCCGGTTTCTGTGTTGGATGCCGAGATCGAAGCGATACGCTATAGCAACCAGGCTCCCAGCTATCGCATGTGGCGCGACCTGGAACCGAAGATTGAAGACGTGCGCACGCGCCTGGCGCATCAGTGGAACGCCGACCCCGAATGCATTGCGATTACGCGGAACGCGAGTGAATCGCTACAGATCGCGCAGTTTGGCATTGACCTAGAACCCGGCGACGAAGTCCTGACGACCAGCCAGGACTATCCGCGGATGATCACCGCCTGGCAGCAGCGGGAGCGCAGGGAAAGGATTGTGCTGAAGCAGTTGGACTTCGACGTGCCAGTAAATCATGCGAGTGATTTGGTGAGCTTGTTCGAACAGGCAATCACACCACGCACCCGCGTAATACATATGTCGCAGGTGGGGTTCATGACCGGCCAGATTTTTCCCATCAAGGAGATTTGCGCCATGGCGCGCCGGAGGGGCATCACCAGCATCGTAGATGGGGCGCATGCTTTTGCGCATGTGCCGTTCCAGTTCACCGATTTGGATTGCGATTTCTACGGAGCGAGCCTGCACAAGTGGCTGTCGGCGCCCGTCGGTACAGGGGTGTTGTACGTGCGGAAGGAGCGCATCGAAAAACACTGGGCGTTGATGGCTGCTCCGCCTTCGATGGACAAGAATATCCGCAAATACGAAGAAATCGGGACGCACCCAGCGGCCGTGCATAATGCGACCTTGGAAGCGCTGGAGTTCCACGAGCAGATTGGGGCGGAGCGAAAATTTGCGCGGCTGTGCTACTTGAAAAACCGCTGGGCCGAACGCCTGGGCAAAGTTCCTGGCGCGAAAGTGCTGGTGGGTTTGGATCGAGCGCAGTCCGGGGCGTTTGCAACGATTCACTTCGATACCATGGAGCCGGGCAAGCTTGGCGATCTGCTGCTCGGCAAGTACAACATTTTCGTTACGCCCATCACCGCGCCCTTTCTCAATGGGATTCGGGTGAGCGCTAATGTTTACACTTCAACTGCGGAGGTCGATCGGTTCTGCGATGCGGTGGAAGCAATCATTCCTCGCACTTAAAGCCAGGGCCAGGGGCCCTGGAGGTTTGTGTGCCAATCCGGGCGAGTACGAATAGACACATTGCTGACACGCACTCAAGGCAGATGATCAGCTCGCCACGCAAACGACAATTCCTCACTAAAATACAATCGCGGCCAAATGAAAGAGAGCGGCCCTACCGTTGCGAGCTCAGTCAGGCTCTGGCGGCAGAGGATTGTTCGAGGACGCGGCGGTAGTAGCCTTCGTAGGCGGGGATGACGTCCTTGGCGCAGAATTTTTTCTTGGCGTTGAGGCGGGCGATTTGGCCCATTTCGCGGCCGCGGTCGGCGCGGGAGAGAATTTCGATGGCGTAGCGAGCGGCTTCTTTCACGTCGCCGGGTTCCACCAAAAATCCATCTATACCGTGCTCCACGACTTCCGGGACGCCGCCGACGTTTGTGGCGATAACCGGGACTTCGCAGGCCATGGCTTCGAGAGCGGCCAGGCCGAAGGATTCCAGCTGCGAGGGCATCAGAAAAAGGTCGGCGCAGGCGAGTTTTTCATAAACTTGATCTTGCTTGCCGAGGAACAGAACGTCCTTTTGGATTTTTTTCTTGCGTACTAGGTATTCGGCGGCACCGCGGTCCGGGCCGTCGCCGATCAGGATTAGTTTGGCAGGCATTTTGGCGCGGACCAGCGCGAAGATTTCGACTACGTCGGTGAGACGTTTTACGGGGCGAAAATTTGAGAGGTGCATGAGGATAGGTTCGCCGTTGGGGGCCCATTGTTCGCGCAGGCCGGGTTGCGGTTTGCGCGTGTACAGATCACAATTTACGAAATTGGGGATGACCTCGATGGGGCGCTTGATGTCGAAATCCTTGAGAGTTTGCTGGAGAAGATAGTTCGAGATGGCGGTGACGCCGTCGCTTTGCTCGATGGAGAATCTAGTGATGGGGAGATAGCTGCGGTTGCTGCCTACTAGAGTGATGTCCGTGCCGTGAAGCGTGGTGATGAAGGGGAGACGGCGCGGGGCAGCCATGGATCGGGCCAATAGCGCGCTAACGGAATGGGGAATGGCGTAGTGGACGTGGAGCAGGTCGAGGGATTCGCTCTCGAAGACTTCCAACATCTTGGTGGCCAGAGCCAGGGTGTACGGTGGATGGTCGAAAAGTGGGTAGCTGGCGACTTCGACCTCGTGAAAATGGATGTGCGGGTCGTTGGGATTCATGCGGATGGGCGGGGCGTAGCTGACGAAGTGGATGTCGTGGCCACGGGCAGCGAGCTCCTGGCCTAGCTCGGTGGCGACGACGCCGGAGCCACCATACGTTGGGTAGCAAGTGATGCCGATTTTCATGAAAGAGGCTCTCCGGTGTCCTCAGTTGTTTCTCGCGGGCAGATAGGGCAGCATTCTACCGGCAAAGCGCGACCTTGCGGGGGCCGGGAGATCATTAACATACGTGGGTGACGAGGCTCTCGATTTGGCCCGAAAGCCACTCCATTAGACGCGGGAGGTTGTGAAACCGTGACACGACTGCGAGGGAAGGTGGCTTTGATTACCGGCGGGGGAACTGGGATTGGACGGGCTATCGCTTTGGCGTTTGCCAGAGAAGGGGCCAAGGTCGCCGTGGCGGGGCGGCGGAAAGAGAAGCTCGACGAGACCCTCGGCGAACTGCAAAAGGAGGGAGGCGAAGGGTTGGCGATTGCCTGTGATGTTGCCAGGGCCAAGGATGCCGGGCACGCGGTGCGGGAGGCGGCGAAGGCCTTTGGAAAACTGAATGTGCTGGTGAACAACGCCGGGGTTTTGCACGCGTCGACGATTGAAGGGATTAGCGAGGAGCAGTGGGACAAGCTGATGACGATAAATCTGAAGGGGCCGTTTTTGATGTGCCGCGCGGCACTGCCGGAGTTTCGCAAGGCTGGTGGCGGGGCGATTGTAAATGTTGGCTCGGTGCTGGGATTGGTGGCGATGAAGGATCGTGCAGCGTACTGCGCGTCGAAGGGCGGAGTGACTCTGCTGACGAAAGCGGTTGCGCTCGATCACGCACATGAAAATGTGCGGTCGAACTGCATTTGTCCTTCGATTGTGGAGACCGAGTTGGTGCAGGGATTGTTTGCGGCTTCCGACGAGGGAAAGGCTTTGCGCAGAGCCAGGATTGGGCAGATTCCCTTGGGGCGCATGGGGCGGCCGGAAGATGTAGCGGAGTTGGCTGTGTTTTTGGCGTCGGAGGAATCGAGCTGGTTGACGGGCGCGGCGATTCCACTGGATGGCGGGCTTTCGGCGTACTGAGAGGAGCACAACTGCTTCATGGCTTCGGAATTATTCAATGATTTGAAGAAATATGAAGCGGCGCTGCGCCGGAAGACGCACGAGACTGGAGCAACCTCGCTGCTGGGCCTCTCGCTGGAGACTCTGGAGAAGGGGCATGTGGTCTTCAGCATGAGGGTGAAGCCGCGACACAAGCAAGTTCACGGGGTGGTGCACGGAGGAGTTTTGGCTACCGTTGCGGACACCGTGGCGGCCATCGCGGCCTATACCACCGTTCAGAAGGGAACGGAGATCGCCACCGTGGAAATGAAGATAAATTTCCTGGAAGCAGTACCGGGTGGGCTAATCAGGGCCGTAGGGCGGGTTTTGCGGACAGGGCGAAATTTTGTGGTTACGGAATGCGAGATTTATAAGGAGGACGGCACACTGGCGGCCAAGGCCCTGCTTACATTTGGAGCGGCTCGCGGCCACTCCATCACCCGGAAGTAAACCTTCGATGAACTAAAGGGTTATTCGTCCCCGCCGGATGCGGCTTCTTCTCCATCTTTGTGGACATATTTGATAACGCGCTTGAAGATCAGCAAATTCGGGTTGCCCTGGCGCGTGAGCTTGATGCAATCGCGGTCGTACCACTCGACTGTGCCGCGAAGCGATTCACCATTGTCGAGAACCACAACCATCGGGGTATGACCCTGCATCTGCTTGACCCAGTAGAAGTTCTCGGCGTGGGTCGTCTCCGGTGGGGCGGGTTTTTTGCTAGGCGCAGGGCCGTTATGGGAGATTCTCTGCGGCGGCTGCTCCTTCACGTCCGGAAATCCCGGGCGAAACAATCTACGGTTCACCATGAGTTCTCCTCGCAGCTACTAAAGGTGGGGTGAGTTCAAAAGGTGAGATGCATGGTCCGGGCGCTGGGTTACAGTCCGAGACGGAAAAATTTGCCACCGAATTAAGAGTAAGTAAATTAGGGAGTTAGATGGCCAAGCCCTAAGACTCTGGTGCCAGCGATGCGGCTAGAGCGTCCAGGCCAAGCTGGCGATTCAGGTTACGGCGAGCGCCTGTATGTAACTGATCGAAACCGGCAATGGCGCGCATCACCCAGCGGGAATCGATCGAACGGGCGAGCGCTTCGAGGTCTTTGGCCAATGCCACATTTCGCAGCGGCGCAGGGTGCTTGCGTCCGGAGGTGAGCTCAAGGAGATCTGAGAGCAACCCGTAAAAGATGCCGAGCTGATCTTCGAAGGAAGACTCGCGGTCTTTGGCGAAGGCCGAGGTGCCGGCGAAAAGCTGAGAGAAGCCTTGGCCACGCGCGGCGCGTTCGAGGATGCGCAGCGCATTGCGGCGGCGCTCGGCGGTTTCTTCCACATTCATTTCGAGAGCTAGTCCGGGGCTGCCTTCGGCAAGTTGCGCGGCGAGCTTCAGGTCGGCGGGCTTGCGATCGGTTTTTCCTTTGAGGATGATTTCGACGTCCGGCTGCGAGAGCGGCGCGAAATGAAATTGCATACATCGGGAAACGATGGTCGGGAGCAGCGCGTAGGGCGAAGGCGCCGTCAGGATGAGGGTGGCTGAGCCGGGCGGTTCTTCCAGAATTTTCAAAAATACATTTGCCACATTCCAATGCATGGTTTCCGCTCCATCCAGGATAAAAACGCGGCGACGCCCCATGGGCTGGAAGTACGCAGCACGCTGGACCGCGCGGAGTTGGCCTATGCGCAGCATCGGACGCGCCACCGGGCTCTTTAGCCGGACCGGGTCGGGCACCAGGGCCCAGACGTCTGGATGGGTCTGAAGGATGAGAGGGGTGCGTTCGACGGTAGCGGCGTCGGCACTCTCGCCGCGTTCGGCGAGGCCTTGTTCGACGAGCGCTTGCCGATCAGCGAGTAACGCGATGCGCTTGCAGGTTTCGCATTCGCCGCAGAAGTCGTCTTTCAGGCGATCGCAGTTGGCAGCTTGTGCAAACATCCGCGCCAATGTGTATTTGCCGAGGCCGCGCGGGCCGCTGAACAGCAGGGCGTGCGGAACACGATCGCTGCGCAACGCGCCGCGGAGGGCGGCCACGATTCGTTCATTGCCGAGGAATTCGGAGAAGCCCATGTGTCAGCGGCCTTCCTTTGCCAGGGATGGGGATAGCACCGGCAAGACCGCCGCGAGAATCTCTCGAGCGATATGGTCTTGAGGTCGCATCATGCCACGTGACTCGTTGAAGCAGGGAATGGTGGCCCAGTTGGCACGGCGTGAGAGTTGATCGTACATGGCGGCGGCACCTTCAAGATGGCGTAGGCTGGCTTCCTGCAGATCTTGCTTGTCCTTCGTGTAGCTACGGGCGGACTTCTGTGCCACGAGTTCCTGCGCCTGGCGGGGAGGGACTTGAAGATAGAGCACCAGCGTTTCTCGCGGGAGATTGTAAATGTCGTACTCCAGATGCTCGATCCAGTGGATAAACGCCGGGCGGTCGGCGGCGCTGACGCGGGCGGTTTGATGCGCGAGATTTGAACCGATGTAGCGGTCAGCGAGCACGATTTGGCCTTCGTTCAGGGCGGCTTCCAAGCGAGGCTTGGCTTGGAAGCGATCGCCTGCGTAGAGCAGGGCGCTGAAGTGCGGGTCAACCGTTTCAAGAGCGCCAAAATCGCCGTTCAGGAACTGGCCGACCATTTTGCCGAACCAGGAATCGTACTGAGGGAAACCGGTTGAGCAGACCGCTTGGCCGCCTGCGATGAGCGCTTGTTCCAGCAGAGCGACCTGGGTGCGTTTGCCGCTGCCGTCAATTCCCTCGATGGCAATGAGCTTTCCCGGCGGAGTCATGTGCGAAAGCCAGTCTAACCGCAGACTCCGAACGCTGCAACGCTGCGCATGCTACGATTTAAATTTGAACATGGCGACGACATCGATCAGGGAAAACCTGCAGCGGGTTCAAGAACGGATTTTGGCGGCGGCCAGGCGAGCCGGACGCCGAGCCGAAGAAATTACCCTCATTGGAGTTTCGAAGACGCATCCGGCGGAGACCATCCGCGAAGCACATGCGGCGGGGCTGAGGCATTTTGGAGAAAACCGCGTCCAGGAGTGGGCAGGGAAGCAGGACGGGATACAGGATTTGAGCGCAACCTGGCATCTGATTGGGCATTTGCAGAGCAACAAGGCGGTGAGGGCTGCGAAACTCTTTCATAGCGTTGATTCCGTGGATGATTTTGTGCTGGCGCAAAGGTTGGATCGGGCCAGGAGCGAAATAGCGGCTCCTGCCAAGTTGCGTGTGCTGATCGAGGTACACATCGCCAAGGAAGAGGCCAAGAGCGGCGCTGACACGGAAGAACTTCCCCTGTTGGCGGAGCAGATCGCTGGGTTACCCATGTTGGAACTGGCCGGGCTCATGTGTATTCCGCCTTTTGCGGAGAATGCCGAGGAGGCAAGACCGCATTTTAGGCGGCTGCGGGAATTGCGCGACGGCTTGGCGCAACGGCTGGGGCCATCGCTGGCCGTCCTGTCGATGGGAATGTCGCACGATTTTGAGGTGGCGATTGAAGAAGGGGCGACCGAGGTGCGTGTTGGAACCGCGTTGTTCGGAACGCGCGGCACGGTCGAAATTGGCCAATAAAATTCATGGGAGACAGGGATGAAGCTTTTTAGTCCATTTCGAATGCGAGAGATCGAGTTGAAGAACCGCATCGTGGTTTCGCCGATGTGCGAATATTCGGCGAAGGACGGGCATCCGCAAGCGTGGCACCTCGTACATCTGGGGAGCAGGGCGATTGGCGGCGCGAGCTTGGTATTTACCGAGGCCAGCGCCGTGGAAGAGCGTGGGAGGATTTCGGCGGCGGATACTGGCATTTATGAAGACGCGCACATGGCCTCCTGGCGTCCGATTGCTGAGTTCATACGGTCGCATGGCGCGGTGCCGGGGATGCAGATCGCGCATGCCGGCAGAAAGGCAAGCACGGCGCCACCGTGGACTGGAGGCAAACCCGTATCTGTCGAAGATGGCGGGTGGCAGCCGGTTGCGCCGAGCGCGCTGGCGTTTGACTCGGGGTATACCGTGCCGCACGAATTATCCACGGGAGAGATTGGGGAAATTGTCGGGGCCTTCCGGAAGTCCGCGGAACGTGCGCTCGCGGCTGGTTTTGAGGTACTCGAGATTCATGCCGCGCACGGATATTTGCTGCACCAGTTTCTGTCGCCTCTATCTAATGCGCGGACCGATGAATATGGCGGTGCATTCGAAAACCGAGTTCACATTGTGAAACAGGTCGTGCGCGCCGTGCGAGAGGTTTGGCCCGAGAGGCTGCCTCTTTTCGTGCGCGTATCAGCCACGGATTGGAAAGAAGGTGGCTGGGATCTGGCCCAGACGATAGACCTGGCGCGACAGGTGAAGCCGCTTGGCGTGGATTTGATGGATGTCTCGAGCGGAGGAGCGGTGCCCGGAGTGACGATTCCTTTGGGGCCAGGCTATCAAACCGGATTTGCCCAGGCGATTCGCACGGAGGCTGGAATTGCCACGGGCGCCGTTGGCATGATCAGCGAGGCGGTGCAAGCGGAGACGATTCTGGCGACCCAGCAGGCCGACATGGTTTTTCTGGCGCGTGAACTGCTACGCGATCCCTATTGGCCACGGCGGGCGGCGAAAACGCTGGATGTGAAGATCAAGGCTCCTGTGCAATATGAAAGGGCCTGGTGAGAGCAGGATGGTCCCGGAAATTTTGGAAAACATTGCTGCCGGGACGGTTTCTTTTCCGGTTCGCGTGCAGCCGCGTGCCAGCAGGGACGAAATTGCCGGGGTAATCAATGGGGCCTTGAAAATTCGGCTGCAGGCGCCGGCCGTGGATAACCGGGCGAACGAGGCGCTGGTGGAGTTTCTCGCGCGTCTTTTGAAAACACCCAAGTCGGCTGTTAGAATTCTTGCCGGTGACCGTAGCCGTACAAAACGCATCGAAATTCGCGGTGTGACGAAGCAGCAGGTGTTGGGGCTTCTGCTCCAGGACGCGTAATGATTCGCAGTACTGAAACTCGGCGGGCGGCCAGGAAGGTTTTTAAGCATGAGCGCTGATATCAACGGAATTCAGAACGATTTGCGGGCCGCAAAGCTGGATGGCTGGTTGTTTTACGATTTTCGCGGGCGCGACCCCATCGCGCAAAGCATCTTGCAGCTTCCTCCGGGGATGCGCACGCGGCGTTGGTATTACTTCGTGCCAGCCAAAGGGACTCCGCGGAAATTAGTCCACAAGATTGAGACGGAATCCCTTGCGGTATTGCCTGGCGACACTCTGTTTTACGCCGGACAGGAGGAGTTGAGAAAGAATCTCGGCAAACTAGTGGGGCGCGCGAAGAATGTTGCGATGCAGTATTCGCCCAGGAATGCCATCCCTTATGTGGCCATGGTGGACGCGGGAACGGTAGAGCTGGTACGCAGTACCGGCGTGAAGGTCCTGAGTTCGGCTGACTTAGTGCAAAAATACGAAGCGTGTTGGAGTCAGGCACAGCTTGAATCGCACTTGGCAGCGGGCGCGGTGATTGACCTCGTGGTGCGAGGGGCTTTCGAGCTTGCGGCGAACAGGGTCCGCGAGAAGAAGACGTTTACGGAATACGATTTAAAGCAGTGGATTCTGAAGGAGTTCGAATCGGCCGGTATTAGCGTGGACCAGGGACCGGACATAGCCGTCGGACCGCACGCGAGTGATCCACACTACGGACCTACACTGGAGACAGCGTCGCCCATCCGCGAAGGGG
>Ga0210399_10004563_pt1 | contig 10756 bp, 11 predicted proteins | sample IncBWC14MmetaG_FD_150865 | JGI IMG/M metagenome (GOLD analysis project Ga0210399, IMG submission 150865) | Forest soil microbial communities from Barre Woods Harvard Forest LTER site, Petersham, Massachusetts, United States - Inc-BW-C-14-M | ecosystem: Environmental > Terrestrial > Soil >...
TCCGCGGTGGACGCCGCGCTGAAGGACCTCTCTCGCCGCCTGAAAAAGGCCAGCCGCGGTTCGGACATTGCCGCGCGGCTCAGCGAGGATGACTTTCTACTGTTGCTTCCCGAGTGCGGCGTGAACGAGGTGAAGCAGGTTTTGGGTAGGCTTGGCGCCGTCGAAGTGAGTTCGTCGGGACAAAAAATCCCGCTCAACTTCACCACCGGCTGGGTGGATTATCAGCCCGGCGATCTGCCCGCCGATTTGCTCAAGCGCGCAGCGGATCTTCTGCATCTTTACGACACGGCCGCCCACGACAGCTATTCCACGACGCTCGCGCCGCATTGATGTCGTGGGTGTCGTGTCCCGCAAAAGCCGATATCTCGTAGCTAATCGAAAAACATTGATCGACATCCTAGCGTGAAAATACTCTTGTGCTGATGGACTCCGGGCCGTAGAATTGCCAGCCGCCGGAGCGAAGTGTATGTGTCCCGAACTTGATGCTCTGAAACGCCAAGCAGTCGAAGTTTTTCGCGAAGTGAGGAATATTCGCAGATCCAAAGACGTGTCATTTCACGAAGACGCGGTATTGAATGGCGAGAAACACAAGAGCATTCATGCCGTGCTTAAGCATCTGCTCGTCGGGCATGAAGGCAAACCGTGTCCTGCGGGGGACAGGCCGATTGTAAGCCTTACCCAGCTTCGCAGGTGAGCCGCGCGTAGGCCATTGTTCCGATGTAAGTTTGCGGCGAACTGTTATCGGAGACGGATGCGCCACGGCCAATCCTGGTTAAGCCCTCTCCTTCTCCCGTCGAAAAAAGTTCCCCGGTTTTAGATTCCCAGCAACCTATTTTGCGAATTTTCTTCGCTGAATCGCCGGTTCCCTCTAGAATTCGCATGGACTTAAAAGGGACGGAACGAGAGTTCGACTGGCACAGGAGCGTTTATGAAAGCTGCGCAGTCTGCAAAATCTCCGAGAGTTCTGGTGATTGACGTCGGCGGCACGAATGTCAAGCTGCTGGCGACGGGGCAAAAAGAGGCGCGAAAGTATCCGTCCGGCCCGACGATGACGCCTCGCAAGATGGTCCAGTTGGTGAAGAAGGCGGTGGCTGATTGGAAGTACGACTGCATTTCGCTGGGTTATCCCGGGCCGATCATCAATGGGCATCCGCTTCGCGAACCACACAACCTCGGGCGCGGATGGGTGGGATTCAACTTTCAAAAAGCATTTGGCTGCCCTGTAAAGATACTGAATGATGCGGCGATGCAGGCGATTGGCAGCTACAAGGGGCGACGCATGTTGTTTCTCGGATTAGGGACGGGGCTGGGATCGGCGATGATCGTCGAAGGAATCCTGCAGCCGATGGAGCTGGCGCACCTGGCTTATAAGAATGGCAAATCCTACGAGGACTATCTTGGATTGCGCGGGCTGGAACGAATGGGCAAGAAAAAATGGCGGCGGTACGTGGGCAAGATTACGAAGAGATTGAAGATCGCACTCGATGCGGACTATGTGGTGCTGGGCGGTGGGAATTGCAAGAAATTGAAGGAGCTGCCTTCCGGGGCGCAACTTGGTAATAACGAAAATGCGTTTGTTGGGGGATTTCGCATGTGGCAGAAAAATCAGGTGGCGAACCCTTTCTGAAGTAGAGCGATTCGCGCGTTCCGGAACGACGGTCCGCCACGGAAGGCGGACTCTACAACATTGAGGAGGCATTCCATGGAACTGTGGTCACGGCGCAAGTTTTTTCTAACGTCACTTGCGAGCAGCTTTGCGGCGGGAGCCGGGAAGCTTTTTGGGCGCTCGGTTCCAGCAGATATTGCTGGGCCGACACCGGCACCGGTGCAAGGGACGCGGCCGATTATTATTTCCAGCGCCAATGGGCTTCACTCTCTTGACAAGGGCATGGACATTTTGAAAAAAGGCGGCGATACGCTGGACGCTGTCGTCGCGGCCGTTACTGTTGTGGAAGACGATCCGAACGACGATTCCGTAGGCTACGGGGGATTGCCGAACGAGGAAGGTGAAGTGGAACTGGACGCAAGCGTGATGCACGGGCCGACACATCGCGCGGGATCCGTCGCAGGCGTAAGGCGGATCAAGAATGTTGCGCGGCTGGCACAGACGGTGATGGAGAAAACAAATCACGTGATGATCGTGGGCGATGGGGCGCGTCGGTTTGCGGTGGCGGAAGGGTTTGAGGAGATGAATCTGCTTACCGAGCATTCGCGCAAGATTTGGCTGGCTTGGAAGGCGGCTTCATCGGTGAATTGGCGGCCGGGGATTGATTCGCCGGAATGGAAAGAACACCTCGCTGCCATTTTTGATGGCGACGAGACGAAGATGGCATATGCGGAGCGCGTGATTGCGCATCCGCCGACGGGGACGATTCCGTGCATGGCGGTGAATGAGAAAGGCGATATTTCGGCGACGACGACGACTTCGGGGTTGTCGTGGAAAATTCCGGGGCGCGTGGGAGATTCGCCGATTATTGGAGCGGGATGCTGTGTTGACAACGAAGTGGGCGCGGCGGGATCGACCGGAAAGGGCGAGGAAAATATCAAGATTTCGGGCGGGCACACGATTATTGAAATGATGCGGCGGGGGAAGTCACCCGAAGAAGCTTGTCTCGAGGCGCTGGCGCGCATCGCTCGCAATTACAACAACGACAAGAAAAAACTGTCGACGTTTCACATTTTCTTTTACGCGCTGAATAAAGACGGGGTGCACGGAGCGGCGTCTCTGTGGCGCAATCATTACGAGGAAAAGGGACACTCGGTGTACGCAGTGCACGACGGAACGCAGGCGCGGCTTGCCGAGTGCAAACCGTTTTTCGACGAAATCAATACGCATGGATAGCGTCCACGGATAAAATGGATTTATGGACCAAGCGAATATTTTGATTATTGGCGGCGGCGTCGTGGGGTGCGCGATCGCGCGCGCTGTTTCCGCGCGGTGGCAGGATGTTTTTCTTGTCGAGCAAAATCCCAAGCTGGGCATGGCGACCAGTTCACGGAATAGCGGCGTCATTCACTCCGGCATCTACTATCCGAAAAACTCGTTGAAGGCCCGGCATTGCGTTGAGGGCAACCGGCTGACGTATGAGTTCTGCAAAAAGCACAACGTGCCATTTCGACACACGGGGAAATTGGTGGTTGCGGCGAATGCACACGAAGAAGAGGAGCTTGCCACGCTAAAGAAAAAAGGGGAAGACAACGGCGTCGAGGGATTGCGGCTGATTGGCGCGGCGGAGATTCGCAAACGCGAGCCACATATCGCGGGAGCGGCGGCGATTGAAGTTCCTTCCACGGGCATTGTTTCCGCGGAGGAGTTGGTTCACGCGTACGCGCGCATTGCTACGGGACAAGGCGCGGAGATCGTCACACGCGCGCGCGTTGTGTCCCTGGAACCGGCGGCAGGCGCGATTCGCGTTGGGCTGCGTATCGGGGACGAAGAGGATGTGCAGGACGAAACGATTGAGGCGCGCTGCGTGATCAATGCGGCTGGGCTTTACGCAGACGAAGTGGCGGCTTTGCTGGGAAATAATTCGTGGAAGATTTATCCGGTGCGGGGAGAGTATTGCGAGATTCGCGGCGCGCGGGCTTCTTTGATTAACGACCTGGTCTATCCTCTGCCGCATGCGCATGGGCTCAGCCTTGGCGTGCATTTTACGAAGACGCTTTGGGGGACGGTTTTGGTGGGGCCGACGGCGACGTACGTCGATGGAAAAGATAATTACGAGCGGGACCGATTGCCGATTGCGGATTTTGCGGAGAGTGCGAAAACCTTGTTGCCAGAGATCGAGGAGAAGGATTTGCAGCTTGGGTATTCGGGATTGCGGCCGAAGCTCGTACCGCCGGACGGAAAAGGCATCGCGGATTTTGTGATTACGCGCGATCCGGCGGTGCCGCAGGCGATTCAGTTGGTGGGAATTGAGTCGCCGGGGCTGACGGCGGCGATTTCGATTGCGGACCATGTGGCGCAACTCGTAGCGGAAACGTTTGATTGATCCCCGCAGCAGCGCGTTCCTTGCTAGACGGGCACGGCGTGCCGTGCCCCTACGAAGCGAATGGTTCAATTGGAATTGTTTATTCGACGATGATGCGGAGAAACTTTTTCTTGCCGAGCCGTACCTCATAAAAGGCGTTCACGCTGGTATCTAGTTTGGTCATCGGATCTTTGACGACGTTTCCGTTGACTTCAAATCCTCCTTGCTCGATGAGCCGGGCTGCTTCGGAAATGGATTCTGCCTGAGAGAGATACTTTAATAACTGTGGCCACTTTGGAGACGGAGAAACGATTTGCTGAATCCCATCGTGAGTCAGTGTCTCTAAGAACCCATCCGGGCGGCGATTTAGCCTTATCTCCAGCATCTCTGCAGGAGCCTGGCGGTCGCGGAAGACGCGTTGGAAATTTTCGGCGGCTTTGCGGGCGGCTTCTGAGCCGTGGAAACCGGCGATAACTTCCTGGGCGAGACGCATTTTCACATCCATGGGATGCGCTTCGCCGCCTGCGACTTCTTTTTTAAGCACGGCAATCTCATTCGGAGTGCGGTCTGTTACCAGGTCGTAGTAAGTCCACATTAATTCATCCGGAATGGACATCAGTTTTCCGAACATTTCCTGAGGCGGCTCGGTGATGCCGATGTAGTTGCCTAGGCTCTTGGACATTTTGCGCTGGCCGTCGAGGCCGACGAGGATGGGCATGGTGAGGGCGACTTCGCCCGCAAGGCCATACGCGCGCTGGATGTCGCGGTGCACGAGAATATTGAACTTTTGCTCGGTCGCCCCGATCTCGACGTCGGATTTGAGGGCGACGGCGTCATAGGCAGTGAGGAGCGGATAGAGGAGTTCGTGGACGGAGATGGGCTGGTGCTGTTCGAGGCGGGTGCGGAAGTCTTCGCGCTCGAGCATGCGAGCGAGGCTATAGTGGCCGCAGATGCGGACGATGTCGTAGCTGGATAATTTGTCGAGCCATTCGGAGTTGTAGCGGACTTCGGTTTTTTGCGGGTCGAGGAGTTTGAAGACTTGGGCGAGGTAGGTTTTGGCGTTGGCGTCGACTTGCTCGCGAGTGAGTGGCGGACGAGTCTCGGAGACGCCCGTGGGGTCGCCAATCATCGCGGAGAAATCGCCGATCAGGAAAATGGCGGTGTGGCCGAGATCCTGAAAGTGTTTTAGCTTGCGGAGGACGACGGTGTGGCCAAGGTGGATGTCGGGAGCTGTCGGATCTACGCCGAGATATGCGCGTAGCGGCTTACCAGTTTTAAGCGAGTTTTCGAGCTTCGCCTTGAGTTCGGCTTCGGGGATGATCTCGGCCGTGCCTTTTTTTAGGTAGGCGAGCTGCTCTTCGACGGGTTTGAATTTAGCTTCGGCCATTTTTCTTTCAGGATACGCCAATGACGCGGCGGCCTTCGATTTTGAAATGGCCTTCGAGCACGATTCGAACAGCTTCGGAATAAATTCTGTGTTCTTCCTGCAAGATTCTCGCGGAAAGGGTGTCCTCAGTGTCGTCGTCTTTTACGGGCACGACCGACTGGAGAACGATTGGCCCCGCGTCGAGATTCTCGTCCACAAAATGGACGGTGCAGCCGGCAAATTTCACGCCGTATTCGAGCGCTTGGCGCTGCGACTCGAGGCCGGGAAAAGAGGGCAGCAGCGAGGGGTGAATGTTCAGGATGCGGTTTGGGAACGAAGCAACGAAAAACGGCGACAGCAGCCGCATATAGCCGGCCAGGCAGACGAGGTCGACTTTGAGTTCGTTCAAGACGGCGACGACCTGGCGATCATACGTTTCGCGTTCCAATCCTTTCGACGGAATCGCGCGACTGGCGATGCCGCGCGATTTTGCGCGGTCGAGGCCAGGCGCGCCCTCGCGATTGCTGATCACGACTGCGATTTCCGCGTTCGGAATTCGGCCGGATGCAATGCTCCCGGCAAGCGCTTCGAAATTCGAACCGCGGCCGCTCAACAGCACGCCTAAGCGCTTCTTCATAAACAAAAAACGTTAACACAACGGCGGGCATCGGCAAAACTTGGGCTGTACCTCTGATGTTCCGAGGAAGCGTCCAGTGCAATAGGCATCGGCGTCGCAAAGTGTGGGCGACCGCGTTAGAATGTCCGTTCGCTGAATGTAAATTCATCTCGAAAGCGTGGGCCATGACCAATCGTATCGACCCGATTCGCAGGAAGTCTCTGTACACAGTGGTCCTGTTTCTTCTGGCGTCCGGCTTGTGCGCTGCCACTTCCTATGCGCAGCAGAGATCACCGACAAAGGCGACCGTGTCGCGCGATCCGTCGGAGCCGCTGACGGGGACGCCTCGTCCAAAGATTCTGCCGCGGCCGTTGGGCGCGATCCCGCGGGCATCGGTGGATGAAAAGTCCATGCGCGCGCTGATTCATGAACTGGTGGGCTGCGGGACGCGGCTGACGCTTTCTTCGTGGGACGATCCGAAGAGAGGCGCGGGGTGCGGACGCGACAAAATCGTCGCGCGATTCAATGAGATTGCAAAGGATTCCGACGGGAAGCTGCAGGTGGTGGTGGACAAATTCGAATCCACGTCCGCGCGTACAGGGGATAAACCGATTCCGCTCGAAAATGTGTACGCCATTTTGCCGGGTTCCGACGAGAAGCTCGCGAAAACTATTTTCCTCGTTTCAGGGCATTTTGATTCGCGGCCTTCAAACGTGATGGATCCGGAAGCTGATGCTCCCGGCGCAGATGATGACGGGTCCGGCGTGGCGGTGAGCGTGGAGTGCGCGCGTTTGCTCAGCAAAGCTGGAGCGAACGGGCGGGGAACATATCGCGCTACGATACTTTTTGCGGCGGTTTCCGGCGAAGAGCAGGGACTGCTCGGCAGCACGCACCTGGTGGACTGGCTGAAGCAGCAGGGTTACACGGTGGGCGGAATGCTGGACGACGATATCGTTGGCGCGGACACAGCGCCTGGCGGGCCGCATCGCGCGCGGCTCTTCTCCGGGAACGGAGAGATTGAAGATGCGGACTCGCCGTCGCGGGAACTGGCGCGCGCGGTGGAAGAGATTGACGGGCGCGCGGCGATACGGCTGATTTTCCGCGTGGACCGCTATGGACGCGGCGGCGATCACTATCCGTTTTATAAGGCGGGGCTGCCGGGAGTGCGGTTCACAGAGCCGCTCGAGGATTACAATCATCAGCATCAGACGCCGCGCACGGAAAACGGAATCGAGTATGGAGACTTCGAGAAATATTTGAACTTTACGTTTATGGGAGACGTGGCGCGGGACAACGCGGAGGCGCTGCGGCAATTGGCGCTGGCTCCCGCGGCGCCGACGGGCGCGAAGCTGACGGGAGCGGTGACGCCGGATGCGAAAGTGTCATGGTCGGCGGAGGATGATCCGGAACGCGTGGGATTCGAGATTCTTTGGCGGGAGACAAGCGAGCCGCGCTGGCAGGTTTATGATTTCGCGACAGCGGCGGGCGAGAATGTTCTGAAGGGCGTTTCAACTGATAATCATTTCTTTGCGGTGCGGTCGGTGGGGAAAAACGGAGCGCGGTCGATAGCAGTGATAGCCGAGGCGGAGAGGCGTGCGCCTCCGCTGCCGAGCAATGCGCCGAAGCAGTAACCTCATTGTTGATGATAAATCGTTAGTGGCCCAGTGCGACGAGGAACGGGTGAAACGAGCCAACAAACCAGCCAAATCTTGACCCGCAGAGCGGTGGAGCGCATAATTTTGCTGGAGATAGTACCGGTCCCCGCCCTCAATCTCCCTACCGCAACTACAAATCTGGTCTTGGAGATTCGTCATGCGTACTCTGCTGGTTTCATTCATACGCGCGCGGTATTTTCAGACGGCCATTTTGATCGTTTCGCTAGCAAGCGCCGCCGCCTTGATGGTGACTTGCAGCGGGACGACGACTCCCATGCAAATGAACAACGCGATGGGCACGGTGAACGTAAGTATGAGCGACCCACCGAGCTGCGCGGGCTCATCGGGGACCTTCGCACACGTATTCATCACCGTGCAATCGGTAATGGCGCATACCAGCGCGACGGCGGACGCGAATAGCGCGGGATGGCAGGAATTGGCGCCACAATTGGCGACGCAACCGATGCAGATCGATTTGTTTTCGACCGCACAGACGAACTGCGTGCTCGCGCAGCTCGGGTCGGCGCAACTGCCTGCCGGGAACTATCAGCAAATTCGGCTCATCTTGCTTTCGAATACACCGAGCGCCGGAAGCGCCACGCCAAACACAAATGCTTGCGCAGGAAACGGTTTTAATTGCGTGGTGTTGAATGACAGTACAGGGACGATTCACGAACTGCAGTTGAGCAGCCAGGATGAAACCGGGCTGAAGATTCCGCCGGGACAGATTGTAGGCGGGCCGATTCAAGTCACCGCCGGACAAAGCGTTGATCTGAACATCGATTTCAACGCTTGCGCCTCCATCATCGTGCAGGGGAACGGACGATACCGCTTGAAGCCCACGCTAACGGCTGGACAAGTGAGCCCGAACAACTCAGGAATTAGCGGGCAAATCGTGGATTCACTAACGAAGGCTCGAATCTCCGGCCCTGTGCTGGTAGCGATCGAACAGACAGACAGCACCGGAATCGACCGCATCCTGATGGAAGCGTCCGCCGATGCTAATGGGAATTTCCGCTTTTGTCCGTTGCCAACCGGTACGTTTGACATCGTTGCGGTTGCGCTTGGACCAAACAATCTTCCCTACAACGCGACGGCGGTATTAAACGTGCCCAACGGCCAAAGTCTTGGACCAATTCCTTTAGTGGCGGAGACGGGAGCGAGCGGGCCGGCGGTTTTGCAGGGGTTTGTGACGGCAACAGCGGGAACCACGCCGGCGCAGATTGATGCCGCGATGGCCGCGCTGCAAACCATTTCCGTGCCGGGAGGGACTACACGGGAGTTGAGCATCCCTCTGGAAACCGCGCCGGCGACTTCCACTTCCCCAGCGCAAGCTTCGACAAACCCGCTCGCGGTCGCTTCCAATACCGCTTGCCCGATGGGAAGCCCGGCAAACGCGAACTGCGCGCAGTACACCCTTGTGGTGCCGGCAAGCAATCCGAGTGTTGGCGTGTTCGCTGCATCCGGATTCACGTATAGCGTGCCGGCGTCGGGAGACGTGCTGTTCAGCGTCGACGCCATCGCAACGCGGCCAAACAGTGGTGGAGCATCCATCTGCACGCCCGCGGAACAGATGACCTCGAAGGACGTGAACGGGCAGCCGCTGAAGGTCACGCCGGGAACCATTACAAATGCAGCGGAGTTGGACTTTTCTGTTTGCATGTGACGAGATCGGAGCTGAGCTGCGGCGATCTAGTCTAATAACCCGAGGCACTCAGGTCGCACGCGATATGGCGAATGAGTTCTGGGTGCCCTGCGATTGGCGTTAGGGAGCTGGGACGCGTTTGGCGAAGGTGATGAAATGGCCGCCCGAGTCCTGGACAGCGAATTCGCGCATGCCGTAGAAGGCGGTGCGCTCGGGCATGACTTTTTTCACGTCTTTCATGGCGGCTAGGACGGCGTCCAGGTTGTCAACTTCCAGATAGAGATAGGTGGGGCCTTTTCTGGCCGCCGCCGACATTGAGGGCGGTGCATCTTTTTCCACGCTGGCGTACGTTTGATACATCACTTCGGCCGCGCCTTTTTGAAAAGCTACGAAACCAATCTTGCCCCCGTCAGGGACTTCGATGGCTTTTGTGAAGCCAAGTCGATCGATCCAGAAGGGCAGGATTGGCTCGATTTCATTCACGAGCAGGACTGGGGTAATGCGTTTTACGTTCATGGATTTCCTCTCCTAAGCTAGGATTCACATCTACATCTCCGAGAGATTGGGAGTCTGCTTTATGAACGTCCTTTTGCTCTCTGCACGCACATCGGCAAATTTCTATCGATGCAGCATCGCTGGATCAGACGCGTTCGTAATTGCCTAGATCGGCTCGAATTCCAAGCCTTGCGAACAGCTCGTGCGGATCGAAATTCATTCGCTGATGAAGCGTGGCGACAGCCTGGCGCACCGGCTCCATGGCCGCGCCATTTTCCCATTCGACGATGGTGACGAAGTTGAATTCACCAGGACCGGAAGCTTGTTCCAAAATGAAATCCTGGAGGAAGCCGGCTTGCGATCTGAGAAGCTCATGGGTCGCATGAACCTTCTCGAGAAACTCTTCGCGAGCATGAGCCGGGACGACAAATTTGTCGACTCTGTACGCCTTTGTATTCACGTTTGACCAACCTTCCTGCTCGATCCGAGCTAGATTGCGAGGCGACTTTCTTCTTGCAACCGGTAGTAGTCTTAATTAGACTAGTCAGCATAGAAGAGGCCTAAAATGAAGTCAAGGAGATTTTCAATGAACGCCAAAACGGAAATACGAAAGAAAGACGCCCGGATCCAGGGACGACAGCTCGGGGAATTGATTTCGATCGGCCCGGCAATGCTGCGGGATTTCGAGTTGCTGGAGATTCGCAGCGTGGCGCAATTGGCGAGGCAGAATCCGCGGCGGATGTATGAAAAGATGGAGCGAGTGACGGGGCAGCGGCAGGATCCTTGCGTGCTGGATACGTTTTGCGCTGCGGTGGCGCAGGCGCGCAATCCCCGGCTGGCGGCGGAGAATTGCCAGTGGTGGTGGTGGAGCAGAAGAAGGATAAAACGAAGTAAAGGATTAAGGAAATAACGAAAAGAAAGAGAGAACAGAAAATAATGCAGAGACGCGGAGATCGCAGAGGAGCGCGAAGAGCGTGAAGAGGACTGCTCAAGCAAAAAAGGAATCGA
>Ga0210399_10004564_pt1 | contig 10754 bp, 8 predicted proteins | sample IncBWC14MmetaG_FD_150865 | JGI IMG/M metagenome (GOLD analysis project Ga0210399, IMG submission 150865) | Forest soil microbial communities from Barre Woods Harvard Forest LTER site, Petersham, Massachusetts, United States - Inc-BW-C-14-M | ecosystem: Environmental > Terrestrial > Soil >...
ATCGCCATTCGCCGGAATATTGACCGGCTCGGCCATTTTTATTTCCATGTCCGGCGTGGGAATCGTCCAGCGGTCCGCCCAGTTCCTGGGTGGAGGCGCGTCGGCTCGATTGCCTGCGGGAACATTGGCGGCCGCCCAAGCCACGATCACCGCGATCTGCTCGTGCGTCAGGGAAGGATCGTTCGAAAACGTGCCGATTCCTTTTTCCGCAAACCACGGCGGCATGGAGCGGTTCTGTACCGCGTTCTGAATCGCGGCCGCATAGGGCGCCGTACTCTCGTATGACTCGAACGCCATCGGCGCAATTCCGCCAGCACGGTGGCAAACCTGGCAGTGCTCCTGGAGAATTGGCAGGACGTCACGATAAAACGTAGGAGAAGTTGTGGACGCGGTGGTTTGTGGAGCGATGCGGGGTAAACAACATAGGAGCATGAAGCCACAGAAAGCGGAGCAAACAACTCTCTTCGCTGGAACAAATAAACGCAAACGCAGCTCCCACGGTCCCCGGCACGGTGAGCTTTTTGTCGAAGAAAAGCCGCGACCGGGACTCCTCTGAATATACACGCAACGTAGCGATGTTGTTTTGCAGCGGAAATTTTCTGAATCGAGAGGAAGAGATTCGCTGCTACGCGGCGCTTTCGCTGAGGCCCACTAGTTTCCGAAACTCCGCATCGTCGTGGAGGCAATCCAGATCCGAATCCCGCGACGCCCAGTTCAGATTGCCGTACCCGGCGGCGATCGCTTTTTTCAGCGTTTCAAGCGCTTCCATTTTTCTCGACAACACGCCATAGGTGCACGCGGCATTGTATAAAGTGTTTCCATCGTTCGGCCGCAGTGCGACCGCGGTTTGCAGGTGGCGGATGCTCTCGTCGGCTTCTCCAAAAGAAGCCAGGTTGGTGGCCAGCAAAATACGCGCGCGGACATCCTCGGGCACCACTTCCAGTTGCTGGCGTAGGACCTCGTTCATGCGCCGTCGCATTTCCGCGGCGTCTTGTTTGCGGCCCAGTCGCTCCAGGCACAAGCCGTAAGGAATATACGTGTTGTAATCGTCGCCATTCGCTTCGATGGCTGTTTCAGCCAACTTCGCGCCTTCCGCGTACTTGCCATTTGACAGCAGAGCCCGGCCCAGAATATTCCACGAGCCGTCGCAATCGCGCTTCCGCTCGATCGCCCGCTGCGCCATCAACGCGCTCTCGTCATATTTCTTCTGCGCATAGAAGAGCCGGCTGCGCGCCACCATCACCTCCGGCAAATCCGGCGCCAACGCCATGGCGCGATCGCAGGCGGATAGGCCCCGCTCGATCCAGTTGGGATTCTGTTCGCGCACTTCGTAGATCAGTCCGCACAAGTGGGCAATGCCCGCGTACGCCAGCGCAAAATTGGCGTCCAGGCGGATGGCCTGCTCGAACATCTGCAACGCGTAGTCCGTGTTCTCGCGCCGCGCATAGCTGCGTCCCCGCAAATAGAAGTCGTAAGCCTGGGTATTTTCGGTGGGCTTCTGCCCGATGGTTTTTTCTTCCTGCGGCGTCAACGTGATGCGCAGAGCCTGCGCGATGCTGCGGGCAATTTCGTCCTGGATGGCGAAGACGTCCTCCAATTGCCGGTCGTAGCGCTCTGCCCATACGGAGTGCCTTGTGGAACTCTCCACCAACTGCGCCGTGATGCGCAGGCGGTTCCCAGACCGGCGAATGGTGCCCTCGAGAACGAACGTGGCGCCCAGTTGCTGCCCGACCTGCGGCGCAACGGTCTGCTTGTCACGGAACGCCAGCATCTCCGAACGCGGAAAAATCTGAAGCTGCGTGATTTTGGAAAGCTCGGTGATGATATCTTCGGTCATGCCATCGCGGAAGTATTCGTCTTCTTTCCCGCCGCCCTGATTTTCGAAATAAAGCACGGCCACCGACTTTTTCGCTGGCGCGGCAGCGGCCGTAAAAGTGGAACCGGTGTCGGCTTTTCCAGCGGCGGGCCGGCGGCTGGAATCAATGTCCCGCCGCAGCCGCTTCAAATCGGCGCGAAGTTCCGCCGCGGTCTGGTAACGCAGGTCGGCGTCTTTTTCGAGCGCTTTGCCGAAAATATTTTCAATCGCAAAGGGCAAACGGGAATTCAGTTTCGTCGCCGGTGCCGCATCGGCATGCAGTATCCCATCGAAAATCAGTGCCACGGTTGAACCGGAAAAGGGAACTATGCCCGTAGACATTTCATAGAGCACCACGCCCAGGGAAAAGAGATCCGAGCGCGGATCGAGTTCCTCGCCGCGCGCCTGTTCCGGCGACATGTACGCCACCGTGCCGATGGAGCTCCCCGGGCTTGTCAGCATGTTTCCGACGTCCGCCATGTGAGTCTGTGTTTGCAAAGACCCCTCGGCGATGGATTCCATTTTTGGTTGCCGGTGCGTCGCCAGCTTCGCCAAGCCAAAGTCCAGGATCTTCGCCTGGCCCTTCTCAACCAGAAAGATATTGGCCGGCTTGATGTCGCGATGGACAATGCCCTTCAGATGCGCGGCTTCAAGCCCCTCGGCAATCTGGATGCCCACATCCAGGATTTCCGAAATCGCCATCGGCTTCGAAGAAATTCGGTGTTTCAGAGTCTGCCCCTCGAGCAGCTCCATGGCGATAAACGGGCGGCTTTCAAACTCGCCGATGTCATAAATCGTGCAGATGTTCGGATGATTCAGCGAAGAGGCCGCGCGTGCTTCACGCCGGAACCGCTCAATCGCCTGCGAATCGTGGGAAATATCGTCGGGAAGAAACTTCAGCGCGACGTTCCGCCCCAGGCGCGAGTCCTTGGCCTTATAGACCACGCCCATGCCTCCGCCGCCCAGCTTTTCCAGAACGCCGTAGTGCGAAATAGCCCGACCAAGAACCGATGCGGTATCCGCCATTGGCTGTGGAGTGTATCCCACCGCTCCGCCGCAGGCAATCACGCTCCGAATTCACTCGTCTGGCGCGGAATCTGCAATCTGCCGCTCTAGACGATGCCCATGGGGAGTTATTCGTTGGTTACTCATCTAGGTAAAGACCTCACTGACCGGGAGGAAACTCCTCTAGTCTCTTACCATGCGGAAATCAAAGTCCCGGATGGACCAGGATGCTCGCACGTTTGTGTCGTTCCGGCAGAGCGCCGGTGGCGCGCTGCTGCTTTTGGCACTCATTTCCTGCCAGGCGTGGACGCAAGCTCCACCCACGAATTCCGTCGGCGCAACCAACACAAACGAACTTGTTCAAGAGACGCACGTGGTCGAAATGTCCCTCGATTTCTATAACGACCACGCGGCGGGGATCATATTGGAGTTTGAATCGAACTTGGAGCCGAAATTCGATTTCCCTCAAATACTTTCGGCCGCACTTGGCTGTCAACTTCGGGGAATGGAACTCACCCGGGACACCAAACGAAACACAACCATATTAAACGCGGACTGTGACATTCCAATGCGCAAGTCGCATTTCTCCCACAGTGGATCGCTCGACCTAAGCCGCTTCGATGCGATTCTGAACCTCGAACCAAAATCTGATCTCGTTCTCAATATTTCCCTCCCCGATCATGATTTTGCGCGCTGTGATCCATCCCCGATGGAGTTCCAACCTTCAGCGGACATCGCGAATTGTTTTTACGTCTTAAAGAGCACGGACCGCATCCCCAAGACCATTCACTTCCAGTCGGGCTACACGCTCGGTCACGTTGCCCGCATGGCAGGCATTTTCGGATTTCTCTTGCTGCTGCCGGCCGGGGCGACCTCTTGGTTTCGCCGCCGCTCCCGCCTTTCGTCGGAAGAAACAAAACCTGCCATTTGGTTTGCCTACCGCCGATTCCTGACCTGGACCGCGCTGTTTGGCGCTTTGCTATGGTGGTCCGCGGTCGACCTCTTGCAGGCCGACGAATTCCTCAGATTTCTGTTACCTTCGCCGAAGTGGAGCGACGCCTTCGCCTCCGTCACCATTCCCTGGGTATTGTTGTGGCTCCCTCCCGCGCTCGTCTATCTGGTTTGTCTCGCACTTTCTGCGCCGATGCAGTCGATGCGCGGCACGAACTACACCCAGAGGCAGATCCTCAGTCGGTCCTTCTGGGCTGTAGCTCGATTTTTCTTGCCACTGCCGCTTGTCGCGCTTGGCGTCATGGAGCTGTTCAACTCACCCCGCGTGGGTGTCTTGCTTCTGGTCGCAGGAATTGTTGTCGGCAGGTTCACCACCAGGAGATTCGTTCGCGCGTATGGACTCGAACTTCACGCCCTCAGTTCGGGTGACCTTCGCGACCGCGCCTTTGCCCTGGCCGAAAAGGCGGGCACAAAACTCAACCAGCTTTTCGTCTTGCCGACGGAAGCGATGCGCATGGCAAATGCGTTTGCTCATGCAGCACAAAATATTTATCTGACCGACTATTTATTGAAGAATCTGGACAAAGCCGAAGTGGACGCCGTCGTGGCCCACGAAATGGCGCACTTACAGAAGAAACACATTAGGTGGCGGTCGGTGGCAACCATCCTGCTTATCGGAGGTTATGTATTCACCACGATTCTCCTCGATCGTTGGATGCCTCGTGCCTTTCCTAACGGCCCCATCTTTTATGGACTGTTCTTGCTGTTCTTCTTCTTCGTGTCTCGCCGCAACGAATTCGCGGCGGACGCCGGTTCAGCAAAGCTAACGGGCAACGCGGAAGCGATGATCACGGCTTTGGCCAGACTCACACGGCTGAATACCATGCCTCTTCAGTGGGGCAAACTCGACGAGAAAATTCTGTCTCACCCTTCGACCCTGCGAAGAATCAGGCGACTCGCGAGTGATGCTGGGATCACTGATGCAAGGGTTTCAGAGCTTCTGAGCGGCTCTTTTGCTCCTCCCGCCGATAGCTATCTCATCCCTCCCACGGCTCTTCCCGCGGGCAAAATATTTTCCACCAGATATAAGACCCAATTGGCCGGCAAATCCACGTGGTGGATCCTGCTGACCACAGCGGTTTTGCCCGCGTGTGTCGCGCTGGCCGCACGTTGCGGCCAACTGGAGGGCGGGAAGCTCTTGTTCGCCTATTTGCTTGGTCTTGTCGCGACACTCGCGGCGGATTTGCTGTTGTCTAACTTCTTGTCAATGCGCGGCCTCAAAAAGATGGAGAAGTCGTTGCGCCAGAAATTCCTATCCGAGGGCGCGAGTAACGCGGATAGTTTTGGGCTTTTCGTGGGGCTGGCCCCGGATTCCAGTCCGCGTGTCTATGAAGGGAATTGGGCATGGGATTTCGGCTTCCTTACCCTCATGCCCGAACTCCTCTCTTACCACGGCGAAGAGGTACGCTTCAGCCTGGCGCGCGGAGAAATCTCCTCAATCAATTTGGGTCCCGGTCCGATCGGGTGGTTCAAAGTTCCGTCCGTGTACATCACCTGGCGAGACTCCGCCGGTCGCGAAACTGTCTTCAATCTTCGTCCATTGCGGGCCGGATCCATGATTGAAATGGCAGCCAGGACGCGCCAAATGGCGAACGACCTTCAGAATTGGCTGGCTCTCCGCCCACCAGCTACCAGCCCCGTTCTGATTTCTGCCGGGTTGTCCATGCATCATCTGGGAGTTCCGGAATTTGGCCAGGTCACCTCGATGTCGCCTCGCGCCCTGGTTCGCGGACAACATCTCGTGCGCGATTTCTTCCTCAACACGTTTCTCGCCATCGCTACGATTGCGTTATTCGGGCTGGGCTTTCCACTCGTTGACGACCTTTTCCGTTCTTTCGAATCGGCAAACCCCAATCCGTCCTATGGCGGTCTGTATGTCCTTCTGGTTGTCGGGGCCGGCCGTGTTTTTCTGTTGTTGCCTTACTGGCGGGCGCGTGAAAATCCCGCAATGAACAAAGCTCCCTCTGTAGCACCGCTGACTTCCCAGTAACGGTTCCCGGGCAAGCGGCGGCTTTGCCCGGAACACCCGCAAAAACGCATATAATCTAGTCGCATGATCCCCGCTTCCTATCAAGCCAAGAAGAAGATCATGGAACTTGCCATCGCCGAGGCCAAGCGCGCCGGCGACCGCGGCGACTATCCGATTGGTGCGGTCATTACGCGAGTGAGCGGCAAGAGCGAGACGATCATCGCCAGTGCCGGAAACCGCGTAAAAACCTCCGGCTCCAGCATCAAGCACGTTGAACTGGAAATGCTCAAATATGTTTGCAGCGGCTATGGCCGGTACCTGCCCGATTTTGTGCTTTATTCCACCCACGAACCCTGCGCCATGTGCGCCGGGGCGTGCGTGTGGTCAAAGATTGGCGCGGTTGTCTACGGCGTTTCCCAGGAAGACATTGACGCCTACGGACGCAAGCACGGCAACGAAGTCTACAAATGGCGTGCCTGTCTCATCTCCTGCCGGTTTGTGTTCAAAAAGGGCAATCACCACATCCCCGTGGTCGGCGGCTTCCTCCGCAAGGAATGCCAAAAGCTGTTCAGTTACAGAGCTGTGAAGCGCCCCGCGCCCAAGGCATGAATTGGCAATTGGCCGTGACACGTCTTAACTTCATTTGGGGGTTTCGCCCGCAATCCTCTATAATCTAAAGTTTGTTCACCACCTCAGGAGACATCTGGAATGGCTGGCGTATTTGACAACCAGAAAACCGGCGTCCGAGTCCTCTTCGGCGTCCTTATCACGATTATCGCGCTCAGCATGCTGCTGTATCTTGTGCCCCAGGGCACCAACACCACTGAGGGCTCAACCGACGTCCTCGCCAAAGTGGGGGACAAGAACGTCACGATGGGTGAAGTGCGCCAACAACTCGACGAGATCAGCCGCCGCAATCCCATCCCCAAGCCCCTCGAAGGCCTCTACGCGCGGAACATCCTGAACCAACTCGTGTTTCAAAGAGAAATTGAGCTTGAAGCCAAAAACGTCGGCATTGCCGTCAGCGACCAGGAACGCGCCGACCGCATCAAGCAGTACGTCCCAGCCGCCTTCAACGGCGACACGTTTGTCGGAATGGACGCTTATGCCCGCGAAGTCCAGACCCGGTTCCAGTTGACCGTGGCGGTCTTCGAAGACCTGGTCAAGCAGGGCCTGGTGGAAGAAAAGTTTCGCAAGCTGATTACCGATGGTATCAGCGCCAGCCCCGCTGAACTGCAGGACGAGTTCAAGATTCAGAACGAAAAAGTGAAGCTCGACTACGTGCTCGTGAAGCCCGAAGACCTCGAAGCCAAGATCACCCCGACAGAAAGCGACAGCAAGGCGTACTACGAGCAAAACAAGGCCAAGTTCCAAATTCCGGAAAAGCGTGTCGTCCGCTACGCACTCTTGGACCTGACCCAACTCCGCCAGAACACCGTCGTGACCGACGACGATCTCAAGGTGGCCTACCAACAGAATATTCAGCAATTCCAGGTGCAGAATCGCGTTCACGCCGAGCACATCCTGCTTCTGACAACCGGCAGCAAGACCGACGCGGAAGTCGCCGAAATCAAGAAAAAAGCCGAAGACATCCTGGCGCAGGCCAAAAAGAAGGGTGCGAATTTCGAGGAACTCGCCAAGAAATATTCCGAAGACCCGGGTTCGAAAGCCAAGGGCGGCGACCTCGGCTGGGTGTTGCCAGGCCAGATGGTGCCGGAGTTCGAAAAAGCGACGTTCAGCCTGAAAGTAGGCGAAATTTCCGACCTCATCAAAACCCAGTACGGTTTTCACATCATCAAGGTCCTCGAGAAGGAAACCGCTCACACCAAGACGTTCGACGAGGTAAAAGACCAGCTTCGGCCAACTCTGCTGCTGAACAAGGTGGACCAGGAGGCGTCAAAGACCGCCGACCAGATGTCCGCCGATATCCGCCAGTCCAACAAAACCACCCTCGATCAATTGGCCCAGAAATATCACCTGCCCATTGCCGAGACCCATCCCGTCGGACCGGGCGAGCCGGTCTTGGAACTGGGCAACGGGCAAGACGTGAAGGACGAAATTTTCCGTCTCCGCCAGGGCGACTTGAGTCTGCCCCTGCGGACTGACCGCGGCTATGTGGTGTTGTCCCTGCGGCAGGTCTTGTCGGCGCATCCGGGTACCTTCGAGGAAGTCCGCGAGAAGGTGGTCACGGAATTAAAGCAGCAGAAGTCCAGCGAACTTGCCCAATCGAAGGCCAACGAGCTTGAGAAGCGGGTGAAATCGGGTGAAAAGTTTGCCGTCGTCGCCAAATCGCTCGGACTCGACCCCAAAACCAGCGATCTTTTCGCCCGGAGCGGCTCGGTGGCGAATCTCGGCAGTGGAAAACAGCTCGCTCCGGCCTTCGCTTTGAAAGTCGGGCAGGCCGGGCCGCCGCTGCGAATCGGTTCCAACTGGGCTGTTTATCAGGTTGCGGAGCGGCAGGAGGCAAATCCCGCCGATTTTGAGAAGCAGAAGAAGGAACTCACCGATACTTTGCTGAAACAGAAACGCGAATTGGCCTTCAGCGCCTTCCAAACCTCCCTGAATGACCGCCTGAAGCAGGAAGGCAAGCTGAAGCTCTACCCCGAGAAAATGGCTGTGTTCGGTGATTTCGGAAGCGCCAAGAACTTCCCTAACTATTAGTAAATAAAGAAGTTAAATTTTAACGACACACCCACTTGCCCAGACGGGCCCTGCCCAGTAACCTATCTGTGTCCGAACAAGATGGTTCTGACGGGGGGAGTTTGCTCTGCAGTCAGCCTCCAGCTTGCTCGGCGATTCATTTGGGACCGCAGTATACCCTCTAAAAAAGGTTGAACTCCATGCCAGGACGTACTTCTCAGTCTCGCAACGACTACCGCTGCAGTATTGAAAAGAACCAGAACGGCAAATATTGCATCCGGATGCGAGTGCAGTACCCGCGTCACGCCTGGTCCTTGGGTGTATTTTTCCTGGCCTCCTCGTTTGACCGGGCGATGAAGAAGCTCGAAGAGTCCCTGCACTTCCTCCAGCGTAACGAGGAAAAGCTATGGTTCTGGGGCGTGGATCGCGCCGAGGACATGGGCTTTTCGGCTGAATTCCTGAAAGACGCCGGCTTGCAGCTCGATCGCCGCAATGAATTCCCTCGGAAGGCCGCGATCCTTTCGCTTGAGCCAGAGCGGGATGCCCCTGCATCAGCCCTGGGCTTTGTCCGCCGCGGGTTAGCGGAATCTGTAGAAGCCGGCAGTCGCATTCAACTTGCCGGCGATTGAGCGAATCTGCATTCGCCCCTTCACCGCGCTTTGTGCAAGTCATTCATATACTTATCTGACCCCCAGGCATGCTTCTGGGCGTGGCCCGATAGGATTTCCAGCTCGTCCTAGTTCTTGGGATTTGGTTGCTGTCCCTGCTTGACTTCGCGCCGCCCCTCGCACATTATTTCCCCAATTCGCCCAGCAAGAGCCGCGCTGCGATTATTTGTACTTCTCTGCCACCCGCCCCAGGCGCGCCATCCGTGTGCCAGGCAGAAAGACCGATGCGCAGCCGGCGAAAGGAACTCACCGAAAATGAATCGAACTCGAAGCCGGCTACCTGTTTCTCTGCTTGTTGCATTGCTGCTTGTGTTTGCGAACCTCGCCCTGCGCCAGGCATCGGCCGCACAAGCAGGGCAAACGCCCACAACGACGGATCAGGGCGATACCAGTGCGGCCAAGTCGAAGAAGAAGAAAAAGGCCACCACCGCGGATGACACCGCAGCGGCTGATTCCTCTACAACCAAGAAATCCACCAAGAGCAAGAAGACTGATTCTGCCGACACCCCGGCCGCGGCGGACAGCTCAACCGCGAAGAAATCCTCCAAGTCGAAAAAAGCGGATGCCACCGACAGCGCCGCCACAGCCGATTCTTCTACCGCGAAAAAATCTTCAAAGTCGAAGAAGGCTGACGCCTCCGCGGAGAGTACAACGACCGCCGATTCGTCCGTTTCGAAGACCTCCTCCAAATCAAAGAAGGCCGAGACTTCCGCTGAAACCGCAACGCCCGCAAGCGGCAGCTCCACAACCGCAAAATCCAAAAAGAGCAAGCAATCGGATACGGCGGACAGCGCTGCTGTTGCGCCGGCGACGAGCGAAACGAGCGCCACAACTGCGAAGAAGTCCACAAAGTCAAAGAAGACAACTGCGGCGGACACGACTGCTCCGGCCGCTACAACACCGGCTGCAACTGCGGCTCCGGCAGCGAAATCCGCGCCAGCTGCGGCGCCTGCGCCAACGCCCGTCGCAGCGCCTGCCACCGCTCCGGCTGCGAAACCTGTGACAACCCCGGCTTCGGCTCCAGCACCCGCTGCACCCGCAGCGCCAGCGGCCAAGCCTGCCGCCACTCCCGCAGCTCAACAGGCTGCACCGGCAAACAGCAACGGCATGGTCTGGGTGAACACGGACTCCGGCATCTATCACAAGCCGGGCAGCCGCTATTACGGCAAGACCAAGCAGGGCAAATACATGTCGGAGGCGGACGCCATCCAGGCTGGCTATCGCGCTTCTCAGAAAAACTAGATTTTCCGGCCCCAAACGAACGCAAACTTAAAGGAGAAACCGAAAATGACGAAAAATATCAGCCGGATTGTGATGTTAGCGCTCTTGCTCATTCTTGGCGTCGGAATTGTTGTCTCGCAGCCTCAGACCCCAAGCACCAGCACGCCCGCGGCGAAATCCGCAGCTACTACTTCACTCTTGGATATCAACAGCGCCACCAAGGACCAGCTGGATGCATTGCCGGGAATCGGCGAGGCCTATTCGAAGAAGATCATCGCCGGCCGCCCATACGCCAAGAAGACCGACCTGGTGAAAAAGAAGATTATTCCCCAGGCCACCTACGACAAGATCAAGGACCTGATCATCGCCAAGCAGAAATAGATTC
>Ga0210399_10004565_pt1 | contig 10754 bp, 10 predicted proteins | sample IncBWC14MmetaG_FD_150865 | JGI IMG/M metagenome (GOLD analysis project Ga0210399, IMG submission 150865) | Forest soil microbial communities from Barre Woods Harvard Forest LTER site, Petersham, Massachusetts, United States - Inc-BW-C-14-M | ecosystem: Environmental > Terrestrial > Soil >...
ATCCTTAAGTTGCCAAACGTAGATATCGGTCATGGCTGGCTTATTTTTGCGCTGCCCCCTTCGGAGATCGCCGTGCATCCCGCAAACGGAAATGTGATGCATGAAATCTATTTGATGTGCGATGACATTAATAAATTCGTTGAGGAAATGTCTGGGTATAAAGTTATATGCAGCGTAATAGAAAATCAGCGGTGGGGGCTTTTGGTATATTTGACTTTGCCTGGCGGGAGCAGGTTGGGGGTGTATGAGCCAAGGCATGCCAGGCCGTGAGGTACCTGCAAGGCAAGGAGCCATGTTACTAGTAAAGCCGATGCCGTTAGTCCGGTAAAGCAGCTTGGTTTTGTATTGATAATGATGTTAAGAACTTTTGCGAGGCCTTATTTGTCTGCTGAACCCCAAACTGCTAGTAGCATACAGCTAACGATTCAATGTCCGGGCCCAATTGCAGCAATATTCTTGCTAGCGGGTTCGCCATTTTTCATTACGTTCCAAACTGTTTTAAATGATGGTCGCAATGTTTATAAATGAATTGTCCTAATTGGGTTTTTGTCATTTTACCAAAAAACCAGTGAGTGAGATTTTCATTTTCAAATGTGCTATACCTTTCAATTAATACTTTCCACTTATCTTTTTCAACTTCCAAATTTTTTATGTCTTCTGTTACTCTAAAAGATGGGGATGTTGGGGCATTCTTTTTAAATGTAGAATTTTCATCTTTGAGGATTCCATTAATTGCCATTTTCCCAAATATTCTTCCTAAATATGACCGATTTACTCTTATGTTACCATAATAATACTCCTCACAAAGCGAACAGTGTCTTACCATTTGTGCTACTGTCATTTTTCCCCAAAGTGCTTTGCTATTTGCAGTTAGTGAATTAATTCTTTTAGTCACTTCATCTCTTGTATTTTTATCAAATATTGATTTCATGCTTACTAATTTATTTGTGCCAATGAAAACCAATTTCCTGAATCGTCAAGGAACAAACCCACATATCCATAAAGTCTTTTGTTGGCGGCTTTTTAAAATTACACCTTTTGATTCTAATTCTTGATAAGTTGCAAGCGCCTCTGTACAAGTAAATACAGCCGCACCAAATGTTCCTTTCTCTATTAAGGATGTCATAGACTGCACAATTTTGACTGCGAAACAGCTCTAGTTCAGCAACCGATACTCGTTCGGCGATTGGCCAACCCATTGCTTGAACAAGCGGGTAAAATGTTGTGGGTACTTAAATCCTAATTCATAGGCAATCTGGCTTACCGTTTTGCTCTGGTCAAATATTTTTTCTTTCGCTACATCAATTACTTTCGATTGAATATATTCCTGCGCTGTTTTACCTGTTTCTTTTTTTATCAGGTCACCAAAATAGCTTGCGGAAAAATGCAATTCATTTGCGCAAAATGCTACAGATGGCAAACCAATGTTCTGTGGTTTATCAGTTTGAAAATATTCGTTCAACAAATGTTCAAACCTTTCTAAAGTTCCTTTACGCACCTTTTCGCGTATAATAAATTGCTGATCGTAAAAACGGATACAATAGTTGAGGAACAATTCGAGGTTGGACACAATTAATCTTTTACTGTGGTTATCTAAAGAATGTTCTAGTTCATATTTAATTTTTGAAAAACACTCCATAACAATTTTTCTTTCTCGTTTTGATAAATGAAGCGCCTCATTCGACTGGTAGCCAAAAAAAGTATACTCCTGGATTTGTTTTCCAAGTGATGTACCGTGTATCAAGTCTGGATGGAAGATTAATGCATAACCTTTAGGCTGATAAACTTCACCATTGCTGTTCATTCCGGCTACCTGTCCTGGTGCTAGAAAAACCAATGTGCCTTCCTGGTAATCATACGTATTCCTTCCATACATTAAATCACCACATTTAACATCCTTTAAGAATATCGTGTAAAAGCCGAAATACATTCTGGAACCTTGGCGTGGATTTGCCTTCGACAAATCAACTACGCTTACCAGCGGATGCAACGTTTCATTGTTGTTGAATTCGTTGTAATTATCGATTGTTTCAAATCTTATTATCTTATCCATAGCCTGTTCGTTTTGTATGATTCAAAATTACCACCTTATTTCTTACTGCATTCATGAGCGTTATCTAATCAGCAATAGTGGTAGATAAAACCGGAATCTATATACAATGCATATGAGCAATTGCCGAGACCTTTGTACTGCAAAGGAAAATAAACGATGCAAAAGATTAAATTAAATAATGGTGTTGAAATGCCAATCTTAGGATTTGGAGTTTTTCAAGTAAAGGATCTGTCAGAATGTGAGCGAAGTGTAATGGATGCCATTCATTCTGGCTATCGGCTGATCGATACTGCGCAGTCGTACGGAAATGAACAGGCTGTTGGTCGTGCTATCAAAAAAAGCGGGCTGCCAAGGAAAGAGCTGTTTATCACAACCAAACTTTGGATACAGGCAAATGGTCACGAGGGAACAAAAAAGGCGTTTGAAAATTCCTTGAAGCGATTGCAATTGGATTATTTGGATTTGTATCTGATTCATCAACCGTTTGGTGATGTGTATGGCGAATGGAGTGCAATGGAGGACTTGTACAAGGAAGAAAGGATCAGAGCAATCGGCGTAAGCAACTTCCATCCGGACAGGTTGATTGATTTGATTATTCATAACGAAATTGTTCCTGCTGTCAATCAAATTGAAACGCATCCTTTTCACCAACAAATCGAAACTCAAAAATTTCTGCAGGATAACAAAGTACAGATAGAAAGTTGGGGCCCGTTTGCGGAAGGTAAGAACAATCTTTTTCGCAATGAGCTGCTTGCTTCGATTGGAAAGAAATACAATAAAACCATTGCACAGGTTGTGATTCGCTGGCTCACTCAAAGGGGCGTTGTCGCAATTCCCAAATCAGTCCGCGAAGAAAGAATGGAAGAGAACTTCAACATCTTTGATTTTGAGCTATGCAGAGAAGATATGGAAGCAATCAAAACACTCGATACAAATGCAAGCCTATTCTTTGACCACCGTGACCCAGCAATGGTAAAATGGCTGGGAGAAAGAAAACTGGAGGATTAATCAAAACAATAACGATGAAAAAAGCATTGTATGTAATGATTTTATTTTCTGTTGCTTCCTGCATTGAAGCAGTAGCGCAAGAAAGCGCTGCATTTCCCAAAGGTGAGATTTCTACCTCTGATAATCATACTGGGAAGATTTGGCTCAATGAATTGAGCAAACCTGATAGTGTTTTGAACTACAGTATAGCTATTGCGGCCTATGAGCCAGGCGCAAAATTAGACTGGCATATTCACCCTGCTGGCCAAACGCTGCTGATTACCGAAGGCACTGGTTATTATCAGGAGAAAGGGAAGCCAGCGCAGATTGTTCATAAAGACGATGTGATTCAATGTAGGCCTGGAATAGCGCACTGGCACGGCGCATCACCCGGAAGTAGCTTTGCATATATCGCAGTTACTCCCGCTCAAAATGGAAAAACAATCTGGTTAAAGCGGGTTACTGAAGGGGGATACCACTCGGTAAAATAAACTGTCTTTATAATCTTTAAAACAAAGAAAAATGAAAATAAAAATCATCGGACTGATTATATCAGTGATAAGCCTGCAATCATCATTTGCACAACAAAACAAATCAAATGAAGAACAAGAAATCATAAGTCTTTCTAAGCAGAAATGGCTTTGGATGGCAGACAAAAATGTAGATTCTTTAAATGTATTATTCGATGAAAAATCTGTTTTTGTTCATATGGGAGGGAGCTGGGGGAAAACACCTGAATTGAACACAATTAAAAGCGGAGGCATTTGGTACAAGAAAGCAGAAGTCTATTCTGTGTCAGTGAATTTCTTTGGTAACACCGCTATCCTTTTAAATGACATCGACTTGTTGGCAGTTGTTGGCGGAAATGAAGTCACAAATCCTTTTATGGTGACTGAGGTATATATCAAAGAAAACGGCAAATGGAAAATGGGATCACTCACATTCTCACATCTGCTTAGGGCGGTTAAAATGAACAAAAATAATCAGCAACAGCGCTAACATCAATTTATATAAATATAAATAGATGCAACCTTTTTAGAACAGGACCAACATTAGCGGGCGGTTCGTTGAGACAAAAGAGGTTGGAACGGAAGTGCAGAAATGCCAAACTTAAAATAAAAGTTATAGAATAGAAGGACTTTACTTTATTTGGACCTGCATCATGCACGACGAATTGCAAACAGTTTCAACAGTAGCAGAGGTGACGAATGATATTTGAATTGCAAAAATCTAGACTTCGATAGAAGCGGTTCAAATTCATTTATTAAAAACTTGTCATGTTATTCTGCAAATATTATTGTCGATGAAAAATTCGCGCAATAATTGATTACTCTGTCCGCAAACTTTTCACAGGGTTGGCCGATGCAGCTCTGATAGTTTGAAAACTGAGCGTCACAATCGCAATAATGATCATGGTGATGCCACTTAACGGGAACATCCACCAGGTTATAATGGTGCGGTAAGCAAAATTGTTCAGCCATTCATGTATAGCCCACCAGGCAGGTGGTGTGGCGATAATAAAAGCAATAGCCACAAGTGTTAAAAAATCTTTAGACAGTATAGATACAATGTTGCCAACTGATGCGCCAAGCACTTTGCGCACACCTATTTCTTTGGTGCGCTGGTTAGTGGTATAAATTACAAGCCCAAGCAGGCCCAGGCAACTGATAAAAATCGTGAGCCCTGTTGCCCATTCCATCAGGCGCTCCATATTTTGCTCAGCTCCATAGGAATCTTTGATGCTTTCATCCTGGAAATTGTAACTAAATTCCGCTTCCGGGTAAATGGTTTTGAATGATTTTTCCATTTGTGCAATGGTTTGTTGCCATTTATCTTTTGCTGCAGCTTGTAATGCTACCACAATGGCTTTGCTATCTACGGTTGAATGAATAAATGCCATCGGCTCGATTATATTGCCTAATGAATGTGCATGAAAGTCTTTCATTACTCCAACGATAGGCATATTTTTATCATCCCACAACAATGTTTTCCCAACAACGTCTTCCGGTTTTTGAAAGCCTAAGAGCCGCTGATATTTTTCATTGATCACAACTTCACGAATGGTATCTGCAGGCAGCAGCTCCCTCCCCGCAATAAGGGGGATATGGAAAAGTTTTAAATAATTATCATCTCCGGCTTTTAATTCCACTTTAGAATGAAGCTGTTTTTTCCCATCGTTGAAATCAATGGATGCGGTCCACCATCCACCCGAGTTGGCAACATCGCTTGCCAGGCTGGCCATTTCAACAGCCGGTAGTTTTTTTACTTCGTTGACCAGTGTTTGCCGGCGAATAGCAGATGTGTCGCTATGGGGAGTGAAAAAACTCATAACAGCTTCCTTGCGAAAACCGAGATCGGCATTGATCATGTAGCGGATTTGTTTGGAAACAAGAAATGTTCCCATGATAAAAAATTGCGCGATCACAAACTGCGACACAGTGAGCGTTTGCCTCATCCATGCTTTGCGTGTGCTCCTTGAATTTGTGTGCGCCTGGTTCTTGAGCACGGCAGCCGCATTCCAGGAAGAAAGCACGATGGATGGATAGATACCTGCCAACAGGCTCACGACGATGGTCAGCAATGCAAGAAAGATGGCAACCGCCGGATCGGCAATTGAAAAGTGAAATCCACGGGGCATATAATCAGCAAATGCTTTTAGTAGGAGAGGCAACAACAAAAGAGATAAAATGGTTGCAATAAGCGTAACGGTGAAGGTCTCGCTCAAAAACTGGAACACCAGTTGCATACGTGAGCCGCCCATGGTCTTGCGGATACCGATTTCCTTTGCACGCACAGTGGCCTGCGCTGTGGCAAGATTGATAAAATTGATGCAAGCCAGCACTAATAAAAATATAGCGATCGCCATCAGGCCATACAGCATTGTTTTGTTTGACACCGGGCTATCCAAAATACCATAATACTTGTTAAAGTGAACATCGCTTAATGGTTGCAAAGCATAATTCCAGGTGTAATAGTTTTTGCGCTCATCATCCCCTAAATGTTCATCAGCGAGTGCGTGCAGCCTAGCATTAATTGCAGCAGCGCTAGTTCCTTTCGCAAGGCGCACAAACAATTGCTGGTCGCTTGTGGTGGAGCCCCAGCTATCCCAATGAAATTGTTTGCGAAGCCCCTGGCTGTTCAGGATGGTTGCAAGTGAAATAAATTCTTTGAAAGTAAAGTCGGTGTTGCCTTGTTTATCCAGATCCTGCACCACGCCTGCAACCTGTGCAACAACAGTATCATCATAGGTAATGGAGCTGCCCATGATCTGGTCATAAGGCATATTAGGGAAATATAGTTTTGCACGGGTTTCATCCAGCACAACCTGCCCTGATTTTTGTAGTGCGGTTGCGCGCGACCCTGCTAACCAGCGATAAGGGAGCATGTCAAAATAAGATGCATCAGCAAATATGATTTTTTTCTGTGCAGGGAACTTGACCGGTTTGTTTTCACCGGAGCGCCTGACTATTTGTTTGTCCGGGCTATAATAGCGAAAGGCAACAGTAAGGTCAATACCCGTCAACTCTTTTTTTACAGCGTCTATGAGCGAGGCCTGTGAGCCACGTGAATGACCATCACTGCCTTGGAAGGAATAATCACTTATTATCCTATATATCCGTTTCGAATCTGGCACAAAACGATCGAAACTATAATCATAGCGGACCATCAGGAAAATCACGAGCGAAGCACTGATGCCAATAGCCAATCCAAGCACATTAATGACAGTTAGAATCTTATTGCGTTGTAAATTCCGCAAAGCGACGGTCAGGTAATTTCTAAACATGGCTTTAATAGTTGAAGAAGTGATGGACAATGAAAGCTGTATATAGATCTCAGAGTTTACGCTTACCAATTGCATGCCGGAGAAAATATGATTGATTTACAACAATGTATTATATCTGCATCAACGAAGCTGTTCGTTAATGACACATGCAATGCACGTTTTTGATACACATGTAAGGCAAAAAACAAGAGGTATTTATTGAAAAATGCCATGAAATAATGAAATATTCTTCAAACGGGAAAAGCTATATAACAAGAGCATCATATAGGGCCGGAATGTATATTGAATTTACGCCACATTAATAGAAAATTCACGCTAATTACCCAACAAAGTTTTTGGCTGTTTTCGTATCGAAGATCTGGCTGTAGCTGACAGGAGATTTTATTGTATTGGTTTTGAAAAGACGTGTGATTGCTCCCCTATCGCTTTGTATTTTTTGTAGCGCTCGCGACGGAATTACGATTACACGATAGGTTTCGATCCTTGGATACTTATAGCTGAGGCAATTGCGGCGAACCGCAGGGTGGCCCTAATCATGAGAAAAAAAAAATGAAGCGGATGCTTCATTTTTTTATAGCTATCGTTATGTAGGTTTTAGTAATGCTTTACGAGCCGATAAAGAAACCTGACGGGCTCCCCGATTACGCCGCTTGCCAATCTTCTTTTTTTCAAGGCATCTGATTTGTAGTAAGCGAAGGCTTTGGCAGTATCTGACAAGACTGTCACCACGTATATTTTTTTGTTATCGTCCAAGTTGTGTCCAAAGGCCCGGTCCACGATACCGTTATCCATACGTTCCTGCTTGCCATCTTCAAATCCTTTTACCCATGCATCCCAGTCTTTGACCATATACGTGGCCCTGGCACGGAGCGCTGATTCGATTTTCGCAGTATCCTGCCAGGCTTCTGTAACAAGAGTAATCGTTGGGGCGCCGAGAACGCCTCCTTTTTTCATCGCCGTCTTGAGGCCGGGATCTTTTGCAAATGCTTTGGCCTTGGTAGTGTCGTCAGCCCGCAAGATAACAGTGACCATGTTGGAATCCTGAAGACCGCGTCCAATGACAAAATTGTGTAGCCCGTTGGCCAGGCGAGCAGAATCATGCCCTTCATAGGCGGCAAACCATTTGGTAAAGTCAGCCACTTTGTGTGTTACGATCACTACATTTTGGGGTGTCGTAATAATGGTATTTACGACTTGTGCCTTCGCCGCTGTATCAGCCGAAGCAGTAGAGTCCGTGGCGGCTGTTTTTTCGTTGCCACCGGATCCACACGAGGAAAGGAGGAGTACCACCCCAACGTAAAATAGGGAGTTGCAAATTCTGGGAAGCTTCATCGATTTTGAGTTTAAGAGTTAAAAAAATAAAAGAGGAGGTAAGAGCGATTCAGAAGATAAAGTGGCATTAAATGTAGTCATATTAACGGTAAATCCAAATTTTTCTTCAAGTGGGTCCGGCGGTAGCGTTCCCACTGAGCGTAATTAGAATGGGAAAATTGCAATTTTAATAGAATGGTAGAAAATGAGCGGTCATCACTCCGGTCATAAATAAAAGATGCAATACCTGAAGACGGAGATTGACAAATTAAATAAGATCATTGCAGACCGGGATGTAATCGCGAAAACTCCGAAACAAGGCAAGCGTTAAATAACGAGAAGGGAAATGGCAACCTGATACATATACTCGAATTATCTTGTTTTAGATTTTTGCTTTGTCACAAGACCTGCCTTATGAGATTACTTTTCATATAGTTAAGTCAAAATCGTCGCTAGAAACTGAATCGACTGAGAACAACGCCATGAGCACTTGCATTATTTTCCGGAAAGTAAATAAGAATGTTACTGAGCTTCATTGTAATACTGACCAAAGTAGTGTTCGTAATTTCAGGAGTTCAGGATGAAAAAAAGGATGCAGAAAATTATACACTTACTTATAATGGATGCCATTATTATTCTTTGCGCTTTATTAAGGGGTTTCTTACTTATTTGTACAACTTCCGCGCTCGTAAATGGTATGTTTTTGTAGAAGATGTATTAGACAATGATAAAGATGGGTTTCAAGAATTGCTTTTGAACACTACGACATTAATAACCGATTTAGATAACTAGTTTTCAATATGGGAAAAATTTCAAGTAGTGCGCCTTATATCATAAATTAGCATGTTCCGCGGCATACTACTTGAACACCCTAAATATTTATACAGATAATAAAAAAAATGGCAGACAATGTTGAAAAGGCTGGAGAGATTTTAAATGATTCACCAGCTGATGAACCTGAAAAAATATTTGATGCAATTATTGCCACAAACAAACCATCAAATTTAACTCAATCTCAAGATCCTGAAAAAATGGAAGTACATCATCATCCTGAATTACATCATAAACCCAAACCTTGGAAAGAATATTTACTTGAAGGTTTGATGATTTTTCTTGCCGTAACCCTTGGCTTTTTTGCAGAAAATTTCAGGGAATACCGGGCAGAGCGCGAAAATGAAAAACACACTATTGAAAGTTTGTTATTGTGCCTTGCAAGTGACACAATACAATTGGAAAATATTATCGATGAAAATAGAAAAATTATAAATCATTTGGACAACTTCAACAAGTTGAAAAATACGGATATCAGTAAAGAAGACGCTAAAAGAAAGTTCTTAAGTGAATCCATCAACGGGCTTACATCAGATCCGTTTTTCAAAACAAATGATGGCGCTTTAGAGCAGTTAAAATCTTCAGGCATGTTCAGATTAGTTCATAAGCAGCGTATTATTGACAGCATACTTAAATATGATCTAAAAAACAAGTCAACAGTTTATCAGGAAGCTGACTATTATTATATTTTTAAAGAAGCACTAACGTCAATCAGACTAGTGATTGACCTATCTATTTTAAGAGATACGGCTTATTTAAAATATCATTTTACCAATACCGGAATGGGCTTTGAATTTAAAAACATTAATGATATTGCCATCAACACCGACAAAGAAAAAATAAATAATTTGCATAGCATCGCTGCGATATTAGCTGCCGCAATCGACAGTTATGTCGGACATTTAAAAGATCAATTGGCCTATGGCAAAGGACTCATTAATTTTTTAAAAAAGGAATATGATATTGAACTATAAAAGAAGTAGAAGTGACCATCACATATTTCGCACCTGCCTTTTTTATTAATAAATCATATAGATTAACCCAAACAGAATCGAAGTGTAATAAATATATAATCCAACTATGTTCATAATAGACTCTGGCATTCCGTTGTCGGTTATCAGTTCTCAGCTAAGTTCTCGCTTTACGCTTTTAGGTATTTATTGTAAGCTATTTTTGCTAAGCGCTTCGCTAGGCTATTGCTGTCCGCTATTCGCCCAGACGGCCAATTCAGCCACTGTAAAGGAATATCGAAAGATTTTTCCGACCTATCCGTTTTCCGATCCCAGTCCAATCCCGCTTTTTTCCGCCGTGTATCCCTATTTCCGTTATGATGGTTTTACAGACAAGCCAGTGGCAAAGGAATGGATGGTCGTGGAGCTGGAGAATGCGTACATAAAGTTGTTGATCCTGCCGGAGATCGGCGGCAAGATCTGGGCGGCCATCGAGAAATCTACGGGCCGGCCTTTTCTCTATTACAATCACACGGTCAAATTCAGGGACGTCGCCATGCGGGGACCATGGACCAGCGGCGGCCTGGAGGCCAATTACGGGATCTTCGGCCATACACCAAATTGCGCGACCCCTGTCGACTATCTTACCCGGACAAATAGCGATGGCAGTGTCAGTTGCATCATCGGTGCGCTCGACCTGCTGACCCGGAGCAATTGGAGGATTGAGATCAACCTGGCGCCGGACAAGGCATATTTCACCACTCAGTCATTCTGGTACAACGGCACTCCGCTTGAACAACCCTATTATCACTGGATGAATGCGGGTATAAAGGCGCGG
>Ga0210399_10004566_pt1 | contig 10753 bp, 8 predicted proteins | sample IncBWC14MmetaG_FD_150865 | JGI IMG/M metagenome (GOLD analysis project Ga0210399, IMG submission 150865) | Forest soil microbial communities from Barre Woods Harvard Forest LTER site, Petersham, Massachusetts, United States - Inc-BW-C-14-M | ecosystem: Environmental > Terrestrial > Soil >...
GTAGTCATAAAGTGTTTGGCCCTTAGAAGCCCAGATCGCTTAATCCCGGATGATCATCCGGACGGCGACCTAGTGCCCAGTGGTACTTGCGCTCCGTCTGTCCCTACCGAAAATTCCATTCGGCGGTTTTCAACCCAATGTAACATTGTTACGTTCTATTCGCCTGGTCAGCGCGGCAGGGCGCCCTCAGTCTCATCTTTCTTGAATATTGCTGATTTAAAAGGCATTCGCGACGGATAGCATTTTGGCGAAGGACAAGGATTGTGAAAAACGGGCTTCCAGGAATTCGCCCAGCTTTGCCGTCACCTTGAATTGTGGAATAGGATCGAGTTCCTTGAATGCCGACGTCAGCAGTGCCCGGGACGACGAAGGACGCCGTTTGGAGAGATGTTCTCACCCAACACGAATTTTGCGCTTTCTGCTTGTTCGCGGACACGCAGGTCGTCGAGTTGGGAGAAAGGGGCATAACCCCGCCATGATTGACGATCGACCATGATGCCAACCCCTCGGCTCTCATACCCCCGTAGGGGCTCGCATAGGAACAAGAAAGTTGCTGGCGAGGAGATAGGCGAATAGATGTCCGAAAGGCGGGGCGTGACGCAGCTGGCTGGCAGAAACCCATCCATTCGTCTCAGTCCACTCCCAACCGGTACTGGAAGCACTCATCAGCCATTCCCGCAGATCCGTGACGGTCATCGGATAAACGTAGATGCGGACATTTTGGGCGAACAAACGCGCGAGGGCCTCCAGGCGTCTGCCCTCCAGATTCTCGTAAGCGTCTTCAGACGCTCGAATCATCAGGGAAAGACCCACCACGAAACGCACCGGCGCCTTCGTATGCCGGTTTACGAGAGCCGTCATGTGGTAGAGCTCGGGTTGGCGAAAAAGCAGCACGTTGCCGCCCACGGCGAGAAGTGCATCGATGCGGCGAAGCAAGTCGGAAACTTCCGGAGCCGGTTCGTTCGGCATAAACGGCGCAATTGTCATGCAAAAAAAACCGGCGGTGACCAAGCTTGTTTCGCCAAGTTCCTGCTGAAGCTCCTGAATGGCTGAAGCCAATAGTTGCAAATGAACTTGCGAGTGGGCTGCATCCGTGTGGGAAAACAATCCCGGCGCAAGAACGACGGCCTTCTTATGGAGTACTTCGGTAGGGGGAACGGGGGAGCCTTTGGAGGGAAAAAATACAGCCTCTGCGAGTCCCGCACGCACCAAGTGGACTTGGAGCTTACGGCGATCCCAATTCTCGAATGCTGGTCCGCGAAGATCTACATGGTCGATCTCAATTCGCTCCGCGAAAACGTCCTCTGCCAAGCCTTCCAGCAACGATTCCTGGGTTTGCAGTTCATAGAATGCGGCATAGATAAGGTTGACGCCCAGCGTGCCGATGGCTTGTTGTTGGAGGACATTGGAAACATCGCGCATATTGACATGCAGCAGGACATCGTTGGGGGGACCGCCGGGCTGCAACTGAAACCGGAGACCGATCCAGCCATGTGCGTCGTTGGTTCCGGCAAAGTTACGGGCGGAAACGGTATCGACAAAGCAGAAGAAACGAGTTTGCTGCCCACGGGTTTTGCTTAATTGCGTGAGAAGTTGGTTCCATTCGTTGTCCAGCATGGCCTCGAGCCGTTGCTTGGATACGTAGCGCGATCTGGAACCGTAGAGATCGTCGCTGACTTCCTTGTCGTAAGCGGAAATGGTTTTGGCCACAGTGCCCGATGCTCCTCCGACGAGAAGGAACCAGCGGGCGACTTCCTGTCCGGCGCCGATTTCGGCGAAAGAACCGAAGGTGGATGGATCGAGGTTCACGGTGAGTGCTTTGTGGTGAGTGTCGAGTTTTTGAGGGGAAGGCATAGTCAAGATTCCGTTCATCACGAACTCGCAGCGCGATTCACCGCAGGGACGATCCGATAGTCCGCTTGATACACCAAATTGTGCAGATCGCTAGACGCGATGGCCCGGAGTACGGATAGCTGGGCCGCGGCGTCCTCGTCACTGAACACGTTGAGCGGCCAGTCATGAACTGTCGTTCCTCGAAGATGAGGGTGGTGGAACCTGCCTCCGAAATAGGCTTGGAGCACGATCGGCTCTACCCCGGCTGCCTGCTGTTCAGGCCAGCTCAAAACCCAGGACGCGCTCAACCCTCCATCGGGTATACGTCTTAGTCCCGTCTCGGTGAGTTGCCCGGTGTCGAGCAACAAGCTCGTGTTCATTTCGTTGAGAACCTGGCGGGCGACGGGAGCGAGCATTTGCACTGCCTTCTCGAAATGGGCTTCCTTGTCCTTGCGACTCTTAGAGCCGCCGTGTGTACCGTCTCGCAGATCCGTAAAATGACGGATTAGGCTGGTGATATATGCGGGTGTCGCACTTTCCGCCATTGCCTACCTCCTCCCAAGAATAGCAATGCTGTTTTAACGGCTGACTTCCACTTCTCATTAGAGAATCGCCCTCACGACACCGCCATCTACTCGCAGTGCGGCGCCGTTCGTCGCGGAAGAGACCTCGCCCGCCAGGTAGATCGCCATCGCTGCGACTTCATCCACGGTGGCAAAGCGCTTCAGCAGGGACGATGGCCGCACATGCTCAAAGAACTGTTTCTCTACTTCTTCCTTCGATTTGTTTTCCTGCTTCGCCATCGCCTCGACAAAGGACCCCACGCCTTCCGACTCCGTCGGTCCAGCAAGAATGCTGTTCACCGTCACGCCGGTTCCGGCTACCGACTCAGCGATCCCGCGCGCAACGGCAATCTGCGCGGTCTTTGTCATTCCGTAGTGCACCATTTCCGCCGGAATCTGAACCCCCGATTCGCTCGATATGAAAAGGATACGGCCCCAGCGCCGTTTCAGCATCCCTGCGAGATAGTGTCGCGAGAGTCGCACTCCGCTCATCACGTTTATCTCGAAGAGGCGGTACCAGTCCGCATCGGGAATCTCTGCAAACGGCTTGGGCTCGAAAATGCCAACATTGTTCACTAGAATATCCACCGCTGGTAGTTTCACAATCACGGCCTCTGCGCCAACTGAGCCAGAAAAATCCGCCGCAATGCCTTCAACCTTGGCCGCTGCGGAGTGCGATCGGATTGCCGCCACCGCTGTATCGACGCGCTCTCTTGTACGACCGTTCACGTAGACATGCGCACCTTCTTTAGCAAGCGACTTTGCGATCGCAAACCCGATTCCTGCCGTCGATCCCGTCACCAGCGCGACCTTCCCAGTGAGTTTTAGATCCATGTCATTCTCCAATAGAAACCCTGTGCTCTTGTCAGGTTGTTGTTGGCTCTGCCTCAGTCGCCTACTCCCGGTCCCCTGTCGTTTCCCATTTGATCCACTTCAGATCCAGTACAAAGATGGAGTAGAAGACTGGGACCAACAGCAAGGTGATGAAAGTTGCGACGGCGAGTCCACCGATCTGGGCGTAGCACAAGGGTTTCCAGAGCGGGCCACCTTCAAGTGCGAGAGGAAACAAGGCAAGGATCGTTGCGCCCACCGTAATCATCACGGGTCGAATACGCTCAATTCCGGCATCCGGAAGAGCGCGTTCCAGCGGCTCTCCCTTTTCGTGCATCTCCTCAATGAAGTCGAAGAGCACGATGACATGGCTTACGATGACTCCGATGAGGCTGGCCACTCCAAGAAATGCCATGAAGCCAAAGGGCGTACCCATGATTGCCAAAGCGATTAGTGCACCAATCGCTCCATAGGGAGCGGCCGCGAAGACCAGCAACGGCTTGATCGCATTATTGAACTGAACCAGCAAGGCCAAGTAGATCCCGACGAGAGAAATTAGAAGAACAACGGCGAGGTTCGCGAATCCGTCAACTTGTTTCGCCTTTTCCCCGCCGATCTGTAACTGATAACCTGGTGGAAGACTTTTCTTGAGAGCAATCAGTTTAGGTTCGATTGGCGCGAGCACCTCCGATGCGAGGACGCCAGTCGCTGGGAAGCACAAGATTGATAGCGTGCGAAAGTGTTCGCGGCGCCGAATCCGCGCCGTCTCAAGAATGTCCTTTAGGGTTGCCACCGAAAGCAAAGGGACTTTGACATCGTCCTGGGATGAGTTGACGTAGAGATTTTTGATCTGTGAAAGCCGTGCGCGATCCTGGGGCCGGAGGCGGACAACAATCGGGATGTTCTTGTTCCCCTCCTGATATATACCCACCTGGTTTCCACTGATTGCGGCAGTGGTGGACGTTGCGACATCGGCGTTCGTAATGCCGACCAGGTTGGCACGGTCTGGATCTATTTCAATTTTCATCTGCGGGCTGTCGGGACTCCAATCGTCCCTCAACACGGAAATCCCGGGTGCTTGCCGAACGATGTCCATGGCTTTAGATGCGATGACCCGAAGGGATCGGATATCGTCGCTTTCGGTTCGGGGGTCGGTATCGGCATTGCCTGAAATGAGGACCTCAACAGGAGTTTCGACTGGGTTCGTTTGCAACTGTCGCACCGTGATCCATGCTCCTGGGACCTGCTTGTTTAGTTCATCCTGAAGAGGTCCGATCAGCTTTGGAGTAGCCTCCTTGTCGCGCACCTGCACAATGACCTGTGCATAGTTGGTCTGAGTCGCTTCAGGAGCGATGGAAAACCAGAACCGTGGTCCGCCGCCGCCAATGAAACTCGTCACCGAAGTGAGCAGATGCTGAGTTCCCTTCTCTTTTGCCCTCCCTTCAGGAGCAGCTTCAATAACCTTGCGAACCACCTGCTCCGCCATCATTGCAGTATCATTGGTCGCGCTCAAGGGAACGTCGTTGGGCAGCCAGATGTCGAGGTAAAACCAATACTGGACATCTTCAGGGAAAAATTGGGATTTGAGGTGTGAGGCGGCGAAGGCACCAATCAGCAAGAACACGAAGGAACCGAGCAGAACGTACCACCGGTGTTGAATCGCCCGGCCTACCAGCCGATTATAGAACCCATAAAAGCCCAGCTCGCGCTTCTCTTCTATGGCGGACTCTTTCCTGGCCCGCGGCCGCTGAATGTAGTAGCCGAGCAGTGGAACGAACGTCATGGCAACCACCAAAGCACACAGCAGCGCAGTGGTCATGACGATGGGAAGGCTTTTGAGAAACTCTCCGGTGTTGCCGCTGAGCATGAGGAAAGGAAGATAGGCAATGATGTTCGTCAGGGTTGCGTAAAAGATGGCCGTAGCCAGCTTGGTTGGACCCAGCCACGCTGCTATTCCGCGCGGCAATCCTTCCGCGAGACCGCGTTTGATACCGTCGCCCGCTACTACAGGAACGTCGACCAGCAGACCTAGTGCAATGATGAGCGTCGCCACCGATACTTGCTGCAAGTCGATGCCTAACATGTAGGTAACGCCAAAGGTCATGGCGAGCGTGATCGGAATCGCCAGCGCCATGATCAGCGCGAGACGCCATTCCCAAAATCCGATCAGCGACACCCCGACTACCAGGATGATTGCTTCCATCAAAGCACGCAGGAATAGATGAATGTTCTCCTTGACCTGCAGGGGCTGATCGGAGGTATGCGCGATGATGAGATCCGCCGGAAGAATCTGTTTAAGCTGTGCAAGTTTCTCATCGACTGATTGACCGAAGCTCGCGATCTGTTGCTGATCGCGCATGTAGATTGCCAGGGTAACCGCACGGCTACGCTGCCATTGTCCAGTTGGGTCCTGCCACGTGTAATAGTTCAGATAGGTGGCGGGAGCTTGATAGCCGGGAAAAATCTTGACCAGATCTCGCAGATAAACGGGAGCTCCATTCGAGGTCTTAGCGACAGCAACCTCCCCAATGGCGTCTCTGCTTTCGAACTGGCCGGACGGATTGATAATGATCTGTCGCTGGCCTGTCTCGAATGCGCCCCCCGGCGCAATAATGTTGCGCGCGCGCAGTAACTGTCCGAGGGCTGCCGGCTGAAGGCCGTACTCGGCGAGTCGGTCTTGCGAATATTCCAAGTAGACCACTTGGGGCAAGAGGCCTCGCCTCTCCACTTTTGAGGTCTCTGGCGCCCCTTGCACGGATCTCGCAATCAGATCAGAAAAGTTGTCGAGATCGGCGTAGCTGTATTTGTCTCCCGCAACTTCAGTCAGTTTTACCCGAACATCATGAGGATCACGCGTGATGATTGGCGTCCAGCCGTCCGGATGCAAATCGGACCGCTGCAATTGTTGCTGAAAGAATGTCTCCACGAAGCGATGGATGCTCGCATTATCCTTGGCCGAAACACCGTCCACGGCAATAAAACCACTCCCTGAAATGATCTGTGGCTCATGCAGGATTCCCTCTTCTTCTGCCTGTTGCTCGAAGAGCTGTACCGCATCGAGCATCGTCTCCGGGGAAATGGACCGAGGGAAAGAGTAGACGATCGCGACTGGCACATCGCGCTCTGTGTGTTTCCGTTTTGCCCGTACCGGTTCGATTGCGGATTGGATCGCTTGCGCGCGAATATTGATTTCTGTCTGGTCCGCCTTCGGACTGGCTATGGTCAACATGAGTGCTGCAGTATCCCCAAAATCGCTTTGGAACGAGATCGGGCCTGCGCCCTGCGGCAGTTGGATGTCGAGCGCGTTCAGCTTGAGGTGGATGTCACTGAATTGCCTCTTCACGTCTGAGACATTTTCGGCGAGCTGCACATAGACGTAAGACGCCCCGGGGAGAGAAACAGAGCGAACTCCATAGTCTGAAGCTGTGCCGGGATGAATTGTCTTGTTCTCGGCGACGGCATCCTCGATAGGACGAGTGACAAACTGCTCGACTTGCTGCGCCGTAGCGCCCGGCCACGAACAGAATGCCACCGCGACTCTAACCGGAATGTCGGGGTCCTTCCGCTGGGGCATACTGTGGTAGCCAAACCAACCCCATATGAGGACACCCATGAGCAGCACCCACGAGACCTGTGGATGCTCCACAAAGAACCTAGGGACGTTGTGGGTTTTCTCGATTCGATCCTGGTCGTTTTTGTATGCCATGGAATCGTCTGCTTAAGGGATCGCTTGGATGGGGTCGCCATCCTTCAACAGTTGAGCACCTATGGAAACCACTCGCTCGCCGGGTTGGACTCCTTCAACCGCAACTGAATTGTCATGGGTCATCCCCAACTGAACCTTGCGCAAGTTGGCAACGAGCCTGCCAGCGCGATCCTGAGCGACAATCACCGCGAAGTGATCGGGGTCCGAGGGAAATGGCACGATGGCGCTGAGCGGAATCGAAATGGACAAGCGAGGGACTTCACCTAGACTGACCGAAGCGATCATGCCTGGCTTCAAGTGTCGGTCGCGATTGTTGACCGTCACTTCGACCGCAAAGATTCGGTTTCGCGGATCGGCAGATGGGGAGATGCTTGTAACTCGCCCGCTCACAGGAGCGACATCATTCTCTGTCTGGATCGTCAGTCCCTGCCCTAAACGTACTCGATTGAGAACGTAGTCCGGCGCGCCGAAGGCTACCTTCACACGACCGATATCGGCGATGGTAAAAGCACTTGTAGCCGGTGACACCAGGCTTCCTAAATCTATGTTCCGGCTTAGGATGTACCCGGAGAAAGGAGCCTTCAGGTCGGCGTCTCCGAGCGTCAATTGGGATTGAAGGAGCGCGGCCTTCGCATTGTCCATTGCAGCTCGTGTTGCATTGAAGGCTGCCTCCGACTGATCGTAGTCTGGCTTGGTGAGGCTTTGCGTCGAATAGAGCGCTTTCGCGCGCTGGAAGTCTTGATCGGCCTTGGTGTGTTGCGCGGTAGTTTGATCGAACTGGGCTTGCGCCTGCGCCACTTGATTCTGCAGGTCTGCCCGTCGAATGTGCGCAAGGGTGAGGCCTTGTTCCACGTAATCTCCGGTTCCGACGTTGCGAGTTCGCCCATCTGCTCCTCGCACCTGCCTCACATTCGTTACATAGCCGGGTGATCGAAACATGAGGTCTACCTGCGCGTAGGGGAGAATGGACGCGGAATAGCGCAGTGTCTCTGCGCTCGTCTGGGGGGCCGCGACGATCGTGAGCCGGACGGCCCTTGGCGGCTGTGCGGCTATCCGAGTCTCACGACTACATCCAGCGCCCCACACCAGCGCGAACGACAGGGCGGCCAGTACCACTGACGTGCTCGATCGGTGCCCGCATATTGGGGAATACTTCACGGCTCTACTCCTCACCCAGCGTCCTCTGAAAATCAGCTCGCGCACTCCAATAAGCAAGAACCGCTTGATCGTATTGGCTGTCCGCATCCGCCAGGGAAGATTGCTGCTTTAGCAAGTCGCTGAGCAAGATCGCTCGCTGGGAATAGGCTTCCTTTTTGTTCCGCATCTTCTCGATCTCGGCGTCGCGAGTTGCCTCTGCGACTGCGAGGTGCGAACGCGCTTCCCGCAGACGCCTAAAGTTGGAATCCACATCAATAAGAATCTGTTCGCGGGTGTTTTCGACGGAGAGTCCTGCCTGCTTCTCGGCAAACGCCGCTTGCCGAACCTTATGGCGCTTCTCTCCCCAATCCCATGGTTGCCACGTGAGCAACGCTCCAACGGCTCCTATGTTTTGAGGCAAGAAATTGATATTTGCTGGAGTTGAGTAGCTGGCTTGGATGGCAATATCCGGGATGTAATGCGATTTCTCGGTCCTGGTCGCGAGCTCAGCTTCACTCACGCGATTCGCTGCCAGTTTCATTTCTGGCCGATGTTCGAGCGCAATCGATCTGGCTGCGGGAAGGTCTTCTTGTTCGGGAAGCGTGGCGCGAACGGATTCCACTGAGAACTCCATCTGTACGCTCCGTCCTAAGAGATGATTGAGGACCTCTTTGCTATCGGCAAGCCCATCTTCGATTGTGGTCAGTTGATACTTTGCTTTGGCTACTTCTGCCCTGAGACTTAGTCTGTCGGCTTCGAGTGCAGCATGTTGGCTGAAACGCCGATCGGTGAGTTGCTGCAGTTCCTCCAAATACTTCACCAACGATTGTTGTGACTCGTACTGGATTTGCGACTGGAGAACTCGATAATACGATTGGCGAACATCCGCTGTTAGCTTCTGTTCCCGTTCGGCAAAGGACAACTGCGCGGCGTCAACCTTGAGCCGCTGGTCTGCGATGGATAAGCGAATGCGGATCAATTGCGTAAGGGGCTGGGTCGCGGTGACCACGGCAATCGCTATTGGACGAGCGGGGGTGTGAAGATCGGTGTTAGATCCGGGGATCGGCCCTGTTCCTGGAAAGGTACCGAACTGCCCTTTGTTGATTGTAAAATCGAGCGGTGCGAGCAACTGAGCCGCAAGGACTGAGGTGTCGAACCTAGGGTACAAGTGCGTCTTTGCCTCGCCCACTGCTTCTCGCTGTCTGTCTATGTCAAATCCAAACTGTTTGAGGTCTCGGTTGTTTGAACGAGCCAGACGGAGCGCTTCATCGAGCGTGAGCACTGCGCCACTCGTTTGCGCGTTTGCACAAGGAAATTGGCAAAGTGCCGCAGCCAGCACGCAGGTCAGTGCTGATAACAGCGAAGCCCTCGCCACTCTGGTCTCGTCTCTCATCCCGACTCGCATTCGCATCGACTTCCTGGTGCGCAACGTTTCTGTACATAAACGTCTTCCAGTGGTCGTCGGCGTGTTCTCTTCCGTTAGCTAGATGAACTGTTAATTTTGGTTTGGTTCTTTCGTGATCCACTCGCGGATGTACGCCGGGCAATTCTTGAGCTGGATGTTGCCGGCTTCGCAGTGCCCTAGAAAACTGACAGTTTCTTGATCCACCAGGGTTAGATCTCTAAGGTCCAAACTTATGCTGCAACCGTTCGCTTCCGAACTGAGCAGCGTTTTCAATTCGGCCAGGTGTTCAGCGTCCATTCGGCCGCTCACTGTAAAGATCACTTCTCCGTTCGTTGCCCTCGTGATCTTGAGCATCTTGCCCTCTCTTCAGTACGGCCACCTTTGGTCTTTCGCACTTTGGTTATGGGCAATCGCAGTTCCAACGCAAAGTGATCAAGACAGATGGCTTAGCCGCTTGTGAAATGTAGGGATCCTCGGCAATTGCTGAAATTCCCTACAGCAAGGTTCCGAGGAGGTTTTTTGGCGAATGGGCAGGGATGCGGCTAGCTGGCTTTCCGGGAGTTTCCACTTTTGAAACCGTACTTGTTGATCTTCAGAGAGATGATCTTCGATTCTAGGGTCGACCGATGAAGCCCCAGCTTCGCAGCCGCTCCAGTTGGTCCCGACACTCGCCCTCTGCTTTCCCGCAGGGCAGCCTCAATCATCTCTTTTTCCTGGGCAGCAAGCTTTTGAGAATGGCTCTCCGGATCTTGCACAAGGGGCTTCCGCGATAGCCAACTCTCATCTACGGAGAAATTCTTTGTTTCGCATACAATGACGGACCGCTCGATGACGTTTTGCAACTCGCGGATATTGCCCGGCCAGGGATACGAGAGGAAAAGGTCCAGAGTTTTGTTGTTTATCCCGCGAATGCTCTTCCCTGCTTTTCTTGCGAAACGGTCGATGAAGTACTCGACCAGCAAGGGAATGTCTTCTTTTCTTTCCCGCAGAGGAGGAATCTCAATCGGAAAAACATTGAGGCGGTAATACAGATCGCTGCGAAATGTCGCCTCAGCGATGGCAGCCTCCAAGTCGCGATTGGTGGCGGCGATCACCCGCGCGTTCGCTCGGATAGACTGATTGCCGCCCACACGCTGAAACTCCCGCTCCTGCAGAACATGCAATAGCGTAATTTGAGTTTCCGCGGGTAGCTCACCGACCTCGTCTAGGAAAATGGTGCCTTCTTCCGCAAGCTCGAACCGGCCCAGTCGCCGTTGCGTTGCCCCCGTAAAAGCCCCC
>Ga0210399_10004567_pt1 | contig 10752 bp, 7 predicted proteins | sample IncBWC14MmetaG_FD_150865 | JGI IMG/M metagenome (GOLD analysis project Ga0210399, IMG submission 150865) | Forest soil microbial communities from Barre Woods Harvard Forest LTER site, Petersham, Massachusetts, United States - Inc-BW-C-14-M | ecosystem: Environmental > Terrestrial > Soil >...
CGAGTAGCTCATCACTCCGTAGATTCCAACCGCCGCCAGTAGGAGCGCGACGCCTGCGAACACCCCGAGCAGTGCCATTTCGAAGCGCGGTTCGGCGTTCGCCTCAGCAACCACATCATCCATCGTCAATACTTCGGAGATCGCCAAATTGCGGTCGAACGACCAGACGGTATTTTTTATCAGGCCTGAAAGCGCGGCGGGATTTCCCCTCGTGCGCACGACCAGCGTGATGTAAGACGCATGCGATTCGGACTCTCCGAGAAAGCCTCTGTTCTGCAAAGCCGCCAGGTAGACCTCCGGGTACGGGGCTTGCGCCCAATCCCCCTGCTTCGCATCGCGGACAATGCCGATCACCGTCAGCCACGTTGGCGAGGCTCGCTGGTCATCGTCGAAGGCGATGTGTTTGCCGAGCGGATTTTCGCCCGGCCAGTACTCGCGCGCTGCCTTCTCGTTGATGAGGACCACGCCCGGCGCGCTGGGGTCGTCGGAGGCAGCGATTTCGCGGCCGCGCAGCACCGCCAGCCGCATGGTCTCGAAATATCCAGGCATAACGACCCGGTAGACGGCCAGAGGCGATTCGCCGGGCAGCGACTTTCCCCGGCCCTCAATCGCGAATGGCCAGCCCCACAGGTCTCCAGCGAGCGGGAGATGATTGATGCCGCCAGCCGCTTCTAGGCCAGGCAGAGTTCGCAAGCTTTCGATGAGTTGCCGGTAGAAAATCGCACGGCGGTGGGGCTCCGACTCCTCGGTACCCGCAACGGAAACCGCCATGGAAAGCACACCATGGGGATTGAATCCGGGGTCGATCGATTGAAGAGCAAAAAAGCTGCGAACCATCAGCCCCGCTGCGATAAGCAAGATAAGCGCCAGCGCAAATTCCGAGGCCACCAGGAAACTTCGCAGCCGGTTGCGGCGATGGCTGTCGCTGCCTCCGCGGCCTCCGTCCTTCAAAGTGTCCGTTAAATTGACTGCGGAGGCCTGCATTGCCGGAGCGAGTCCAAACACCACGCCGGTCAGTGCGGTAACAGCAATTAAAAAGAGTACGACCCGGGCATCACTCCTTATGGTGTCCACGCGCGGGAGGAATGCCGGGCTAAGCGCCACCAGCGCACGCGTCCCCCAGACCGCCAGGAGCAACCCCGCGGAGGCGCCCATGGCGGCCAGCAGCAAGTTCTCGGTGAGCAACTGTCGAATCACGCGCTTGCGCGGAGCTCCCAGTGCCGTACGCACGGCCATCTCCTTCTGGCGAGTCGCGGAACGCGCCAGCAGCATGTGCGCCACGTTGGCGCAGGCGATAAGCAATACGAATCCCACTGCGCCCAACAACAACAGCAGCGGCGCTTTGACCTGGCCGACGACGTTTTGCTTCAGGGGAGTTACCATCACATCGCGGTTCGTGCCCGGGAACTTTTGCTCCAGACGCGCGGTGATCGTTGCGATTTCCGCGCGCGCCTCGGAGAGCGCCACGTCCCGCTTAAGCCTCGCAAAAATGCGCAGGCTGTTGCCCTCACGACTGTGAATGCGATCACCAAATGCATTGGGCACCCACATCTCCGCGCGGGTAGCCCAGAACGGTGCAAACTTGAAAGTCCGCGGCATGACGCCTAGCACGGCGTACTGCTGGCCATCGAGCGTGATCACTTTGCCGACCACCTTCGAGTCGCCCGCAAATCGTCTTTGCCACAAACCGTAGCTCAGGATGACTTCGTGCTCGGCGCCTTTCTGGTCTTCTCCCGCGACGAACAGCCGGCCCAGCAGCGGTTCGACACCGAGCAGCGGGAGCAGACTTTGTGTCACCGAGAGTCCCAGAATGTGTTCCGGTGAATCGATACCGCTCAAGTTGGCAGACCAATAGTCAGCCGCACCCATGGCCTCGAAGGAGCTGCTCTGGTCGCGCCAGTCGATGTAGTTCGCGACCGCTACAGGATTGTCACCATTGTGGAGAATCGTAACGAGGCGGTCGGCGTCCTTATAGGCCAGTGGCCGGAGCAATACGGCGTCTACAACGCTAAAAATCGCCGCGTTCGCGCCAATACCGAGAGCCAGCGTGAGAACGGCAACGATGGTAAAGCCGGGATTTTTCGCAAGCATGCGCGTTCCAAAGCGTATGTCTTCTAGAAATGTTTCAAGAAACGGCAGGCCGCGCTGCTGGCGATACAGTTCTTTGGTTTGTTCCAAGCCGCCGAATTCGCGGCGCGCGCCGCGGCGCGCCTCTTCTGGAGCCATGCCCCGTCGAATGTTTTCTTCAGTGATAGCGTCGAGGTGCGACTGAAGTTCGGTCTCCAGCTCGCTCTCGCGGCGGCTCCTGCCGAACAGCCCTCTCACTCGAACCCCCAAGATGCGCATCCGGTTCATGCCCCCACTCCTCCTAGCCGGCTCATCGGCTTGACCGTGTAACTATTCATAGCGCAAGGCCACCACCGGATCGACTTCGGTCGCGCGCCGCGCTGGCCAGTACGCGGCGAGGGCCGCAACCACACCCAGCAAAAAACAGGACCCGGCAAACGCGCGGGGATCCGCGGATCCCACTTCGTACAACATGCTGCCGAGCAACCGGCTTAGCCCGTATGCTGCGGCCAAACCCACAGCCATGCCGGCAGTGACCAGGAAGGCCATGTGACCCACGACGTGGCGAAGAATATCGTCGGGTTGTGCGCCCAGCGCCATGCGGATTCCGATCTCTCGCGTGCGCCGGGAGACGGAGAAAGCTACGACGCCGGAAAGTCCGAGCGAAGCCAGCAGGGTCGCCAGCAATCCGAACAGGCTGGAAAGCCAGGTGATAAGCCGCTCCTGCGTGAGCGAATCGTCAATCTGTATTTCGAGAGTGGTGGTCGCGTAGAGAGGCAGATTCGCGTCCAAGTCATGCACCTGCGCTCGAACCAGATTGCCAATTTTCTCCGGATCACCGGAGGTGCGCACCTGTAAGGTCATGTCCAGGAGACGCAGTTCCTGTGCCATCGGGGCATAGAAATGGCGGCGAGGTGCTTCCGAAAGTCGCACGTACTTGGCATCTTTCACGACGCCGATGATTTCCCGGTCCGGGGGCGCTTTCGGATCGTCCTCGGTTCCAATTTTTTTGCCGAGTGGATCCTTGTTTCCGAAGAAATAGTGCGCCATCGTTTCGTTGATGATGACGACCTTCGGGCGCGCGGCGGTGTCCTGCTCGGTGAAGTCGCGACCTTCCACAAAGGGAATTCCCATTGTGGCGAAATAGCCTGGCGAAATGATCGCGGCGTTGGGGCTCATGTTTTCATCAGCACCCGGCAGGTAGCCCTCCACCTTGACGCCCTCCTGATCCCACCCTCCGGAAATGACCGAGCTGGTGGTCAAGCTTGCCGCGCGCACGTCAGGCATGGCGCGAACGAGCGCGAGGAGATCGTCGTAAAGCGACTTGATTCTCTCCCGGGGATACCCGTTCATGGCGGGGTTGAGCGTCGTCAGGAAAACGTTCTCCTTCACAAAGCCGGTACTGACGCCGCGAAGGTTCTCTAAGCTGTGCAGAAACAAACCAGCCCCAATCAACAGCGGCAGCGAGAGCGCGACTTGGAGGAAAATAAGCGCGCTGCGCAAACAGAAGATGCGTTCACCGGAAGCAATCGAGGGAGAATCGTGGCGCAATGTGATGGACACGCCAGCCTGCGAAAGCTGGAAGGCCGGGGCGAGTCCGAACAGCAATCCGGTAAATAAGGATGCGAGCAGTGCGAAACCCAGAACTCTAAAGTCCATCGGAGCCTGGAGGTTTGCGCTGAAATCTGCAGGCAGAAAGCCAAGCAACGCCGTCTCGGCCCAATAGGCGACGAAAATCCCAGCGCACCCGCCCAGCACCGAAAGCAGCAGACTTTCCGTCAGCCACTGGCGAATGAGCCTTCCGCGGCCCGCACCGATTGCCAGCCGCACGGAAATTTCTTGCTTTCTCTTTGCGTTTCGCGCCAAGAGAAGATTGGCGAGGTTCGCGCACGCAACGAGGAGCACGATTCCCGTCACACAAAACATTAGGAGCAGCGGGCGCTCCATTTCTGTGCGCAAATGGGCGAAACCCTGGTTGCCGGGCTCGAGTTGGATGCGGCTCGCGAGGGTGCGCTCTTTGTCGTGGGCGTTGATGCTCGATTCCCGTTCCTGCAGTTCCGCAGCGAGAACCTGGTGATAGAGGATGTCGAGCGAGGCCTGCGCTTGCCCGACCGTGACTTGCGGCTTGCGTCGCGCCAGAATCGTCATCCAGCGGTGCCGTGGATTTTCGAGGCGATTAGCGGGCACCGGGCGAAAAACCGTCGCCATCATCATGGGCACTCGAATATCCGGGTTGCGGGCCATCTCCGTGCCATAAAATCCCGGCGGGGTGATGCCGATGACGCGAATCGGATTGTTATTTAGGATGAGGTCCTTGCCGACGACCGCTGCATCGCTGCCGAATCGCCGCTGCCAGTAGCCATAACTCAGGACCGCAACGGGATGGGCGCCGGGCGTGCGGTCATCCTCCGGTCCAATCAGCCGGCCAAGAAACGCCCGCACGCCAAGCGTTTCAAAGTAATTTCCTGAAACCATCTCGCCCGTGGCGCGTTCGCTCTGTCCACCGTAACTCGCATTGAAATCGACGCCGGAGCGCGTCAAAACATTCCGGAAGGCGGTGTTCTTGTCGCGCAGGGCCTGATACATGGGATAGGAGAAATCTTCCTGTGCTTGCTGAGACCGGCTGTCCGTGTACTTGACGACCACAAGCTCTTCCGGATTGCGGACCGGGAGGTTGCCGAGCAAAACGGAGTTCACCAGCGAGAAGAGACCGGTGTTTGCGCCGATGCCGAGCGCCAGCGTCAGCACTGTTACCAACGTAAACCCGGGGCTTTTCAAAAGCATGCGCGACGCGTAACGCAAATCCTGAGCGAGCGTCTCAAAGAACGGCAGGCCGCGCTGATCGCGGTACGATTCCTTGGTTTGCTCTAGGCCGCCGAACTCGCGCCGTGCGGCATGGTGCGCTGCTTGCTCGGTCATCCCGCGGCGAATGTTCTCTTCCGTGAGGGCCTCTAGGTGAACACTCAGTTCTCGATCCAGTTCGGCGTCAAGAGCGCGTCGCCGAAAAAGTCCGGTCAGTCGCGCTACCATAACTTGCAGCCACTCCATATCAGGCTCCTTCGGCGCGTCCGAGCAGGCGCGTCATGAGCGCGGCCATGCGCTCCCAGCTTTCCGTCTCAGCCAAAAGCTGTTTGCGCCCGCTGCGTGTAAGCGTGTAGTACTTGGCTTTGCGATTGTTGTCCGAGACGCCCCATTTCGAGGAAATCCATCCGCGTTGTTCGAGCCGCAATAGAGCAGGGTAAAGTGTGCCCTGGTTGAGTTTGAGCAGGTCCTCGGAAACCTGTTGAATGCGCATGGCGATCCCATACCCGTGCAACGGACCAAGGGCCTCGAGGGTCTTGAGTACGATCAGATCGAGCGTGCCCTGCAGAACCTCGCCGTGCGTTTCGGCCATCGCCATTCTCCTTTTGTCAATCAACAGGAGGCTACGCTTGCTCCTGTTGATTGTCAACAGGTCGCTTGCTGTTTTAGACGAAGCCGGCAGGAAAAAGTTCCGTGCCTCCCGAAAATTCCTTCGCCAGGAAAGGCTATCGGTGAATCGCGCCACAAACCCGCCCCCTGAGGGTGTGCTAACAAGACTCGTTGACCGGAGCACTCCGGGAGACCTAGGATGGCCGGGCAAATCTAGCAACCGATGTGCTTTAAGGGAGAATTCCATGCATCCACCGAGGCAGTCCGCTTGGCTTCGTGCCGGCTTTTACCTCTTGAGTTTGGCAGCGCTTCTCGTTCTGGCACCATTCAGCAAGGCGCAAGGCTTGACCAGCAGCGACCTTTCCCGCTTCCGCTTTGTAGGCGACGCTGTGCTCTCGCCAGATGGCCAGCGCATGGCCTACACCGTGATTTTGTACGATCGCCCCGGCCGGCCCGCTCCGCAACTTTGGATAATGGACCTGGCCACGCAAAAACCCATTCCGATCGGTGGCGAAAAAGATGTTGCCGGGAATCCACGTTGGTCGCCCGACGGGAAATGGCTCGTGTTTCAGGGCCGGGTGGGGGAGAAACACGGATTGCTTCTGGCGCGTCCGGACGGTTCCGAGATCACCACTCTCGTCGAGAAGATAGAGGGCACCAACAGCCCGTTGCCGGGCGGCGGTCAAGACGTCACGTGGTCGCCTGACGGCCAACAGATCGCGTTCATTTCTTCAACGCCGGATGAAAGAGCTGCCGAAGCCAGCGGCGACCCAATGGTGATTTCGCGTTACCTGTACAAGCCCGACGCCGGCGAAGGCCTGACTCGCTTCAACGACAATCAGCGTCTGCACATTTTTGCCGTGGACCTGGCCACCAAGCAGGTACGCCAACTGACCCAGGGAATCTACGACGAGCATTCCATTGACTGGTCTCCGGACGGCAAGGAGATTCTCTTTGCATCGAACCGGGAACCGAATCAGGACGAGTTTTTCAACTATGACATTTTCGCTCTCCAAGTGGCGGACAAAAGCATCCGCCGGCTGACCGCCACGGAATACAACGAGTACGAACCGTTGTGGTCGCCCGACGGCAAGCACATCGTCTACCGCGGTACAAAGCGCGGCTTGACCGACCGCGAGACGACCATGGAAGACACGCACGTCTGGATGATGAACGCCGACGGCAGCGATCGCCGAGAAATCGGAGCGGTCATTGACAACCGGCAGGGCGCGCCGAAGTGGGCTCCCGACGGCAGCGCGGTGTACTTCACGGTTCAAGAGCGCGGAAGCAATCATCTGGTGCGGCTGCCGATTAGGGGCGGCGCGCCCGAATATGTGGTGAAAGATACCGGCGGCGTTGGCGGCTTTTCCATTGGCAAGGACGGCACGCTGGCCTACACGTTCACGTCCCCGCGCGACATGGCACAGCTTTACGTTAAGACCGGCAGCGCGGCTGCTCGCAAACTCACGGACTTGAACCGAGAAGTGCTCGACGGAAAACAAATTGCCGAGGTCCAGTCCTTTACCTTCGTGAGCAATGACAACAAATTTGATGTGGAAGCGTTTCTCACCAAGCCGGCGGGAATGACCGCGACCTCGAAGCATCCGCTCATCGTGAACATTCATGGAGGCCCGCACGGGCAGAATGGCCCGGGGTTCAACTTTAAGAATCAGGTGTACGCCGCGCACGGCTGGGCGACGCTCAACGTGAATTTTCGCGGCTCAACGGGCTACGGGCAGAAGTTCGCCGACGCGGTCTTTGGCGATCAGAACGGCGACGAAGGTCAGGATGTTTTGTACGGTGTGAGCGCGGCGGTGCGCCGCTATCTGTGGATCGACCGCGAGCGTATGGGCATTGAAGGCGTCAGCTACGGCGGCCAGCTGACCGACTGGCTGATTACCCAGACCAACGAATTCAAGGCCGCGATTCCCATTGCCGGCATCGCCAACCTGGTCAGCTACAACTACATGACTTACTACAACCAGTATGAGGAAATGGAGTTCGGCCAATTCCTTCACCAAGGCAACTTGATGGATGTGGCGTGGGAACGCTCGGCGTTGAAACACGTTGCCGCCGCCCATACTCCCACCATGCTGATGCACGGCGAAAACGACAACGATGTGCCCATCGCCGAAGCGGAACAGTTCTTCATTGCGCTCAAAGACGTCGGGACGGAGGCCCTGTTCGTGCGCTACCCGCGCGAAGGCCATGGAATCCGGGAAACCAAGCACGTGATTGATTCGACCGATCGCTCCATTGCCTGGTACGAAAAACACTTTCCAAAACCCGGCACAGAAGGCGTGACGAACGTCGAGCCCTGATTGGCCATCGCGGAAAGAGAGGAACGGTCCGGCCCCTCGAGAAGCGCGCTCCGGAGGCGATGAAAGCAGAAAGAGCTCCAGGCCAGCGGAGCTCTTTCCTGAATGCGCTGCGAATCGGGGAGTTGCGCTTATGCCTTGGTTTCCGACCCAGCGGTTGCCACGGCAGCCACTTCTTCGCGGGGGGCGCGCTTGATGCGGGCGGCCTTTCCGCGCAAGTCGCGCAGATAGTAGAGTCGGGCGCGGCGAACTTTGCCCTTACCAACCACTTCGATAGAACTGATCGACGGCGAATGCAGCGGGAAAATGCGCTCAATGCCGACGCCGAAGCTTACGCGGCGCACGGTAAACGTAGCGCCCGAAGCGCGGCCCTTCTTCGATATCACCACCCCTTCGAACGCCTGCAGGCGCTCCTTTTCCTTCTCGCCTTCCCCTTCCTTCAGGCGAACGTTGACGCGCACCGTGTCGCCAGGGCGAAATTCGGGGAGGTCTTTGCGCAGTTGCGCTTCATGGAGTTTAGCTATAATCGGATTCATGTTCGTAATCCCTCGAGACCCACTCAGGCGGGGCCAGCTCTTCAAAGGCAAACGCTAATTATAGCCAAATATTCACAATTTACCTAGCGCATTCAACGCCGGGTAGTGGGTCAGTTTGAATTAGGGCTTGCACCCGATAGAGTATCGGAAAACTAGCGACGTGCGTATCAAATCGAAGGGCGGGAAATTGGATTTCACTCAAACGGCGGCTGCCATAGTCAGCCAGGCGATAGGGGAGGGTATTTTTGATGGTAAACCTATGGTAAACCGATGGTAAACCATTGCCCGATCCGAACGTATCGTGCAATCGAACGGGGCAGGAAGGGCGGCACCGCAAGGGCCTCAAAACTGACCGCAAAACGCTATAGCTAAAAAGGCCGCTAAATCCCGTCCGCTGGAACAAGTAGGATTAACTAACACAATACAAAGGGTTTATAAAATTCCCTTGACATAATCAGGGAGTGTAGTACACTAGCGTCGAAAAGATTACGGGTGCAATCCCCGTAGCGTACTCACGAAGGCCACCTTCACAGGTGGCCTGGCGTGTTTCAGGGATAAATTCTCTTAGATTGTCGCCACTTCTTGACATTTTTTCTAGCGCAAGGAAAACTGCTAAATGGCACGATTATTGTGGAATTCGCTTCCCATTCCCCGACTAACACGACTGAAAAAGTATATGGTTTACTATCATACTCTCTAATATAAACCCATTTTGCTGACACGACGCGGGGGTTCTCTACCCACACTTCATCAGGGTTCTCCAAAGTCTCGCGGGCTGATCTTAAATGTCTGGCTCGCGATCCTCCTTCTCTCAGTTCATAGTGAGCAAAACCGTCCGCAGTTTTTAGGATGGTGTCTCGCTCTTTGGGCATGGATAATTCATCGACGCCATCCACGACTACACCCGCCATGTGGAAAAAATGGTGTTCAAAGCAGTAGATTTTATGGCCGCAAGGGCTGACTACCAATGATTTTTTATCAGACAAGAAAATCTCGTCGAATTGAAGATATAACTCCCGAATGGACAGGAATTCGACCTTAGGCGGTCTAGTCGGTTTGCTGGAAATCATGGCTATTTCTTTAGGCTTTTCCATACAAAATAGCCTCGTCTAAGGAACCGTCTCGACTACTTCCTTTGCAATTTTGAGCGCTTTTGTGAGACCAAGATTAGTTAGTCGATAGCGGCGGCCTCTGTGTACCCCAATCGTAATTACGCTGCCATCTGCTGTGAGCTTGTTCATCTGGTGGTCAACCCTTGGGATTCGATAACCAGATTGCACTAAACCGTCCATGATCTCGGCTCCGGTTGCTTCTTGATTGGCGCGAAATTCTTTTTGACCCAAGAGAATCAATAGGACCGCCTCGTCGATGGACTCGCATCGAGCGGTCAAAGACACAACGCGGCCCTCGGCTTTCATAATTTTTTCAATAGGAATATGTGGCAAGGAATCAGCGCTTTTCTCTCCCTCCACTGGAAGGGCTGGCGCGGATTGTTCGGTTTTGTTCAGCGGCAGAGCGGCGATCAATTCTTTGAAAGCGGCAAACTGGCTCTGTACAATGTCAACGGGGCCTTCGGCCTCAAACTCATGAATTCCAATTTTCATCTTCAGCTTTTGTGTATCCATAAAAGGCTGCTCCTGACTCAGGAGCAAGGATAGCACTGAATATGACAAATGCAAGCATTATGTCTTAATTGTACGCTATTCGTCATGCAATATAGACATATATTCGATGGTTTCTGCTGTTTACATGTTTTATGGCAAACATTGACCGTTACTTTAACAGGACAATGGACTCGTGAGCCAAGCCTCCTCACTTGAAATTCGATTTGGTGCTCCAGACATGACCTTCAAAAAGAAGACCGGAACGAACGTAAAGCAAGCCGTACCCTTTTTCCATGTGTCGAATATGGAAGAGTCGCTGCGCTACTACGTCGTGGGCCTCGGCTTTCTGATGACCAAGAAATGGATCGATGAGGGCAAGCTGCGCTGGTGCTGGCTGGAGATCGGTGAAGCGGCCTTGATGCTGCAGGAGTTCCGGAAAGAAGGGCCCAATTCCTGGAAACCCAGCTGCAAAGTGGGAGAGGGTGTGTCGATCTGCTTTATGTGCGAAGACGCCCTGACAATCTATCGCGGGGCGACCTCCCGCGGAATTGCCGCCAAGAACCCTTTCGTTGGAAACGCCCTGTGGGTTGTGTCCTTCTCGGATCCGGATGGCTATCGAGTCGATTTCGAAAGCCCTACGGATGCACCCGAGGAGACGGAGTATTCACCGGAGCACAAGTGATTCGCGATTGGCCGTGGGTCTAAGCCGGCGCCGCCCGGGAAACGCTTCGGCGAATGACGCTTTCCGCGAAGCGCTCCATCTCTTCGAGTTGCGGGCTGAATTGCAGGAGGACCAGGTCGACACCGGCAGCCTCG
>Ga0210399_10004568_pt1 | contig 10751 bp, 12 predicted proteins | sample IncBWC14MmetaG_FD_150865 | JGI IMG/M metagenome (GOLD analysis project Ga0210399, IMG submission 150865) | Forest soil microbial communities from Barre Woods Harvard Forest LTER site, Petersham, Massachusetts, United States - Inc-BW-C-14-M | ecosystem: Environmental > Terrestrial > Soil >...
AATTGCAGTACTTCGTCCAGGATGAAGCGTTCAGTCTCGAACAAGTCGCGATCGGAAGCGCATCCTGTGGCCATGCGCCGGTTCCGTATCTGCTCGTGGAGGTCGGAGAAAGCGAGCAGCGCGCGCAAGGTTTCCTGCCGCGCAATCGATTCGAGGACGCGGTTGCCCTCCTGCAGCGGAGAGCCGGGGTCGGCCGTCGCCCGTTCCCAGTCAACTCGGGTTGGATTCGCACTCATGCTTGCGCGGTCAGTACCACGAAAAACCTGCGTTCATCGTATCCGGGGCCCGTCAGAAGCTCATTGCCGCTCCTGGTTCAACCGGGTTCAACCAGCCAAGCTTCACCGTTATACGCTCAATTGGCGAACCTCGGGCTATGATAGGCCAGAACTTCCAATTTCGAGCGTAATAGTCTTTGGGTGGGTACCGCAATGTCCGTTAGTACACGTCCTTTTGGGGCGCTTGGGATGCCCAGCCGATACCCTCGGAGTCGGAATGCCCAACCTGCGACCCTTCAGATTTTGCTCCCGGCCTCGATTTGTCCTGTCTTGATCAAGCCGCAAGAAGCAGTTCCCGGAGATCGGATGACCGACCGAGTCGAGCAGGAAAAACCAGAAAAACTCAAGAAATCCAGCTGGTGGTGGCCCGGAGTCGTCGCCAGCAGCCTGGCCGGGGTGGCCGTCTCGGCGTTCCGGAGGCTGCTGGCACGGCAAGATGAGCTGCCCGATCGGCGGGCAGGGATATTCATACCAGGTTTCGCTGAACTGTGGCGCCAAGCGGCTGTTCGACGAGAAAACCTTCTCCGCCTACTGGCCCGTTCCGCATGACCTGAACGAACTTACGGATTGGGAAGGGTCCGCGAAACCGACCGCCTATCGCATGGCAGACGCGTCGCGGCCCCCAACCTCATAACTCGACGCCTTGCTCGGCCCACAAGTTCACACTTCCTGCTTCACACCCCACAGCACACCGTGAAGTGTTGTGCGCGCCCAATTCCGTTACGCTCCGGAGAAGATCCAAGTTGTTTTACGTTCCTTTTACATCTCCCTGACAACTTGCAGTCCGGCTCCGGAATATAAGGCGAGAGATAGCTCCACAAATCTCAGCAACAAGTTCGGGTCGGAGGAGTACTCACATGAAAGGAAAGTCCTTGTTCGTCGTTCTCTTCGCGTCGCTGCTGGTGGGCTCCGCCTACGGAGCGAGTTCGCAGCCGGTCGTCGCCTTCACCTTCGTTTGCACCACGAACCAGTTTCAGGGGTCGGGACCGTGTCCCAAGGGCGGCAGGCCTGGGGTTCTTGTTCAAGGCTCCGATGGCAATTTCTACGGCACCGCACAGGTATCTTCGGAAGGCAACTCACAGCCGAATGGCGGAACGGTATTTTCGCTCACGCCTGGCGGGATGTTTAAGCTGTTGCACACCTTCGTTGCGGCACCGAATAAGTACGCGAACGGTAACAATCCGGGACTGTTGATTGAAGGCCCGGATGGCAACCTCTACGGCACAACCCTTTTTGGCGGGGTCCATAACAATGGAGTGCTGTACCGGGTCGCGAAGACCGGGTTGGGCTTTCAAGTCATCCACCAGTTCTGTTCCAAGGCGAATTGTACCGATGGCGCCAGCGGAGCTTTGGTAGTGGGAACGGATGGCAATCTGTACGGCTCTTCATTTACCGGAGGCACGGGCAACTGCGGTCAGTATTATCAGGGCTGCGGTACGATCTTTCGCGTCACTCCGTCGACCGGATCCTACGAGGTCATTTTCAACTTCGATCCTTCAACCACTGGAGAGTTTCCCTTAGGCATCACGCCGACCGCAGATGGCATTCTCCACGGGATTGCTTCTTCACCGTCTGGCGTCGAGTTGTTCGACTACACTCCAGCCACGGAAGCCTTCAAAGCGGTTGCGCTGAATTTCCCAGCTCCCAACGGTTTGCCGACCCAACCCCGAACGTCGTTGATTCTCGGCGCGAATGGTAATTTTTACGGGCTTTACCATGAATACGCAACGTGCTGCGACGGCCTGTTTGAGGTGGGAGTGGATGGCAGCCAGTTGCAGCTTTTTCCGGAGATCAGCACCCTTCATTCGGGCACTACGGAAGGACTGATGCTGGCCAGTGATCACAATTTCTGGCTCGCCGACTACAATGGCGGCAACGGCGCCGGAGCCATTATGTCGCTTTCCCCATCCCAGGGGACGGTGCTTCAGACGCTCACCCCGTTCGGCAGCGAGTCGCCTGCACTTGGCGCTTATCCCGGCTGGCTGATCCAAGCGAAAGACGGGACACTGTGGGGATCGGACACAATGGGCGGTAACGCCCCCGCCGGCCACTTTGCCGACGGCACCATATACAAACTGAATCTGGGATTACCGCCGCGGTAGGAAACACTGTTGCTGAATTTGACTAGCATGCTCGTGTGGTGACGGGGCTTCGCCGCGTCCAGCGGGGCAGAGCCCCATAAGCGTTAACTTAACGCAGGCAAGAAGAAGAAGAGCGCACCTTTTCGAGTCGCGAAAGAAGAGGTATCGGCTTACCGGTCACAAATCAGTGGGGTTCGATTGCTCGGTCCCCACGCCGATCAGGCGGAGCAGATTATCAAACCGCGGGTAAACCCGAAGTGGATCGAGCCTCGGGTCGCACTTAGCGAAGCAGGCCAGAGACAGGGACCTTTCCGGGTACGCCTTTTCCAAGGAATCGAGAGCCTTCTCGAATTCCCCGAGGCCGACTTGGATGAGCGCCTCCTGATATGAATCGTGACGGTGTGGCTGGCCCGGCTTCACTAATTGGCGGAGGAGGTCTTCTGCCTCGGCCCTGCGCCCTGCACGAGCACACGCGTGGCCGAGGAAACCAATGGCAAACGGTACGTTTATGAGACCCTCTCGGGCCTTCTGCAGAGCGGTTACCGCTTCCCCGTGCATCCCTTTTTCGGTGTAAGCGAGCCCCAGCCAGATGGCACACAAAGGATAGTTGGGTTCCATCTCCAACACTTCACGGGAATACGCAATGGCCTCGTCGTAACGGCGCGCATAGTAATGAACCCACGCCGTATGGTGGAGAACCACTAGCGGTGGGTCGATCTGCTGAGCTTGGCGAACTAAAGCGATGGCCTCATCAGAGCGCCCCATTGCAGTTAGGGACACCGCATACCAGGTGTGGGCCAAGGAGCTACCGGGATTGAGTTGTATGGCATGCCGGAAGGCGAGTTCAGCGGTCGCCCAATCCCGGTCACAGGCGCTCACGAAACCGAGTGCCGTATATCCATCGGCGAGCCCTGGATCGATCTCTACAGCCTTACGAGCCGCTCTCTTGGCCTGTTCGATCCCCTCGCTTGGCGAGAAGACGTCGGTCCATGTACCCAAGATTGAGCCCTCGGCTAGCCCGGCGTAGGCCAAGGCATAGCCGGGGTCTTCCTGAATCGCCCGCTGGAAGTAAGGAAGTGCGCGCTTGAGATTCTCGGACGTGCGCCTGGCGCAGTGATAGCGGCCCTTGAGATAAAGCAGATACGCCTCACGGCTGTGAGTGTGTTGTCTGGAGAGACGCTGCTTCTCCTCGCCTGTCAAATGCAGTCTTAGCGCCTCAGACACCTGCGCGGCGATTTCTTCCTGGACCGAGAAAATTTCAGAAAGCTGACGATTGTATCGTGCGCCCCAAAGTTGTGCCTCACTGGCCAGATCCACGAGCTCTGAGCAAACGACGAGACTTTCGCCTCGCTGCACGACCCTTCCCGTAACTACCGCGTCGACGCCGAGCTCACGTACCAGGCTTGCGGCGTCGGCCTCCCGCTTCTTGTACCGGAACGCGGTGTTCCGAGGCACGACGCGCAGCTTCGACAGCTGTGAAAGATGGTTGATGATCGCTTCCGTAATTCCTTCGCTCAAGTATTCCGCATCAGGATCACCGCTGGCATTGGTGAACGGTAGCACCACCAAGGAATTTATGGTCTTGGCATCTCCGCGATTGCGATGTGGGTGCCAGATTTCTACTCGGGGATCCGCGTCAGCAATAGTTCCATTCACAAAAGTAACCGGCGAAAGCAACCGATATCCCCGCTTTGGGATGGTTTGAATGACCGTGGATTCCCGCGCGTCATCTTCAAACGCGCGCCGCAATTCCGAAATCGAGCGCGTCAGAACGTCATTGGTAACGAACGTGTCGGGCCATACCGCCTTGAGCAGTGTTTCCTTGAGGATAGGCTCACCCGGGTGTTGTGCCAGGCAGACCAACACCTCCATCACTTTCGGCTCGAGGTGAACTGTCGCGCCGTCGCGGGTGATGGCGTCAAGGCTGGGCTGTACCAGCCAGGCTCCCATTCGGAAGTCCAGGTACACGACCGGCTCCAGCGAACAAAGTGGCTGGATTATATACCGCTTGTGCAGGGCGGTTGAAAGATTCGGGCAGTACGGCCTCGGAAAAACCTCTCCCGAATTTCGTCTTTCCCTCAGGACTTTCTGCCGGATAACAGGATAAAAGCATGCCTACGGCCGGGAACCGGCCGAATCCGATCCATCAGGAGGTTTCCCATGAAACGCCACATCGCACGCACAACGCTAGCTATCATTTTCGTCGTCACGCTCTGCATGGGCTTGGCGTCGGCAGCACACGCGGCTGAACATTGTTCAAATGCCAAAGCAGCGGGAAATTGGGGACTCACGCTCACGGGAACCCTTCTTCTTCCGACCGGCCCCGTCCCTGGGGCGGCAGTAGGCAGAGTCAGAATAGATGAGGATGGGAACGTCTCTGGCACGGAGGCCAGAAATGTCGGTGGGGGCTTCGCCAACGAGACCCTCACAGGATCGTTGACGGTGAATTCTGACTGCACGGCCACCCTGACTGTGAATATCTACGAATCGGGAGTCTTAGTGCGCACATCCGTCCTGGCCGCCGTTTTTGTCGATGATTCGAACAAAGTTCGCATGGTCCAAGAATCACTGACGCTGCCCGACGGTACAATCATCCCGGTTGTCATAACCGTGGAAGGGATAAAGTTATTCCCCGAAGAGGGCGATTAGAACGGACGCGAAGACTCAGTGCCAAGCGGGTCCTGACTTTGCGCCCGCACGTTCATGTAGGACCGGTCAGGACCTTTTCAGTGCTGAAGGTCCCTGACAGCGCTTGCAGCACGGCTACGCACGGAAGTGGTTGCACATCAAGGAAGCTCCCGAGCGGGACGTGCGCTTTCTGTATGTGTGGTCGGCAACTCGGCAGCTACCGCCTACAAACCTGCCGCAGTGCATCATCGCATGTTGGAGGTCGACTTCTAGCCCCACAAGGTTAAGTTAGCGCTTGTGGGGCAGAGCCCCGCACCACACGAGCGGCAACACCCCACCACTTGCGCTGCTCAGGCTCCGACCGGCTGGCCCTGACTCTTATACCACTCCACCGTGCGGCGCAGGCCGTCCTCAAAGTTGACCAGGACCTTGTATCCCAAATGCTTTTGCGCCTGCGTGATGTCCGCCAGCGAATGTTTAATGTCTCCACTGCGCTCCGGACCATACTTGACGCTGCCCTTGTAGTCAGTCAGTTCTTTCAAAGCCTGGAAAGTTTGATTCAGTGTGATTCGCCGTCCTGTGGCGCAGTTAAAAACGCGCCCCGCACACTCCGCCGCCGGAGCCGAGCAGGCCAGAAGATTGGCTGAAACGGCATTGTCGATGTAGGTGAAATCACGGCTGGTCTCGCCATCGCCAAAAATCGTCGGCTGTTCCCCGCGCAGCATCTGCATACTGAACTTGGCGAGTACTCCGGAGTATTCCGAAGATGGATCCTGGCGTGGCCCGAAAATATTGAAGTAGCGCAGGCAGACGGTTTCGAGGCCATAGCAACGGTAGAACGAAACCATGTAAAGCTCGCTAGCCAGCTTGGCCACTGCATATGGCGAGATCGGATTCGGGGTCATGGCTTCAAGCTTCGGAAGCGTCGGTGTATCCCCGTAAGCCGAGGATGAGGCGGCATACACAACGCGCTTCACTTTCGCGTCGCGCGCCGCGACCAGCACATTGAGCGTCCCGTCGACATTAGCGCGATTGCTGCCAACAGGGTCGAGCACCGATTTCGGCACGGACGGAATGGCCGCCTGGTGCAACACGTAATCGACGCCCGCGCACGCCCGGTGCATGGCATCCAGATCGAGAATGTCAGCTTCGCGGAAGTCGATCCGGCTCAGCATTTCGGTCAGGTTTTCGCGTCTGCCCGTGGCAAAGTTATCGATGCCCCGGACCTCGTCGCCGCGTTCCAGCAGAGCGCGCACCAGCGAGGATCCGATGAAGCCGGCAGCGCCGGTCACAAGATATTTGGCCATATGCTTTTCATGATAACGGATGGATTGCCCACCCGGCAGAAGAGCCAAGTCACCAGAGTAACTTTAGTCCGGAGCCCGCCAAGCATGTTCCGAGCCCGCCAAACGGCCCGCTAGCTTCAGTTGCATCTGTTGTACCGGTTCGATTTCCGCGAAGCGATTGGGGGAAAACGTTAGACCGCGGGGAATTGCGATAACGAAGCGCGAATCTGGCTCCACAGTTCCTCTTTGCCAGCCCCGGTTTTTGCCGAGAACGCCACGATGGGCACTCCCCCATACGCTTGCCCCAGCGTGCTCATCGCCTGCCGCAACTGGTTGCCAGACAGCCGGTCACACTTGGTGGCCACAATCGCATGTGGCCTTTCTCTGGACGCCAGGAATTCCATCAACTGGCCATCGCTTTCCTGGGGAGGAATGTTCGAATCCACAAGCGCCAGACACAGCGCCAGGCTCGGGCGCTGGTGTAGGTACGGATCGACAAACCGCGCCCAGTCTCCGGAGATTTCGCGGGAGACCTTGGCATAGCCATATCCCGGCAGGTCGGCGAACCGTAGCTCAGGCATGGGTTGCCCCGCTCGGCGGACTTCATAGAAATTGATGCTCCGCGTGCGCCCCGGAGTATTGCTGGTTCGGGCGAGCTTGGCGCCGACCAGCGAATTGATCACGCTCGATTTCCCAACGTTCGATCGCCCGAGAAATGCGATCTCCGGCACGCCAGGGGCAGGGAAGTGCGTCAGGTCACTCGCCGACAGCATAAATCGCGCCAGAATCCGCATACAGACAGTTTCCAGTGTTTGGGTTGCGCATGGCAAGCGCCGCAGGAAGAATAAGTTCGCAAAAGCGTGTGAGTGAGAACCGAGCTTGATGTGGGCAAGCGTATCAGCAATCCCGCTCCGGAGGGGCGACCGAACTTAGCCCAGCGCTTCAGCGCTGGGGAGACTGCCAGGGGAGTTTCAAGTTCCGGGGGACGGCCCAGCGGAGCACGAGTTAAAGTCCAAGCGGACGTTTGGGTTCCACGTCCTGCTCCTCAATCGGATGCAGTCTGTGCCAGAGTGCAAGCCCGCCCGCGATGACCAGTCCAAGGAGAACGCTGATCAGAAAAAACCAGCGATAAGAGGGGAACGCGATCAGCAGGATCGCTACTACGGCGACCGCGATCATGAGGCCCGCCGATCCCCTCAGGCTGAATCCAGACCGTCTGCCAGATTCCGGCTCCATGATTTTATTTTAGCCGCAGCCGAGGGTTGTGCAGAGCGGGCACTGTCCGCTGCCCGTGGCTTTGATGGCGGTCGTCTTCCCCACAGCGGTTGAAGCCGCCTCTGACCACAAGTTGGTGATGGCAGCGCTGAACCGCTGCGCCGCCCAAAATCAAGAGCGAGTCTTCAGAAACTCCTTCACGGTCTTGAGGGTTTCGATGGAAAGCGCTTCATCCGAGACGGCGCGCGCCAGCGCCATGGCTCCGACAAGCGCGCTGAAAGTCAAGATCGCCTTCGATCTCGCCGCGTGCTTGTCCTTGCCTGGAAGTAAACCAGCTAGCAACTGAATGTCGTTCCTGATCTGCTCGGTGGCAAGGGCACGGGTTCGCTTATTGCTGCGCGCGATTTCTCCCGCCAGCGCGCTGAAGGCACAGCCCGTGCCAGGATCGTCGCGGTGCGCTTCGTTCAGGTATTCGTCGATCAGCTTTCGATAGGATACTGCCGGCCCGCCGGATGCGGCAGCGTCCAGTCGACGTTTCCAGCCGCCAAATGCGGAGCTGACCGCCTCCGCCACTAAGGCGTCACGCGAATCGAAGTGCTTATAGAAGCCACCCACCGTAAGACCGGCTTCCTTCATCAGGTCTGCGATTCCGACCCCAGCAAGGCCTTTTTCGCGAAATCGCCGGGAGGCGATTTTAACGATGCGCTTGTGAGTCTTCGTCTTTCCGGCCCTGGAATGGCCCATGCGACCCCCTAAAATACATTGTAACTGATTCAGGATTACGCATCTAATCCGCTAGGTGGATTATAGCAATAATCCCAGAATCAGACGCAATCACCCCCAAGGAGGTGAATCCAATGACATCCCAGCAACTATCGGTGAAAGTGGCAATGAATTCCTGGAGACTCGTCGCGGAGCGAGCCGGCAAGACATTTTCCAATTTCACCGAAGACGAACTCTTGAAAGAGGTGGCGCCAGGAAAGAACCGTGTCATCTATGTTTGGGGACATCTCACCGCTATCCACGACGCGATGCTTTCGATCCTGGGCTTAGGACCGCGACTGCACCCCGAACTAGATGCCATCTTCGTCTCCAATCCCGATTTGACAGCCACCCAGCTCCCTTCCGCGCGAGAGCTGAAAAAATATTGGGACGAAGTGAACACTAAACTCCTCTCGGAGTTTGCCAGGTTATCCGCGGACGAATGGTTCGAGCGACACCACGCGATGTCCGAGGAAGACTACGCCAAAGATCCAACCCGGAACCGACTCGCGGTTCTCCTCAGTCGAACCAACCACATGTCCTACCATTTGGGACAAGTGATTCTGGCGCGTAACTCGGGCGCGTGAATGACGGGCTGATTCGGAACGAGCAACCTGCTCGCCTGGATCGCCGATCGTATGGATGGCAGCAGCAGCAAGAACTGGCAGTAAGAAAATGACAACGAAGGAGGATCATACGGGCAAGCTTGAAGGAAAAATTGCGCTCATTACGGGTGGCAATAGTGGCATCGGCCTTGCCACCGCGAAGCAGTTTGTAAACGAAGGCGCATACGTCTTCATCAGCGGACGCCGGGATCGGGAGTTGGCTGCGGCGGTTAAGAAGATTGGACGAAACGTAAGCGGCGTACAAGGAGACGTGTCGAATCTTGGCGACCTTGATCGCCTCTTTGCGCAAATCAAGCGGGAGAAAGGCAAGCTGGATATAGTGTTCGCCAATGCCGGTGCTGCGAGGTTTGCCCGGTTGGGCACGATCACCGAGGAGTTCTATGATTCGATTTTCAACAGCAACGTGAAAGGGCTGCTCTTCACGGTGCAGAAGGCGCTTCCGCTGCTGCCGGATGGCGCATCGATCATCCTGAATTCGTCCGTCGTGGGCAGTAAAGGGTTGTCGATGAACAGTGTTTACAGTGCCACGAAGGCCGCGGTGCGTTCGTTCGCGCGCACCTGGACAACGGACCTAAAGGATCGCCTCATTCGCGTGAACGCGGTGAGCCCGGGCTCCATCGACACGCCCGGACTGAGTGATCTGCTGGCTTCCTCAGAGGCGGGTGACCAACGCAAGAAGATGATTATGGCCACTGTTCCGCTGGGGAGGTTCGGCACACCGGATGAGATCGCGAAGGCTGTGGTGTTTCTCGCATCCGATGACAGCAGTTACATCACTGGAATTGAATTATTTGTGGATGGCGGCTTCGCACAAGTGTAGGTGGTTAATCGCGGAGGGGAAAGATCCACCACGAGGTCTTGATTGCCGGGAGCCGCACCGGTCACGCACTCTGCCGATGAGTGGCATTTCCACCGCGACGTCGTTCTGGTCTATTGCCGGGTCGTAGAGTTGCGATTTCCCCTCATAGCTCTCAAGCGGAGACTATTCTCTCCCCCGTAAAATCGCGGCCATCACGCGCGGGTTGCGGCGTCCGTACATTACCGCAACAATCCACAACGGCTTTTCGTCCGGCGCATAGGCAATCAGGTACTCACGTACTAATCTAAACCGCAGGGGCCGCGAGGTGAGGTCTGGACGTTTATGGCCCTGGTTTGGGAAAGGCAGCAGCTTATCGAGAGCGGCCAAAATATCTACGATTAGTCGGTCGGCCGCGTCGAGGTCAGCCTCGGCAACAAATTCCCAGATCTCATCAAGATCGAGGGCGGCTTCCGGGTGAAAAGCGTAGCCGGTCATTTATCACGGCTGGAACCTGGCTCGGAACGGCGGGCCGCGCTCTTTTCACGCAAGCGGGCAATGACCTCGTCGCCGGGAATGGGCTTTACCCTGCCGCTTTTCAAGTCGTCATAGCGTCTGTTGAGCGTCTCCCGCGCTTGGGTCAACTCCTCGAAGTACCCAACCATGGCGTCTTCAACCAACTCGTCAGGGCCGCGTCCAGTTTCTGCTACCCAACGGTCTATCTTAGCCTTTATTTCGGGATTATTGAGGTGCACGTCCATGGCCCTAAGATACGGGAAAGCCCGACTCGGGGCAACGCCAAAGAGGCGGGGCGCCATGAGTGGGACCCCACCGCGGCGTCATTCCAGTCTACTGTCTCGCCGTGGGAATCTCCGGGGCGGCCGGCGTCACGATGGGAGCCATTGTTGTTTCGGTGTCCGACGGCATCTGTGGCAGCGGGCCTTCCAGCGCAACGGCTAGAACCTGATCCATGTTGTCGACGAAGTGCAATTTCATCGCAGTGCGCAAGTTCTCCGGAACCTCGGCCACGTCTTTTTCATTTTCTTGAGGCAGGATTACTTCGAACAATCCGGCTCGATGGG
>Ga0210399_10004569_pt1 | contig 10751 bp, 3 predicted proteins | sample IncBWC14MmetaG_FD_150865 | JGI IMG/M metagenome (GOLD analysis project Ga0210399, IMG submission 150865) | Forest soil microbial communities from Barre Woods Harvard Forest LTER site, Petersham, Massachusetts, United States - Inc-BW-C-14-M | ecosystem: Environmental > Terrestrial > Soil >...
ACGCCGGAACTCGTGCTGGTGTCCGGATATTCCGGCATCGGCAAGTCCTCGGTGGTGAACGAGCTGCACAGGGCGCTCGTGCCGTCGCGCGGCCTGTTCGCGTCCGGCAAGTTCGACCAGTACAAGCGCGACATCCCGTACGCGACCCTGGGTCAAGCGTTCCAGAGCCTTGTCCGCTCGCTCCTCAGCCAAAACGAGGAGGATCTTGGTCGCTGGCGGGTCTCCCTGAGCGAGGCGCTGGGCCCGAATGGTCAGCTCATGGTCAATCTCGTGCCCGAGCTGGAACTCGTCATTGGGAAGCAGTCACCGGTCGCGGAGCTGCCGCCGCGGGACGCGCAAAACCGGTTCCAGATGGTGTTCCGACGCTTCCTCGGCGTATTCGCGCGCAAGGAGCACCCGCTCGCCTTGTTTCTCGACGATTTACAATGGCTGGATAGAGCAACGCTCGGCCTCCTGGAGCATCTGGTCACGCACTCAGAAGTACGGCACCTGCTGCTGGTCGGCGCCTACCGGGACAATGAGGTCAGTCCCCCTCACCCGCTTCTGCGGACGCTGGATGCGATCCGCGCGGTCGATGCGAGACTACATGAGATCGTGCTGGCGCCCCTCCAGCTCGACGATGTTGGCCAGCTCATCGCCGACGCACTCCGCTGTAAGCCGGAGCGCGCGCGGCCATTGGCGGAGCTTGTGCAGGAGAAGACCGGCGGGAATCCTTTCTTCGCGATCCAGTTCTTTATCGCGTTGGCCGACGAGGGGCTGCTCGCATTCGAACCCGTCGCGTCAGCGTGGCAATGGAACATCGATCGCATCCGCGCCAAGAGCTACACCGACAACGTCGTGGATCTCATGGCCGAGAAGCTGAAGCGGCTGTCTTCCACCACCCAGGAAGCCCTGAAGCAGTTGGCCTGTTTGGGCAATATCGCCCCGATCGCCACCCTGGCCCTGGTTCACCGGACAACTGAGGAGGCGATACACGCGGCACTCTGGGAGGCTGTCCGCGCTGACCTCGTCGTCCATCAGGATAGCGCCTACAAATTCCTGCACGACCGTATCCAGCAGGCGGCCTATGCACTGATTCCCGACGAGCAACGTGCCGATGTCCACCTGCGCATCGGCCGTGTGCTGCTGGCAAGCATGACGGCGGACGAGCTGGCTGAGCATCTGTTCGACGTCGCGAACCACTTCAATCGGGGCGCCACGTTGCTGGTCGACCGGGACGAGAACGCGCAGGTGGCGGCGATCGAGCTGCGCGCCGGGCGAAAGGCCAAGGCGTCGACGGCCTATGCGTCCGCGTGCGTATATCTCGTGGCCGGCATGGCCCTGCTCGACGAAAGCGACTGGGACAGCCACTACGATTTAACGTTCAGCCTGTGGCTCGAACGCGCGGAGTGCGAGTATCTGACCGGACAGTTGGCGTCGGCTGAAGCGCGGCTTTCGTTGCTGTCAACCCGCGCGCGAACCATCGTTGACTCTGCCGCCGTCACCTGCGTGCGCCTCAATCTCTACACGACCTTGGGCCATAGCGACAGCGCGGTCGAGGTAGGCCTGGACTATCTGCGGCGGGTTGATGACGGACGGTGGCCGATGCGCGTGACAGCGGAGGTTGTCCGTCAGGTCTATGATCGGCTGTTGCAGCGGCTCGGGTCCGGCTCAATCGAGTCGCTCGTCGACTTGCCAGTGATGACTGATCCCGACCGGCGCGCGACCATGGACGTGCTCACGATGCTCACGTCGCCGGCCCTTTTCACCGAAGAGAATCTCTTCCGCCTGGTCGTCTGTCGGATGGCGGCCCTCAGCCTCGAGCATGGCAACAGCGACGGATCATGCCTCGCCTATGCGTGGTTGGGCAGCGTGCTGGGGATGTACTTCGGAGACTACCAAGCAGGGTTCCGCTTTGGCAGGCTTGGCCTGGATCTAGTCGAAAAGCGCGGACTGAACCGGTTCAGAGCGCGTGTCTACCTCGTTTTTGCCGTCCACGTCGTCAACTGGACGCAGAACCTGTCGATGGGCCGCGGCTTGCTGCGGCGGGCTTTCGAGGCGGCGCAGGAAACCGGTGATCTTTCTTATGTAGCCTATAGCTGCCTCGACCTGGTCACGAATTTTCTCGCGGCCGGAGATCCGCTCGCTGAAGCCGAACGGGAGGCCGAGAATGGACTCGAATTCGTACGGAAAATGTCGTTCGGACAAGCCAGCGACTGCATGATCGGACAGCTCAGGCTCATCCGCATGCTCCGCGGACTAAGGCCGACCTTTATATCCTTCGATGGCACGGAGTTCGACGAGAGCAGGTTCGAGCAACGTCTGGAGAGCAAACCCCAGTTGGCCATTGCCGCGTCGTGGTACTGGATTCGCAAGCTGCAAGCGTGCGTTTACGCCGGCGACTTTGCGGCGGCTGTTGCAGCTGCATCCACGGCTGCATCGGTGCTTTGGACGACGCCGACGCAATTTGAGCTGGCTGAGTACCATTTCTATGCGGCGCTTGCGCGAGCGGCGTATTGCGATATGGCCACGCCCGACGAGCGGCCTCAGCATCTAGAAGCAGTAGCATCGCATCTCGATCAGATAGGAGTCTGGGCAGACAACTGTCCTGCAACATTCGCAAACCGGGTGGCATTAGTTGGCGCCGAACTCGCGCGTCTGGAACAGCGCGAACTGGACGCCGAGCGCCTCTACGAAGCGGCCATCCGCTCGGCGCGCGAGCACGGCTTCATACAGAACGAGGGCCTGGCCCATGAGGTAGCCGCGCGGTTCTACGCGGTGCGCGGCTTCGATACGATCGCCCAAGCGTATCTGCGGGAGGCGCGGCGCTGCTATCTTCGCTGGGGCGCGTTCGGCAAGGTGCGGCAACTCGAACAGCTTCATCCGCATCTCCGCGATGCGCAAGTCCCTGCATCTCCCACCACTACCATCGGTGCGCCGGTCGAGCAGCTGGATGTCGGAACGGTGCTCAAGGCCGCGCAGGCGGTGTCCGGCGAGATCGTCCTCGGTGAGCTCATCAAGACTCTGCTGCGGATCGCAGTCGAACATGCTGGCGCCGGGCGTGGCCTGCTTATCCTGTTCCCGGCCGACGAGCCAAAGATCGCGGCGGAAGCGACTACCGGCCGCGGCCAGGTCGAGGTCACACTGCGCCAGACAGCCGTGTCACCGGCCGAGCTTCCCGAATCCGTGCTCCATTACGTGATCCGGACGCGGGAAAGCGTGATCCTTGCAGACACCTTGACGCAGAATCCCTTCTCGGCGGATGAGTACATCTGTCAGAAGCATGCCCGGTCGGTCCTCTGCTTGCCGCTGGTGAAACAGTCGAAGCTGATCGGCGTGCTCTATCTGGAGAACAATTTGGCATCGCACGTGTTCACGCCCGCGCGGATCTCGGTACTGGAGCTGCTGGCGTCGCAAGCGGCGATCTCGCTGGAGAACGCCCGTCTGTACAACGATCTCGGGGAGCGGGAGGCCAGGATCCGCCGCCTGGTCGATTCGAACATCATCGGGGTCATGATCTGGGATTTCCAGGGCCGGATCATCGAAGCCAACCAAGCCATTCTCGACATGCTGGGCTACAGCCGTGAAGAGCTTATCGCGAGTCGAATGGGGTGGGCGGAGCTGACGCCCGCCGAGTGGGCCCCCGCCGACCAGGATGCGTTGGCCCAAGTCAGCGCGACCGGGAGCTGCCGGTCTTACGAGAAGGAATACTTCCGCAAAGACGGCAGCCGCGTGCCGATTCTGATCGCCGCCGCGCTATTTGAGTGGAAACGAGACGAAGGGGTTGCCTTTGTCATCGACATGACCGACCGCAAGCAGGCAGAAGAGAAGCTGCGCGAGAGCGAGGAGCGTTTTCGCGACTATGCCGAAACGGCCTCAGACTGGCTCTGGGAGACCGGACCGGATCACCGGGTCACCCGCATATCGGAGCACGTTGATGCGATTGGTATCGCGCCCTCACTGACAATTGGCGTGACTCGCTGGGAAATTGCAAGGGATGTAGAATCCGAACCCGAAAAATGGCGACTGCATCGGGAGATGCTCGACACACATCAGCCATTTCGCGATTTCGTCTATAGCACCTTTAACAAGAGTGGATCTCCAGTATATGTCCGAGTAAGCGGCAAGCCGGTTTTCGGTGCAAAGGGAAATTTTCTCGGCTATCGGGGCACCGGCACCGACATTACTGCAAATATCCGCGCAGATCACGCAGAAGAGGAGCTGCGCAAAGCGCAGATGGAACTCGCACACGTAACGCGCGTGACGTCGCTGGGCGAGCTGACCGCCTCGATCGCCCATGAAGTAAACCAGCCGCTCGCCGGCGTCAGAGCCAACGCCGAGGCCTGTCTGCGCTGGCTCGACCGCGGGACTCCCGACCTGAACGCAGCGCGACGCTCGGTCGAATGGGTAATAGACGACGGCAATCGGGCGAGCGAAGTGATCCGGCGCGTCCGGGCGCTCGCGAAGAAGACCGGTCTTGAGAAGATGCCGCTCGACGTCAGTGACGTCGTGAGGGAGACCATCCCGTTGGTGCAGCGTGAGTTGATCGGCCATCAGATATTGTTGCGAATGGAGTTAGCACCGGCTCTACCCATGATCCTTGGTGATCGAGTCCAATTGCAGCAGGTGATTATTAACCTGCTGATGAATGGCATTGAAGCAATGCAATCGGTCACCGATCGGCCGCGCGAACTCGTGGTCAGATCAGACGAGGATGAGCCGGGCCAAGCGCTCATCAGTGTGGCGGATTGCGGCGTCGGGATTGCCGCAGAGACTGTTGACCGGCTATTCAACCCCTTCTTCACCACCAAATCCAGCGGCATGGGTATGGGACTCTCGATCTGCCGTTCAATCATTGAATCCCACGGTGGGCGGCTGTGGGCCACGGCAAACATACCCCACGGTGCTACGTTTCAGTTTACCCTGCCAGTGAATGCAGACACTGCGCAGTGAGGTGACGGCCGTAAGCCCGTTCAAGTAACAGGCGGCCCGGCTGCGAGTTCTCTGCGGTCAAGAGCCGATTCTCGGAAATGTCCGGGAGTCTTTTCTGGCTGGACGAAACGAAATTTTTCAGGACCGCTGATGCGTTCCGCGCGCGGGCGATGTAAGGGACCACATCGTTTTTGCAAAAAAAACGACCACGGACCTTCGTACCTAGCGGGCATTGCAGCGGTAGAAACGTCTAAACATCGGCTTTCGCGAGCTTTTGGAAGCCTCTCAATTTTCGACTTTTTCAACAGCATCGGCCACAACCGGCTCCCTTAGAGTTAGTTCATGACCTATTTCGGAAATCGCGGCGAATATGCCGTTTCGCCTTTGTTGGCTTTCTGGGAAGCCCTTAGTAGTTCCTCAGAGAGGGGGGCTACCCGCTACTCTTGCCCAGGCGGGGCCGCCGCCATCACGCCGCTCGTTGGCCCCATAGCTTCAGCCGTCTTGGCTGATTTCGCCGGCTCTGGATTTGTTTCGGTCTTAACCGCACTGCTTGCGAAGCGATCCTGCGCCGGTTTGGGCGTCAGCTCGATCACCGCTGCGTTCGGGCTGTCCGGCTCAGCAACCATATCGGTGGTGACGAGATTGGTCAGCCGCAATTCTTCCCGAGACAGTTCATGCAGATCTTCCCACGGCGGCACATTCAGCGACAACGACAATAGATCACCCGCGCCGCCCATGTCGAAGGTGTATTTGGCGAGACGCCCGATATCGCGTTGCACGATCATCAGATCATCTGCGCTGTAGGTCCCGGCCGTGGCGTCACCGGCGCGATCGCCGATCCAGATCTGATGCACCCGAACATGGGCGGTCTCGGGCACGTAACGCGTCTTGCCCGACAGCAGCAGGAACACGCACATCGATTCGCAATACGCCGCGGGAGCTATACTGGCAGAAACGCCCTGCGCGGTATTGGTCTGGACGCTGATGCCGACGGTGGTCAGCGCCCCGAGATTGCGCCAGCGCCGTCCGAGCGCGATCGAATCGTTGACCGAACCGCCGCTGGAATCCAGCACGATGGTCGCGCCGCCGAGCTGTCGGCCGCGCGCGAATTCATCGAAATCCCTTGGACTGTCGGCGGTCACGATGCCGACCGCGCTGACCCAGCCCCGGCAATTCGGCTGGCACGCGATCCAGCTAAACTTCATTGGCAATTTGCGTTCTTCGAGCGCGATGCCGGCGTGTGCCGAACCGCCCAGCATAGGCACCAGGCCGGGCAATGCGATGCAGAGGGGGGCGGCGCCGAGCAGCATCCAAGCTCCGGTTGCCGTCCAACAAGTGCGAGCAGAGGCTAGATCGGAGATGCGGGCTGAGAGCGAGACGGCAAACGAGAACACCCCTAGCATGAGCATGATTCCGAAACCTTGGCCGGCTATGGGGCCGGGTTAGCCTTCTCGCGACCGCGCACATACACTGGCGACAGGTCGTGCCGGCCGCTCGGCGGTACGGCTTTAGCATCGAACCTTAACCAGGTCTGATGCTTGGCGCGCCATTTCGGGCCGGGGCCACGCATGTAGTGCACTTCTGGCCGGTAGCAGTCGCGTACGTCCAGGATCAGGTTACGAACGACGGCGGCGAAGTCGGAGGTCGACTCCACCGTCTTGCGGGCAAAACCTGACAATGCGGTTGCATCTATGATTCTCATCGATGAACTCCTCGGATCATCTCGCCGCCCGACACATCGGCGGTTACACCCGAAGCCTAATCGAAGAGAGATGGACCGGACCATTGCACGGAAGGTTGATCCGTACGTTACATTTGGTTGCGAAGGGCATACCTAGGTTTAGGATCGGTCACCCAATAGAAGATCGTGGCCTTTCGTGGTAAGCCGCACGCGCACTTTCCGCCGGTCCTTACAATCCGCACGTGGGGCAGGCAAAGATTACCGTGATGGGCGTCGCTGTGTCGCACAGATTGACCCACAGCGGCACAGCGGAACTCGCGGTCGGGTTGCCTGTTCTTTAGGACGGCTCACGAGTGCAGCATCACGACGCAGTGTTTGCGATCGCCGGCAGGGCGAATTGAAAGCTGGTGCCGCGGGGCAGGTTCGCGCTCGCCCACAATCGGCCGCCGTGCGCTTCGATGATCGAACGGCAGATCGACAGGCCCATCCCCAAACCGCCAGGCTTCGTCGTGCTTGGGACGCGCCGGGTCGTCAGGCGCGTCCCCCAGCCATCACGCAGTGCGAAAACGTGCTCGAGAGTCTCCGGCGCGAAGCCTGGACCCGAATCTCGCACCTCGACTGACACGCCATCCGGTTCGTTACGGGTGCTGATGAGCAATTCCCGCTCGTCTTCGCCGACGTCGCGCATCGCTTCGATGGCATTGATGATCAAGTTAAGTAGTACCTGTTGCAGCTGGACCCGATCTCCCTGGACACGCGGCAAGCCCGCCGCTAACTGCGTCCGCACCGAGACGCTATTGTTTACGGCCTCCGTACGGGTGAGAGCAATAACCTCAAGGATGGCATCGTTGATCTCTACGGCGTCCTTTCGTGCCGGCGCCTTCTTGATGAGCCCGGGGATTCGCCCGACGACCTCGCCTGCGCGATTCCCCTCCTTGACAATAAGAGAGAGCGCGTCATCCACCTCATGAAAATTTGGCGGCTCCGCGCTTAGCCAGCGCCGGGCGGCTAACGCGTATGTGACTGCCGCTGTGATCGGCTGTTTCACTTCATGGGCGATCGAGGCCGAGAGCTGACCCATGGTGGCGACGCGGTTCGCGTTCGCCAGCTCCGCCTGCATTTCGCGATAGCGGCGCTCGCTGTCGCGCGCTTTGGCTTCCGCCCGCTTGCGCTCGGTGATGTCGTTGAAAAGGATTCCGACGTGTCTGCGCTTGGGGTCTTCGACCCGGAAGGCGTAAACGTCATACCAGCGTCCGAGTTGTTTGGCTTCATTTTCAAAGCGCATCGCCTCGCCCGTGAGGGCGATCCTGCCGTAAATCTCGAACCAATGTTCTTCGTGCTGTGGCGCGATTTCGCGCATCCGTCTGCCGGCGGCATTCTTGATTCCCGTCTGCCGTTCAAACGACGGACTGATTTGCAAAAAACGATAATCGACTGGCTTTTCGTTCTGGTCAAACAAGACTTCAATCGTGCAAAAACCCTCGTCAATCGATTCGAACAACATGCGGTAATTCTGTTCCGACTCGCGCAATTCCGCCTCGGCGCGCTTGCGCTCGATGAACTGACCGATCTGGCTGCCGATGGTAGCCAGCATGTTGAGCAGCTCCTGATCGGGCTGCCTGATCTCGCGGCTGAAAAACTCGATCACGCCCAAGACTTCCCCCCCGAGCAGGATGGGAAAGCCGAAGGCCGCGTGTAGTCGTTCGCGTTCTGCGATGGGTGCGCGCGGAAAGTTCTCATCAAGAACGACATCGGGAACGTATTCGGGCTCAAGGCTGGACCACACCCGGCCCGGTAGTCCCAAGCCCGGAACGAACGTGAACTCCCGGCTGACTCTTTCAAATTCCGGGACTTCTATCGACGCATTATGCCAAAGCTCGACACAGCGCAGCGCCTCGACCTCCTGGTCCACGCGCCAGAGCGCGCCCACGTCCCATCCCAGACACTCGCCCATAGCCCGCAGTATTCTCGGAGTGGCCTCTTCGATTGTGGCCGCTTCCGCCAAGATCTGCGCGACCGTGTGCTGCACGCGGAGGCGTTCCTCTAGGCGCTTGCGCTCGGTGATGTCCGTGGCCGAGCCGATGTAGCCGAGGAAAGTGCCGTCGGAAGCGAAGCGGGGGGTGCCCTTATCGAGCAGCCAGCGATACTCGCCGCCGTGCCGCCGCACGCGATATTCGAGTGTAAAGGGGCTGCGTTGGTCGAAACAACGCGCGTAAGCCTCGAGGTGCGCGTCTTGATCGCTCGGGTGAATGTCGTCGGCCCAGCCGTTACCCAACTCTTCTTCGAAGCTTCTCCCCGTCAAATCGAGCCAGGTCTGACTCACATAGGTGCAGAGCTTGTCGGCGTCCGTAGTCCAAATCAGCACCGGCGCGGTGTCCGCCATCGTACGGAAGCGCTGTTCGCTTTCCCGCAGCGATTCCTCTTTCTTGCGGCGCTCCTCGATCACGGCGGCAAGAAAAATCAACGGAACGGAGATGGCGAGCAGGAACATTTGCAGGGACAGGACGCTTTGCATCGGCGAGAGTGCGGCAAAGGGTCCGAGGCCCTTGGCCGCGCCCCAGATCGACACGAAAATCAGGATCAGGAGAGAAGCGCTCGTTGCCGGTGGGCCGAAGCGCAGCGCCGCCCAAAGAAGAAACGGCAGCGGCAGGAACAGGAGCGCCGGCGTCGCGTCGCGCCGCGAGTATTCCCAAGCGAAAACCAGCGCGCTGACAGCCAGGAGGCCGCCGATCATGATGAGGGCCTCGACGCGCTGCCGCGTCGATACGCGCCGGAGCCACGCCGGGCCGTCATTGGCCCAGAGAACGATAACCGGCGGAATGGCGAGCGCCGCCAGCGCATTCGAAGGCAGCCGCGCGCGCCACACCTGCCAGTAGCTTTCCTCTTGCCATCCGATGAGGGTTACAAAACCGGCGTCGAGAAACGAGCTTAGGAAAGGCGCCACCACGACGGCGGCGAGAACGAAGACGCCGGCGCTTTTCAAACTATCGAAGCGCAGCGGCCCGTCGATCCACCGGCGGATGAGAAAGGCGCCGAGAAGCGCCTCGCACGAGTTGCTGAGAAAAAACGCCACCGACATGACGACCGGCACGCCGCTCGGCAGCTGCCCCAAGAAGTGCGCGGGGAGCACGCCCAGGAGAGCGACCCACCATTGCCGCGTCGGCAGCAGGAGCAGCGCAGCGAGCAGGATCGAATTCGGAGGCCACAGGGCCGAGGGGGAGTGCGACGGGAACTTCAACGCGATGCCGACGAGCGCGCCGACATAATACGCAACGCCCACAAGTGCGCCCTTGAGAAACAGTGCGCTGCGTCTAGTCTTCGGTTCCATGCGAGACACCGAAAGCCGAAATATAAACCATAGGCGACATCAGGACCATAGGGCCTTCGGCGAGGAATGTGCTCGCAATCGTTGCCGCCATTACCGCTGGCGCGCTGATGCCACGCTGGTGGCTGGGTATCGCAACGGTCAAGAATTACTTTAGCCTGACGGCGAAGAGGCTCAAAGTTATTTTGCGCTTTATGATGTCGCTTCTCGGCACCTTTGGGACATGCCGACCGGCTCTGACGATGTCCGCTCACCGGGGAAGACCGGAAGTCATCTGCGGAAGGTGAAAACGACGCGATTGACCCACAGCAGAACTCGCGGTCGGGTTGCCTGTTCTTTAGGACGGCTCACGAGTGCAGCGTCACGACGCGGTGTTTGCGATCGCCGGCAGGGCAAATTGAAAGCTGGCGCCGCGGGGCAGGTTCGCGCTCGCCCACAATCGGCCGCCGTGCGCTTCGATGATCGAATGGCAGATCGACAGGCCCATCCCCAAACCGCCAGCCTTCGTCGTGTAGAAGGCCTCGAAAACGTGCTCGAGAGTCGCCGGCGCGAAGCCTGGACCCGAATCTCGCACCTCGACTGACACGCCATCCGCTTCGTTACGGGTGCTGATGAGCAATTCCCGCTCCTCTTCGCCGACGTCGTGCATCGCTTCGATAGCATTGATGATCAAGTTGAGTAGGACCTGTTGCAGCTGGACCCGATCTCCCTGGACACGCGGCAAGTCCTCCGCTAACTGCGTCCGCACCGAGACGCTATTGTTTGCGGCCTCCGTACGGGTGAGAGCAATAACCTCGAGGATGGCATCGTTGATCGCTACGGCGTCTTTTCGTG
>Ga0210399_10004574_pt1 | contig 10744 bp, 10 predicted proteins | sample IncBWC14MmetaG_FD_150865 | JGI IMG/M metagenome (GOLD analysis project Ga0210399, IMG submission 150865) | Forest soil microbial communities from Barre Woods Harvard Forest LTER site, Petersham, Massachusetts, United States - Inc-BW-C-14-M | ecosystem: Environmental > Terrestrial > Soil >...
TTGTTCCGTTCGCGTTTCGAGCAAGCATACGCGGAAGTTTGCGCCAACTCTCGGGCCGTCTGCCGTGCCGGTTCATGCCAGTGAACGAAGAGCCGCCGAGTCGATCCGCCAGTGCAACGCTTCTTTATCAATTTCGATTCCGTAGCGTCTGTGTCGTGCCGGTCATTGCGCCTGAGTGGCACCACGGTGTCCTCGGCGCAAGTGGCGGGTTTCACGTGGCCACCTCAACGCCAAGAAGTTGGGCGCAAAATGGGCGCAAAACCCCGCCTGTTTGAGCACAAATCAAGGGATGGCTGGTGAGTAAGGGCAGCCGAATCAACGTGAATTTTGCGGATTTTTGGTAGCGGCGGTGGGGATCGAACCCACGACCTGTACCTGTAAGGATTCGCCTGCTGCGGGAATAATCGACGGAACTCCAAAACACATATCCGGAAATATGATAAGTTCATCAAAGATAGTCAGGCAAACCAAGCGAGTGACCCGTGCAAAGTCCACCGCCATCTTTCGGGGACGCCTACGGCTCCATTTCTCGCCTGTCGTTACGCCTCGGTTCCTGGCTGCTGTTTGCCGCATCCAGCGCCCTCCTCGTTGTTGTAATCTCGACACCACGACTGCATTTTGACTCTGCCCTTCGAATGGCGCTGTTGGGCACTCTGGCCGGTGCCATCGCTCTCCAACTGCGTTATTTCCTACGTGAACGTGGGTATCACCGAGAAGCAGCGTCCGCGTTTCAAACAGCCGATCGCGAGTTTCGCTCTGTCTTTGAGCATGCACTCGATGCCATCGTGATTGTGAACAGCGACGGAATTTGCCTCAACGCCAATCCCGCCACATTTGCCCTATTGGGTTTGCCCAGAGCCGCACTCATTGGGCACCCGATCCGGGATTGCTACCGCGACCCCCAGCAATTTGACCGAGATTGGCGAGCCTTCCTGGACGCTAAGTATCAACGTGGCCAGGCGGAGCTTATTCGGGATGACCAAACTACCCTCTTTGTGACCTATACCGCAGCCGCTAATTACCTGCCCGGCCGGCATGTCCTTATCCTTTGTGACACGACCCAGCGAAAGCTTGCCGAGACTTCTCTTCGACACAGCCAGTTGCGCTTCGAGCAAATGGCCGATCGAATCCAGGAAGTATTCTGGATGATGGATGCCCAAACGAAGGAGATCAAATATGTGAACCCGGCGTACGAGGCCATCACCGGACGCACGGTTGATTCGCTCTACGAAAACCCACTCTCCTATCTGGAACTAATCCACTCGGAAGATCGAGACCAGATTCTGGCGAAGCTGGATGACGCCGTCTCTACTGGCTCGTTCGACGAAGAATTCCGGATCATTAGGGCCAGCGGTGAGCTTCGCTGGGTTTCGGTAAAGGCTCTGCTTGTCCGTGATTCGGGACAAGCCCGATGCTGGCTCATCGGCACTTCCCAGGACGTAACCGCACGAAAACACGCGGAAATCGAGAGCGGTGCACATCTTGCCGCGGCGGAGGCCGCACGCGCCGAAACGAACGCACTTCGAAAATCTACCCTTGCCTTGTCCCAAAACCTCGCCATGGACACCGTGCTCGACACGCTTCTTGCTTGCCTTCTGGATCTTGTGCCCTATTCTTCGGCGTCTGTCCTGCTCGTCGAGGAAGGCACAGAACTCTTGGTGGCCAGGGTGGCGCCGAAAAACTCTGGTAAGCGGAGCGTTGTGACTTTGACCTTGGAGGAGCAGCCGCTTTTGCAACCGATCGTTCGGGAGCACAAGAGTCTTTCAGTAGCTGACACTCAGACAGAATCGGGCTGGAGAAGTCATCGAGCATTCGTCGGAATTCGCTCATGGCTAGGCGTGCCGCTCATGGCTTCCGGCGAAGTCTTAGGTGTGCTTTCTGTTGGCTCGAGTGATGCTCACAAGTTCACCACGGAGCACTTTCGTCTCGCGAAGTCGCTTGCTATCCCTGCAGCAGTGGCGATCCGCAACGCGCGGCTGTACGAACGCGCTGAAATCTATGCCGCGGAGCTCCAGTGTCGCCTTCAGGAGATCGATGACTTAGGTGACATCGCTAGCACTCCGGAAGCGCGCAAAAGCAGCCGTTCATAGGCTCCTCCCGGTCGGGAGCGCGATGGGCGAGCCGTGTTTCATTTTCTATCCCACGTGATTCCGCTCGTAGTGAACGCTGTAATCGCAAATTGTGCCGACGCTTCGGCGTTTCTCCGATTGACTCCACCGCACCGGGACCTGACTTCGGTACGCCACCTATTCCCGCTTTCCTTTTCTTGGACACCCGCTTCGAGCTAATTCCTGCGCCGCTGCAGCTTCGCGGCTTCTGCTTTCTCGGTTCCGCCCTAGAACCGTTGGGTTCCCTCCGAGAATGCAGCCGCTCGCTTTGGGAGCAGTAGCCCTCGCCTTTGGGTGCCTCAAGGAAATGAGGCAGAAATAGGAGAACAAAATGTCTTACCTCAATTCAGTAACCCTAGTCGGATTCGTCGGGGCCGATCCAGAGCAACGCCAAGCGCGCAGCAATGGTTCGAAATTCGCCGTACTGTCCGTCGCTACCCAGCGCTCCTGGAAGAATACGGAAGACGAATGGGTCTCGAAGACCGAGTGGCATCGCATCTCGATCTTTCGCCCTCGCCTCGCCGAATACGTCCTCACGGCCACCAAGAAGGGTGCGCACATCCTCGTTGAAGGCAGCCTTGTCAGCTCAACCTACGATCAGCCGAACGGCAAAGGCAAGAAAGCCACGGCCAAAAAAGTGGTCTCGTGGACCATCCGCGCCGATGTCATCCGCAAGCTGGATCGGTCGGAGATTGAACCAGAAACGGCCAGCGCACAGTCCGGCGAAACGCCGGCTTCCGACGCGCCGCAGTTCTGAAAACGGTCTCGCTACAGGGCTCCGGTTTTGCCCGGAGCCCTTTTTTTGCGGAACAGTGGGCGGGCTTGTTGTCGCTCACCAGTCGCGTCATGTGAATTGTCGGTTGTCCACGATCGTGGACAACTTTCGAAACTCCACGCGAACGCAGGCTTTCCTGCCAACCTTTGCGATCGCCGTCATCTCTGTCCCCCGAACGGCAGTTCGTACCTCGGTAGGGTTATCCCCCTCTACCGTCACCTTTGTCATCTCTTGCGCTTGCGACAGGAGACGGTCATGAGCGAAAGGCCTAGTTGTCCCTGCCTCCTTTGCCGGATCGAAGAGAAACTCTTCAAAGAGATCGATTCGCCCATATCCCGAGAAAACTACGAAGTCCTGCACTCGGTTTCGCCACCTCTTGTGGGTTACCCGCAATCAGAACTCCTTCTTGCACATCTTCGCGCCGGGCGCGGCGATGCCTCTTCCGATCAAATTCTTTTGGAACTGATGAAATGGTGCGATGTATTTCACGACGGCTTAGTGCCAAACCTCTTCCTCCTGGCTTTTCTTCCCATGCTGCACGCCACCGTGCGTCAAGTCACACGCCGCTACCCATCTCTGACGTGGGACGATGCGGCGCAGCAAGCCATTCTGGTCTTTCTGGAATTCCTGCACTCGACCCAGTTCCGTCGGCGGATTTCACATTTGGCTTTCGCGCTCGCACGTAGAGTCAAACGCAGGACACATGCGTGGGCTCGACAAGAAATCGCCTTCACCGATGCTCCCGCTTTGTCGATCTTGCACGCAGGCTTCGATGAAAATTCTTTCGAACGTCTTGTCCTGCTTCGCCATCTGCTCGACGCCGCCAGCGCTCGAGCAGTCATCGATACGGCCGATGTGCAATTGCTTATTCAGATCAAGCTCGACGGAGAGCCCGGCGAAGTCTTCTATGAAGAACTGGGCCTCACTCCAAATGCCTTCCGGCAACGTGTGAAACGCCTTCTGGCGAAGCTACGGCGCATGGCGGCGACAAAACCGGGCAGTCCAAACCCGCGGAGGAATTCGAAGGGAACTTCATAACCGCAACTGTTCGTAAGTGTGTCGCGCCATGAAACAAATATATTTTTCGCCCTCGGCGACACACTTTCGGTTTCCGAAGCTGAATAGATAAATAGGGAGCGATCTTGCATCGATACTCGACAGCTGCCGGAGCGGCGGTTCCTACCGGGATGGTCTAGGTATCTTCGAACCCTTCGAAGTCCTTGACCCGCCCTGTAGCTTCTGCCCGCATGCGGCAGCCCAGTCGCCGCGTTTCGCTCCAAATCTCGATTCGTGAGGCGCCAGTGTCCGCAAAATTCTCGCGGTTTGGCCTAAGTATCTTCGTCCGAGCCCTATCTGCGCTTTTCATGATTCTGTTTCTTGTATCCGCCGCCTCTGCGCAGGCGAATTCTCCCTGGGAGAACGCGGCCAATGTTCTGCAACAGGCCTTCACCACCACCATCGCCCGCGGGCTGTCGCTAGTGGCCATCGTGGTCTCCGGCTTGACTTTTGCGTTCGGCGAAGGGGGCTCAAAGCGCGTTCTCGCCGGAGTGCTGTTCGGCGTTGGCATGGCCATTGCGGCCGTCAATTTCCTCGCCTGGCTATTCCCGTGAGCGCTGGCGGGTCTGGAGAAGGGTTGTGACTAACCCTAGAAGAATCCATCTCGTCCTTCGCTCGGTATCCCGGCCGCTCACCATTCTAGGAGCGGAGCGGAAGCTGTTTTTTTTCGCCTTGTGCGTCGGTACCGGCACCTTCAATCTGCTCGGCAGCTTGCGCGGCGGGCTGCTGATGTTTCTGCTGCTCTACGGACTCGCGCATTGGGCCACACGCACCGATCCGCAGATTCTGCGGCTGCTGCTGGCGTCGGCAAGGCTCCGCACCCAATACGACCCGGCGAAGTTTGCGCCGGTCACAGTTCGTCGGAGGCCCAATGCTTAACCTGAAACGAATCGTCAAGAACTATGAGGAAGCCGGCGCACTGAATGCCCAGGTGAATCTGTATGGCTTTCTCGACGAGCAGGTTTTTCTCACCAAGTCCGGAGACTTGGGCGTGATCCTCGAAGTTCGCGGCGTGGACTACGAATGCCTGGACGGAGCCTCCGTCGATGCATTGAGCAAGCGTCTTGAGTCGGCGCTCCGGCTGTTCGATGAGAACTATCGGATCTACCAGTATCTGTTCAAGCGCAACGACCCGAAGATCCCACACACATTGTACGGAACTCCCGTGGTGGACGCCGCGATTGCCCATCGTGTGGCCTACCTTCAGAGCAAATCCAGTCGGCTGTTTTCTCTCTCGATCTATTATGTCGTCCTCTTCGAGGACTCGCGCCCCGTCGGCAACAGCATTCTCGCGGGCCGGACGAATCCGGAAATGGTGTTGGAGGAAGTTCGCGCTTGGTTTTCAACCGAAGCGCGCATCGAGCTGCTCGATCGGGAATTGATCAAGGCACGCTCCACGTTACTGCAAAAGGTGGGCGGCTTTCTGCTCCAGGTCGCCGATTTTCTTCCTATTCGCCTACTCGACAAACAGGATGCGTTTCGTGTCCTTGCGCAAATTCTCAACTTTGATTCCCAAAAGATTGAGTGTGCGCGACTTAAGCACGACACCTTTCTCGACTACTTCCTTACAGCCTCTCATCTCGAATGCCACCGCACTCACTTGCGCGTGGATGACTATTACGTGAAGGTTCTCACGCTGAAAGAACCGTCCGCGCAGAGCTTCCCGCTTATTTTCAAGCAGCTGCTCGAGGTGCAAGCCAACTTCTACGTGGTGACCGAGTGGAAGAAAGAAGACTCCGGAAAGACGCGGCGCGCCATCCAAGCTAAGCGCCGCCATTTTCACAACACCAAACGCTCATTCTTCAGCCAGGTTAACCTGAACGATGTCTCCCAGCAGGATGTATTGCTCGACGATTGGAAAGAGTCCCGGGTTCGCGAACTGGGCGAAGGCATCAAGGAGATCGAGCTCCACGGCAACTACTTTGGGCAGTTTTCACTCACCATCGTCATCTACGACCTAGATCCCGCCGCCGCGCAGCGCACCGCCGCCGAGTTCTACAAAGTATTCAGCATCCATGACGCCGAGCTGTACGACGAGCGCTACAACCTGCTAAATGCATTTCTCGCCGCGGTTCCCGGCAACCATGCCAGGAACCTGCGATCCCTGTACTTGCTGAACACCAACTACGCCGACTACTCGTTTCTATTTACGCTCTCCTGCGGCGAAACCCGCAATGCCCATCTCCGGCAGGAGTATCTCGCGGTCCTCGAAACCTGCCACAACACTCCTTACTTTCTGAATCTCCATTACCAGGACGTCGCGCACACCATGATTCTCGGCCGCACCGGCGCCGGAAAGTCCTTTTTGCTGAACTTCCTGATCACCAATCTCCAGAAGTATGACCCGCACACCTTCATTTTCGATCTCGGCGGCAGCTTTGAAAGCCTCACACATCTTTTCGCCGGATCGTACATCTCGGCTGGGCTCGAATCCGAGGGCTTTTCGATCAATCCGTTCTCCCTCCCGCCGACCAAGGAGAATCTCGACTTCTTGGCTTTGTTTGTGAAAGTCCTGCTGCAAGGCAAAGGCACGTTCGAGCTCGACCCTGTCGCCGATCGCGATATTTACGAACAGATTGAGAACTTGTATGCCGTGGATCCGGAACTGCGAAGGCTGGGAGTCCTGGCGAACACTCTGCCCCAGATGCTTTCTGCGCGCCTCGCCAAATGGGTCCGTGGAGGTCAGTTCGGGTTCTTGTTCGACAACGCGGAAGACACGGTTTCCTTCTCTCGTTTCCAGTGTTTCGACTTCCAGAACATGAGTCAGTACCCGGACCTTCTCGAACCGCTGCTCTTCTATATCCTCCATCGCGCCAATGCCGTGATCCAGGACCCCGTTCGTTCCACTTCCTTCAAAGCTTTCTTCATCGACGAAGCCTGGGTCTTCCTCAGGAATCCGGCCATCCAGCGCTATATCGTCCAGGCACTCAAGACCTGGCGCAAGCACAACGCCGCCATGATCCTATCCACGCAATCGCTCGACGAGCTGCGCCGCTCCGAACTGCTCGACGTCATTCTCGAAACCGCTGCCACCAAGATCTTTCTGGCCAACCCGGACATGGACCGCGAGCTGTACCGCAAGCAGTTTCATTTGAACGAAACCGAAACCGCGTTGATCGCCGGACTCATTCCCAAGCAACAGTTCCTCATCAAGACCCCGGAGTTGGCCAAGGTCGCCAATCTCACCGTGGATCCGAAGAGTTACTGGCTCTACACCAACGATCCCTACGACAACCGCAGACGCCGGGAAGCCTTCGAGGCCTTCGGCTTTGCCAAAGGTCTGGAAGTATTGGCCGGAGCGCAACCGTGATCTCGCCAAGCGCTTTCGGGATAGCGATGGCGGAGGTTGTTCACGGCGTCGGCTCATTCATTTTCTTTTCAAGAGACATTTCCTGAGGAGGGAAAACATGCAAATACACGTCGATCCTACTTCCCGGCGGAGCATTATCTGCGCCCTGGCGCTTGGCGTTCTTTCGGTTGTCAGCGGCCCGTACGTTTTCGCGCGAGCCGCAGGCGACGGCGCACGCGTCGTCAAGTACGGCAGGGAAGACGTTATCGCCGTGCGCGCCAAGCTCCGCTTTTCGACGCTCATCGTTCTTCCCGAGAACGAAGAGATTCTCGATTTCACCACCGGGGATAAAGAATTCTGGATCATCAATGGCGTCCACAACCTCTGTTACGTGCATCCGGCCAAGGCCGGTATTCGCAGCAATCTCAATCTCATCACCGCCACCGGCCATGTCTATTCCTTCGGGCTCACCGAAATCAGCAATCAGTCCGGTCTCGAACCCGACCTCAAGCTCTTTGTCGAACTGAAGGAAGACTCCGGCCCATCCGCTCTGCAAGGGTACGTGCGTGCTGCCGACGCGGAAGCCTACAAGAAAGAGCTCGAAACGCTTCGGGCCCAGATCGCCGAGCAGGTTCGGGCGGCACATGCGCAAGTCGCCGAAGAACAGAATCGATTCCGTTCCGAGTACGCGAGAAAACTTCAGTTCGATTACACCGTCGACTCCCGCGGCTCGCGCGAGCCGTTTCTGGTTTCGCTCGTCTACCACGACGACGCATTCACCTTCATTCGGTGCGCGGCGCGCGAGAAGCCCGCTCTCTATGAAGTGAAAGACGGAAAGCCCAATCTGATTCCGTTTCAACTGGAAAATGGTGTGTACATCGTTCCCAAAATCCTCGATAGCGGATACCTCGCCATCGGCAGCAAAAAGCTCGCGTTTGCGCGGCGTACGGACGGCAAGTAAGCGAAACCGTCATGAACGAACCCATCCAAGACAAAGCTGCTAAGCCTGCCGGCCTGCTCCCGAAGAACGTGCAGTCCTGGCTCATCGTCGGCCTCGCCGTATTGATGGTCCTGATCATGTGGCTCACCGGCGGTAAGCGGTCTACGACCCTTTCCAAAGGCACTGCCTCGTTCGGCCAATCCGTCGCTCCCGTTGAAGTGAACGAGGCCAAGATCACCGACCTACAAAGCCGCATCCAGCAGCTCCAGCGCGAACAGACGGTCGCGCAAAGTGCCCTCGCTCAAAGCCGCTCAGTCACCAACCCGGCGGCGAATTCTGCGACGAGTGGCTCTAATGCTTCCACGGGAAGCGGCGAACGCGCCGAGGATGTGATTCAGGCGGAGCGCAAGAAGCGCGAATACCTGTCGTTGTTCGCCTCCAACGTCGCCGTGACCTACCGCAAAAATCCTGTTGGGGCTGGCCCTGCGGAGCCAACCTCCGCGGGACCGGAATCGAGGCCCTCACTGACGGCTCCGCCCTCGTTCGAGAATCCACAAATCATGGAACTTCTCAAACAGATGCAACCGGCTCCTTCTTCGCCTGTGCCCCCGATTTCTTCCGTTCCGCCTACGCCGCGCAGCTCATTTCCAGGAACCGCGGATCCCAATCATGATGCCAAACAGATTGCCCACTCCGATGCACCCACAGCGTCAGGGAAGACGTTTGTATTGTTTGAAGGCACCGTCGTGGAGTCCGTTCTCGTCAACCGTCTCGATGGAGCGATGTCGGGCCCCGTCGAATGCCTGGTGACCAACGATGTCTTTTCCCACGACCGCCAGCGCGTACTAATTCCCTCCGGCAGCAAGGTCTTCGGCGAGACACGAAGGGTAGAAGCATTCGGTCAAGCCCGGCTTGCCGTGGCCTTTCACCGTCTGATCATGCCTGACGGATATTTCGTCAGTCTCGACCAGTTCAAAGGCCTCAATCAGATCGGCGATGCAGGATTACGTGACCAGGTGAACAACCACTACGCCCGCATTTTTGGCGCATCCCTCGCACTCGGTGTCATCGGAGCGGCCGGTGAGGTGGGAACCGGAGGCGTACTCACCCAGTCCGGTACCGATCGCCTTCGCGAAGGTTTCGGACAAAGCCTCGCGCAGTCCTCCCAGCAGATTCTCGACCGCTTCCTCAACCTGCTGCCCACCATCACGATCCGTGAAGGACATCGCGTCAAGATCTATCTGTCCGGCGATTTGGCTCTTCCTGACTATTCCAATCACAGCCTGCCTTCCGATCTGTGAGTACGAAAGGAACATTTCCATGAAACGACGAATTCTTATTGCGCTTCTGTTAGCGAGTCTCTGTGTGGGAACGGCGTCCGCACAGTTGGGTCTGACAGTGTATGACCCAACGAACTACGCGAGCGCGCTGCTCCGTTATTTCGAGCTACAGCAACAGCTACTCCAGCTCACCAACAGTCTTGCCCTCGCACTGCAAATGGCGAAGAACCTTCAGAACATGCCGGCGCGGTACCAAGCTTTGTTTTCCCTCTGGCGCAACGGCGTGGCGCAAGACACCTACGGAAACACTGGCGACTGGGTGAACGGCATCAACTCGGGCCAAGTGCCCATCGTTAACGCCGGATACCAGCGGGCCACCACGCAACTCCTTCCCTACGACGAGGGCACTCTCGCGGTCATGACCCCGGATGAACTGGCACGGGTCGAGTCGCAGTATGCCTCGGTCGAACTCTCCGATGGCGCGAATGTAACGGCCATGGCCACGCTCGGAGCCATTCGCAACAACGCCGCGAACCTCGAGGCACAGATCGGCAATCTCACAGACGACTCGCTATCCGAGGACCCTGATCTCAACACCGAGGTCTCGGTCCTGAACAAGATCAACAACGCGGATGTCCTCAGCCTGCGGTCGGTGCAGGACACCAACAAACTCTTAGCCTCTCTGCTGGAACTGCAAACCGTGGCCGCCAAGCAGCAGCGTGAGGCCACCGCCAATGCCATCAACGCGGATATCGCCCGCCGCGCAACCCTCGCCGGCAATCTCGCGCGGGTCACGGCGACGATTACCGATTCTCTCCAGAACTTCCGGATGCCGTAAGCCGCCGCGGAAGATTCCTAGGCCGAAGGAGGCCGAGTTCTCATGGTCACCGACTACCTCCAATTCATTTTCCAGGCCATCGGCAATCTGCTGACCGAGAATCTGGGCTTCTTCGATGCCATGGGGCAAAACCTGTTCCGTACCTTTGCCACCATTCTGGTTGTCTGGTACGGCGTCAAATCCGCGCTCGCCGCCGCGGGCGGCAAGCATCCGTTCCAGTTCGATAATTTCGCCAGCCTTCTCCTCACCGTCAGCTTCGGCTTCGCCATGGTCAATTACTACACCGCTCCGATTCCCGGCATTGGCTCGAGCTTCCACAACCTGGTCACCAGCGAATCTCAGTTTCTCGCCAACAAGATCAATCAGACGGAGCTGCAAACGGTCATCGAACACGTGAACGACTTCGAGGCGCGCATGGATGCGCCCGGCGTCACCGATTTGCTCGGAACGCTCTTCTA
>Ga0210399_10004577_pt1 | contig 10742 bp, 6 predicted proteins | sample IncBWC14MmetaG_FD_150865 | JGI IMG/M metagenome (GOLD analysis project Ga0210399, IMG submission 150865) | Forest soil microbial communities from Barre Woods Harvard Forest LTER site, Petersham, Massachusetts, United States - Inc-BW-C-14-M | ecosystem: Environmental > Terrestrial > Soil >...
GTGTGAATCAGTTTTATAGGCTCGTTTTCATCGACCTTGCGGCGGAGGAGGCGGACGAAGGCGTCGAGAGTGTTTTCTTCGATATTTTCGGACGGACCCCAAACGGAGTCGAGGATGGCGTGGCGGGAGGCCACACGGCCTTCGTGGCGCATGAGGAATTCGAGCAAGCGAAATTCCGTCGGGGTGAGATGGAGCTCGCGGGTTCCGCGAAAAACGCGGCGCTGGGTGATTTCCAGGGCGAGGTCGCAGACTCGCAGGGTATGAGTGCGCGGCTCGGCAACGCGGCGCTCCAGCGCGCGGATGCGAGCGAGCAAAACAGCGAAGGAGAATGGCTTGGTCACATAGTCGTCGGCGCCGGAATCGAGGCCCTTGACGATGTCGGGAACGGAGTCGCGAGCGGTAAGCATCAAAATGGGAATGTCCTGGCGAAGTTCACGGAAACGGCGTGCGACCTGAATGCCATCGATTCCGGGCAGCATGACATCGAGGAGGACGAGGTCGAACTGGTGGTCTTCGGCGAGAGAAAGAGCGGAGAGGCCGTCGTGGGCGAGGCTTACGGCGTGATTGTCTTCCTCGAGGCCGTGGCGGAGGACCTGGGCCATTCCCTTTTCGTCTTCGACTACGAGGATTCTCATTTGAACTAACAACCTCAGAACTGCTTCATCATGCGCTTCCGCGGGTCGAAATCAAGCCTCGGCGGTTGTTTTCGGCTGAAGATAATAATGGATCGCGGGCGTAAAAATGAGAGAAAGCACCATGGAGCTGAGAATGCCGCCGACGACCGCGATAGCTAACGGTTTCAGCATGGCAGAACCAGCCCCGATGCCGAATGCAAGTGGAAGCATGCCGGCGACCGTGGCCAGCGCCGTCATGGCGATCGGCCGCAGCCGGCGGCGGCCGGCTTGGATCATGGCTTCTTCGGCGGAGAAGCCAAGTTCGCGAAAGCGATGCTCGGCGTCCAAAAGAAGGATGCCGTTCTTGGCGACGATGCCGATGACCATGATCATGCCCATGCGGGAGGCGACATTGAACGAGGTTTTAGTGATAAGCAGCGCCAGAAAACCGCCGAAGCTGGAGAGCAAGGCGGAGGCAAGAATCGCCGTGGGCGCGGAGAAAGTGCGAAATTCGAAAAGCAGCACGGCAAACAAGAGCAGCAGCGCCAAGAATAATACGACCAGCATGTCGCTGGAGGATTTCTGTTCTTCGGCGTAGAGGCCGCCATATTCGATACGGATGGACGAAGGCAAATGCAAATTGGTTACCGTTTTCTTTACAGCGGCGATGCCTGTGCCAAGATCCACACCTTCGAAGCGCCCCGTGACTTGCACCAGGCGCTGCAAATTCTCCCGGCGGATTTCCGTTTGGCCGGGATCCATGCTGATGGCCGCCAAAGAACCAAGTGTAGCCGTGCGGCCAGTCGAGCTAGTCAACAAAGCGTTACTCATACTGTCGAGCGAAGAACGGTTTTGTTCGGGAAAGCGGACGCGAATGGTATAGGAACGATCATTGAGAATCACGGGGGTTGCCGCGGGCTCGCCTTCTAGAACCGCCGCGGCATTGATGGCGACTTCTTCAGGAGTAAAACCTGCGCGCGCGGCCACCGTGGGATTCACTTGATACGTCACTGCCGGACCGCTGATGGTGTTTTCGATCCCGTTCAAAACGTCCACGACCGGGTGGGCGTTCCCGCCGATCTTGATTTTGTCGATGGCATCAGCGACGCGCGGCGCGGTTTCATTCAGGAGCTTGCCGTCCTGCGAGAAAAGCTTGATCACGACGGGTTCGGGCGCGCTCGTCAAGTCGCCGATCATGTCCTGCAGGAGCTGAATGAACTCCACTTTTGTGCCCGGTTCGGTCGATTCAATTTCGGATCGGATATCGGCGATGATATCGTCAATGTCACGCTTGCGGTTTTTTTTCAACCTGACAGTGAAATCTCCGTTGTTCGCTTCAGTGACGGCAACCAGCCCCAGCTGCAGGCCGGTTCGGCGGGAAGTGTTCTCGACTTCGGGCGTGGACTTCAGAATCTCCTCAATGTGAAGCAGGATGCGATTGGATTCCGCAAGCGAGCTGCCCGGCGGCGTGAAGTAATCCAGAATGAACCCGCCTTCGTCCATCGCCGGGAGAAAGTCCGTGCCGAGAAATTTGTAACAAAGGATCGAAAGAGCGACGACCAAGATCGAACTTGCAGCTAGCACCCAAGGACGCTTCAAAATGGCGCGCATGGTGCGTGCATAAAACTCCACGATGCGCCCGAAAAAACCAGAGAGATCTTTTTCTTCGGCGGCAAGAAGAGCAGCAGCGTCCGGACCGCCCTCGGGGGACGCTGCTGAAGCTTCTGTGGTTTCCTTCCGGCGGACCAGATAGAGACTTAGCGTCGGAGTCCAGGTCAACGCCAGAAGAAGCGAAGTCAGCAAGGAAACGGTCATAGTGACGGCGAGGGCGCGGAAGAAACTCCCGGTCACTCCAGTAATGGAAACCAGGGGAAGAAAGACGACAATCGGTGTAATAGTCGAGCCGATGAGAGGTATCGTCAATTCCTTCAGAGCGCTCTGGATGGCCTGAAACCGGGTTTGCCCCGCATCCCGGTGCAAAACGATATTTTCCAAGACCACGATGGCGTCGTCGATGACCAGACCGACGGCAGCTGCAAGGCCGCCCAATGTCATGAGATTGAAACTTTGATTGGTCCATTTCAAAACGATGAAGGTGATGAGCAGAGTTATCGGTATGACCAATCCCGCCACCAGTGAAGTTCCCCAGTCGCGCAGGAACAACACCAGAATGATCGATGAAAGCAAAATCCCGATGAGCACCGCATCGCGCACGCTCGAGATGGAATCGTGAACGATTGTGGATTGGTCGTAAAACGGCTCCAGATGAACTCCGGGAGGCAAACCCGGGGTGAGTTGCTGGATGAGTGCGTGCACTTCGTTTGCTACGTCCAGCGTGTTGCTTTCCGGCTGGCGGTCGACGTTGAGGAGCACGGCCGGCTTTCCATTCGCGGTCACCATCGTGTAGACGGGGGCGACCGACGGCGCGATTTTCGCGACGTCGCCTATGCGTATGGGAATACCCGTTGGGGAATTCTTGATAACAATTTGGCCGATCTGTTCCGGAGTGCGCACCTGCCCACTGATGAGACCCAATACGAGCTGATGACTGTTCTCGATCAACCCAGGCGAATCGATGAGATTCGTGCGCTTGATGGCGTCCAAGATGTCTGGGACAGTAATCCCCGCTGCATGGAGGCGCGCCGGATCCGGTGTCACTTGAAATTCGGGAACGCGGCCGCCTTGTATAATGACTGTGGCAACACCATTGAGGCGGTTGAGGCGCGGCTTCAGGTCGTAGTTCGCAATCTCCCACAGCTTGTTCGGCGGCACCGTGTCGGACGTCAAACTGTAACCAATGATAGGAAAGACGGCGAAGGTCATCCGGTGTGTTTCCACCTTTGCCGTAGGAGGAAGGTCGGCTTGCAAACGAGCGACGACGGCGTCCACACGTTGCAGCGTCAAAATCATGTCGGAGTTCCAGTCGAAGAACAGATCCACTTCGGCAGACCCGCGGCTCGTTATAGAAGTAACTTTTTGCAGGCCCGGCACGCTGTTTACCGCCTCTTCGACCGGCCGGGTGATGGTGACCAGCATCTGGTCAATAGGCATCACGCCGTTATCCACACCGACAACGATGCGCGGAAAATCCGTGTTCGGAAATACAGAGATCGGGACCGTAAGAGCGAGGTAACCTCCCACAAGCGCCATGCTGATGGTCAGGAACAACACGGGGCGCGAGAGCCGGTAGAACCAGGGTGTGCCTGGGTTGCTCTGCTTACCGGACGGGCCTGCGCCGTTCTCGACTGGGGGAGAATCCATGCGCAGTTACTCCTTGCCTTTCACAGGAGCTTTCTTTGCCGGTGCTGGTTTCTCTTTGGACTTGTCGGGCTTCTTAGCGTCGTCGGCCTTGTCGTCCTTTTCGCCTTTCCCTGCGTCCTTCTCGTCTTTGTCAGCCGCTTCTTTTTCGTCAGCTCCAGGCTTCTCAATTTTGATCTTCGTGCCGTCGGGAACTGCATAGCCTCCTGTCGTTACGACCGGATCTCCGGGATTGATGCCGCCAGCGATTTGTGTAAGTTCTAAGTTGCGAATGCCCAGCTGAACTGTCTTCTGATGGGCCTTTTCATCCGACCCGGCGAGCAGGACGTAATCGGCGCCTTCGGCGTTTTTGAACACAGCGGCCGTGGGAACTACAATCGCGTCCTTCACTGTCTTCGCGGTCATCGATACTTCGAGGGACATTCCCGGTCTTAGGGCCGGGTCCGGCTTGGACGCTTCCACCCACACTTCAATCGTCGTGCTGCCTGGGTCGAGGGCGGGACTGACCAAGCTGACGCGGCCTTTGATGGGCTCGTCGAGGCCGGGGACTTTCAGTTCCGCCGGGTTCCCCACTTTCAGAACCACAGCCTCCGATTGCGGTATGTGCGCCTTGGCGATGAGCCTGGAGGTGTTCATCACCGTAAGGATCGGCTGATTGGCATTCGCGAGATCCCCTTCATAAAGGGGGCGATCCGTCACGACACCGTCAATAGGGCTGGTAATTCGTGAATAACTGAGCTGCGCTTCGGCACTGAACATGCGACCCTGCGCCGATTCCCTGGTACCCTGAGCAGCTTTCAGACCTTGTTCTTGGCCCACGCGCCGCAAATCCGCAAGCTGCTTTTGCGCCTGTTCATTCTGGCTGCGCGCTTGAAGCAGAGCGACTTCGGCGGAGTCCATGTCGCGCCGCGGCACTGCACCTTGCTGAAAAAGTTCTTTGCGGCTGTCGTAGACTTTTTGTTGCGCGTCAAAAGCGGCCTTCGCTGCCGTAGCCTCAAGTTCCGCTTTTTGGATTTGCTGTGGGAGGCCGGCAATGACCGTGGTGACATAAGTCGCATCGGCCTGTTTGAAGTCTCCTTTGCTCGCCAACGCCATACCAGAAAGGTCGGCGTTCTCCAGTTCGACGAGCAATTGCCCCTTTTTTACCCGCGCGCCTCGTTGCACATGAAATCGCTTCACGGTTGAAGTGATTTTCGGCGCGATGGTGGATTGCTCCAAGGGATACACTACTGCGTCCGCCGAAATTGCTTGCGAGATAGGGCCTCGCTGCGCCGGCGTGGTCTGCACCGAGACTACGGGCTCCTTTTCTTTTTCGGCCGGGCTGCAGCCGCTCGTACTGCCGAGTATGGCGGCGATGGCACCGAAAAGAGCTATTCGCCTGCAAAGAAACATCAATATAGCGTTCATCGTCGGTTTCATGGAGTTGTCAGAACCCCCGTCAGGGTTTGCAAATTTGCCAGGGCCACACGGTAACGTACTGCTCCGTCTTGATATGCGGCGCTGGCTTGCGCGAATGTTGTCTGCGCGTCCACGACTTCCAGTACGGTGGCTTCTCCACCTCTGTAGCGAAGCGTTGTGAGGCGCAGACTGTCTGCAGACAGGTCGGCCGAACGGCTGAGGCCGCTGAGTTCATTCAAAGCCGTTTCCGCTTCAGCGTAGAGAGATCTTATTTCAGCGAGGAGCTTGCGCTGAGCAAGGGAGAGTTCCCGCTGGGCCTGCGTGCGCCGCAGCTCGGCCTGCTTGATGCGGCTTTGGGTCGCGCCCCAATTCCAGATGGGAATATTGACCGTGGCCGCAGCGGCAGAGCCCAGATTGGAAACTCCATTGGGGCCGTTCACGGCAAACTGCGGGGCGTCGATTCCGTACCAATAGTCGAAGCTCAGGGATGGCAGATATCCCCCCCGAGCGCCAGTCACATCGTGTCCCGCTTGCTGGACAGCGGCCAGTGCGGCTCGAAGATCCGGATTGTCCCGGGCGGCCCGCTGCTGCACTTCGGCGAGGGTCGGCAGAGGGACGGTCGCATGAAGATCCTCGGCAAGCTCAAAATTGTCGTTGAAATCGGGAAAAATCAGCACAGCAAAATCGAGCCTCGCGTTGAAGAGCCCGAGTTGCGCCTCGAGCAGTTGCCGGCGGCGCTCTTGCATCTGCAACTCCGCCTTGATCGCGTCGGAATGCGCAACTTCCCCGCCTCTCTCCAGCTCTTGCGTCAATTTCAGGAAACGGTCGCCCTCATCTCCCGTTTTCTTGGCAGCTTCGAGCTTCAACTGCGCGGCTGCTACGGCATAATAGCTCTGCACCACGGTAACGACCAGACCGCGCGAAGCAATCTCTGCGCGCGCTTTTGCTAGAGCAGACGCTGCGGTGGCGCGGCGGTAACCCGAAATTGAGACGAGATCGATCGATTCATGCACGTTGGCCTGGCTGATGTATTCATGCACCGAATTGTTTGCTATGTAGCGCACGCCGTTGCCAGGACCATTACTTTTTGTGTAGAGCGCCTGATTGTTGTAGGTGACGCTGGGAAGCAGCGCGGCTGCCGCCTGATGGCGATCCTGGCGCGCGATTTCGGCGTCGGTCTGCGCGGATTGAAATTGCGTGCTGTTCTTCCTGGCCCGCGCAAGAGCATCTTCCAGCGTAAGGCGAATGGTTGCAGACACGGCAGGGGCGCCCTGCTGCGCATCTCTCGCGGACGGTGCCGCCACGGAAGCTGGTGGTTCCTGCGCCGCAGTCATGCCGGCGCAAGACAAGAACAGGGCAGCAACCGAGGCCTGCGAGAGAACGAAGATGCAAAGCGATTTCATAAAGTCTGGCTCCTGCGCCACACGAAAACTCACGCACGGCAAGGAAGAATTTAACCTAACGAAGGGTACATAAACGCAGGATTAACCGCTAGTTGCAGAGGGAGCAGGCACTGCCGGGAGAAAGGCCGTGAAGGTGCTCCCGCCCGAGTCAGAGCGCGTCAACTGCAAACGGCCGTGGTGCGCTTCGGCAATCCAGCGGGAAATGGATAAGCCCAGTCCCGCGCCACCGCCGTCGGTCTCCGCCCGGGAACGGGCTTTGTCCGCACGGAAGAAACGCTCAAAAATGCGAGGCTGAAGGTCAGCGGGGACGCCTCCTCCAGTGTCCGCGATGCCCAAGACATACTCGTCCGCCGCGCGGTAGCAGGCGACCGTGACGCGCCCGCCCTCCGGTGTGTACTTGATCGCATTATCCAGCAGATTCAGAATCATGCGGCGCAGCAGCGACTCATCGGCACGGATCGGAGATTCGGATGCTTCCTCAAAATTTAGAGAAATCTTTTTTGCGAGCGCTAACGTTCTGGCGGAATGCACGCACTCGCCAACGAGTTCATCCAGGTAGAAGTCGCGCGGCTGGAGTGGATATTGGCCGGCGTCCGCGCGCGTCAGCGTGAAGAGGTCTTCCACGATGTGCGTGAGCCGCTCAGCCTCGTGGTGAAGAACGCCCAGCGATTCCCGGTATTCCTCCAGTGAACGCGCCTGCTGTGAAAGAGCGACCTCGGATTCACCGCGCAAAATCGCAACCGGGGTCCGCAATTCATGGGATGCGTCGGCCATGAAGCGCCGCTGGCGTTCGAAGGATTCGCTGAGCCGGTCCAGCAGGCTATTGAACGATTGGGCCAAGTGCCCGAGTTCGTCTCGCTCATTCTGCACCGCGAGCCGTTCGTGAAGATTGGCGGCCCCGATCCGCCCCGCCTGGCGGCTCATGGCCACGACAGGAGCAAGGCTCTTGCGCGCGAGAAAGTAGCCTCCGGCACTGGCGAGGAGCAACGCGAGCGGAATCGTCCACGCAAACGTGGCGCGGATATCTTCGAGCATCTCTTCCCGCGCATGCAGCGATTGGAGAGCGATGACCGTGCAAGGCTGATCGTCCAGAGAAATCTTCCGCGAAAATCCGCGATACCCATTCCTGCCGCCCTTCAAAGAGATGAATACACTCCCCGGACGAGACGATTCTTGAACGGAACGAGGGGAGGAAATCTCTTTTAGCGCTTGTTCGGGCGTGAATCTATCGTGCGGTGCAGCAGCGGGAAGATCCCAGGAGCTGACCACCGGCTTCCCGGATGAATCGAGAAGAATATAAATGTGATCGCGAAAGCGGTGTTCAAGAATGGCTTCAAGCCCCGCGGTCTTGAGGGATTCGGGCCCCTGCTGATCTTTCAACTCCGCTTGAAGTGTGGTCACGAAGGCGTCGGAGAGTTCGACAAGGTCACTGTCTGTCCGTTGCGCGGCGTTGCGCGAGTAGATGAAATAGGTGACGCCGGCAACGAGGAGCAACACTAAAGCCAGAACGGTCGTATACCAGAAAGTGAGCCGGACGCGGACGGAATCAAGCATGGTTCTTCCGGACCGGAGAAGTTGGCTTGGCGCGATGGCGCGGCGAGATGATTTCGTCAGGCGCGTCTTCAACTTCCGAATCGCTCAGCGGGCCAAACAGATAACCAGCGCCGCGGCGAGTATGGAGCAAGGGCTTGCTGGAGTCTGCGTCAATTTTACGGCGCACGCGATTGACGTAAACCTCGATTAGATTCGAAAAGGGATCGAAGGTCTCATCCCAAACGTGCTCGGCAATTTCCGCGCGGCCCACGACGCGGCCGGCATTGCGCGCAAGAAATTCCAGCAGCGCATACTCCTTCGCCGTCATCGGGATCGTCTGCCCGCCGCGCGACACCGTCTGTCCCACCGTGTCCACGATCAGATCGGCCACCACCAGACAGGCGGACTGCAGACTTGTGGGCCTTCGCAGCAAAGCGCGCATGCGGGCCAGCAGTTCGCGAAACTCGAACGGCTTCGTCAGGTAGTCGTCGGCGCCGCGGTCCAGTCCTTCGATGCGGTCCTCGACTGCGTCGCGAGCCGTCAGCATAAGGATCGGCATCCGATGCCCGGTGGTTCGCAGTTCCTTGCAAACTGCAAAACCGTCCGGCGCGGGAATCATCACGTCCAGAATGACCAGGTCGTAGGTGTTGATGGCCGCCTGGTACAACGCTTCTTCACCAGAACCCACGACATCCACAGCGTAGGCCTGTTCACGCAAACCTTTCGCGACAAAGTGGGCGATCCGGGACTCGTCTTCTACCAGCAGCACTCGCATCTCAGAATCATAATCCCGATGGCAATCTTTCGAGCAATAAGAACTGGCCGCGCCCCGCCGGCTGCAGCGGCTCGAATTAATGGTCTGTTTATCCTCACTGTGGAGAGTGGCACGAGTCTGCAAACTGTTGTAAATTAGGAGTCTACTTGCCCGTTCCCCGGTAGCTCAACGGTAGAGCATTCGGCTGTTAACCGAAGGGTTGCTAGTTCGAATCTAGCCCGGGGAGCCAACTTGCCCCCTTGAATCTAAACAAGGTTAAACACCTCGCTGATGGTCTCTTCACGGCGCGAGTTGCACGGGATGATCGTAGCCGGTCATTTCCAGATAGCCTGCGCCGCTGAGTGGTTGGGCTTTACGCGTGCCGGTGAGGATGATGGCACCTTCCCAATAGTTGGGGGAAAGGGTTGAGTTTCCGGTCAGCTCTTGGGATGCGAGCGGAGTTTTCGCTTCGAGCTCGAGGCCTAGTTCCGGAATCGATATCTTCCAGCGGATGGGATACGAGGCGCCCGTCACTGCGCTCAGCCATTTTTCTCCGACGGGCTCGAGCTTGAAATCACTGGACTGCAGGTGAGTCGTTTTTCCATTGGCATCCACGTACGTACCGGCCGAGTAGGAATCAATCGAGCCGTCCTTGCGTCGAAGGTGAAAGAGCATCAACTCGGTGTGGTCGTCGAGTTGGAGGCTCAGCCAGTCCCAGCCGGTCTGATTCGAATTGAGCTGATGGGTGAAGAATTCATGGTCCATCCAACTGATGCCGGTCACTTCAAGTTTCTTGGTTCCAAGATCGATTGAACCGGAGGTCGCCAGGCGTGTTAGAGAAATATAGTGTGAGGCGCGGCCCGGACCATCGGCCTTTTGGCTGACGCCGTTCTCGCCGTGAATGATAGGAGGTTTCTCCGAGTGCAGGGCGAAGTAAAGCTGAAAGCGAGGATCGATGGCATCGAGCTGCTGGTCGTTGCCGTGCCATTGGATCTGCCAATTGCCGTTCCAGATGCGGCCGAGGGGTTGGTTCACCCCGGCGATACCCGGGCCGGAGCGGTTGGTGCGCTCCGCGTGATAAAACTTTCCGCCATCGAGATCGCTCAGCGCAAGATGGGCCAAATAGAGATCCTGCACCTCCCAAGCGCCGGCGTTTGCGGGATCGCGGCTGACAGCCCGGCGGAAGAAGGTCAATTCGAATCCAAAACTGCGGCCGTCGGCGGATTTCAGATTTCCGGTGTAGTACCACCATTCGGTCTGAAAATCAGGATGATTGAAATGGTCACGCGGAAATTCGTAGTGGTATCCCGGCAGGGCGGTGCGATACTGCGCCGCGAGTGGGTGTAACAAAAGAAGCGCCGCGATGAGGGACGCAAACCTACTCCTCATGGACGACCTCGATTGGGTTCAAACGCACAGCGACTTGCGCTGGATAGAGACCGGCAACCACAGTGGCCAGATATACGACTGTTAGCGCTGTAAGAAGAATTTCTACAGGCAAGTGAAACCGGATCGTCCAGCCGAATGACTGCTTATTGACTACATAGATGAGGATTAATGAGAGCGCAAAACCCAGGGCCGTGCCGGCGAGATTGGCCAGAAGGCCGAGCAATCCTGCCTCGAAGAGGATCAGCTTGCGAACTTGCCCGGTGGCCGCACCAAGAAACCGCAGCAGGCCAAGCTCGCGACGGCGATCAATCACCAGCGCTAGAAGCGCTCCAGCAATGCCCATCACCGCGACAATGACCGCGACAGCTTCCAACGCGTAAGTGATGGCGAAAG
>Ga0210399_10004578_pt1 | contig 10742 bp, 8 predicted proteins | sample IncBWC14MmetaG_FD_150865 | JGI IMG/M metagenome (GOLD analysis project Ga0210399, IMG submission 150865) | Forest soil microbial communities from Barre Woods Harvard Forest LTER site, Petersham, Massachusetts, United States - Inc-BW-C-14-M | ecosystem: Environmental > Terrestrial > Soil >...
CCGGCACGGGACGCCTGCACCTCTACGTCAACCGACCCTTCGTGAGCCACATCGTGGGGATGGACACCGACGAGAGCGGGGAGCTGCTCGACCTTCTGTGCCGGCAGACCGACTCCCCCGAACACCAGTGCCGCTTCACCTGGACCAAGGACGCGGTGGCGTTCTGGGACAACCGGGCTGTGCAGCACTACGCCTCGAGCGACTACTGGCCGCAGCGACGCACGATGGAGCGGGCGTCGATCGTGGGGAAGCGACCGGCCCGGACGTGATCAGCTCGGCGGCTGCCCGCAGGCGGTCACCGAGATGGAACGCACGGGAGCGGGGTGGGCCTGGCAGAGACCGACACCGGGGCGCCGTTGCCGACGGCAGCGGCGAACGTAGTGTTCGGGCATGAGTGGGGTCGGACGTTTCGCTCGCCGGCTGCGTGATCGGCACGACGACCACCTACCCCTGGCCGCCGGGCCGGTCTCGAACGGCGAATTCATCCCCGCTGCGCTGACGCCGCACGACCGCGCCGTCAACGCGTTGATCCGCCGATCGATCGACGACGCCAGCCGGCGGATCGGTGTCGACCGCCGGCGCTTCCTGCAGGGCGCTGGCGCGGTCGCCGCGTCACTGGGCGCGCTGGAGCTGGCGGGCTGCTCGTCCGGCGCAACGCGTCAGGCCGGTCCGCGCCATGGCGGGCACTTCAAGGTGCCCCCACCGGAGGACACCGCGGCGTGCGCGAACGCGTTGACGGGCTCGGAGTTCATCTTCGACGTGCACACGCACCATGTGATCCCCGGCGGCCCTTGGGTCCAGAACGCGCCCGAGACGACATCGCTGGTTCTGTCGATGCTGCCTGCGGGATGCGCCGACACGCCTCAACTCGACTGCGTCGACCGGGCCAACTACCTCCACGACCTGTTCCTCGCCAGCGACACGACGGTCGCAGTGCTCACCGACGTCCCGAACTCCGGTCCGTCGAATGCACCGATCCCCTTCGCCGACGCGTTGAGCACGAAGGAGATCACCGCCGGCCTCACAAGTGGCGGTGCCAGCCGTGTGCTCGCGGAGAACATCATCGCCCCCAACGTGGGGCCGGTCGCCGCGACCCTCGAGGAGATGTCGAGCGCCGTCGAGCAGGGCCCGCCCGTCGCCTTCAAGGTGTACACGGCGTGGAGCCCGTCCGGTCAGGGATTCTCGCTGGAGGACCCGGCGGTCGGGCTGCCGACGGTGCAGCACGCCTACGACCTCGGCGTGAAGGTGTTCGTCGCGCACAAAGGGCTCCCGCTGGTGAACTTCGACCCGGCGTTCAACGGTCCCGACGACATCGTGGCGGTCTCGCGCCAATTCATCGACATGCAGTTCGTCGTCTATCACGCGGCTTGGGATCCGTCGCATGTCGAAGGCCCGTACGACCCGCAGGCGACCATAGGTGTCGACTCCCTGCTCGCTGCGCTCGACAAGCACGGCGTTTCTCCGGACGACAACGTCTGGGTGGATGTCGCCACGCTGTGGCGCCAACTCCTGACGCAACCCGACCAGGCTGCGCACGCCATCGGAAAACTCCTCAAGCGGGTCGGGACGAGCCGTGTCCTGTGGGGCACCGATGCGATCTGGTACGGGAGCCCGGAGCCGCAGATCATGGCGATGCGTTCGTTCGAGATCAGCCAGCAATTCCAGGAGCTCTACGGCTATCCCGCGCTTACCGATCAGGTAAAGGCCGGACTGTTCGGGCTCAACGCGGCCGAGTTGTTCGGCATCGACCCGACGGCGACACGGTGCGGACTGACGTCAGATCCGCTCAGCGCGAACATCTCGGAAGCGGCTCAACTCCGGTCCGAGGGCGCGCTCCCGTCGGCGTGGCAGCCCAACGGCCCGACGTCACGTCGTCAGATGTTGCAGTGGCTGGGTTCGTCCACGACGAAGTGGGTGCCGTCCTGACGCCTCTCAGCCGTACTGCCAGGTCCGGACCCAGTCGATCTTCGTAGTGGCCGGCAGCGGGGTCACGCCGGGCCGGTACTGGTCGCCGTTCGCGGCACCGAGCGCCGCAGTCAGCGCCAGGAAGAACGGTTGGTTGAACGGCTCGGGCGCGGTGTCGGGGTTGTTCACGTAGGGCCCGTAGACGTCGGTCATGCACGGCTGGCCGTCGTAGTAGGTCGTGATCGACGTCGGGGTCCAGAGCGCGGCGTAGGTATGGAACTGGCCCGCCGGGCTCGACCCCGCGTGCACGCAGTTGTCGTCTGTCGCATTGGGGTCGTTGCCCGAGCCGGGATAGTGGATGGCCGGGACATCGTTGTTGGGGTACTCGGAATAGAACTCGCCGTAGTCGATCTCGCCGCTGTCGGGCCAGGGCCCGTACAGCGTCTCGTTCTCGGGGTACAGCCACAGCGTCTCTTGGAGCCCGGGGACACTGGTGGCGGGCATTTCGGCGCTGGCCTCGAAGAACCCGTACTCCTGGCTGAACAGGTTGTACGAGATGACCATCCCGCCCTCGATGTTGGTCTGCGCCTTGGACGCGTACGTGCCCTGACACCCGATGGGCTCTGGTGATTGCACGACGGAGAGGTTGAGGGTTCCACCCGACACGTTGATGGTGCTCGGGTTGTTGACGTAACAGACCTGATGGAAAAGAGGACCCGTGCGGTACGCGCTGGCGTACGTCAACATGGGCGACCACTTGGACGTATCGAGGGACGTGCCGTTGAACTCGTCGTCGAACGTGCAGTGCCACGACCCCGACGGTGCCGCGACGGGAGGCGCGGTTCCCGCGCACGGGCCGAGGTCGGCGGGCGCCGCCGGCCCCGGGGACGTGCTGGGCACCGCGGCCGGCGCAGATGCGCGCGCCGCCGCCGGCCCTGGCGCGCCACTCTGCGTCGAGGAATATGTCGTCGATCCGCCGCCGGGTGACGCGGAAACAGACGACGGAGGGGAAGAGGTCGTGGTGGTCGTGGTGGGGTTGGGGCACCGGTCGACCATCTGCTGGTACTGCGTGCAGTCGCCGAGACCGGTCGACCCGCCGCCGGACCCGGTCGCCGAGCCGTTCGCACGGGGCTGCCCCGAGCCGGGGCTTCCGACGAGCACGACAGACAAGACGACGATGAGCGCCACGCCACCTGTGACGTTCGCGAGGACCCACGCGCGTTTGCGTCGGTTGCCTCGTGGTCGTGACACCTCAGTCACTTCAGCCCTCCCCGTCGGCGAGTGACCCCTATTCCCACAGTGGAAAACCGCCTGCAGCCTCGAAACTTGCCACCGAAGTTGAGTCGGGCCGGGCAACCGCCGGGCGACCCTCCGACCTGCGGATTCTGGCCCCCGGGGTCGACGGACCGGGCAAAAGAGTCATCCGGTTGACGGTATATCGGCTGCCGATATAGAGTCACAGGCGTGGCAGTGACGAAGCGTGAGGGCGGGGACCCACGGCCCGAGCAGTTCTCGGGCTTCGGCCGGTACGCGGGACCGGCGACGCTGATCCTCTCGAGCCTGGCCGAGGGCCCCAAGCACGGGTATGCGTTGACGAAGGACATCGAGCGGTTCGCCGACGTCCGGCTGGCGCCCGGAACGATGTACGAGGCCCTGAGCCGGTTGGAGAGCCAAGGTCTCATCGAGGCGGTGGAGAGCGACGACCGCCGCCGGCCGTACCGGCTCACCGCCATGGGCGCCGAAGCGCTGCGCTCACACCTCGCGGCGCAGCGCAAGATCGCAGACCTCGGGCTCCAACGCCTGGCGGGCTCTTGGGGTGCCGGATGAGGGAGGGCACGCGGCACCGGGCCGCGCGGCTGCTCCTCTGGTATCCGAGGGAATGGCGCGCCCGCTACGGCGAGGAGTTCATCGAGTTGCTCGTCGCGGAGCTCGATGAGCGCCCGCGTTCGCTTCGCCGCAGCGTCGACCTGGCGCGTAGCGGCCTGACCGCCCGCGTCGCGGCCGCGGGGCTCGGTGGTCAGCCGCTCGACACCGAGGGATCCGGCCGGCGCAGCCTGGCCACCCTCGCGGCCGCGCTCTCCATCTTCTCGGTGGTGGCGGTGGCGCTGTGGGCACAACTGACGATCGGGTGGCAATGGGCGCCCCCCGCGACGCGCGCCACGTCGCTCGCGATGGTCCTCATGTCGTTGGCGATCCTCGTCGTGGGCGCCATCTGTCTTCTCGCCATCGCTCCGGTGGCGTGGCTCGCCGTGCGGTCGATCAATGCCCGGTGGCGCCACCTGCTCGGCCCGATCGGTCTCGTCCTGGGGGGCCTCGCGGTCCTCGTCGTGGGGACCCATCACTTCGCGAACGGCTGGCCGGGGACCCGTGGCCATCCCTGGGCTGACCAGGGGATGGTGCCGGGCGGTGTCGCGGCCTACGCCTGGGCGTCGACCCTCTTCGTGACCTCGTACTGGCTGCATCCGACCGCCCTGGCCCAGTTCCCCGGCGGCGAGGTCGCCTGGATGCTCGTGAGCCCCGTCGCCGTGGCCGCACTCATCGTCGGAGCCACCCGGATCGTCCGCCGGGTAGATCTCTCGCCGCGTGTTGTCCGCTTCGAACGGCGGCTCGGTCTTCTGGCAGCCGTGACGACGACGATCTTCCTCACCGGCGCGGCCCTCTGGGTCGTCGACGGCGGCCCGGGCCCGCGCAACCTCTTTCACATCGGGTCGATCGACGTCGTGGAGCTGGCCGCCCTCGCCTTCCTCGTGCTCGTCACGGGACGCGCCGCGGGTCGTGTCACGGCGGGCAAGCCGCCGGTGGCACCGGCCTGACACGAAGTCTCCTGGCGAAGGCGAAGGCAATGCCGAAGCGCAGCCCCACATGACGCTGACGGAGGAAGTCGTCTCCGATGTCGAGCGCAGCGACGGTTGGAGCCGGCGTCGCGTCCTGGCGCGAGGCCTCGGTGGGCTGGCCGGGCTGGTGGTCGCAGGCGCCGTGGGGTTCGAGTTGGTGGAGCACGGCGTCCTTCCGGGGAAACAGGTGCTCGACCAACTCGACGGGGCCTGTTCGGTCGACGCCCCGCCCCCGCGGTTCGGCAACGCGGGCCCGTCCAGGAGCGGGACCTTCGATTCGCGGGCCCGCCGCCGGCCGGTCGGCTACACCGTCGCCTGGCCGCCGGGTCACGGCCCTGGCGATGCGTTGCCTCTCGTCGTCATGCTTCACGGCTTCGGCGCCAACCACACGAACGCACTGACCTCGATGTCGCCGGCGCAAGCCGTGGCGCTCCAGGTCGACGGCGTCCCGCTGCCGCCGATGGCCATGGTGACCGTCGACGGTGGCGGTGGCTACTGGAACCCGCATCCGCACGACGACCCGATGCAGATGGTCGTCGGAGAGCTGGTCCCGATGTGCCAGGCGCTGAACCTCGGACGGACCCCGCAGCGCATCGGCACGATGGGCATCTCGATGGGCGGGTACGGCGCACTGCTGCTGGCCGAGAAGTACCCCGAAGTGTTCACCGCCGTCGCCGCCATCAGCCCGGCGGTGTGGACGACGTACGCGGAGGCGACAGGGGCCAACGCCGGCGCGTACGCGTCGGCGGCCGACTTCGCGTCTGACGATGCGGTGACCAACGCGGCGTCATTGGCCGACACGCCCGTCCGCATCGCGTCGGGTCTGGACGACCCGTTCCATCCCGGCGTCGTCGCGTTGGCGCGGGCATTGCCGAAGTCGGCCGTCGTCGACATCTCGCAGGGCTGCCACACCGGATCGTTCTTCACCGCGCAGGAGCCTCCGTCACTGGTCTTCTTGGGCGCCCATCTCTCGGCCGTGCGCTGAGCCGGCTGGCCTACCATCGGCCCCGACCAGAGGGCAGGCAGAGGACAGCCAGAGGGCAGAAGGAGAGGTGGCCGATGGCGAAGGTGGTGCTGATCACCGGTGCGTCGGCGGGCATCGGCCGGGCCGCGGCCGATCGTCTCCATGCCGCAGGCTGGAACGTCGTCGGGGCGAGCCGGCGCGGGACGTCATCGGGCGGGTGGCAGCCGCTCAAGATGGACGTCGACGACGACGAGGACACGAGCCGGGGCGTGGCCGGCGTCATCGGCGAACACGGACGGCTCGATGCCGTCGTTGCGTCCGCCGGCTGGGGTCTGGCCGGCCCGGTCGAGCTCACGCCGATCGACCAGGCCAAGGCGCAGGTCGAGACGAACTTCTGGGGCGTCGTGCGGGTGGTGCAACGTGCCCTGCCCGCCATGCGGGACCAACAGGCGGGCCGGCTGGTCCTGATCAGTTCCATCGGGGGCCTCATCGCGCTGCCCTTCCAGGCCTTCTACAGCGCGAGCAAGTACGCGCTGGAGGGCTACGCAGAGGGGCTCGCCTACGAGGTGGAACCGTTCGGCATCCACGTGACGCTCGTCGAGCCCGGCAACATCTGCACCGACTTCACGGCAAGCCGGCACACCATCGGAGAGGACCCGAGTGGGGCTTACGCCGAGGCGGCGGCAAAGGCGATCACCCTCATGGAAAAGGACGAGATGAACGGCGCGCCGCCCGAGTCGGCCGCCGCGGTGATCCAGCGCGTCCTCGAATCGAAACGCCCCCGGCGTCGCGTCTCGGTGGGCAAGGTCGGAGAGCGGATCGGGATCCCCGCCAAGCGCCTGTTGCCGCACCGGCTCTTCGAGAAGGCGGCGGGGTCCAGCTTGGGCGTGTGATTTGGCCGCCCCGATTCTCCGGGGTCCAATGTGGGTAGATTCGCCCCAGGCACAGATGTTGCTCCGGGGTTCGCACGCCGGGGCGAGTCGGAGTGGTGACGCCTATGGGACGTGGTGTGAAGCCGGACACCGGAGGAACCGCCGGTCCCGCCTGCCCGGCGAGCGGGTCGCGATGAGCCGCTCCGGGATCGTCCTCCACAAGCATCGACATGCCAGGCCCAATGTGTCGTACGCCGGCCTGCCGGCGGCGACGTTCGGCGTCCGCATCAAGGCGTTGGCGCTCACCTTGTGCCTCTTCGTCGCGACGCTCGGTGTGGGTTGGCTGATCTGGAGCGTGCTCGAGTGGCGGCGAGGCAGCACAGCGAGCTTCAGGTTGACGGGATTGCGGGTCGTTCGCCACTCGGACGGGACACCCATCGGCCTCGGGCGATCGATCGTCCGCAACGCCGTTCTGTGCACCATCCTTTTGATCCCGACCGTCCTCGCCTGCATCGTGATCGCCTTCGCGTTCGTGATGGGAGCGTCGCCGCCGAACGACCTCTTCAGCAAGCCGCGCAATGCGCCGTGGGACAGACTGTGCAACACGACGGTGGTCCAAGAGCGCCGCCGCCCCTTCTCGCGTGGGAAGTACGCCCGCCTGAGCGAGTGGCCACCGGCCAATGAGCCGGTCAGCATGAACTGACCCACGAGCCGGCAACAACGTCACTAAGGTCGCCCCGACGATCACGAAGGAACGCTCGGGGAGGGTCGAGGTCTCGATGTCGACGGTCTCATCGACGGCGCGGCACGCAGCGCCGGCGGTCCTTACGACCCTCCTCTGCGGGTGGTTGCTCGCGGCGTTGCTCCCGGCAGCCGCCGCGGCGTCCAACTCGACCGCACTGTTCACGGTCGGCGGCAGCGTCGAACAGGTCTACGCGGTCGGGCTGCCACCCTCGGCGACAGCGAGCCTGCTCGGGCCCACGGGCCAAGTCGTCTCCACACAGCACGCCGACTCGCTCGGGGGCGTGTTGTTCCGTCATGTGCGACCCGGTAGCGGCTATCGCGTGCGCGTCGACTCCAGTAGCCAGGAGTCACCGCAAGTCACGGTGCACACCCAGGCCGCCGCGCCGTGGGATCCGAGCACTTACGACCAGTCCATCCCGACCAGCGGCTACGGGTACCTGACGACGCGGGACGGCACCAAGCTTGCGATCGACGTGCGGCTCCCGTCGCACCATGCGTCGACCTACCCGACGGTGATCGAGTACGCGGGATACGGGTACGCCGATCCCGCCGGACCGGACAGCGGCATCGCCGTGCTGGCCAACCTCATGGGGTTCGCGGTGGTCGACGTGAACATGCGGGGGACCGGCTGCTCCGGTGGCGCGTTCGACTACTTCGAACCGCTGCAGAACCTCGACGGCTACGACGTCATCGAGACGGTCGCCCATCAGCCGTGGGTGCTCGGCCACAAGGTCGGGATGGTCGGGATCTCCTACGGCGCCATCAGCCAGCTCTTCACGGCCCAGCTCGGCCCCCCGGCGCTCGAGGCGATCTCGCCGCTCTCGACGATCGATGCGACGGCATCGACGCTGTACCCGGGCGGCATCCTCAACACCGGCTTCGCCACCGGTTGGGCCCAGGGACGCCAGCACGACGCGGAGCCGGCCGGGCCGCAGACCGGCCAGTCCTGGGCCTACACGCGCATCCAAGATGGCGACGCCACCTGCGCGGCCAATCAGGCCCTCCACGGTGAGGCCGCCGACCTCGCCGCCAAGATCGCGGCGAACTCGCACTACGCCCCCGCCGTCGCCGACCCGCTCGACCCCGTGTCGTTCGTCCACAAGATCAAGGTCCCGGTCTTCATGGCCTGCCAGTGGGAAGACGAGCAGACGGGTGGCCAATGTCCCGAGCTGGTCCGTCACTTCACCGGCACGAAGAAGAAGTGGTTCACCTTTACCAACGGCGCCCACATCGACTCACTCGACCCCGCCACGTTCGACCGGTGGTACGACTTCCTCGAGCTCTACGTCGCGCACCAGTCGCCGCAGGGCCAAGCGGCCGGCCTCCATGCCCTGGCGCCGATCCTCTACCAAATGGCGATGGGCCTTCCCCAGGGTGACCAGGTCGCGTTGCCGCCCGACCCGATTCAGCAGATCCCGACGTACAGCGCCGCCCTCGCGGCCTTTGACAAGTTGCCCGAGGTGCGCGTGCTCTTCGACAACGGCGCCGGGAAGCCCGCCGGACTCGTTACCAGCGCAGGTGACCCCGACGCGGGCTTCGAGCAGTCCTTCTCGGCCTACCCGGTCCCATCGACCGCGCGGGCCTGGTACCTCGGGCCCAACGGCACGCTGGCGGCCGAACCGTCCCACAGCGCCGGTATCGACCAGTACACGTCTAACGCGGGCGCGTTGTCGCTCACGGACTACACCGGCACCAACACCGGATCGGGCGGGTTGTGGGGCAGCGCCTCGGCCTGGCAGTGGGACTGGCAGCAGAACCCGGCCGGCAGCGCGGTCTCCTACGTCACGGCGCCACTCGCCATTGACACCACGGTCGTCGGAGGGGGCGCGGTGGACCTATGGGTCAGGTCGTCGACACCGGACGTCGACTTCCAGGCCACGATCAGCGAGGTGCGGCCGGACGGGAACGAGACCTTCGTGCAGAACGGCTGGCTGCGGGCCAGCGAGCGGGCGCTCTCGAGGAGCTCCGACGACATCTTGGGCGTCGCCAGCACGGCGGCCGACCCGGTCCCGAGCTTCAAGGCCGCCGACGCCTCGCCGATGCCGTCGGGCCGATTCGTGAAAGTGGTGATCCCCCTCTACGACGAAGGGCACGTCTACCGGGCGGGCTCCCGCATCCGTGTCACGGTCTCGGCGCCCAACGGGACGCAGCCGGTGTGGTCCTTCAGCCAGACCGAACCGTCCGGCACCGCCACCGTGAGCATCGCCCACTCCGCGTCCATGCCTTCGAGCGTGGTGCTTCCCGTCGTGGCGGGTGTCACGGTGCCGACCCCGTTGCCCGCGTGCCCGAGCCTGCGCAACGAGCCGTGCCGGCCCTACCAGCCGATCACGAACACGAGCGCGTCACAGTGATGACGCGCGAAGGGTCCTTCTCTCCCTAGCTCAACCCGGGTCCGGCCACGACGACCGCTTCGCCGCCCGTCTTGGATTCGTACATGGCGCGGTCGGCTCGGGCGGTCAGCGCGTCGGGTGACTCGTCGGTACCGTCGGTCCAGGCCAAGCCGACACTCGCGCCGAGCTCGAGTCGGCCCTCCCCGATCTCTACGGGTCCGAGGCTGTCGCTGATGCGGCGTGCAACGGGATGGACCGACTCGATGTTCGGGACCTCCGGGCAGACGACCAGGAACTCGTCGCCGCCCAGGCGCCCGATGGCGTCGCCCGTGCGAATCGAGCCGCGGATGCAGGCGGCGGCCCAGAGCAACGCCTTGTCACCAACGGCATGGCCGTGGCAGTCGTTGACCTCCTTGAAGCGGTTCAGGTCGACGAAAATTGCGGCGACGCCGACGCCGGATTCACGGGCGCTGCGAAGGGCCAGGTCGAGGAACTCGAAGATGGCGGCTCGGTTCAGGCAGCCGGTCAGGGTGTCGGTCGACGCCCGCAGCTCCAATTCGTGACGGAGGTCGACGCTCTCGGTCACATCGCTCAGACAGCCGATGGCGCCGGTCACCGCGTTGGCGCCGTCGGTCAGAGGGCGCAGGCTCACCTCGCAGACGCGTGTGGTGGCGAAGTCGGGGTGAGGGACGACGACGTTGAAATGCAGCTCGAGCCCGTCGACTTCTCGCCCCGAGAACGCCGCATCCACGGCGGCATCGAGCCGGCCACGGTCGTCGTCGGCGACGACGGCGAACAGGCTCGCCATTTCCGGTGCCGGTGCGGCACCCAAGATGTGGTGCAGCCGTCCGTTCGTGAAGAGCACCCGTCGGTCGCGGTCGACCTGGAAGACGCCGACGGGGAGCGCGTCCGCCAACCGGGCGATCAGCTCCTCACGGGCACGGATCTGTTCCGCCAGACTGAGCTCGCCGGCCTCGGCCGGCCGTATGACGGTGAAGACGTGGGGGTTGTCGGGATCGTCGAGGCGGTTGGTGTTCTCGCAGTCGATCCAGCGCCATCCACCGTCAGCCGTGCGGTAGCGACCCGAAAGGTC
>Ga0210399_10004579_pt1 | contig 10741 bp, 6 predicted proteins | sample IncBWC14MmetaG_FD_150865 | JGI IMG/M metagenome (GOLD analysis project Ga0210399, IMG submission 150865) | Forest soil microbial communities from Barre Woods Harvard Forest LTER site, Petersham, Massachusetts, United States - Inc-BW-C-14-M | ecosystem: Environmental > Terrestrial > Soil >...
GGTTGCGCCGCGCACCTCGCGCGAGAAAAACAGATTCAGTCCGCTGTTCAGCGTATTCCACGACATCGAGTACTCAGGGCCCAGCAGTTCCGCGGACAGCCGCAACCCCGGCCCGACGAAACTCCATGAGGTCGAGGCTTCGCCGATCAAGATCTGGCCATCGGCGGTTTCGAACTCGATCGTGACACTGGCAAAATCTTCCGACGGACGCTTTGCGTAGTCGACCTCGCGGCCAAAGGCGGCCGTGAGTTGCGCGGCGTATGGGGGTCGCCCCCATTTGAGGCTGGCGATATGGCCCGTGATGCGAACCGGCCGCAGCGAGGAGCGCGCCGCCCCGGGCTGGGTCAGCAGGTGCCGCACCAGAAGCACCGAGTGGCACATCATGTCGTTCAGCACTCCGCCGCCCTGCAATTCTCCGCGCCAGAACCAAGGGGCATGCGGCCCGCTGTGTTCCTCTGAAGCACGCGCAAGATAGGGCCGACCGCTGCTTGCAGCGCCGCGCGCCCAAAGCCGGGTGCGGCCTGCAACGATTTGCGGCGCGAATACTTGATTCTCCAAATAGCCATGCGCGATGCCGGTTCGCTGCATGAGCGCCACCAGCTGCTTTGCCTCAGCGAGGTTGCGTGCCAGCGGCTTCTCGCACGCGATACCTCGCAGCGTTCCCACACCGCCCTCGATGGCGTGAACGATTTCCTGCATGTTCTCGAGCCGCGAGTGGTTCGGGCCCGTGAGCCAAAGTGCGTCGATCAGAGGATCCGCCACCATGTCTCGGATCGATGCGTAGGCTTTCGCCGCACCTATGTCCAGACTGCGCGCCAGCGCGGCGGCCGAACTTGCATGTTCGAGATTGGGACTCCAAACGCCGCGCACGTCGGCGTCCCGCACGGCTTGGAAGGCCTGCATATGGAAGCGCGCATTGAACCCGCTGCCGACAAAGCCGACGCCCAGCCGGCCAGATGTATGGTTGTTGCTCATGATGTTCCCGGACCCAGACCCAGCTTGCGCAACAGCTCCGGCGGCGGGCCGTCGAAACTGGGCAGTGGAACGTTACCGATGTAGCCCAGGTCTTGATGGCCCGCAGGGGTGGAATAAAAGCCGCCGACGGTCAGATCGCGGTAACGGGCGAAGAACTGGGCGGCTCGCGCAAACTTCGCTTCGGCCTTCGGTTCATAGCAAATATCATCGCAAATCGCGTGCCGCCCGAGGTCGTCGAGTTCGGCAAAATACTTCTCGAAACGCAGCAATGCCTCGGCGTCCATCCAGGCCAAGCCCTCGAGCACGATCGGCCTATCCTTAAGCTGGAGCGGATAAGGTGCGCTCACCCACTCGTCGATGAAATCGACCACACCCACGCTTTCCGCGCCGGGCGAGCGGTCATCGCCGGGCAAAATGACATTGCAAAGAGCGCCGGCTGTCCGCCGCTGCGCCGCGGACAGCGTCAAGGGCCAGACATCGCCGGGATGATATGGCTTGGTCAGATGAGGATCGCTTCCATATCCGTTCGGCGCGAGCAGCGCTGCCGTAACTTCTTCGGCTCCCGTGCCCCGATTCAGCAGCGGCATTGCCGCGGCAGCAAGCATCCACTTGATCGTCGTTCGCCGGTCGGTCACAACTCCTTCCTCCGCATCAATCGGGCAATATGATCCGACGCACGCCAGGCCAGCGCCATGATGGTCAGCGTTGGATTCTTATCGGCATTGGAAACGAACACCGCGCCATCGTTCAGAAATAAATTCTTGACGTCCCAGGTCTGGCACCACTCGTTCGTGACGGAGGTTTGGCGGTTCTCACCCATCATCGCACCGCCGACTTCGTGGATGATGAAGCCTCCCGGGGAGATCGCTTCGGCGCCATCGGTCTTGACTGCGCCCATCACCCTGCCGCCCATGGCTTCGACGATTCCCGCAAAGGTTTTCTGCATGTGCGCAGCCTGGCGGGTCTCGTGGTCCGACCAGTGCCAGTGAAAGCGCAGCACCGGTATGCCCCACCGGTCCTTCACTTTGGGATCGATCTCGCAGTATGAGTTTTCGTTGGGGATCATCTCGCCGCGGCCGTCGAACCCCACGAAGGAGCCGTAGTAGCGCCGCGCATCATCTTTGAGCTTCTTGCCGTAGCTTCCCTGGGTCAAGGATTCGAGGCCGTGCAACGTGCCGAAACCCGGCATGCGCCGGCCGCCGCCAAACTCGATGTGATAGCCGCGCGCGAAATCCATCCTGCCTTTCTGCTGGTCTTGATACAGCCACCACGGCGCATAGAAGGCATGGCCACTGGCGCCGTCCTCGTTGAGCGGCGGCAGGCTTTCGAGCAGCGGCACCTGGCCGCTCACACTGCTGCCCACCGTGTCCATGAGGTAGCGGCCGACTTTGCCGCTGGAATTGGCAAGGCCGTCGGGGAACTGCGCGCTCTTCGAGTTGAGCAAAATTCTCACCGTTTCACAGGCGCTTGCGGCGAGTACGACTACTCGCGCGGCTGCAACACGCTCGCTGCCGCTGATTTTGTCGATGTACTTCACGCCCTTCGCCAGGCCGTTACGCCCGAGCACCACCTGGTTGACCATCGCGTCCGTGACGATGTGAAGGTTGCCCGTGGCGAGCGCCGGCGGCAGATGCACGGTGGTCGACTGATAGTTCGCCCTGATCGAGCAGCCGCGTCCACAGTCGGTCGCCCAGAAGCAGGCCGCGCGCTGTTGCATATGCGCAGCAATGATTTTCTGCGCCTTGAGGTTGCCGGGATGCAAGAGCGCAGGCGAGCGCTTGAAATCGAGCTGACGCGTAAGCACGGCACGGTGCGCCGCAACGATGGGAATCCCGAGGCGCCGGGCTCGTTGCTGGACCAGGTAATCGCTCACCAAGGGCGACGGCGGCGGCAGCAGACAGCCTTCCGGAGAATTCGGCGTATTTTCCAGCCCCTCGGAGGTACCGTACACGCCGATGAGCCGCTCCACCTTATCGTAATACGGCGCCACGTCCTCATAGGAGATGGGCCAGTCGAAGCCCAAGCCATCGCGCCGATGAGGCTTGAAATCGTACGGCCCGTTGCGCAGAGAAATGCGGCCCCAGTGATTCGTGCGTCCGCCGAGCATGCGCGAACGCCACCACGCGAAGCGCCCGTGTGGGTCCTCGGTGCTTTGGACATACGGTTCGCCGGGAACCGTCCAGCCGCCATCGACCGTGGCGTCGTAAAATCCGAAGTCCTTTTGCGGGGTGCCCACTCCCCGCAAGGGTGCCTGATCCGGTGTCTGAAACATTGGTGTTTCTTGTTCCGGAACGTAGTCACGGCCCGCCTCCAGCATGAGCACCCTGGCTCCCTCCATGCACAGCGTATAGGCGGTCTGCCCGCCCGCGGCGCCCGAACCGACGACGATGACATCGTATTGCTGATGATTTGCTGCAGGCGTCACTTGGAGACTCTCATTATTTTGCATGACCGCAATTCTAAACGTTGCAGCTTACGCTTCAACACGCTGCGGTGCGGTTACCGCAAATTGCGGGCAGCCTGGACGCACCTAAGATCGATTGTGCTTCCGACACTACGCCGCATGGTTTAGAGTCTGACCTCGTCGTTGCAGGCGCCTGAGGTGACCCTCGTCGAGCCGAATTCAGGGAGAACCGGCGTGGACCAGATGAAGTACTGGGCGTTCATGAGCTACAGCCATCGCGACGCCAAATGGGCAGATTGGCTGCATAAAGCCGTGGAATCGTACCGTCCACCCAAGAGGTTGGTGGGCACGACAACGGTGCGCGGTGTGGTCCCGAAGCGCCTGACGCCCGTGTTCCGTGACCGCGAAGAGCTGGCCAGCGCCGTCGACCTCGGCACCGTGATCAACGAGGCGCTGGAAAAATCGGCGTGTCAGATCATCATCTGTTCGCCGCAGTCGGCCAAATCCCGCTGGGTCAATGAGGAAATCCTGGCGTTCAAGCGCCTTGGCCGCGAGGATCGCATCTTCTGCCTCATCATCGGCGGGGAACCCAACGCCTCCGATCTTCCCGGCCGTGAGCAGGAGGAATGCTTCCCGCCGGCACTGCGTTTCCGGCTGGGCGCCGACGGGAACTTGAGTCCTATTCGCACCGAGCCCATCGCGGCCGACGCTCGAGCGGGCAAGGACGGCAAGCACAACGCCAAGCTGAAGCTGATCGCGGGTGTTCTGGGGCTTCATTTCGACTCCCTGCGCAGGCGCGACCAGCAGCGTCGCAACCGCCGGCTTTTCACCTTGGCCTGCGGTGCGATGGGCGGAATGTTGCTGACCAGCGCGCTCGCCGCCTATGCGCTCATCCAACGCACTGCGGCCGAGAAGCAGACCGCGCGCGCCGAGAGCGAAGCCGACGCCGCCATGCGCACGACGAACTTCCTCATCGGATTGTTCCGAATCATGGATCCGAGCGAAGCGCGCGGCAACACCGTCACGGCGCGCGAGGTACTCGACAAGGGTGCGGCGCGCATCGATGCCGAGTTGTCCAATCAGCCGGCGATTCAAGCGACGGTCATGGACACCGTCGGCACGGTCTACTTGGGACTCGGCTTGTACCGCGAGGCGCGGCCCCTGTTGGACGGGGCGGTGGCGACGCGGCGCTTGCTCCCCGGCACCGATCCTGAGGCGTTGTCCGAATCGCTGATTCACCTGGCTGACCTGCACGGGCTGCAGGCCGAAGATGAGGCCGCCGAAAAAGCCTATCGCGAGGCAGCCGGCCTGCTGACTGCACATCCCAAACATCGGCGTGCCCAGATCGCCCTCGCGAACAGCTTGTACGGTCTCGGCACGGTGCTCGATAGCCAGGGTCGTTATCCGGATGCCGAGCACCGTTTCAGGGAAGCGCTGGCGCTGCAGCACCAACTCTACGGCGAGAAACACGGCGACATTGCACGCACCCTCAAGGACCTTGCGCGAAGTCTGGACGACGGCGGCGATCTGAAGTCAGCGCTGCCTATGATGCGCAGCGCCGTGAAAATGGAGCGCGAGCTGCGCGGCAACGAGCTGCACCCCGGTCTTGCCGACACCATCAACGATCTCGGCCTGCTGCTCGAAGAGAACGGCGACTACGATGAGTCCGAAAAGATGTACCGCGAATCGATCGCCATGTTTCGCCGGCTGTACGGCGACAAGCATCTAAGGGTCGCGAGGGGACTGAACAACCTCGCGAGCGCACTGCTCGACCAGGGCGATCTGGTGAACGCCGAATCGACTTACCGCCAGGCGCTGGCCATGCAGCGTGAACTGCTCGGCAAGGCTCATCCTGACGTCGCCAACACGCTCAACAACATCGCGTTCGTGCTCGACAGCCGCGGCGACGCCAAGGGTGCCCTGGCAACCGAGTTCGAGGCGCTGCACGTCTATCGCGAGTCGCTGCATGATGATCATCCCAAAGTGGCCGCCGTCGTGAACCGCATCGGCTTGTGGCTGACAATTGCCGGCCAGTACCCGGAAGCGGAGCGCTACCTGCAGGATGGCCTGGCGATGCGGCGGCGGCTGTTCGGCGACAATCATCCTGACGTCGCCTCGAGCCTGGAAAATCTAGCGATCCTGCAGGTCGCAATGCACCGGTATTCCGACGCCCTGGCTTCCGCCCGTTCCGCCGCCGAAATCTACACCACGGCGTTGTCGGCTTCGCATTGGAAAACGGCGATCGCCGAGAGCGCGGAGGGCGCCGCACTCACCGGCCTCGGCAATTTTCCCGATGCCGAAAAGCTGCTGGTTCGAAGCTACGCCATCTTGAAGAAGGATGAATTCGTGCCGGCCACCTTCCGCTCCCTCGCGCAAGCCTACTTGCAGACCCTGCATCAGCGAGAACGCGGGCATCGCGCGGGGCCGCCGGCGCCGCTCGACGAAAACGCCAGTCTCGACCAAAAAATTGCCGCCGTACCGCCTCGGTAGGACGGACCGCGACGGGCAGCAACGATTACATAATGCCGGTGACTCGCGGCGGCTCCGCAATATCACGTGGAGTCACACTATCGTGCCCTCAGGTGTGATAACGTTTTTGTCTGCGCACGAGCTGCGCTTGGGGGATCCAAGGCGTCACAGAACGTAGGAAATGGCGGGGGCGGGCCACGGCGGCCGAGTCGTCGCTATAAAAAAACCAGGGGTATCCATGAATTTTCGCGCACTCGGAATGAACCAAGTCAGGTGGGGTTTCACCCTGGCGATCGCGGCCTTGTTGGTCGCACCCAATCTGCCCGCGCAGTCTCTACGCGTGACGGCGGCGAGTTCCTCGGCGCCCGATAGCGTCTATGACGTGGTATTCAACCCCGCAGGGACCACTTTGCTCAATGCGGACGGAGGTTCGTTTCAGAGTTTTCGCTCGGCCGTGTTCGTGCCGAACGCCGCCGGCGGCGGCTCCGATTTATTGGTCGCAGACACCGTCGGCGGCACGATCGTCAGATACGCCGGTCCGACCGGAACGCCACCGGTCTCCGCCGCAATCGTGTGGAGCGCCGCATCGAACAGCGCCGGTCCGCGCCGGCCCGACGGCCTGTCGGTGGATGGCGCGGGCAACCTATACGTTGTGACGAATTCGCCGCGACCGCAGATCTGGGTGATGCAACCCTCATCGGGCACGCCTGGCGGCGATGCCGCGCCGATATTGCTCGACAGCAAATTCGCCGGGTGGGAGGTGGATTCGCTGATCGAGACCGTGGTGGTTCCCAATACCTTGCCTGCCGCGGTTCAAGCTGCGCTTGCGAACAACGGAATACACGCGGGCGACCTTCTGGCGCTGGTGGCCGACGATGATCTGGATCCGGGCGATCAGCGTGAACGGGTAACAGTTTTCGATTATTCAGCGGCGTCCATCAAGGCGTTTCTATTGAACCCCGGGTCTGCAATCGCGCCGCCCGCCATTGCGCTGCGTGAGGACCAGTTCCCGGAGACATCGAAGGGTCCGGTGCCGGCCGGCATGGATATCTGGCCTGCCGACGGGAGCCTGCTGATCTCCACCAACAACGGCACCATCCTGCAAGTTACCTTGCCGGCCACGGCGAAGCCAACGGCACTGTGGACCACCGGCAAGCCAACGACCTTTGCCGCGATTGCCTGCGGCGCACCGCCCTGCCCGTTCCACAAACTGAGAACCGGCATGCAGGCAGGCAACGCCTACGCCTTTGTGACTCAATCGACCGGAAGCTCCAGCGGCAACATACTGGAATTTGCCGTACCGTTGAGCACGCCCACACCGTACGGGGGTTTCGGCTTCACGACACCGACCGCCGCCGTTGCGACCAATGCCACGACGACGAGTTCTTCCACGGCCGGAAGTCCCGCGGGCCTCGCGCTGGCGCCCGCAGGAGAGGTGCTGGCTTCCACGGCGGCCTGCACGTCTCCCGCCGGCTGCAACCCGACGGGGGGTCTCGCTCATGTCATCGTGCCGGGCACCTCAGGTATAGGTCCCCAGGGAGTCCATGGCAACATCATCGAGCAGACCTGCATCGTCACGGATACCCGCCTCAAGCCGGACGGCACCTGCCCCGGCAATCTCGAGATCGCGAAGCAATGTCCGGGCTTCCCCGCAAACTTCATCCCGCCCACGATCTGCGGCGCATCCGGTCCGTCCGCAAACCAGTTTGCGGTGATCCAGACGATAGCCAACGGCGTGGATGATGTTCCGGGAATATTGGTGCAAACCCAGGAATCGCCGAGTGCCGTCATCCCGGGCACCAAGATCACGCCTGATTGCCAGCAGCCGGGGCAAGTGCTGGGATGGTCGCCGCGATTGGGCTCCGATGAGGGCACCATCCCGGAAGGCGCGGCGGTAGTGGATATCATCGGATATTGCGATAATGCGGGAGCTTCGACCCGCGGCAATTCGATCTGGACGATCGGCGGCCAATTGAGTCCCACCGTCTCATCGACGAAGCACGAACTCGTCGACTTTACCAATCAGAAACTCATCAGCCTGGCGGAGACCATCCAGTCTGCGAACATCGCCAGACCGGTCAAAGAGGCGCTTGACGCCTGCCTGGTCAAGAGCGCACGCCTGCTCGACAGGGGGCACTACTCCTGCGCGGCCCGCAAGATTTTTGTATGCGACAAGCTGGTCGCCGATACCGCAAAGAGTTTCAGCGGCTCTGCCGACAACCCCAATCCCTACGGCGATGTTCGAGGACGCCTGGGGAGTCTGTTTTATACGATCAACACCCGTATTTTGCACAATGCGCCCAACGCCACCTGGCCGCTGTCGGCTCCGCCGGCTTCTTGCGGCCGCGAATGCGAAAAAGATTCCGATGCTCGAGGGGATCACTCAGGCGACGACCGAGGCGACCCTTGCGATGACGAGGATCATGCAGGCGGCTTCGGCCACGACGGGCACTAACCGCCGCGAAGTTCGGCTAAGTTCGGCGGTGATCATGAGCGCGGTCGCGCCGCTAGTGCGCGTCAGCGCGTCAGCTTCCGGTCCACCTCGCCACCGCTCTCGCCAGGGTCGGCCCCACCAGCAACACGAGGAGGAACCGCGCGGTCTGCATTGCCATGACGAACGGCAGGTCCACGTTGGAAGAAGCCGCGATGATCGCCACCGAGTCGGCGCCCCCGGGGCTGGTCGCAAGATAGGCGGTGAGCGGGTCGGTGCCGACCGAGACGTGCAGCAGCCATGCCAGGCCACCGCATAGAATGATGAGGGCGAGCGTGGACGCGGCGATCTTCGGAAAAACACGGGCTGCGTAGCGCACGATCTCGCGCGTGAATCTCAGTCCGATGGACCAGCCGACCAGTAGATAGCATCCCGCCATCAGCCAGGGCGGCAGGGTGATGGTGACGAGGTGGGTGCAGGAAAGCGCGATGCCGGCGAAAAGTGGAATCAGCAGAGGGCCGGCCGGGATCCTGGACTTGGCGCCGACAATGGCACCCACCACGGCCAGGGCCATCGTCTCCCAAAACGGTCCGGCGGCGACAGCCGGAAACCACTCCACGGCCGCCCTGACAGCGCCCGGCGCGACCCACAGCCGCGCCACGATCGAGGCCAGGAGGGCCACCAGCATCACGCGCAGGAACTGCATGAAGGCCACCAGCCGCGGGTCGCCACCGAAGTTTTCGGACATCAGCACCATCACGGTGGCGGCGCCGGGTGCTGAACCCCATACCGCCGTCGTTCCCGGCAACACTTTCCAGCGCGCGAGCAACGCGCCAAGCGATGTACTGATGACCAACACCGAACAAACACCGGCAAGGAACAGCGGCCATTGCTGAAGCATGGTCGCCAGGATGGCGGGGCCGACGCTTCGCGCCACGAGGCAGCCGATCAAACCTTGGGCGAGGACATAGGGCCAGCCCGGCACTGCCAGCCTGCCTTCGAACACCGCGACAAGGATCGCGGCTGCCATGGCGCCCAGCAGTAAGGCGGCGGGCAAGCGCATCAGCTCGAGCGGGACGATGAAGGCGAGCGATGCCATCAGCAACACACCCCACTTGAGTACGGTTGGCGTCGTACGCAACGTCAGAGCGGTTCGCTGTGTAAGTTGATCCAATGAAAAGGCCTAGCTGCGGGTCAGTAGGTCGCCGCTTTCGACCAGGCGGCCCTGTCGGGGCAGGATGTGGTGGACTTAGGATCAAGTTCAATCATTATCGGCTTCCTTGTGTGGAATGCGCGGGCCGGGAACGGCGCGGCCTTGCGCAAGGGCTATATATGAGGGAGACTCATAAATAAGTTTATGAGGGACCCTCACAAATGTCAACCGAAGAACTCATGGCGAAAGCGCCGAAACGAGCCCGCGGCATGCAGCGTGTGGCGGAGCTGTTGGACGCCGGCGCGGTACTGATCGCCGAGCAGGGCTACGACGCAACGACCATGACGCAAATCGCCGAGCGCGCGGGCGCCTCGATCGGCTCGCTGTATCAGTTCTTTCCGTCCAAGGAGGTGCTGGCGGAAGCGCTGTTCGGTCGCTACGTGGAGCACGTGGCGTCGCTGCTGGAAGATATGGTGAAGCGTGCGCCCGGACTCTCGCCGGTGAGGCTGGCGGACCTGCTGGTAGACCTGATATTGGATTTGCGCTCCGACCGCGACGCAGCGGTGGCGCTCTCCAGCGCCATCGCAGGAATCGTCGAGCGCCGCAAGCCGCTGCGCAGCGCCACGCGTCGACACATTGCTGCGATCTTGCGAGCCGCCAATCCGAAGCTGCGCGAGAAGGCCGCCGGCGAGGCCGCCGCCCTGATCGGGCACGTCTTGAAGATCGTGCCGACCCTGGCCAAGGAGGAAGAGGACGGCGGCCAGGCGCTGGTCGCGCAGGCGCGCAAGATGCTGGCTGCCTATATAGAGCGTGTCGTCGAGCGATGACTCATTGCAGAAGCCAGTAGCGAACGCCTTGTTCGTCCAGGAAGGCTTGCGCTCGGTCGCCCTGCAACAATGCCATGGTCGCAAGCAACCCCGCTTCCGTACAACTGCTGGCGGCAACGGTCACCGAGCGCGGTGAACGAGATACCGGCCATCCCGTGAGGGGATTCAACACGTGGCCGTATCGAACGCCATTCTTGAACAAGTAGCGGCGCGAGTCGCCACTGGTTGCGAGCGCACCATGCTCGAGATCGAGCAGCATCGTGGCGTCCCGCTCCGTGTCCGGCCGCTCGATGCCGATCTGCCACGGGCCGTGGGCAGGCGCGCGGTTGGCGCGCAAATCGCCGCCGAAATTCACCAGGAACGGCGCCCCATCGCGAGCGGCCAGCAGATCGTAAGCCCGGTCAACGGCATACTCCTTGCCGATCCCGCCGAAATCCAATTCCATCCCGGCAGGCAGCAACAGGTACGGAGAATGCCATTGG
>Ga0210399_10004583_pt1 | contig 10736 bp, 7 predicted proteins | sample IncBWC14MmetaG_FD_150865 | JGI IMG/M metagenome (GOLD analysis project Ga0210399, IMG submission 150865) | Forest soil microbial communities from Barre Woods Harvard Forest LTER site, Petersham, Massachusetts, United States - Inc-BW-C-14-M | ecosystem: Environmental > Terrestrial > Soil >...
CGATCCTCGAAGACGCCGGCCCGGCGGGTTAAAGCCGCCGCCGCCCCTCGCCATTGCGAGGAGCGCAGGCGATGAAGCAATCCATTGTTTGTTTTCGCGGTGAGATGGATTGCTTCGCTTCCGCCTTCGCTCGGTGAGCTTCGGCCGACAAGTCGCTCGCAATGACGGTATGAATCGCCAGGGTGGGCAAAGGCGCGAAGCGCCGTGCCCACCCTCTTGCATTGATTTCAGAAGCTGTTGTTTGGAAACATCGGTGGGCTTCGCTCACATTCAGCCCACCCGACGCATTCTCACGCCGGAATCTCGCCAAAATTCTCACCCACCGGCAGCACCGCGTGCCGGATCAGGCGCGAATCCTCCACGGCCGCCCGGCGATGCTTCACCGCCTCGCGATAGACCGGATCCCTGATCATCTCGACGAAAGCGGCGACGCTTGGATATTCGGCGATGAAGCAGATATCCCAGCGCTCCTCCTGCGGGCCGATCAGCATCAGCTCGAATCGCCCCTGCCACACGACCCGTCCGCCGAGGCGCCGAAACACCGGTCCGCTGTCGCGGCCATACGCCGCATAAGCTTCCGCGCCGGTCGCCTTGCGGCCGTCGCCATAGGCGGCCTCGCGCCGCAGCCGGACCAAATTGAGCATGTGGATCGGCCCCTTGCGATCATTGGCCCGGAACTGTGCAAAGACCTCCTTGGTCGGATCGATATGGCTCATCAAGCTCTCCCTGTCCTGTATTGCCGCAGCCTATCACCCGCGGTTCCAGCCTCACCCTAATCGCGCGTTAAGCTTTTCGTAACCCGCTCTTAAACTCCGGCCTCTAGCGTACCGCGATGAGGGCGTAGACGGGCGTATCGGTATGGCGTGGGGACGGAAAAAGCGCGGCGAGCGCAAGGAGCCGCTGTTCGGGCTCGCCTCGGCCGTCGCCGATCTGCGCCTGACCGCCCAGGACCGCATCGCCGCCATCTTCGACGAGAGACTGGGGAAGACCACGTCCAAGACCGCAGCCAAGAGCAAGTCCAGATACGATCCCGACGATGAGGACGAGGATCCGCCGCCGCGCGAGCGCAAGACCAAGAGCACGAGCAAGAGCACGGCCAATGGCACGGTCAATGGCGCGGCCAAGCGCAGATCCGGCGCGCAGGGTCGCCTGAGTTTCGGTCGTCTGGTTTATTGGGGCGTGGTGCTGGGCCTGTGGGGCGCGATCGCCGCTGTCGGCGTGATCGTCTATGTCGGCGCGCATTTGCCGCCGATCCAGTCGCTCGAAATCCCGAAACGGCCGCCGACCATCGAGATCGTCGGTGCCGACGGCAGCGTGCTGGCCCAACGCGGCGAGATGGCCGGCGCCAATGTCGCGCTGAAGGACCTGCCGCCCTATCTGCCAAAGGCCTTCATCGCGATCGAGGACCGCAGATTCTATTCGCATTGGGGCGTCGATCCCATCGGGATCGCCCGCGCCGCCGTCGCCAATATCCTGCATCGCAGCGTCGCCCAGGGCGGTTCGACCCTGACCCAGCAGCTCGCAAAAAACCTGTTCCTGACCCAGGAGCGCACGCTGCAGCGCAAGCTGCAGGAGGTCGAGCTCGCGCTCTGGCTGGAGCGCAAGCATTCCAAGGCCGAGATCCTCGAGCTCTACCTCAACCGCGTCTATTTCGGCTCGGGCGCCTACGGCGTCGAGGCCGCGGCGCAACGCTATTTCGGCAAGTCGGCGAGGAACGTCACGGTGCAGGAGGCCGCGATGCTGGCCGGCCTCGTCAAGTCGCCATCGCGGCTGGCGCCAAATCGCAATCCCGAGGGCGCGGAGAAACGCACCGAGACCGTGCTGGCGGCGATGGCCGACGCGAAATTCATCACCGACGCGCAGGCCAAGGCCTCGATCGGGCATCTTGCGATCGCCGTGAAGCCGGCCGGCGCCGGCACCATCAATTACGTCGCCGACTGGATCGGCGAGGTGCTCGACGACCTGATCGGCCAGATCGACGAGAGCGTCAGGGTCGAGACCACGATCGATCCGAAGCTGCAGAGTGTCGCGGAGGCCGCCGTGATCGACGAACTGGCCGCCAAAAGCGTGAAGTTCAACGTCAGCCAGGGCGCGCTGGTGGCGATGAGCCCGAACGGCGCGATCCGCGCCATGATCGGCGGCCGCAATTATGCCGACAGCCAGTACAACCGCGCCGTCACCGCCAGGCGCCAGCCGGGCTCGGCGTTCAAGCCGTTCGTCTATCTCACCGCGATCGAGCAGGGACTGACGCCGGACACGGTGCGGCAGGACGCGCCGCTCAACGTCAAGGGCTGGACGCCCGAGAACTACACCCACGAATATTTCGGCGCGGTGACGCTGACCCAGGCGCTGGCGATGTCGCTCAACACGGTCGCGGTGCGCGTCGGTCTCGAAGTCGGGCCGAGGAACGTGGTCCGCACCGCACACCGGCTCGGCATCTCGTCCAAACTCGAGCCCAATGCGTCGATCGCGCTCGGCACGTCGGAAGTGTCGGTGACCGAGCTGGTCGGGGCCTATGCGCCCTTTGCCAATGGCGGCTTGACGGCCTCGCCGCACGTCGTGACGCGGATCAAGACGTTTGAGGGCAAGGTGCTGTATACGCGGCCGGCAGACCCGCCCGCGCAGGTGATCGAACCGCGCAATGTCGCGATGATGAACACGATGATGCAGGAGACGCTGATCTCGGGCACCGCACGGAAAGCCGAGATTCCCGGCTGGCAGGCCGCGGGCAAGACCGGCACCAGCCAGGATTTCCGCGATGCCTGGTTCATCGGCTATACCGCGAACCTCGTCACCGGCGTCTGGCTCGGCAACGACGACAATTCGCCGACCAAGAAGGCGACCGGCGGCGGACTGCCGGTGGAAGTGTGGACCCGCTTCATGCGGCAGGCGCTTCAGGGTGTGCCGGCGGCGCCGTTGCCGAACTTAGAACGGGGCGGCGGACTGTCGACCATCGCCCAGATCGCCGCGCAAGTCGGCGCGCCGACGCCGCAAACGAACGGCATGGCCAAGCAAGCCGCGGCGCGCGGCTCAGCGCGTCCCGAGGCTGCGGCGGGGCTCGATGGCTGGCTGGTCGACCGGCTGTTCGGACGATAGCGACGTTCTCGCCAGGGACCGGCCGATCTGCCTCAGCATGACGCCGGCCTGCCTGGCGCTGTGCTCGATCAGCCAGCGCCCGAAGCCGGCCGATGGCATCGGGCGCGCATGCAGAAAGCCCTGCACCGCGTCGCATTCGAGCTCGGTCAGCAACTCGCACTGGCCCTCAGTCTCGACGCCTTCGGCGACGACGGCGAGCTTCAAGCTCTGGCCGACGCGGACCACCGCGGTCACGATCGCCCGTGTGGCGGCGTTGGCTTCGACGTCGCGCATGAAGCTGCGGTCGATCTTCAACTCGTTGATGGGCAGCTGGGTCAGGCGGCTGAGGCTGGAATAGCCGGTGCCGAAATCATCCAGCGACAGCCCGACGCCCAGGCTGCGCAGCTCGTTCATCGTCGCCACGACGACGGCGCGTTCATTCAGGAACACACCCTCGGTGATCTCGAACATCAGATAGCTCGCCGGCAAGTCGTGCTCGGCCAGGATCTGCGCGACCATGGTGGCGAGGTTCACGTTCTGGAAATTGATCGGCGACAGGTTGACCGAAACGCAGGGGATGTCGAGACCGGCCCGTCGCCAGATCGCCATCTGCCCGCAGGCTTCACGGATCGACCACATGCCGATCTGCTCGATCAGACCGCATTCCTCGGCGAGCGGGATGAATTTTGCCGGAGAGACCTCGCCAAGCACCGGGTCGTGCCAGCGCGCCAACGCCTCGACGCCATGGATCGCGCCGTCGCGGGTGCGGATCAGCGGCTGGTAGTGCAGGGTCAGGGCTTCGCTCGCGATGGCGTTGCGCAGCGCGGTCGAGTGCATCAGCCGCTGCTCGGCAAGCTTGTCCATGTCGGCACTGAAGAAGCGGTAGGTGCCGCGGCCGGCCCGTTTGGCCTTGTACATCGCCGCGTCCGCCTGCTTCACCAGCGTATCGATGTCGGTGGCGTTGTCGGGATAGAGGCTTAGGCCCACGCTGGCCGACATCGGCACCTGCCGCTTGCCGATCGTGAGCGGCACCGCCAGCGCCGCTGTGATGCGCGCCGCCATCAGCGACGCCTCGATCGCGTCGCGATTGGGCAGCACGATCACGAACTCGTCGCCACCGAGGCGGCCGAGCGTGTCGCCCGGACGGATCTGCGCGCGCAGGCGCTTGGCAAAGCTGATCAGGAACTCGTCGCCGGCGGAGTGGCCGAGCGTGTCGTTGACGTCCTTGAAGTTATCGGCATCGAGGAACGCCACCGCGACATGGCCGCCCGGCGGGCAGGCCTGGATCGCATCGGCGATCAAGGAGGGGATGCGGGCTCGGTTCGGCAGCCCGGTCAGCATATCGTAATAGGCCATCCGGGAGATCTCGGTACGAGCTTCCTGACGCTCGATCGCCAGCGCCCCGAGATGGACGCAGGCCTCGACGATGCGCTTGTGCCAATTGCTCGGCGCACGGCTTTCCCGGAAATAGAAGGCGAAGGTGCCGACCACCCGGCCGTCCTTGGCCTTGATCGGCGTCGACCAGCAGGCGCGCAGGCCGACCTGCAGGGGACGGACCTTGTAGGGGGCCCAGCGCGGATCGCTGTCGAGATCGATCGAAAGCACCGGCTCGCCATGATAGGCCGAGCTGCCGCAGGAGCCGACGTCGGGACCAATCGCGACGCCGTCCAGCGCCTGGGAATAGTCTTGCGGAAGGCTGGGGCCGCCCAGGGGATGGATCAAGCCATCGGCATCGACATGGAGCAGCGACGAGACCACGTCGGGTGCAATCTCTTCGACGCGCCGGCACAGCCGGTCGCCGATCTCGGCGATCGGCATCTCGTCCGCAAGCGCGGTCATGATCAATTGCTGCAGCGACCGCAGCTGCCGGGTCTCGGTGATGTCGGACAGGAATGCAAAGACATATCTGAGCTGGTCCGTCGCATCGCGGACGACCTTGATGTTGGCGGCGACCCAGATTTCGTTGCCGTTCTTGTCATAGACCAGCAGTTCGTCCTCGCCGCCGCGTTCCTGGTGCAGCAGGCGCCGCAGCTTCACCAGCGTCCTGCGATCGGTGCAACGGCCGACCAGCAGATCGCTCGCCCGCCGCCCTTCCGCTTCCTTGGGTTCGTAGCCGAACAGGCCGGTAAAGGCCGTGTTGGTGTAGACGTTCCTGAACTCATGATCGGTGACGATGACGGCGCGGTTGCTGCTGTCGGCGAGTTCATGGAGCAGCGTCAGCCGTTCGCGCTGCTCGACATCGCGGGTGATGTCCCGCACGAACAGGGCATAGCGGCTTTCACCTCGGGTCTCGAGCGGCCAAAGCGACAGCGCGACGCCAATCTCGCTGCCGTCCTTGTGCCGGATCGTCAGTTCCTGGAGCTCAGCGCGGGCGCGGTCCGCGCCGGATGCCTGCGCAGCGATCGCCGCGGCGAGGCACCGCTCCAACTCTTCGAGTCCGAGCCGACCGACAGGGCTGCCGATCAATTCGACACGGTCCAGGCCCCAGATCGATGCGGCCGCGGCATTGACATGTCGCACGTGGAGATCGTCGTCGAGGATCAGGACACCGTCGCTCGCGCAGTCCAGCGCGGCGAGCAGGACATCCGCCGTCACGCACCGAGGGTCATCGCCTGCGCTCACCGTCAAATATTGAGCTGCCTGAGCAACCATCGGTCCCGTCCTGGGTCGAAACGAAATCGGTCGTGAATCGCAGCAGTCTAATCCTGGAACAGTGTTCAAAGGGTTGTGCGGGCCAGCGTAATCCGGCCGAACGATGCCATCGTTAAGATTTCGCTGCGCGACCGGGACAAAAGCAAAAGAATGCCATTCAGGCCGATGGTCGGGCCACGACCCCGGTCGTCATGCCCCCGCTTCCCGCCTGCGCCAAGGCTTCGGCGGGGCCACGCATCCAAGGGCGCGCCGGAGCTTTAGCGGAGGCGGCAAGCGGGCATCCGGTATTCCCCGGCTTATCCGTTGCTCGCAACCGCTCTGCACGACGGGCATCAAGCCGGGCGATGACCGCAATGGCTCAGGGTCAATCGTCGATCCCGTAACGATGCAGGTCGTTGCCGCAGGTATCGAGCCATCTCTTGGCGCGCTCGACCGACGGGCAGATCCGCGCCACGACACGCCAGAAACGCGGCGAGTGATTCATTTCAACGAGATGTGCGACCTCATGGGCGGCGAGATAGTCGAGCACCATCGGTGGCGCCAGAATCAAGCGCCAGGAGAACGACAGCGAGCCCGCCGAAGTGCATGAACCCCAACGGCTGGACTGATCGCGGATCGACAGCCGCTTGACCCGCACGGACAGCATCTCCGCGTAGTCCTGCGCGGCCTTCTGCAGGTCGCGCCGGGCTTCGCGCTTGAGATAGTCATGAACCCGCCGCTCGCTGTGCTCCATTGCGCCGGCCACGCACAGAATCTTCTCGCCGCTGTCGCGCGTTTCGGTCCACACCGTGCCGCGCAGACCTGCGCGATGCACGATTCGATGCGGAACACCGCGCAACGGTACCACAGTGCCCGGAAGGAACGGGGCTGCTTTCGGCAAGCGACCAAGACGCGCTGCGATCCAGCCACCGTGACGCTGCGCAAAGTCCTTGGCTTCCGCGATGGTGCCGCGCGGAGGGATGGTGAGGATGGCTTCGCGATCGCTCGGATGGATTCTCAACGTGTAACGCCGCGCGCGACGATGCCTGCGCAGCCTGATCGAATAGATTTGCGACCCATGCTTGACGAGAAGGCGCGACGGTTCGTAAGGCCGCCGATAGAGAAGGGCGCGAGTGGCCATATTGGTGAATCCGGGGGGCAAGAGAACGCCCGGATTCTGCCATATCCGCCGCCAGTTAAATCGCTCGGCGCAAAAACAAATCATTTGCCCTATATACAGCGCCGAATCGCAAAAAAGACCCTACAGGATGGGGCGGGCCGGCACTTTTTAGACCGGATCTAGAGCCTTTTTCGTCGCTCAAGAATTGTCGCCATATTCATTCCTTTAGACCGCCGAAGCAGGCGAATTCTTCTGTCAGTTCAAGAGGTTCCCTGCTGTATCGAATCGGGACCAGTTCCGGGTGAACAGAACCGAATTCTCCAGCAAAATCAATATGACCCCTATTCGGCGGCCGCCCGCGCGGCCTTCGGATCGCTGGCAGACGCCATGAAATCGCAAATCCGCGGCACGATTTCCGATTTGAAGCGCGAGCCGTTGAACACACCGTAGTGACCGACGCCCTTTTGAACATAGTGCACGCGCCGATGCGCAGGAATCGACGTGCACAGGCCGTGTGTCGCTTCGGTTTGTCCGAGACCGGAGATGTCGTCGTTCTCGCCTTCGACCGTCATCAACGCCACGCGCGTGATCTTGGCGGGCTCGACCGGCGTGCCGCGATGAGTCATCTCGCCCTTCGGCAGCGCGTGCCTGATGAACACGGTGTCGACCGTCTGCAGATAATATTCCGCGGCCAGATCCATGACCGCGAGATATTCGTCATAGAAATCACGGTGCTTGTCGACCAGATCGCCGTCACCCTTCACGAGGTTGCTGAACAGGTCCTTGTGGGCGTCGACATGGCGATCCAGATTCATGCCGATGAAGCCGTTGAGCTGCAAAAAGCCCGGATAGACGTCCCGCATCACGCCGGGATGCGGAAACGGCACCTTGGTGATGACGTGGCTGCGGAACCAGTCGATGCCGCGCTCGGCGGCCAGATTGTTGACCGCGGTCGGATTGCGGCGCGTATCGATCGGACCGCCCATCAGGGTCATCGACTGCGGCACGAACCGATCGTGGGCGGCTTCCATGACCGACACCGCGGCCACCACCGGCACCGAGGGCTGGCACACCGCCATCACGTGCATGTTGGGGCCGAGCGCGTGCAGCATCTCGATGATGTAGTCGATGTAGTCGTCGAGATCGAAGCGCCCCTCCGCCAGCGGCACCATCCGCGCATCCGACCAGTCGGTGATGTAGACATCATGGGTGGACAGGAAGGCCTGCACGGTGCCGCGGAGCAGCGTCGCATAATGTCCGGACATCGGGGCGACGATCAAAAGCCGCGGCGCGGGCATGCGCAGCGGCCGCGTCAGCTTGCGGTCGAAGTACAACAGGCGGCAGAACGGCTTCTCCCAGACGCTGCGGATCTCGACCGGCGTGCGGACACCGTTGACCTCGGTATCGGTGATGCCCCATTCCGGCTTGCCGTAGCGGCGCGTGGTGCGCTCGAACAATTCGCAGGCCGCCGCGATGGACTTGCCGAATTCCGTGTGGGTCCAGGGATTGAGCGGATTCTGGAACAGAATCTTGGTCGCATCCGTCACCGCGCGCAGCGGATTGAGCGACGCATGAGCCATCTCGTACATCCAGTACATCGGCGTCGTGAGCGCCGGACTGCCTTCTACGACCCTGGGCGGTAAACCGCCAAACTCACCAATCGGCATTCTTCATCAATCCCATTTGCAGCGCAGCATAGTGCCGAATGCGTAATAATGCGTCAATGCGCTGCGCGGCGTTTTGACCCGCCACGTCAGCCGATGCCCCCGCAATTCCACGGAAAAATGACCTTATTCGCCGCCGCCGAGCAGCGAGCCGTGACGGCGGGCGCTGCGCAAGAGGGCAAGGAATGCCGCAATCGACGCCACGAGCAGGGCGGCATTGAGGACCGCGGCCTCGAGCATCAGGTCGAGGCGGAAGACGTGATCGCTCAACAGTGCCCGCATGCTCTCGAACACATAGGTCGGCGGCAACGACCAGGCCACATATTGCAGCCAGCCCGGCAGCACGCTGACCGGATAATAGATGCAGGCGAGCGGCATCAGCGCGAACATCAGGGTCCAGACGATGCTCTCCGCGCCGAGCCCGTTGCGCACCACAAGGCCTGAGACAAGGATGCCGACCGACCAGCTCGTGAAGATCAGGTTGCAGAAGAACGCGATCAGCGGCAGGCCGAGGCCATAGAAGTTGAAGTGAAACAGGACCAGCGCGAGAAGCGTCATGGGGATGATGCCGATCGCAAGGCGGATCAGGCTCATCGCCATCAGCGCCAGCAGGAACTCGATCGGCCTGAGCGGGCTCATCATCAGGTTGCCGAGGTTGCGCGCCCACATCTCCTCCAGGAAGGAGATCGAGAAGCCGAGCTGCCCCCGGAACAGGATGTCCCACAGGATCACGGCGCCGATCAGCGTGCCGCCGGCACGCGCGAAAAAGCCGGCATTGTAGGCGATGTAGGTCTGCAGGAAGCCCCAGGTGATGATCTGCACGGTGGGCCAGTAGATCAGCTCGAGCAGCCGCGGCCATGACGAGAGCAGGAGATACCAATAGCGCAGGATCATTGCGCCGATCCGGTGGGGCGCGATGGTGCGCCTGGCGGCGATTGCGGTCATTGCGCGGCCTCGCGGGCCCGGCCCCGCGCCACGTCCAGGAAAACCTCCTCCAGCGTGGTCCGGTTGTAGCGCGCCATGATGCCGCTCGGGCTGTCGTCGTCCACGATGCGGCCGCGCTTCATGATGATGATGCGGTCGCACAGCCGTTCGACCTCGAGCATGTTGTGCGAGGCGAGCAGGATCGTCGCGTCATGGGTCCGCCGGTAGGTCGTAAGATGCTCGCGGACCCAGTCCGCGGTATCGGGATCGAGCGAGGCGGTCGGCTCGTCCAGCAGCAACAGCTCGGGCTCGTTGATCAAAGCCTTCGCAAGCGCGACCCGGGTCTTCTGCCCCGCCGAGAGCTTTCCGTTGGCGCGATCGAGGAAGTCGGTGAGATCGAGATCGGTGGCGAGTTGCGCGATGCGCTCGCTGAGATTGGCAACCGCATAGAGGCGGCCGAAAATGGCCAGGTTCTGTCGCACGGTCAGCCGCATCGGCATGTCGACATAGGGACTTTCAAAGTTCATCCGCCCGAGCACGGCAGCGCTCTCGTCCGGCATGGAATGCCCGAGCACGCGGACGCGGCCCGAGGTCGGCAGCACCAGGCCCATGATCATCGCGATCGTCGTCGTCTTGCCGGCGCCGTTGCCGCCGAGCAGCCCGGTGATGCTGCCGCGCGCGATGCGAAACGAGATGCCGTCGACGGCGCGCGTCGCCTTGTAGACCTTGGTCAGATGCGCGACCTCGATCGCCGCGGATCCGCTTCGATCCGGCGCGGGTCCTTCCGGCAAGGCTCCATCCTGTGGCGTCATGCCGCTGTTCTAATGCATGATCCGGAAAAGTGCGACGCAGTTTTCCGATAAGATCATGCTCAAACAACGCTCTGAAGCGCGATGACGCTTGAGAGACATTGCGGCGACAAGCGCAACCCTTGGACCAGGGCCGTCATGGTTGGATTTGTGGTCGGATTGGAGCGCGGTTAAGCTCGACCCATGACCGAACTGATGATCTCCGATTTCCGCCATCCGCGGCGCCATGTCCGCCTGGACACGATCCTGAGGCTGCGCTGGTTGGCCGTGCTCGGCCAGCTCACCGCGATCTTCATCGTCGTGCAGGGCCTGGAATTCGACGTGCCGGTGGTGCCGTGCATCATCATTGTCGGCCTGTCCGCGCTGCTCAACCTGACGCTCCAGATCGCGTTCAACCCGATGCAGCGGCTGGAGCCGGTCCATGCCGCGAGCCTGCTCGCGCTCAACATCGTCGAACTGGCGGCGTTGCTCTATTTCACCGGGGGATTGCAGAACCCGTTTTCGTTCCTGTTC
>Ga0210399_10004584_pt1 | contig 10735 bp, 10 predicted proteins | sample IncBWC14MmetaG_FD_150865 | JGI IMG/M metagenome (GOLD analysis project Ga0210399, IMG submission 150865) | Forest soil microbial communities from Barre Woods Harvard Forest LTER site, Petersham, Massachusetts, United States - Inc-BW-C-14-M | ecosystem: Environmental > Terrestrial > Soil >...
TCTCTGCTCGAGGCCTACAAGCTCAGCTCCCGGGCCGCGCAGGCTGGATTCGACTGGCCCAACGTCGAAGGCCTGTTCGACAAGCTGACCGAAGAGACCACCGAACTGCGCGACGAACTGAAAGAATTCCCAGCTCCTGGCCCGCGTCCGCAGGGTCGCGGCATGGCCGGGTCAGGACGAACGCCTGTTCCCGAAGACCTGCAAGCCCGCCTTGAGGACGAAGTCGGCGACCTGTTTTTCGTCCTCGTCAACATTGCGCGCTACCTGTCGCTCGATCCCGAATCCGCTCTCCGCAAGACCAACCGCAAGTTCAAGCGCCGCTTTCAGTGGATGGAAGCCCGCCTTCACGAGTCTGGCCGCTCTGCCGATCATGCGTCGATGGAAGAGCTGGAATCGCTCTGGCAGCAGGCCAAGGCCGAGGAGAAGTCGGCGTGACACCCGACTCCATCGTCCTGCGTCGCTGCCACAGCATCGAGGAGTTCCGCGCCTGTGTCGCACTGCAGAAAGATGTCTGGAACTTCAGCGACGCGGAACTGGTGCCGCTGCGCATGTTTGTGGTCGCCGACAAAGTGGGCGGCCAGGTGATGGGGGCGTTTGATGGCAAGGTGATGGTCGGATTCGCGCTCTCCGTGCCGGGAACGCGCACCGGCCACGTCTACCTGCATTCGCACATGCTCGCCGTTAGAAAAGATCATCGCAACAGCGGACTGGGCCGCCGCCTGAAGCTGCTGCAGCGCGAAGACGCGCTTGCCCGCGGCATCGAACTGATCGAGTGGACCTTCGATCCCCTCGAGATCAAGAACGCCTATCTCAATCTCGAAAAGCTCGGCGCCATCGCCCGCCGCTATAACATCAACCAATACGGAATCACGTCATCGCCGCTGCAGGGGGGCCTGCCCAGCGATCGCCTGATTGCCGAGTGGTGGCTGAAGTCGAAGCGCGTCGAAACCCTGCTGGCCACAGGAAAAAATCCGGCCATCGTCAGCGAATCCGGCATCGAAGTTCCAGCGCAGATCTACGACTGGAAATCTGCACCCGAAACCCGCGGCAAAGCCCAGCATGTGCAGGAACGCAATCGCGAGCAGTTTCTGCGCGCGTTTTCTCACGGACTGGCGGTTCTGGGCTACGAGCGCGACGCCGCAAGCAACGGCAAATTCTTGCTGGGACGTTGGGACGAAAAATGGTCTTACGCATCGGAAGGTTGATACAGTGGCGCCGGCATCCAACCGCCGAGACGGCGGCGCTGCGCGAAAGCCGATGCCAAATTGGTCTCGAACAAAACTATGAAAATTGAAGCCATCACGCTCCGCGAAATTCACATGCCGCTCGTCCACTTCTTCGAGACGAGCTTTGGCCGCACCTACAGCCGCCGCATTCTCCTGGTCACCGTCCACAGCGAAGGCGCGGACGGCTGGGGCGAAAGTGTGGTCGGAGAAGATCCCTTCTACAGCAGCGAGTGGATCGAGAGCGCCTGGCCCACCCTGACCCAGTATCTGATCCCCGCGCTGCTCGGGCAGCGCATCGACTCCGCCCGCGAATGCCCGGCGCTGTTCGCCAAGGTCCGGGCCCACCAAATGGCCAAAGCCGCACTCGAAAACGCTCTCTGGGACGCGGAAGCTACGCAGAAGCAATTGCCCCTATGGAAGCTGCTGGGCGGCGCGCGCCGCGAGATTCCCTGCGGCGTTTCCATCGGCATTCAGGATTCGATCGAGCAACTGCTGGAAAAAATCCAGATCGAACTGTCCGCCGGCTACCGCCGCATCAAAGTCAAAGTCAAGCCTGGGTGGGACATCAACGTGCTCGAAAAAATCCGCTCCCGCTGGGCCGACATCACTTTGAGTTGCGACGCCAATTCCGCGTACACGCTCGATCAGGTCGAACACCTGCGCAAGTTCGACCAGTTCAACCTGCTGATGATCGAGCAGCCGCTGTGGAACGACGACATTTATTATCACTCCCGGCTGCAGAAAGAACTGCGCACTTCAATTTGTCTCGACGAATCGATTGTGAGTGTGCGCAGCGCCGCCTTCGCCGTCGAGACCAGCGCCTGCCGCATCATCAACGTCAAAGTGGGCCGCGTCGGCGGATTCTCCGAAGCACTCAAGATTCATGATCTGTGCCACGCCCACAACATTCCTGTCTGGTGCGGCGGCATGCTCGAAACCGGGATTGGGCGCGCTCATAACATTGCTCTCTCTACGCTGGAAAATTTCCGTCTGCCGGGCGATGTTTCCGCCTCCAAGCGTTACTGGAAAGAAGACATCATCGACCCGGAAGTGGAAGTCTCGTCTCAGGGGATGATTGCCATCAGCGACCAGCCGGGCACCGGCTACCGCGTCAAACAAGATTTGATTGAGAAGCTGACTGTGCGAAAAGAGACGCTGCGCGCCTGAGCCCCGGCAACCGCAATAGAACCGCATCCTCATCATTAATCATTGTCGTCGCGTTCGCCTGAGCGGCCTCGGGGAACCCGCCGGGAGTTTCAAAATGGAACCCTGCGCCTGCAGATAGTTGCTCAGCCTGTGCAATTCTGAACAGCCTCGCCCTTCTGCACGCGTATTATTTAACCGAAAAGTGACCTTACCAGGGCGGTGGCCAACCGACGTTTGCCCGCGAAGAGAGTATCGAGTATGTCAAGATCCGACACGTCCGAGAAAAAGCGCGGCACCATTCTTCACTTCGGTGCCGATCGCGTGGTTCTGCTCTTGCGCGCCTGGAATCTCAACCAGATGGGCTACCGCGTGCTGAACGTGAGCGACGCGGCTGAGGCCGTTAAGCTCGCTACCCGTAGGCGAGTGGACGCCGTCGTGCTGGATCTGGACCGCAATCATGCTGAAGTTGCGCTCGTCGCCACCGCGATCAAGCGCTGTCGATCGCAGGTGCCCACAATCCTTCTCGCGGAAGAGACAGCGGCGCTGCCCCGTGCCCATGAACTGGCGGACGCACTCGTACCGAAAAGAGACGACCTCGGCATGCTGATCACCGCGCTGGAAAACCTACTCGCGACCCGCACCGCACGACCGTCGAAGGGTCCTGAACTATGAGGAAGCGCTTCGGCGTATGCACATCCCATTGAATCACTGCGAAGCATTCTTGGTTTCTGAAGGTTCGGTCGCGTGGTTGTTGTGGGCCAGCTTTTCCCGTTCGGTCTTCAACATTTCCACACCCTGAGCGAATGTCAATTTCTCCGGCACGTTCCGGAAATCGCTCAGCACCTCGTTCGACGCCATATTCAGGTTCTTGAATAGCAGGATCTTGCCGGTGACGCTGAAGCTAATCTCAGTGATGCCCCAGGTCCCGTCGCCTAAGCCCAGGTCCGCCTGCTGGACGAGGAAATGTCCGCCCTTGTTGAGATGCCCAATGATTCCCCATCCAAACGTGACTTCACGGAACAGGGTGCCATCGATTCTCAGCATGCGCCGGGCTCTGGCGTCGATCAGCACATAACCCTGCATCCCCGCCAGCACCTGCTCCACGCGGGATGGTGGCGAATATGCCGGATTGGGTGTGAACGTCAACTTCACGATCTGGCTTCCGGCATCCGTCGTTGCTGAAGCGCCGTTTCCCGTGCCGGCGTACTCGTAGCGAAAAGCGTCCGGTAATGCTTTCAGGATTCGCATCATCCGCTCTTCATCGTCTTTTTCGCGCGCACGCTTCTTGCGCAGCTGGTCGGGAGAGCTCATCAGCCACGCCAAATGATCCGTTTCGGCTTGTTGTTGCTGGGCGGTCAGCGGTTGATCGTTGATCGCGATGAGCATCGCGGCCAGCGCGTCCGTGGTTTCCACATAGAGCCGGGTCTGCGAGCCTTTTGGAGTCTGTTTGTGTGAGCGAAACATGTGCAGGGCCTTGGGGTGGTCCTCCGCCGCGACTTCGTTCGCTACCGCAACCCGCACCAGCTCGCCGGCCGGCATCTCCGGTGCTTTCGAGTCCTGCGCCAGAAGCGACGCCGCGGCCGCCGCCAAAGCGACGGTCACGCACACTCGCAGCAGACCCGCTCCCACCCGCGTATGCCGCGCGCAAGCCATCTCGTCGTTAGAGTAGCAGGCGCGGCGCCGGGTTGCAGTGAGTGTTTCGCCGCAATCAACCCGCCCTGGGCTACTAAACCAGTACGCATAGTCTGGGTTTTCTCCGCGAACTCTGCGTTCGCCAAAACACTTGAACCGCAAAGTACGCGAAGAAAAGCCGCGGAGTTCGCGGAGAACACCCAAATTGAGCCACTACCACGAAACCGCCTCGCTTGCCGCATGCTCTCGTAGTTGGGTATAGTCGAGGGAAGCGACGCGGCCGTTCCGGTACCTGCCTTCCCAGTAATCCTGGTACTGCAGTATCCCGCTTCCTTAAGGAGAACATCCATGAGTGCTCCGTTGTCGGCAGATTTGGCGCAGATTGGCAAGTCGGTAGTCATCAAAGGCGAATTGTCGGGCAGCGAAGACCTTTACGTTGATGGTCATGTCGAGGGCAGCATCGCGCTCAAGAACAACAGCCTGACCGTCGGTCCTAACGGTTCGGTGAAGGCCACGGTGGAGGCCAAGGGAATTGTGGTGCAGGGCAAACTTGAGGGCAACGTGATGGCCAGCGACCGGGTCGACTTACGCAAGTCCGCCGTGGTTACCGGAGACATTTCCACGCAGCGGATTTCCATTGAGGAAGGCGCCTACCTGAAGGGTAAGGTCGACATTCAGGGCAAGGCGGACAAGGCAGCAGGAAAGTAACTCCCGCGCGCCGACACGGTGGGTTAAAGTGCTGGTTGAGAGGTTTATCTAAAGTCATGGGGTAACAGTCGCGTTGGGCGAGGCGACTTGTAAGGTCGAATGGCATCAGTCACCCAGAATTTCATGAAGCTCTTTCGCGGCTCATCGGGCGGGGCAGAGGCGGCAATTCCACAAGTCGCCCAAAAACTCACGCGCCGTTCGAGCGGCCTCGCCGAACTTTCCCGCGTGTGGGAAGCGGATACTCCGCTGTGCGTTCTTGATCTCGGTTCCACGTCGGCGTCTAACATCCGCTTCTTCACCGAACGCAGCCACAAGATTTATAGCGAAGATCTTCTCGTGGCCTCGACCGAGCCGCACCTGGTCACCAAAGACGAGCAGGGGACCGCAATCCTCGACAGCCGCCGGTTCCTCGCCGACAACCTCGTCTATCCCGCGGCGCAATTCGATGTGGTGCTGTGCTGGAATCTGCCCGACTACCTGGACGAAAGCCTGGTGCGTCCGGTGATGGGACGATTGTGGTCGGTGCTGAAACCCGGGGGAATGCTGCTGGCGTTCTTCCACACCAAAGATGCCGGGCCGGATTCGCCCTGCTACCGCTTCCACATCGTCGGTAAAGACACGCTGGAGATGCAGCGCATCGTGCTGAAGCGGGAATCGCGACGCGGACCCACCGGCGCCATCCACACCGCGATCACCGACGGCTTCAGGCTGCAAAGAGTCTTCAACAACCGCCACATCGAAACCCTGTTCAGGGACTTCGCCTCGATCAAGTTCTTCCTCGCCCGCGATAACGTCAGGGAAGTGCTGGTCGTGCGCTGATCGTTGGAGAGACTTGTGTGGGGACAGCCCCTTCCGCTGCCCGTCGAAGCCAGCACTTATTGGGATGGTTGTGGGATTCCAATTGGCGGGGGGACGCCGGGAGCTGTTTCGACCTTGGGATGTTCCGCGCTATAGGGATGGCAGCAGGGTTTTTCTTTGGGGATGAACTCCATCACTTCGACCCTGGTCCCGTCAGGGTCGTACGCATCCAGGCTGTCTTTCCCATCGCGGCCGACTTCCGGGCCATCGAAGGTTCGCAGGCCGTTGAAGCGAAGCTGAGCGGCAGCATCGTGAACGTTCTTCACGCCGAATGAGAAATGATTCTGCACTCCAAGCTCTTTCTGGTCGGCGTTGGCCGGAATGTTGAGCATGTATTCGATCCAGTCGGGACCGTCGGGAACCTGCAGTTCGTACCAGTCGACGCCGTCGTCCTTGAACCCGCCGTACCAGTAGAGGCGAAACCCCAGAAGCTCAACGTAGAAACGATTCTCAGCAGCCAGGTCTTTGACCACGAATCCCGCATGGATCAGGTGCATACTGATCTGCTTAGACGCAGGTCCGTATCCGAGTTTGGCCGGTACTCTATGTACGAAGGCAATGGGATTGCCCTCCGGGTCGCGGACCCGGAAGGATCGTGAACCGTCGGAATCTCTTCGAATGATGCCGGGGAGCAGGCCATGCGCCAGCAGGTAACGGCGCATCCCCATGAGATTGTCGGTGGCGAGGGCGACTTCTGCGAGCCAATTCTTGAGAGTGGAATTCTTCGTTTGAGCGGGTGCTCGTTTCAGAAACACCCGCTGGTCCGACGGGGCCACGAGATAACAAGGTTCAGGACCTGCGTATTGCGGACAATGGGTGGTCAGTCCAAGAACATCAGAATAGAATTGGCGGGATTTCTCGACATCGCTAACGTAGACAGTGACGTGATCGATGCCGAGGATGCGCGGCCGCTCCGGTGGCTTCTCGCGGCTCGAGGCAAGCCCAGCGGACTGCAGAACCACGCAGAGGGAAAGAAGAGTGGCTGTGTACTGCAATCCACGGACAACTTTGAAAAAACGCTGCATGACCTGCGCGATTATATATCGCAGCTTGCTGTCGCAAACAACCGCGGCTGTCCTTTATCGGAGGTTCGCGAAATTCGACTCGCCCGCCGACTTCCATCCGATTACGCCTATGCGAAACAAGTAGTGCCGCGAGATTTCGATTCGGCCGGCGAACGCGCCTCCATTCGACAGAATCCGCCGCATCTCGTCGGGAACATAAGCCCTCCGCACCGACGCTACTCCGTCGGCCCGCGACACGTAGCTTCGCATCAGCGGGAAGGCCGCGTAGACCAACGCCACATGTAGGGGATGTCGGATCAGATCGTTGATCAGGACCGCGCAGCGGCTCACGCGCAAGGCCTCGATAGCAAAGAGCGCCAGTTCGTCGGGCTCCAGATGATGCGCGAACAGGCTGCTGCTGACCAGATCGAAACTGTCGTCCGGGAAGGGAAGCGCGAGCGCGTCCGCGACAACCGAGTGGTTCCCCGGCAACAGGTGGGAGCGCACGCGGTCGAGGTGAGTCACGTCCAGCGTGATTCCCTGGCGAGCCAGTTGCTGGCCCGCAACCTTCGGCACTTCGCCGAATCCCGCGGCCACTTCGAGGACTGAGAAATGCTTGCGTCCCGTTGCCGCGGCAACGCGCTCGATGAGCTTGCGGGTTGTCGCCACGCCGCCGAACCAGCGATTGATGCGAGATATGTCGCGCAGCGAAGCTTCCACCTCGCCGGGAGGGCAGTCTTCCGAGTCGAGGATTTCCGGCGTGCTGATGCGCTGCATAGGTAGCGCCGCCGTCCCGGCGGCTGTCGCGGGGACGTCCCGTCCGCGCGTGCGAAGGCAAGATGCCTTCGCGACAGCCGCCGAGACGGCGGCGCTACGCAAAGGCGGAGCCTCAATGAGTGTAGAAGGCCCGAAGCTCAGCGGTGTCAATAGAATGTCAAACTTCGGCTAGTTCTTCTTCCAGCAGTTGCTTGTTATACAGGTCGCTGTAGTAGCCGTTCAAGGCGAGGAGTTCGTCGTGGGTGCCGAGTTCGACGATGCGTCCGCCGTGCAGGACGGCGATGCGGTCGGCGTTGCGGACTGTCGACACGCGGTGCGAAATGAAGATGGTCGTGCGGCCCTGCATCACGTCGCGCAGGTGGTTGAGGATCTTGTCTTCGGTGTGGGTGTCGACGCTGGAGAGGGCGTCGTCGAGGATGAGAATCTTCGGGTTGCGAATCAGGGCGCGGGCAATCGCCGTGCGCTGCTTCTGGCCGCCGGAGAGCGTGATGCCGCGTTCTCCCACCATGGTTTCGTAGCCTTCGGTGAAGCCCTCGATGTCGGTGGCAATGTTGGCGGCGTCGGCGGCGTTGTGAATCTCCTGATCGGTCGCGGCGTCGACTCCCAGGGCGATGTTCTCGCGGATGCGGTCGCTGAACAGGAACGTTTCCTGCGGGACGAAGCCGATGTTCTTGCGCAGCGATGCCAGCGAGTAGTCGCGAATCGGACGGTCATCGATCATGACCATGCCTGCTTCAGCGTCGTAGATGCGCGGAATGAGGCTTACTAACGTGGTCTTGCCCGAGCCTGTGGGACCGACAATCGCGAGGCTGCTGCCGGCGGGCACGCGCAGATTCACATCATGCAGCACCGGCTTGCTGTCATAGCTGAAGTTGAGTCCGCGGAACTCGATCGCGCCCGCAATCTCGAGGTCGATGTCTTGCGCCTCCGGAGCATCTTTGATTTCGGGTTGCTCCTGCATGATTTCGTTGAGCCGGACCAGCGACGCCGTGCCACGCTGGAACAGGTTGATCACATAGCCCAGCGCAATGACGGGCCAGGTCAGTTGCATCATGTAGGTGCTGAAAGAAACGAATTGGCCGACGCTGATGTGTCCGCCCAGCACTTCGCGTCCGCCCAGCCATAACACCAGCACCACGGCGCAGCCCATGATCAATTCGAGCGTGGGCCAGAGCATGCCCATCAGGCGGACCAGCTTCAGGCTGCGGCGAATGTATTCCTGGTTCTCGGCTTCGAAGGCGCGAATCTCGGCGTCCTCCTGCACGTAGGCACGGATCAGGCGGGCTCCCGAAAAGTTCTCCTGGGCGCGCGCGGAGATGTCGGAGAACATTGCCTGAATGCGCTCGAAGCGGTCGTGAATCCGGCGACCGAAGTACTGGATCAGGATGCTGGCCCCCGGCAACGGCAGAAACGTATAGAGCGTCAGCCTGGGACTGATGGAAAGCATGAACGCCAGCGCGCCCGTCATCAGGACGATGGTGTTGGCCGTGTACATGATTGCCGGACCTAAGAGGTTGCGAACCGCACTCAGGTCGTTGGTGGCGCGGGCCATAATGTCGCCAGTGCGGTGGCGCTGGTAGTAGGAGTACGAAAGGCTTTCGAGTTTCTGAAAAAGATCGTTGCGCAGGTCGAACTCGATGTCGCGGGACACGCCGATCACGATCCAGCGCGTGAGGAACTGGAAGAGTCCCTTGGTGGTGGCAATGGCGAGCAGCAATCCCGCATAGATAAGAAGTTTGTGGCGGGTTACGCCTCCATGCAGATCGTCGGCGGCTTTGCCGAGCACGAGGGGAAACAGGATCCAGATACCGTTGGTGAGGAAAACGAACAGCGTGCCCGCGGCGTAGCCCCAACGGTAGCGTTTCACATACGGCAGCAGCGGGCGCAGACTCTTGGGCAGCATGCAGATTGAGTAGATGAAATTCTAGCAGGGCCGATGCAGACCAGGTTTCAAGCGCAGTGCTCCGCGCGGCCGACATCCGAGGGCGGCCGTCTCTACACTCATCAGGGCAGAGGCGTCGCATTTTTTTTTACGCGCGCGGGGCAAAATGCTGATTCTGTTGAGGTTGCGGAGAAAGGTCGGGTCGGCTCTGAGTAAAATCTTGGATTGAAAGGACTTCCGGGTAAAATATTGTGGAATAAGGAGTTAAGGGCGCAGATTCGGCCTGCGACCCGCGCTTCGAATTGGTTCCGGCTTGGTGCCACGATTCCATTGTCCGCTTTCCATATCCTCGGTCAAGGTTGTTCGTCACAGGCGGAAGGTTCATTTCTGTGGAGATCTGTGGAAAACCGCGAGGAGGGTTCAACCTCAGGCATCTCCTGTCGATTTTCGTGGGAGACGCCGGGCCTGTTTGATGGAGATTGTGAGCACTTATGCTCTGCGAAATACAAGGTGGTCACTGTCGGGCCAGCGTGGCGAGCTGGCACGCTCCATTGTAGGGACCTATGCCTGTCGAACAGGAGGTGGTATTTGCGCCCTGGAAGCTGATCAACAGAAGCGACCCTCCTGCGCCTAACTGCGGGTCGAAGTAGCCATAGACTGGGCCGCTGCTGCCGGGGCTGGTGGAATAGGTGAGGGTTGCCGACAAAGCATCGCCCACGGCATTGCCGGTCAGGGTGAAGTTGCCGAGTTTGCTGTCGGTGCCGTTGCCGGTCAGAGTTCCGTTGGTGTTGGTTATGCTCACGGAAATGGACTCGGTGTTATTGGCAGCACTGGTTCCAGCATAGGTGCCGGTAAAGACACTGGCGGGATACAGGCCGATCACGCTCGCGGTCCCGGGGCCTCCGCAGGTACCGGAGGAAGTAAGGGTTCCAGTAAAAGGCGGCATGGCAGAGTTGTTCAGGGTTCCGGTGATGGTCGCGAACCCGGTGCCTCCGACGTTCTGGTTAAGCGTCACCTGGTTCGAGGAGTTGAGAGTTCCGGTGATGCTGCGGTCTCCTGAATCGGTACCGTTGCAGGTGAACCCGAGATAGTCCACCGCAAAGGCATTCACGGTGGAAAGAGAGCCGCCGAAAAAGAACAGGTCAAACGCATTCCCTGCCGGTCCATTGGCCGTCACTGAGCCCGTGCTGGAAATATTTCCGTGGTGGTCTTGAATCAAGTTGGCTTCGATCACGGCCGAGACATTGCCTTTCGCGTTGGTCACGATGAAATCCCAGGGTCCGGTCATATAACCGGATATGGAGGAGTAGGAGCTGCCACTGTGCCCGCAGGCTACGATTCCCAATGTCGCCAGCAGTACGAGACCAAGCCAGTAGACTGGAATGAATCCAAGGGATTTCATCTGCCGCCCCCATTGCAAGAGTTGCCTCTGCAATCTTGCAACAGATCGTAGTCCAGTCAATGGGTTTGGGGCGAGATAATATGAATTTGATATGAAGTCT
>Ga0210399_10004585_pt1 | contig 10735 bp, 5 predicted proteins | sample IncBWC14MmetaG_FD_150865 | JGI IMG/M metagenome (GOLD analysis project Ga0210399, IMG submission 150865) | Forest soil microbial communities from Barre Woods Harvard Forest LTER site, Petersham, Massachusetts, United States - Inc-BW-C-14-M | ecosystem: Environmental > Terrestrial > Soil >...
GTGAGCGTTGGCGTAGAAGACTACGGCGGCGATGGCAAAAAGAATGGCAATGTGCGGATGGCTGCGCAGGTCCGCATCATCGGACCGCATACCGTAGACGTTGGCGACATCGAAGGAAATCATTTGGCCTGCGGCGACGATCGCGGTGATGGCCCCCAAGCGACGGAATATGATCTCGCGGGTCCAGACGCCGATCAGAAGCAGGGCCTCCGCTTCCACCAGCCAAAACAGCGAAAGACGCATACCCGAATAACGGAAGGGGAAAGCACTGACCATCAGAACGACACCGACGGTGCTTAAGACGATGACGGCCGAGCGGCGCCGCTTAGCGATCGGCAACTGCCCAAGGGAGGTTTCGATCGCGCCGATCGCCAGCAGCGCCCAGAAGGACCATTCAGGATGAACCGATTGATATTTGAAGGTCAGGAGCAGAAGAAGAGTGTTGAGCAGCGCCGCGGCGGTGGAGATGTGCTCTTTGCGATCGTCTTGCGGCTGCCGCAGAAGATAGGAGACGCGAAAGATGACCCAGTAGAGCGCCAGGATTCCGGCGCTGGCCGCAAACTCCGGAAACGGGTAGCGATGGCCGTGCATCGGCTCGATGATCGGGCGCAACCAGAGGTAGTGATTCAGATAGCTCGCGAGAATGCCGACGACTTCGAGTTCGAACCACCGCATACGCCCGACGATGACGACCAAACCAGCGGCGAGGACGGCGCCTGCCGACAAGCTGTAAACGTTGGAATGGCTGACCGTTACGGTAAGAAAGGCCAGCAGAAATGCCAAACCGGTGACGACTTGAGAGCGATAGCGTAAGGTGTGCCAAACCATGAATGCGGCCACAACGAGCATGAGCACCAGATCGATGGGTTGCGACCTAATGACCTGGGTCGCAGGGACGTGGTACATCGCATAGGTGGTGAAGAAGAGGAGCGCCCATCCCCCACCGATACCGGCGCGCGCGAGCACTTGATAACGATGGTGACGCTCAAACCATACGCCCGCGCCTAGCAGCACCGCGCCGACGACATAACCTACCAGCACCTTCCCGGCAGGTCCCAGGGTCTTGAGTTGATAGGCGAGAAAGAAGGCGACACCGAGGACCAAAATCACAATGCCGATCTTGTTGAGCCAGTTGGTGCCGACTGCTTCTTCAAAATCGAGGGAGGATTTTGATGGGCGGACCGTCGAGGCTGAGGCCTCGCTGACAAGACCAAACGAAGGCGGCCGGACAGCGGCTGGAGGAAGGGAGGGAGGTGACGGCGGCGCGGCGGAAAGCGCAGCGGGTCCTGAAGCGAGGAGAGGGCGGGCTGATGGCGTTGCGGATTCCGATTGAACGTTAGGCAAAACGGGGGCAGGAGCCAGTGAGGGCACAGGAATCGCCTGGGTGGCGGCCGGTTCTTTTGTGTCCGGCTGCGGGTTTGTGCTGGTGGCAGGTCGGTCCTGAAGATCCTTCAGGGCGCGATCGAGCGCGAGAACACGATTAGAGAGTTCACGCCAGCGCGACAGATCTTCCTCACGATCACGCTTGCGGCCGCGACTCATGCGCCACACGAAAATCCATGGGCCGACGAGGATAGACACCAGCAGTATGAGTGACGCGAAGATTTCCACGAGACTCGCCTCGAGAGGATGACGAGATTCTACTATCCCGATTGAATTGCATGGCTTGTTGTATACGAACAGGTATTCCTAACTAACACGTGTACGTTAGTTGACGCACAAGCTTGGTTTGTTGGCAACTTCCGACTGGACAGACTGAGCTTGGCGAGGGTTTTTGATGAAGTGAGCGACGCAATATATCGGCAAGGGACAATCGGTGCTAGTGGCTTTGGCCAGCCGTGGAGTGCGGCGCGCGTTTTGGCTTCACACGTTTGATTGACTGCGACAGTTTCGCGGTCCACTATAAACGTCCGCCCGGCCAATTCCTTTGAAGGAGACTCCGTATGGCAAAAGTTCTGAAATGTGGAGATATTAATCCGGGGTGTAACTTCGAAATAAAAGCTGATTCAGAACACGACGTCTTAAGAAAAGCTGCCGAGCACGCCAAGACGGCCCATCACATGGAGAATATCCCGCCCGAAGTTCTGTCGAAAGTGAAAGGCGCAATCCATGATGAGGGTGAAGCACGAACGCAGAAGGCTGGTTCGTCGAGCTAACAACTAATAACGTGTCTGACTTGGGCGGCTCTCGCAGAGCCGCCTTCCTTTTTGTCAGCGTGAGGCCATACGTCATCATGATTACGCGCATCTGGCACGGCAGAACGACGGCGGCAAAGAGCAATGAGTATCTCAATCTTATGCGTACCGTCGCCATTCCCGATTACCGCTCGACCCCTGGGAACAACGGCGCTTACGCGCTGCGTCGAATCGAGGGCGACACAGCGCACTTCCTGATGGTCACATTCTGGGAATCCGAAGACGCAGTTCGGGCCTTCGCGGGAGACGACATCAGCGTGGCGAAATACTACGATTTCGATAAAAGCTTTTTGCTCGAACTGGAGTCGTCTTCAACTCATTACGAAACGTATGATCGGTAGGATTCGCCTCCTGTGAAACTGAATTGACTTAAGGCGGCGATCATTTATTTCAGCCCTATAGGTTACTCTAACCATTTCGCTACGCCGCCGTGATGCGAGCATGTCCCTCGTCGACTACGGCTAAAACTGTAACTCTTATCGCGACATTGTGCCGTGGCCCCTTTTGGGGCACTGGAGCAAGTCTCGGGCCTCTTGACTGTCTCTCCCCTGCTGTTCACATACGTGCCGTTGTCGGTGCAGCTTTTGTCCTTATCCTCTGACTGGTTGGACTGTGCCTTTGCACTTGATGATCCTGAACTAGGAGCGCTTTGAGAAGGTGCTTGGTTTTGACCAATTGCGTGGAATGGGACCAGGGTTAGAAGCAACGCCACAGCGACTAACAATTTGTGTCTGGATCGCATTCTTAACCTCTCAATTTATGGTTAGGCTGATGTTTCCGTTAGCGGTCGTCGCTGGGGCTGTGCCCGTAATGGCTAAAGATGTTGTCCCCGTAACCGTAACGCTCAACGTTCCCGACTGCGACGCCTGGCTGGTGGCAGTCCCGAGGTAGCGTGCGGTGACGGAATGCGTTCCCACGATGGGAAGGAACGCCGGGGCACTAGCTGCCGTTATCGTAACGTTTCCCGTCATTCCGTTGGTTAGCGGAGCCATGCTCCCGATTCCATTCCCATCTACAAAGAACTGAACGTTTCCGTTGGGGGATCCTCCGCTCACCGTGGCGCTGACAGTAATCGATCCGTTCGCCATCACTTTTGTACTCGAAACAGTAAGTTGTGTGCTCGTCGTGATCTGTGCCGGCGTACCTCCCCCTCCTCCGCCACCTCCTGAGCCGCAACTCGCCGTGAAACCTAGAACCCACATCACGACAACCGCTACGGCGGGGCGGATACGCCGGCGCGGAACAGACAACAGTAGCAGAACTGCTATCCCCGCTCCCACGCTCCAGAGCCACCATGGATAGGTCTGTGTTTGAGCAGCCATATAGATCCGATTTATAGGTTCCACTGAGGCGGTTGTCGTTGCGGAAGGTGCACCTACGCTAATTGTGAGTCCGCCGCTCGCGGGCGTGCTTGTGGTTGTTTCATTAATGGCCAGCGGGGAGCAGGTTACCCCCATCGGCGGCGTCTGGCACGTCACTGTCACCGTTCCGGTAAACCCAGTCGGCGTTACAGTGACCGTCGAACTTCCCGTTCCACCCGCCGGCACCGTCGCATTAGAACCGGAGATGGTGAAACTGGGCTGAACTACCAGAACCGTAATGTTTTTCGCGGTATTGAATGGTGCGTAGTTTGCGTCGCCGCTGTAGGTCGCCGTTACAAGGTCTGTGGTGGTTGGGTTGAAACTCACACTCGCTTGGCAGTCCTCGTTTCCGTAGGGATCTGTCGTGGCATTACAGTTCACCGGGCCACCAATCTTGCCAGCAGCCACGCCACTGAATTGCACAGTGCCAGTGGGACCGGGAGTAGGCGCGACACTCGAAGTAGTCACCAACGCTGTCAAGCTCGTGCTCTGCCCTTGTAGGACTTGCACCGGGTTCGCGGTCACTGCCAAATTGCTTGCCAGTTTTACGGTGAGTGACACAGGACTCGAGCTGGAAGCGGCGTTATATGCGTCACCCGGATATGTTGCCGTGTATGTGTGAATCCCTGGAGAGAAAGGTGTCAAGGTTCCGACGAACGTCACTTGGCCCGCACTTCCCACGCAGTCGCCACCCGCATTCACTACTGTAGATCCGTCCATTAGAACGATCGCGGTGCAGTTGGGAGGCACGCCATTGCTCGGCGTCGTTACCGTTGCCGTCAAATTCAGTGGAGTGCCAACCGCAGCTACATTTGTTGGGAACGTTAAAGTGGTGGTGGTTGCCGCCTTAGCGACTGTAAGATTTAGTGTCACGGGCCCGCTGGCTTTGTAACTGTTATCGCCAGAATAATTGAGGACGATTGCGTGCGCTCCGGGGACGAGCTGAATCGGTTGGTCCTCTCCGTGGCCCTCACTGTTGACAGGGAAGGTGCCCTGATCGAGTGACGCTCCATTGTCCGTGATTGTTACGGTTCCCGTTGCATCCAACGCACAACCACTCGTCGTGCCCCCAGTGACAAACGGTTGGCATGCATTAGTAGAACTATTCAAGATGTCGAACCGCAGAACGTAAGGCGATCCGTATGGAAAACTTGTCGCATTCGTGCTAGCAACATTTCCCGTGGTCGAATTGAAAGTGACGATTTCGGCCTGCAGCCGGCTGTTCTCCTGGGTCACTACAACGGGAACTCCATTGGAATCGCTGGGAGCAAACGTCCCGTCTCCCGCATAGTGTGCGGTGACGTTGTAGCTTCCTCCAGGAAGAGTGGTCGTAGTAAAACTCGTCGTACCTCCAGCGAGCGTGCTACCTACGCCTCCTTCATTGGAGGGCACGGTGCTGGGCGGTAGAAGCGATACGTCCCCAGTTGGCGTGCCAGGGCCCGGATTTGCTGCGATGGTGACCGCCGCCGTTACCGATGCGCCATGGGTGATATTAACCTGTGCTGTCCCCCCGTTGAGGTTCAAGCTTGCCGTCGTCGCTTTGAAGGCGCCTGCTACGTTGCCCCATTTAGAGATTAGGTTCGCAATGTTTAGCGAACCCAGGCCCGTGGCATAGTCGTATCCCGTAGCCGTCGTCCATGCCGGCGTGCTTGGGTGGTTTGGATCGACAATCACGCCATTCGTCGCGTTTGCGCTGCTGCAGTTAGGTGATCCTCCGGTGCAAGGAACCGAGTCATTTCCCTTCGTAACGTCATAAAAAACACATGATGCAGACGGGCTCAAAGGTTGAGTGGTCGAATTACAGAAATTGCCAGTCGTCCCCGCCAGTTTGTACAGTACGAAATTCGCGTTACCCTGGCGCCCGGTCGAACCGGGAACTCGGCTCCTCTCTGATTGTTCGATCAGCGCCATAACTCCCGCAAAGCTGGGTGCGGAGGCCGAAGTTCCGCCGACTCCAATGAAGCTAAAAGTGCCGCCCGCACCCGGTGCACACGACGGGGGGTTACCTTGTTGAATCTGATCGGCTTGGCACACGATGTAGAAACTCTCGCTCGCCGTACCAACACTGGCGAACAAGCTTATGTCCGGTATATCTCTGGCACCGTCGACAGGTGTTATGCCGTTCTGAAATGATGGTTTTGCATAGCCAGAAAACGCGCCCGCATTAATCCCGCTTGGCCCACCACTCCCTGCCGAGATTCCATTAGGATTCGCGCACACAGTGTTCAAGTTACCGCCCGCAGCCGTCGCTGCGCATGAATCATTCCAAGCCGCCTCTGGAATGTAACCCAATGCGGACTCACGACTGCCGGGCGCATCCGTTGCGTTCCAAAAGCTGCTCTGTCTTCCGCTATCGTCAAAGTCCGTTCCACCAACGGCAATGTTGAAAGGCGTAGAAGCGAATCCAGTCACACCCAAACCCGCTGTTGCAATTGTTTCCGTCTCGAAATCGTCGCAGCCAGCAGAGCCAGCATCGCCGGCGGAGACTGTAACCGTAATGCCTTGCGCCGCAGCCTGCTCCCAGAGTCGCTGAAATAGGGCGTTGCCTCCCGTCCCTAGGCTTTTCTCGCAACTGCCAAAACTCACACTCAGGATGTCGTCTGAATTGGTATCGATCACGTAGAGCGAAGAAAGCACCAACGGGTTTGCAGTGAGCGTTCCCTCCGAAACCACGTAGTCGATCTTGGCGCCTGGAGCTACTGCACCTGACCACTCCACATCTAGATCGGCCTCTCCTTCTGCTCCGGTAACACCGGGATTTGGTCCGTTGTAGATGACATTTGGAACGTTGGCCGACAAGCCGAACAAGCTCCTGAAATCGCTCACGTCCTGCAAGTTGATGTCAGAGACCCCGACGATCGCGATCTTTGAACCCGTTCCATTTAGCGAAGTCGGAACGTTATAAATTTTCGCGAAGTCCGCAGGACCAAGCGCGTAAAATTGACCGTTCGCTCCCGTAAATTGAGGAGATACGATACCATCTCTTGTCTGGGTGAAGAGGCCCACATTGTGCCGCATCGATTTGCTCGGGAAATTGTTCAGGGAAGCAATCCCGGCGACGATCGGTGTCAACGCGGCTGGTAGTTCCGGATCACTCACATTAGCTTGACGCGCCTCACCATTTACCATGAAGCGGTGAATCTCTGTTCCGAATACGCTACGCACTTGCCCTGCGTTCCCGGAAAATTCAATCGTCGTTCGACCTGCCCCCGGCTTGATGTCATGAAACCCGTGGCCCGTGAGCCATGACTTCACTGTTTCCATATCGGCGTCCGCAGGACCGAATTGTTGCCCAAACTGTTGCGGATTTAGCCATTTGTGGAAATTTGCAGAGTCCTTGTACACTTGTTCTCGCATCAGTTCTTGCAGCGCCGCTTGCTGTTCTGGGCTTCTCTGTAACACCAGTAGCATCCGGCTCATCGGCGTCGCGTCGTCGACTAACCCTTGATCGAATTCGGGTTTTGCCAGCGGATGCACGTTTCCTATCAATCGCACTCTTTGCGAATCGTCAATTGCCCGGGTGATTCGCACGGGAATCACTGCCACTTGCGTACCAGCGACATTATCTGTCCTCGTTTGAGCGGTAATACCTGTACCCGCCATGGCGAGGATTAATGCGAAAATAAATAGAGAGTTCCCGAGGCTTTCTACTGATAGTCTTCTCATAGCCCGCCCAAGAATTCGTTAATGTGAAGCAGACAAAGAATACTCAACACAACCGTGGGGCAACGCACCACACCAAGAGCGCTGTCTAGGCCCTTGATTGGAGTTACCTCGGAGTTCGAGTCGGCTGTAGTGATACTAGGCTAGCACATTCAGCATATAGGTATCCCACAGTTGGTCAACGTATATGACCAAAGACTCACCAGGATGATTTGAGCTGTAGTCATCTATAGCCGTAGTTACGTACCTCCGGCCGTACGTCTGGTGTGTAGCCTCCGGTTGAGATAGATTTCACCCGGAGGATTCATGGACATTCTTGCAGCGATCAAGCGCGAAGAACGAAAGCTCGAAAAGCAGCTGGGCAAGCTGAATCACCAATTGAATGGAGTGCGAGCGGCTGCAAAAGCGTTGGGCGGCTCTGCGGAGCGCGAAGCTGTCGGCGTGAAGAAGCGCGTCTTGTCGGCTGCTGGTAGAGCGGCGATTGCGAAGGCGGCGAAGAAGAGGTGGGCGAAGGTTAGGAAGCAGGCGAAGAAGGTAGCAGGATAGTCTGATTTTCAATGCTGCGATTGCGTTTCAGAACGCAAGGCCCTATTGCAACTTTGCGTACTCGACCTTTGCTTGCTTCAGGATGGGAATGTCGGGGTCGGCGTCTTTCCACAGCGCGAGGAAATCTTGGTATGCGGCGCGGGCTTTGGCGGTGTCGCCTTGCGTAGCATAGGCTCTGCCGATTTGCAGACGCGCGAGTGCGCCTAGCGGAGAGTTCACCACGATTCCGCGATGGTCGATGAGTTTCTGAAATTCAGCCGCGGCTTCTCTGCCTTGACGCACCATCAGATGAGCTTCGCCACGCACGTAGACGGGATACAAAGCGGTCCAACCATACACGCTCGACGTGGTCTGTCCCAGCTCATAAGGAGTGACGACCCGGAGACTCTCAATGGCCTGAGAAGCGTTTCCCTTGCCGACCGCAATCCTCGCGCGCAGCGTCGGCAGGTAGTTGAACTGCACGAGTGTGTCTTCCGGAAAAGCCCTGGCCAATTCGTTGGCCAACTCTTGAGCTTGTCCGTAATCCCCCGCGTACGCCAATGCGAGCGCGGCGCCATATCGCACATCGCGGCCCGGCGAATCGGGATTTGCGGCGCGTTGCCGCGCTCCGCCGGTGTTCCCGAATAAGGCTTCTCGCAGCGCAGAGGCAGCAGAATATGTTGCGGCCGCTTCCTTTTCTTTCGCTCTCCCGGCGGACTCCATCGCCTGGCGGGAAACCTCGCGCGCTTCCTTGAGCCGCCCGAAGTAGGCGGCGGTCTCAGCCTCAAGGCCCAGAATCTCGTCCTCGGCACCCGGTTTTCCGGCCGACCAAGCTATCTGCTGTCCCATCCCCGACACGTCATTTTGCAAGAAAGCAATCTGATACAACCCAATATGCGCCGGCGGAAAATCAAGTTTTCGTTCGCGGGCTTGCTCATACGTGGCTTTCGCTAAGTCGAGTCGATTCAGAGAAATGTAGGCGGCCATGAGGACGGCGTAGCCGATAGGAAAGTCCGGATTTACTCGGATGGCGTTCTGGGCTTCGGTAACCGCTTTCTCATACTTCCCCAAGACCGGAAGAACTATCCCGGACAAGAACGTGTACGGTATGTCCATGCGAGGATAAGCCTGGATCCAAAGTTCGCAGTCTTGTTCCGCCTTTTCGATATTCCCAGTGACCGTGATGTGGTAGGAAGCAGTGATGAAATACCGCTCAGGTTCACTGGCTCGGTCGCGGAGTTCGTAAGCCTTTCGAGTATAGTCAGCAGCCATCGCCGACTCCCCAACATCTCCGTACGTCCGACCCAACATCGCGTAAGCCCAGGCAAATTTCGGGTCGAGTTCGATAGCGTGCATGAAAAATGGAATCGCTTCCGCCGACCCGATTGTGCTCAAGACTTTACGACCCGAGCCGAAGGCCTTTAACGCCTGAAGCGACGGCGTAGTCGCTTGTTCAAGTGGCGTGTCGAATTTTTGTACGGTGTTGACCGACTCGCCCAGCTTGTTCCGAATTTCAGCGGCGGACTTGCCTAATGCGTCGAGTACATGGCTCTTATCACCCGCCTCGGCCTCCGTGCTCGCCAGCGTTTCCCCGTTTGAGCAGTTGATGGCCTTGACGGTCAGTAGATACGGCGCGCCAATCTGCGCTATCGAACCGTCCAGAACAGCTGCACTGCCGGTCCGCTGACATAGTTCGCGAGCAATCTCAGGTGTGAGTTTTGCATCGGCCGCCTGGCCCATCAGTCCGAGCGTCTGCTGGATTTGCCGATCCGGGACAATGCTCAGAAACGGCGATTGTTCCAGTTGCACGGAAAGTCCCTGCCGCAGGGTGACATCAAATACCGCATCGCCTGTCTTGTTGTCGAAATCAGCGAGGACGATGGTATCTTTGTCAGTCAGCGCGTGCGCCTTGCGAGAGAAAAACAGCCAACCGCCCACGGCTAGTCCGATGACCACAATTGTTGCGCCAGTGATCACCGGCCATCGAAACCAAGTGGGACTCGCAGCGAGCTTCACCGAGGCCTCGGCTGCTGCAACGGCTGCCCGACCCGAATCGGAATCACGCTTCAGCCGCTGCAAATCCGTGCGAATATCAGCGGCGCTCTGGTAGCGCAGCTTTCGGTCCTTCTCCAGCGCCTTGTTGATGATCTCTTCGAGCTTTGCGGGAACGTCGGGATTCAGTCGTACTGGCGCAACTGGCGTGCGATTCAGAATTGCTTCCGTAATCACGCCAGAGGTCTCGCCGCGGAAAGGCAGCATCCCAGTCGCCATCTCGTACAGCACCACGCCAAATGAAAACAGATCTGTGCGTGCATCTAGCTCTTCGCCCCGCACTTGTTCAGGTGACATATACGGGAAGGTGCCGATCGCCGTGCCACGTCGAGTGAGTTCTTCTGTCTCGCTGGCTGTCGGCATAGCCGAAACATTCAGGGCACCGCCGGCGGGCACCAGCTTCGCTAGACCAAAATCCAATACCTTGGCGTGACCGCGCTCGGTCACGAATATGTTGGCAGGCTTGATGTCGCGGTGGACGACTCCTTTGGCGTGCGCGGCGTCTAGAGCGTCTGCAATTTCGATCCCCAATTCAAGCACTGCCGCAATCGAAAATGGTCCGTCAGAAATGCGGTCCCTCAACATTTCGCCGCTGAGATACTCCATCGCAATGAAGGGCTGACCGTCGTGCTCTCCGATTTCATGGATGGTGCAGATGTTTGGATGGTTCAGGGCGGAAGCAGCCTGTGCCTCTCGGTCGAAGCGGCTCAGAGCTTGTGAATCTGGCGCGAACCTGTCAGGAAGGAATTTCAGGGCAACGAAGCGGTGGAGCTTGATGTCCTCAGCTTTATAGACAACGCCCATCCCGCCGCCGCCGAGCTTTTCCAGGATGCGGTAGTGCGAGACGGTCTGCCCGAGGAGTGATTGGGAGTCCGCCATTTGGCGCTCATCTTAGGTTGCGACTTGGGGCAAGTCAACGAACCGTAGCGACGCTGTCGC
>Ga0210399_10004586_pt1 | contig 10735 bp, 9 predicted proteins | sample IncBWC14MmetaG_FD_150865 | JGI IMG/M metagenome (GOLD analysis project Ga0210399, IMG submission 150865) | Forest soil microbial communities from Barre Woods Harvard Forest LTER site, Petersham, Massachusetts, United States - Inc-BW-C-14-M | ecosystem: Environmental > Terrestrial > Soil >...
TCGCGTATCGCTTGACGTTTTGGTCCTGGCGGAAGGCCCTTAGCAAATCGGCAAAGGGCTGCTTCGGAATATTTTTGGCGATTACCGTTTCGCGCAACGCGACGAAAACGGGATGCGACGGGCGGCCGTTGTAGCAATCGTCGAGCTCGCGCTCCCACCAATCGAGCAACTCGAGGGCTCGCTCTTTTTGCGGGACTTCGTCGCCGAGGTCGTCGGCCCAGCGGCAGTAGGCGTAGATATTGTAGAAATGCTGGTGCAAGTCCTTCGGAAGCAACCACGAGACGACGTTGAAATTTTCGTAGTGATGCGTGGCAAGCCAGCGCGTGAACTGCTGTGCTTCAGCGAGGGAACAGTTGTTCGCGGGAGCGTGCTCGGCTATTTCTAGTTCACCAGGACGCAACATTGAAAAGCAGATTCCTCGCTTCTCTCGGAATGACAAAAGCTACAGGCGCAAGGTAAGTTGACACTAGAGAACTGGATCGATTCTCTCTGCCCCGCCAGCCCCGAAAGCGGGAGCATGGCTGCCGCACTCCCAAGTCAAGGCCGGACGGCCAGCTTGATTTCGCCGCTGCGGCTCTTCATGCGCTCGAAAGCCTGCGGCAAGTCGATCAAACGAATCTCTTCCGTCACGAAGTCCTGCCCGACAATATCGCCGCGGCGAATGGCTTCGAGGGCTTCGCGGATGAAACGCGGCGTGTGATGAAAAGGCGAAATAAGCTTGATCTCGGAATAGTGAATGGCGGCGGGATCGATCGCTACGCTCGTTCCCGAAGGCAGGCCGCTGAAAAAATTCACGACACCACCTCGGCGAACCATGGCCAACGATTGTTCCCAAGTCGCGGGATTTCCGGCGGCTTCGACAACAGAATCGGGACCGCGGTGGTCTTCTGTCAGAGACTTCACGGCCGCGACGACATCGTTCGTTTCCGCTACGTTGATGGTGGCAATCGCCCCCAGCCTGCGGGCTACATCCAGAGGCGCAGTGCGGCGCGCCAGCGCAATCACGCGCACGCCTCGTCGCGAAAGCATGCGCACGAACGTGAGGCCAATGGGGCCGCAACCAATCACGGCAGCGGTGTCACCATTGCGGACTTCCATTTCGTGAATTCCGCGGAGCACACAGGCAAGCGGCTCGACGAGCGCCGCGCTTCCGTCATCGACGGAGTGCGGCACTTCCAGCATGTTCTCCATCGCGATGCGCCCGGGAATGCGCATGTACTCGGCATAGGCGCCATTGTTGAACAGCAAATCTTCGCAAAGATTTTCCTGTCCGCGGCGGCAGTGGTAGCACCGCAGGCACGGCGCGGAATTTGCGGCCACTACGCGCATGCCAATGCGCCAGCGAGCGTCCACGCGCTTGCCCACGGCAGCGATGTCGCCAACGACTTCGTGGCCAAAGACGGCAGGCGGCTGGATCATTTTGGCGTGATAACCGCGCTTCCAGACTTTCAAATCGGTACCGTCGGTCAGCGCCAAGCGAACACGAAGAAGCACTTCGTCAGCAGCGAGGTGTGGCACGTCGATCATCTCGATGCGCAAGTCTTCGCTGCCGTACAACACGGCTGCAGTCATCTTCGAAGGGACGATGACCCTCGCAACGGCGAACGTCACTTCTTCGGCGACTTCCATTTTCTTGGTCGTAGTTGTCTTCATGCGTGCGTGATCAGAATCTTTAACGATTCGGCCGTCGGTCTGGCCGCAAGCTCCAAGGCTTCCTGGATTCTATCCAGAGAAAACCGGTGCGTGACAATCTGCATCACCGGCAGTTTCTTTCCCAGCACCAGATCCGCCGCTGATTCTTGGATGTCCACGGCTGCGCTATAGCTGCCCAGGATTTCCTTTTCGTCGATCCCCACGGCCGCCGCAGGAAACTCGATCTTAGTAACCGGATCGTTTGCCGCGAAAAGCAGAACGCGTCCTCCCGGGCGCGCCGTTGCCAAAGCATCCGTAACCACCGACGGATGCGCGACAGCGACGAGCACCGCATCCACACCCCGACCGTCCGTACGGGCGCGAACCTCATCCACAAGTTTACCACTGGTTGGGTCAAACGACTCCAGTGCGCCCAGAGCCAGGCTCTTTGCACGGCGTTGCGGAATTGGATCACTGGTAAAAAGCTTGGCGCCTTCCAGCTTGCTGACCATGAGCAATTGCAGGCCGATTGGTCCGCAGCCCAGGATGAGAACCGTTTCGCTGGCCGTGATGCGGGCTTTCTGGACGGCTTTCACGATGGTGTTGATGGGCTCAATGAAAGTGGCCTCTTCAAAGCTGACATTATCCGGGAGCGCGACGATGCCTCGCTCGGCAACCCAGGGCATGGCTTTGACGTATTGGGCGAATCCGCCGCCGTTGGGCGTGAATCCGGCGGTCAACCCGGTTGTTTTATATTGTTTGCACTGGGAGAAAAGGCGCTTCTCGCAATAAAAGCACCTAACGCAGGGCGTGTGATGAAAGCTCATCACGCGATCGCCGGGAGTCCACTTGGTTACGCCGTGACCGACCGCAACGACAGTGCCGGCAAGCTCGTGGCCCAGGATTTGCGGCGGCTCGACGTAACGCTGAAAGATTTTCTTGATGTCCGTGCCGCAGATGCCGCATGCCGCGACTTTGATAAGCACTTCGCCGTCGCCGACTTCGGGGACGGGCACTTCTTCAACGCGCACGACGCCCTTATCGCGGTAGACGCCCGCTTGCATGGTTTTCGGGATTGGTCCGAGCGAGTTCAGAGTCTCGGATGCGGTTCCGATGCTGCTCATGTCGCCGAGACCTCTTCGATTTTCGGGGGGGCGACTCTCGTCCAGTTTTGCGAGATGGCGGAAATGTAGCGATCAAGAAAGTCAGCCAAGGATTTACCGGCAGCACGGCTCTGCCGGCCGAACTGCAGCAAAAGGGGAATGCGGTAAGGACTGAGGCCAACTTCTTTCAGAAGACCGCCCATTTTCAGATGGCCGTGGGAATCTAGGATGCGCGCAAAATCAACGGGCAAATCTTCATCCGCGGCGTCGCTGATTGCCCGCACGGCAACGCCCGGCACATGGCGTTGCTTGGCGGCTGCCAGGATGTAGGTTGTTTCCATCTCAACGACGCTTCCCTTCCCGCTCAGTTCTTCCTTCTCTTCAGCAGTCGCAACAATTTTCTCAGAAGTGAGGGAAACGTTCACGGGCTTTGCGCCGGACGCAACCGCAAGATCAAGTAGGATTGCGTCGCTCTCCGCTTTGGAACATTGGTCCAGCGTTTCCGAAGTCCGCGCTACGACGACGTCCCTCGGCTTCAGATCGGCGTCGAGCGAACCAGCGAGGCCGGAAGAAATGCAAACGTCGTGAACTTCTACTGGAATCGACAGCATTGCCTTGGTGGCATTGTCACCCCCCATGCCCGTCAGCAACACCGTGACCTCATCGGGGCCGATGTTAGCTTTGAAGAGATCGAATTCGCGGCGAGTCTCCCAATTTTCAAATTCGTATGGGACAAAGGGATGGCGAGAGGACCATTGTGAGAACTCGGCTTTGATGGCGAAAGTGACTAGGATGCGCATAATTCCGTAAATCTTATGATGCCGAGCCTGGCCGCTGGGCTACTAATACGCCCAAAGGCAGGGACAACCGAGACGAAACCGGTTACCTATGCTCTAAGCGGCGGCGCGAAGCATTTTCTTGGCACGACTGGGCTTCACGTAGCCGTTTGCCTCGTACCAGCGAACCGCGCGTTCCAAGGCTAAGGCGACCGAGCCAGGCTTAAAACCCAATTCGCGCTGCGCCCGCGTGCAATCCACGAACATCATGTGCCGCGCGATTTTTACGCCCTCGACGGGAATTTGCGGCTCTCTTCCTATGAGCCGCGAAAATGCCGTGTTCATGTAGGCTACACCCAAAGCCACTCCGTGAGGAATCTTCAGCGTTGGAGCGGATAGACCCGTAATCTTGGCCAGCGCGTCCAGCATCGCCTTGAGCGTCAAATTTTGCGCGCCCAGCAAATAGCGCTCGCCCACTCGGCCCTTTTCCGCAACCAGCAAATGTCCTGCGGCGCATTCTTCGGCGCCGACAAAATTCAGGCCGGTCTCCACGTATCCCGGCATCTTGCCATTCAAAAAGTCGAGGATGATTTTCCCGGTCGGCGTGGGCTTCCAGTCCCCAGCCCCGACCGGAGTGGTAGGCATGGCCACAACCAGCGGCAGACCTTGTTTTGCGGAGTTGAGCGCTTCGCGCTCGGCCATCCACTTCGAGCGCTTGTAGTGGCCGACCATTTCTTCGAGCCTGGCATCGGTGGCTTCGGTCGGCAACTCTGGGCGGTCGACGGCGATCGTAGCAACTGTGCTGGTATAAATGAATTTCTCGACCCCCGCGCGTTTCGCGGCATCGAGCAAATTCTTCGTGCCGCCAACATTGGAGTCATAAATTTCGCGCGATTTTCTAGACCACAGCCGATAGTCGGCGGCGACATGAAAAACGCATTTCACGCCAGCCAGGGCGCGTTCGAGAGAGGCTGGATCGCGCAGATCGCCGGTCACATACTCAAGGGAGAGGTCGGCGACCGCCCGATTGGTGCTGGAAGGACGCATCAAAACGCGCACCGAGTCTCCACGAGCGACCAGTTGCCTCGCAACATGGCTGCCCAGAAAGCCCGACGCACCTGTGACCAGAGTGGTCATCCGGCTTCGGCGCCTTCCTCGAAATTGTCTGGCTGCGATTCCGAAAGGGGTTGGCGCTCGGTCTGGCGAGAATTTCGCGAGGCCGCTGGCAACGCCACGGATTCCACCAAGTCCGAGAGCAGCGCCCAGCGCCGGCTCAACAAACGGCGGCGGAGGTAGTTGACATTCTGCTCAAGCGCTGGCGAGCGCGCAGACGGCGTTAACAAGAATCCGTCTACGTCGAGCTTGCTGATTTCGGCGTGGAGTTCCTCCAGTTTGCGGTCTTCAGCGCCTGGCCGCACAACGAGATGCGCACAAGTAAAAAAACCTGCAAGCCTTGCCATGCGAAGCGCTTCGATTCCGACGCGGAACGGGGCGTCGCAGGCGGTGCTCCAATCGCGCAACGGATCGAGTCCATCGAAACGGACAGCGAAATAAAAACGGGAAGACGGCTGAAACTCATGAAGCCGGCGCTTCAAAGAGGCACCGGAAGTCTGCAAAAAGACATGACGGCCGGAGGCCGCCAGCGCATTGGTGAAACGGGGGACTTCGGGATGATCCAAAGGCTCAGAACCAGAAATCCAAAGGATGGGCGACCGGTATCGTGGAACAAGAGTGCTGGACTGCGAAGAACCGTTATCCACGCGGGGAATGGTCGGGGAAAGTGCAGCAGCACCCGTATGGAAGTCGGTGTCCGGCGAAAGCTGCAGAATGAAGGGGAAACCGTTTTTGTTAGTGATTGCGCGGGCAGCCAGAGCCAAAATGAGATCCGCGGTGAACCGCAGAGAAAACGTCATCGCGGGCTCTAGAACCCGCTCCGCAGCCGGAATTCGGCTGGCTGGAACTGCATGGCGCAATATTCGTGCGGACCTTGCACCTGATTACGGAAGCGCGCGAGCGCATAAAGCGGGAAAGAATTGCGGTAGAGGTGATACTTCAAGTAAAACACGCCGGGGAATCCGGTGCCGGTAAACTCGGCTTCGCTCCAGGAGCCATCGGTGTTTTGCTGATGCACGAGATAAGCAACAGCCCTCTGAATCGCGGGATCATTGGCTTGAGCGCCCGCGAGCAGTCCAATCAATCCCCATGCCGTTTGCGAGGCCGTGCTATTGCCTTGCCCTTTGGTGGCGGGATCGGTGTAGCTCCACAAGGATTCGCCGAAACTTCCGTCAGCTTTCTGAACCGCACGCAGCCAGCTCACCGCCCGCTGGCAAAATTCTTTTGCTGTAAGCGAAACGGTTTCCAGAGCACGCAACGCACCGCTGGTTCCATAAACGTAATTCACGCCCCAGCGTCCGAACCAGGAGCCATCCTCGCACTGGTCTTTCAGCAAGAAATTTACGGCTCGTTGAATCGCGGGATGCTCCGCCGGCCAGCCGAATCGTCCGAGGCACTCGACGACGCGGGCCGTCACATCGGCCGTCGAAGGATCAATCATCGCGTTGTGGTCGGCGAATGGAATATTGCACAAAAGCTGGCGTGCGTTGTCGCGGTCAAAGGCGCCCCAGCCGCCATCTTTGTTCTGCATGCTGAGGAGCCATTGAAGGCCAAGACGCACGGCAGTTTCCATGCGCTCGGAATCGGGATGCTTTACGCGCTGCAGCGCCATGAGGACGAAAGCAGTATCGTCGACGTCCGGGAAAAAATCGTTGCGAAACTCGAACGCCCAGCCTCCGGGTTCGGCATCTTTATTTTTGAATTGCCAATCGCCTGGGCCGAGCACCTGCTTGGAGAGCATCCAATCCGCGGCTTTCACCAGCGCGGGATGATCCGCCGGCAGCCCAGCCTCTTCCAAAGAAACCATGGCGATGCATGTGTCCCAAACGGGAGATACGCACGGTTGCATGCGAATCGTGTCGCCCTCTTCGATCTCGAAACGTGAAAATTCGCGAATTTCGCGAGCGGTGAGAGGATCGTCGGGGCCATGCCCGAGCGCCATCAACGCAAAGATCGAATTCATCATCGCGGGATAAATTGCCGCGAGACCTTCGCTGCGCTCCATATGAGCGAGCATCCACGCTTTCGCTTCACGCAGGGCGCGGTTGCGCAGCGGCTTCCAGGGAAGTTTTTCGTAGAGTTTCAGCGCGCGATCGATGGCCAGGAAAACGTTACGCCAGGAGATGAGTTGCTTGCTCCAGTCAAATGCCGCGGCTTTGTGCGAGATGTCCTTGAAGAGCTCGTCGACGCGAGCGCGCTCTGGCAAACGCCAGTCGGGCCGCAGCGCGGAAAGTATGGCCATAGGGATGACGATGCCGCGGGTCCAAGAAGACATTTCGTAAATATTGAGATAGAACCACGTCGGCAGGAGCAGCAGTTCCGGCGGAATCGAGGGAACAAGCTCCCAGCCAACCGCGCCGATCAGCGCGAGGTAAAAACGCACGTAAGAATTTGTGTATTCGAGGCCGCCCAGACGGTGCACGGTTTCGCGCGCTTGCGCCATGTGTGGCGCGTCAACATCGTCACCGACGAGCTTCAGCGCGAAATACGCCTTGCATGTCGCGTTGAGGTCAGACGGTCCGCCGGGGAAAATATTCCAGCCGCCATCGGGCAACTGGCGCCTGCGAACATAATTCGCGAGCTTGGCGATGCGGCCGAGATCGGCCTTGCCAAGAACGTACAGGTAATAAATGTAATCAGATTCGAGCGTGGTATCGGCTTCGAGTTCGCCAAGCCAATAGCCCTCTTCGGCTTGCAAGGAAAGCAGGTGATTTGCGCCGTTCTCGATGGCTTGTTCGAGAGAACCGGACAAATCTTCCTCTTGCCAGATTGGCGGTATTAGAGGTGCTGGCCTATCCAGGCCGATGCGTGTACCTGTAGCCAATTTGCGTCCCCCCAAGACAAAGTCTACAGAAATACAGGTGGATGAAAACGCGGCTTCCGGTCCGAAATCCACCTAACTGCCTTATTCCTAGTCACTTCCCACAGTTTCTGGCACGAGCGCCAGACCCCGTCGAGACCAAGTAACACGAGTACCACTAAATTATCGCCGTCTTGCGGCGACGGGTCAACTTCTAAGATGCAAGTACGTTACAGAATCGTCGTCAGAGCGTGATACTTGGCGGGGACTGCAACGCTCTTTCAACGAGCACGTGGAGAGGCTCCGGAAGCGGCTCTCCTTCACGCTGGGAAACCGAAGGCTTGGTGCGCAACAAATTGGCGGGCAGTTTTATCCAGGATGGAGCGGCGGCAGGAGCGTCCATCGAGCCGCGGAGAACAAGTGCATCGGCGCGGTCGAGTGCGACGCGAGCCGAGTCCTTGAAATCTTCGCGGGCGGGATCGATTACCGCGAAATAAAGATTCGGTTTCATGAATTGCAAAAGCGAATTGCTTTCAAGGATCAGCGGAGGCGAATCCTGGCCAGTTTCGGAGACTGTTTGTCGAAGAGCATCTCGCATCAACGGCAGGCCTTCGGCGAGAAATCCTTGCTTCGTCCTGAGCCAAAACGAGCGCCTCGCGCCTGCCGCAAGAAAGCGCGCGCTGTCCGTGCCTGACTGCGGGTGGGCTTCCCACTCGATGGCGCACACGTGTTCGTCGGGAGCGCAGTCGCAATTGTTGCCGTTCTGCGCGCAGACTCCATGGCCATACTGCGTTATTTTTCCCGCGATCCAGTTGGCTTGCGGGAAAGCGTTTATGATGTCGCACACCAATTGCGTTTTGCCGATGCTGCGGGTGTGCCCGCCAACTACAATCACGCGCCATCGAGGAGTTGCGCTCACGTCCCTTTCCTTCTGCTTTGAGCTTCCAGCTTGGCTTCCAACTCTTTGATGCGCTCGGCTAACTCCGGTACACGCGCCTGCCAAGCAAATTGTTTTTTGAACTTGTCGAGCGGACGTGCTGGTGTTCCCCAGACGGGTTGCCCGCTGCGAATCGTTTTGCCTCCGAGAACTCCGGATTGGGCGCCGATGACCGCGCCATCCTCCAGATAACATTGTTCTGCAAAGCCGGCCTGGCCACCCACCACCACGTGCTTGCCAAACTCGCAGGAGCCGGAAATACCGACTTGCGCCGCCATCACTGTGTGCGCGCCAATCTGGCAGTTGTGGCCGATATGCACGAGGTTATCCAGTTTAACGCCTTCGGCGATGCGCGTGTCGTCCAGCGAGCCGCGATCGATAGTCGTATTCGCTCCGATTTCCACGTCGTCCGCGATTTCCACGATGCCCGCTTGCGGAAATTTCCAGTAACGCCCTTCGCCTTGCGCGTAGCCAAAGCCGTCTGCGCCGATCACTGCGCCGGAATGAATCTCCACGCGATGCCCTATTCGAACGCCGGCGTAGAGCGTTACCCGCGGGTGAATGCGGCAGTGATCGCCTATCCAGGAGCCCGCGCCAATCACACAGTGCGCGCCGATTTGCGTGCCTTCGCCAACGTGAGCGTCTTCGCCGATCACCGCGAATGGCCCGATACCCGTGTATTGGCTCACCCGCGCCAGTGGCGCCACGATCGCCGTCGGATGAATCCCCGTAGCGATAGGGGTTTTTCCGAGGATCAGAGCCGCCGCTTTTGCAAAGGCAACTTTCGCTTGCGAGCTTCGCAGAACAGTCTTCCCGGGCAACGCAACTTTTTCCGCGGCTATCACGCACAGCGCTGCCGACGCCGCGGCGCGCTCCGCATGCTTGTCTTTCTCGACATAGATAAGGTCATGCGGCCCGGCGCGCTCAGGCGCCGCTACACCGCGCAACTCGACAGCGCCATCTCCTTCCAGCTTTGCGCCGACCGCCTCCGCCAACGACTTCGCCGTTTGCATCATCGAAGACCCCTCTCAAAAATCATACAGCTCGGGCTCGCCTTTGGGCCTCGTCTTCCATCGCTTGTGAACCCAAACCCACTGATCCGGATGTTTGCGAATAATCCCTTCGATTACTTTGGCGAACCGCTGCGTATTTTCAAAGACGTCGTGTTCCGTGTCTCCGGTCCGAATCAACTCCACGGGAGGCTCGAAACGCAAGCGATACTTTTGAATGGTCTCATCCCAGTAAGCATAACCGGGCACCACGGCCGCGCCGGTGTGCAATGCCACGCGCGCAAGACCAGTCGTCGTACAGGCCGCAGTGCCGAAGAAATCAACAAAAACGCCTTCCGACGGCATGGTGTTTTGATCCGCGAGAATACCGATGGTTCCGGAGTCTCTTAGAATTTTCAGCATAACGCGCGCGGATTCATTTTTATAGATGGGCTTGTTGCTTGACGAACAGCGGTATTGGTTGACGAGCGCGTCGAGGCGCTTGTTGTCCAGCGGCCGCGCCATGTAATGCAGCGGATAGCCGTAAAGCGCATGCGCGAAGGAGGAGAGTTCCCAGGCGCCGATGTGCCCCGTTAAATACAGCACGCCTTTGCCGCGCCGCTGCCCTTCCAGAAAATTTTCGTGCCCCTCAAGAATCACCACCTTTTCGATGTTTTCCCTGGAGAGCCTCGGAAAACGCACAAACTCAGCCGCCATCCAACCAAGATTGCGCACCATCTTGCGTGTCACTTCCTTGCGCTGTGAGTCGGTCCAGTCAGGAAAAGCAAGCCGAAGGTTAAACGCCGCTGTTTTCTGCAACCTAGGCTGCAACGAAAACAGCAGCCTCGTGACAGTGGCCGCAAAGCCGCGCGCGACGCGCCTGGGCAGAGCGCTAAGCATCTTTAAGATCAACCAAACAGCGGCGAATTCGAGCCATTCCCTCATTCGGTTTTAATGCGGCCGCAGGGCGGCCGACGGGCGACAGTATGCAAGAGGTGGCCGCTTCGAAGATAGAGTTTCAATGCTAGACTTTCCCTTCCGTGACCGCATCGCTCACCACCATCTCTGAAAAACCGTGGGCTGGCTCTGCCGTCCGCATCGGCTGGGCTATTCTCATTCTTGCAACACTGTACGTTTGTTACTTCAGCCATCTCGGCGCCATCGGTTTCGTCGGGCCAGACGAGCCGCGTTATGCATGGATTGCGCGCGACATGGCCGAAACTGACGACTGGGTTACGCCGAGACTATACGGGAAGCCTTGGTTCGAAAAACCGCCGCTTCTCTATTGGGGCGCCGCTCTCTCCTTCAAACTTTTTGGCGTAAGTGAAGCCGCGGCCCGATTGCCGAGTGCGATTTCCGCGCTGCTCGCGACTCTCGCGCTGGCC
>Ga0210399_10004589_pt1 | contig 10729 bp, 7 predicted proteins | sample IncBWC14MmetaG_FD_150865 | JGI IMG/M metagenome (GOLD analysis project Ga0210399, IMG submission 150865) | Forest soil microbial communities from Barre Woods Harvard Forest LTER site, Petersham, Massachusetts, United States - Inc-BW-C-14-M | ecosystem: Environmental > Terrestrial > Soil >...
AGCCGGACGCGACCTGCGAGACCCTGTGCCATGGATATTGTTAGAGTGTACTTCGGGGCTGGTTGGGTACCTAAAAGTCCAAAGATGAGGACACCAGGTTACCACACGAAACCCTTGCCTTAGTCATGTAGAATCAACCACTTCCTGATCCAAATTCCATTTTGACCGCAAAATGACTCACAGTGCATTTACATGGGTAAGCATGGTGAGTATGGCCTATGTGCATTCACTGTTTGGGTGTTGGATCAGTGAGGAACAATGGCTACCACCTTTGATTTCAGTGCAGTCCCGCGGACGTCTGGAATGAATGTTCTTGCGGGCAGACGACCGGACGAGGTCGTTTCATCCACAGAGTTAGTGCGGAAGCGGGACGAAACACTGCGCCGCCTGTCCCGGTCTCTGGTTTCGGGAACGCCCGAAGATTGGATACGGCATCTGCGAGCCGACCTTGAAGCGATTTTTCACTTTGATCGTCTAAGTGTTCTCGTCTACGGGATGGACGGTAATGAGGTCCAGTGGCGCTCGCCCGCAACGAAGCAGGCCACGGGCGAAGAGGTTGCAATAAAAGAAACACTGGTTGGCTGTTACGAGCGTCAACAGGTTCAGCGGATCGCGGATTGTAACACGGAAGAGGGACGCGCCATTGTGGGGCAGGGTTTGAAGAACCTCGACGCGAAGTATCGATCCTTTTACGGCTTCCCCCTGAGTACACCACATCGCCGCCTCGGAGCGTTGGGGCTTGCCAGCTATCAGCCCAACCCCTTAGCCACCGAGGACCTCGAGTTCTTAAACCAAGTGGCGGATCGATTCGCCTTGGCGATCGATCACTGGCTCGCCTACTTGGATCTACAACGGCAAAAGGCTTGCGTGAAATTGCTCCTTGACCTCACGAGCCAGGTTTTATCGAATTTGGGCCTTCGAGACGTAGTACGGGCAGCCCTCATGAACGCCCGGAGTGCCATGCAATCCGACGGCGCATGCGTTTTTTTGCAACACCCAGACGGCGGGGAACTCCTGGTTTATGCGTTCGACTTCCCGCCAGGTACTGAGACTTTTCAGGAAGGAGCGCCCATCGCGTTCGAGGGCACAATTGCCGGTCGAGTGTTTCAAACGGGGAAACTCTGGGCTGGTAACGGAGAGGAGGCATGCGCGATTTTCACGAACCCTTATCCGGTCATGCCAACCGCGGGATTCAAGACCGGCTGCATGCTGCCCATTCCGGGGCGACAGCGGGTTGTGGGCACGCTTGGTCTAGGCAGACGCGCAGACAGCCCTTACAGTCAAGACGAGCTCGATTTCCTGATGCAACTCTCGAAACAAATAGCAATTGCAGTAGAGAGCGCGTTAGCGTGCGAGGAAATTAGACAGCTCAAGGAGAGAATGGCCCAGGAAAAGATTTACCTGCAAGAGGAAATTCGCAGCGAAATAAACTTTGAAGAGATCATTGGTAACAGTCCGAGGCTGAAGGCTGTCCTTGAAAGCGTTCAAATAGTTGCGCCGGCTGACTCTGTCGTTCTCATCCAGGGCGAGACGGGTACCGGCAAAGAGCTGATCGCCCGCGCAATTCACAACTTGAGTCCCCGCAAGGGTCACGCGTTTGTTAAGGTGAACTGCGCGGCTATTCCTCTGGGCCTTCTCGAGAGCGAGTTATTTGGCCATGAGAAAGGTGCATTCACTGGTGCCATAGCCCAAAAGATTGGGAGATTCGAACTGGCGCACAAGGGAACGCTGTTTCTGGACGAAGTTGGCGATATACCGCTGGAATTGCAACCCAAGCTCCTAAGAGTCCTGCAGGAGCAGGAATTCGAGCGACTGGGCAGTACGCGCACGCAACGCGTCGATGTTCGCGTGTTGGCCGCTACGAATACCAGCCTCACCGAAATGGTTGCCGAAAAGAAGTTCCGCAGTGATCTTTACTATCGTTTGAATGTGTTTCCTGTTGTTGCCCCACCACTACGAGATCGCCGTGAAGATATTCCGCTTCTTGTCCGGCACTTCGCCAATAAGTACGCTCGGCGCATGGGAAGGAAAATCGAGAGTATTCCGAAAGAAACCATGCACGCGCTCTCCCACTATGCATGGCCCGGCAATATTCGGGAGTTGCAGAACCTTATGGAGCGAGCTGTGCTGTTATCTACCGGCCCATCGCTGCGAGTGCCGTTGGCTGAAATTCCTGCTGGCCCAGACCTTGGCGCGGTTAGTGATGGCAATGTTCTAGTGCAAGCCGAGCGAGAGCATATCGTGCGAGCACTGCACGAAAGCAATTGGGTTGTCGGAGGTGCTCGTGGAGCGGCAGCTCGCCTGGGCCTCAAGAGGACATCACTCGCCTACAAGATACGGAAGTTGGGAATCTCTCGCCCACCGCACTGACAGAGTTCTGGCAAGCGCGCCAAGTCTCTGTCTTCTGATCACCCGTCTCCAATGCGCTGCCGAATTATCCAACTGACCTAAACGTTCACGCGCCAACGACATCGATTGCTTTTGTGGCTGGCCGGAGCTTTGGCAAGGCATGTGCATTTCGAGTTTGCCATGGGATTGATAAGCTCCTGCTTTCCGCACGCGCATGGCGAAGATTCGCGGTCTACCAGTGTTCCCCCGCCCAACCTGGAAGGGGGTCGAGCGCAATCGTTAGTGGATGACAAGCGGCTATCCACCAACGAGACCGTCTCACATTCCGGCACTGAAACTTTTGCAACGCGTGTGCGTTTCGAGCTGTGCGCAGCCATCGCGCTTATAAAAATGAAGGCCGGTCGCCGGGCTACTTCCCAATCCAAGAAATGTTTTGCGCCCTGGCGGCTATGCCAGAGTTCGCACCGACCGGCTGTACGGGTCCAGCAGGACGCGCTCTTTTGCGAACAAGCCGAGTACTTCAACAGCGAACTCGCTGCGCACATACCGAGACTTAGCAGGAGGTAGGCAGTGCCAAAAAGTGCGATACCCGCATATATCACCATCACCAGCCAAATCCGCCATATGCGTAACGGCACGCTGCCGGGGGAGAAAATGAACACGCTTTCGAAATACAAGCTTTGGATAGGCGGAGCGTTCTGCCTGGTCATCATCGGCCTGATTATTGGAGCGGTACGCCCAAGCCATGTAGCGGGATCGCACCCGGCTGCCACCCCAGACGTTGAGGTCGTGCAAGTCGAGCAAAAGGATATTCCGATTTTTGGCGAATGGATTGGCACCCTTGACGGATTCACCAACGCTGACGTCAGGGCACAAGTCACAGGCTACCTGATGCAGCAGGGCTACCAGGAGGGCGCGTTTGTCAAGAAGGGACAGTTACTTTTCGAGATTGATCCGCGTCCATTTCAGGCGGCTCTCGACCAGGCGCAAGGACAGCTGGCACAGGCCAAAGCTCAGCTTGCTACCGCCGAAGCGGTTCAAGGCAGAACCCAGCTTGATGTAGAGCGGTACGCCCCGCTGGCCAAAGAGCAGGCCGCGAGCCAGCAAGATCTGGACAATTCAGTTCAGAACAATTTGGCGGCCAGGGCCACAGTGGAGACGGCCCAGGCCCTAATCAAAACGGACGAGGCCGCCGTCGAAACGGCAAAAATCAACCTTGGCTTTACCCGCCTCGTAGCGCCGATCGACGGCATCGCGGGCCAGGCTCAGCTTCAGGTGGGCGCTTTGGTAAATTTAGGCAGCGGACCGGTGACCTCAGTGTCAACCGTCGATCCTATCAAGGTCTATTTCACCGTCGGCGAACCCCAGTACCTGGCCTGGAGAAAACGTTTCCCGACAGAAACTACTCGAGAAGCGGCGGACAAGAATCTGCGCCTCGAACTGATTCTGGCCGACGGCTCAACCTACGCGCAGACCGGAACATTCTACTTTGCTGACCGCCAGGTGAATGAGAGCACAGGGGCAATTCGACTCGCTGGGCTGTTTCCCAATCCTGGAAATGTTCTGCGCCCCGGCGGGTACGGCAAAGTGCGCGCGGTTATACGAGTCCAGCAGAATGCATTGCTCGTACCGCAGCGTGCAGTCACGGAGCTGCAAGGTGGTTATCAGGTCGCGGCGGTCGATGGCGACAACAAAGTGAGCATCCGCACGGTCAACGTCGGCGACCGTGTCGGCAATCAGTGGATTATTGCGGACGGACTAAAGCCGGGCGAACGCGTGATCGCCGAGGGTGTACAGAAGGTGCGTCTGGGAATGCAAGTGAACCCCAAACCATTTGCCATGAAGACTACGGGAGAGTGACTCAATGTCAAAGTTCTTTATCAACCGTCCCATCGTCGCCATGGTGATCTCCATTGTGCTCGTGCTGGTTGGAGGCCTCACCATTTTGAGTTTGCCGGTCGCGCAGTTTCCGAACATCGCTCCGCCAGAGATTCAAGTGGTGGCCACGTACGTGGGGGCGGACGCGCAAACCCTTGAGCAAGCGGTTGCCACCCCCATCGAGCAGCAGATGAGTGGCGTGGACAACATGAACTACATGTATTCGCTAAATGCCACCGGCAATTCGACCACCAGCCTGATCGTGGACTTCGACGCGAAAACCGATCCGAATACCGATTACATTCTCGCGCAGAGCCGTGAAACGCTGGCTGCTTCTCAGCTTCCAGTGGATGTTACCAATTACGGAGTCAACGTTCGAAAGTCCGTTACTGCTCCCCTCACGTTAACTGCCGTGTACTCGCCGCACGGGACTTACGATGCCACTTTTCTGGCCAACTACGCGTACATCAATCTTGTTGACCCCATTCTGCGCTCGCCGGGCATCGGCAACGTTCAGGTATTCGGAGCCGGCCAATATGCGATGCGATTGTGGGTAAAACCTGACACGTTGGCCAAGCTCGGCGTCACCGTCCCGGAAATCGTCAGTGCCATTCAAGCGCAAAACACCGTGAACCCGGCGGGGAAGGCGGGCGGCGAACCGGTTCCCAAGGGGCAGGAATTCACGTATTCGGTCCTCGCGCAGGGTCGCCTCATCTCGCCGGAAGACTTCGGAAAGATCGTGGTCCGCGAGACTCCCGACGGCGGGACCGTGCGGGTCCGCGATGTCGCTCGAATCGAGCTGGGGGCCCCAGGACTACAGCATCGCTGGGCGTTTCAATGGAAAGCCGAGCGCCATCATTGCCACTTACCAACTGCCGGGCTCGAATGCGGTCGATGCAGCCGCTGGCGTAAATAAGCTAATGGCGAAGATGAAAGAGCGGTTCCCAGACGATCTGGATTATGTCGTCGCTCTGGATACCACGCGTTCGGTCACGGAAGGCATGAAGGAAATCGTCACGACGCTTTTGATCGCGCTCGGACTCGTTATCCTTGTGGTGTTCATCTTCTTGCAGAGCTGGCGCGCCACGCTGATTCCGCTGCTGGCTGTACCTGTCTCGCTGGTGGGCACGTTCGTACTATTCCCGTTGTTCGGTTTTTCCATCAACACGCTTTCTCTCTTCGGTCTGGTGTTGGCGATCGGTCTGGTGGTGGACGATGCGATCGTCGTGGTCGAAGGCGTTGAACGTCACATTGAAGAGGGCATGACGCCAAAAGCCGCGGCGTTGAAAGCGATGAAAGAGCTGTCCGGCCCCGTTGTTGGCATCGCTCTGGTGCTCTCCGCCGTATTTGTGCCGACAGCCTTCATTCCCGGAATCACTGGCAAGCTCTACCAGCAATTCGCTGTCACGATTGCGATTTCCGTTCTGCTATCCGCGTTCAATGCGCTCACCCTCAGCCCAGCGCTTGCTGCACTGCTGCTCAAGCCGCGGACGGAGAGCCATGGACTCCTGAGGCGCTTCTTTGATTGGTTTAATCGCGTATTTGAGCGAGCCACGGATGACTATGTACGGTGGAGCGCAGTATTGGTCCAAAAGCCCGTCGTCGTGGTCGTGATGCTGGCGGTCTTCAGCATAGCGGGTTTCTTTTTTGCCAAGAAAATTCCGTCGAGTTTTCTTCCTGACGAAGATCAGGGGTACGCCTTCTTCAATGTGCAGTTGCCGAATGGCGCATCGCTCGAACGCACGACCGCGGTCACATCTGATGTAGAAAAAATCCTGATGAATACCCCGGGCGTCCAACACGTTACCTGCTTCGTCGGTTTCAGTTTGCTCAGTTTTGTTGAGACCAGTTACAACTCGACCTTCTTTGTGACCTTCAAGCCTTGGGATGAGCGCAAGACAAGGGCCGAGCAATTTCAGTCGCTCAAGGCACATCTGAACCAGCAGTTGAGCAAGTTGCCGACGGCGGTCGCCTTCGGTTTTTCCCCGCCCGCCATTCCGGGCGTCGGCACTGCGGGCGGATTTACCTTCATGCTCGAAGACCGTTCGGGCAGCGATATTCAGTTCCTCGCCAAGAATTTGGGCATTTTTCTTGACGCTGCTCGAAAGCGGCCGGAAATCGGCACCCTCAGCACAACTTTCCTGGCGAGCGTGCCGCAAGAGTTTGTTGAAGTAGATCGCGACAAAGTGCTGAAGCAAGGTGTGGCGCTCAACGATGTTTACCGGACGATTCAAGCCTTCATGGGCGGCTATTTCATAAACTATTTCAATCGCTTTGGCCGCCAGTGGCAGGTCTATATCGAAGCAGAAGGCGAAGACCGCGCCAAGGCGGAAAATGTCGGGCAATTCTATGTCCGCAACAACAAGGGAGACAATGTCCCACTCGCCACACTGACCAGCGTCAAGCCGAGGCTCGGCCCGGAGTTTACTTTGCGCTTCAACGAATATCGATCCGCGCAGATCAACGGGAGCGCCTCCCCGGGCTTTAGCGCGGACCAGGCCACAGCTGCGCTCGAAGACGTCTTCAAGCAGACGATGCCAAGCGAGATGGGCTTCGATTATTCCGGTATGTCCTTCCAGGAGCAGAAGGCGCGGCAGGGAGTACCGCCTGCCGTGATCTTCGGACTCTCGCTGCTCTTCGTCTTTCTCATTCTGGCGGCATTGTATGAAAGCTGGTCACTGCCCTTCAGCGTGCTGCTGAGCACCCCCGTGGCGATCTTCGGAGCCTTCGGAATCCTCTGGCTGCGCCGCGTGCTGCTCGGCCTTTTCCTGCCGCCTTACTTGGTCCAGATCGAGAGTGATGTCTACTCGCAAATCGGACTGGTCATGCTCATCGGCTTGGCCGCGAAGAACGCGATTCTCATCGTCGAGTTCGCCAAGGTTGAATACGAGAATGGAAAGCCTTTGGCCGATGCAGCGCTCGAGGGAGCCAAGCTGCGTCTGCGGCCCATCTTGATGACGTCCTTCGCGTTCATTCTTGGTTGCGTGCCCCTATGGACGGCGACCGGCGCTGGGTCGGTTGCCCGCCAAATCATGGGCACTACGGTGATCGGCGGGATGATGGCTGCCAGCCTGATCGGAATCTTCTTCGTGCCTGCGATCTTCTACCTGGTGGAGAAATGGTCTGGCGCCAGCAGCAAGGCGTCAGCCTCCAGCGCATTGCCGGGGACGCCTGCGCCGGCGGAGGGTGACTGAAATTAGGGTGATTGACGTTATGGACAAGCGAAGACGAGCGGCGGAGATATTCATGAAAAAGATGGCGTCATTCTTATCAATGTCTACGATCCTCGCCGCGACATCGGCCACGATCTTAATGACAGGCTGCATGGTCGGCCCGAATTACCACCGACCCGTCATTCAGACTCCAACCGTGTACCGTGATCTAAGCGAAAATCCACAGGCCCAAACCCAGGCGGCATCCTTTGCAGACCTTCCCTGGTGGCAAGTCTTCCAGGACCCGCAGATGCAAGAGCTCATCCGGGCAGCCTTGAAAGAGAATTACGATCTGCAACTGGCAATGGAGCGCATCGCTGCTGCGCGTGCTCAAGTTACAATTACGCGCTCCAGCTTGTTTCCGCAGGTGGGAGCGAACGGCACTTTCAGCGGCGGAAAAGACCCAAGCACCCAAGCTAAGTACAACATTCTAGCCCTCACTGCTGACGCCGCATTCCAGTTGGACCTCTTCGGTCGCCTGCGACGTGCGACTGAGGCCGCGCGAGCCGAGCTCCTGGCTACCGAGGATGCGCGGAATACCGTCATACTCACCCTTGTCAGCGATATGGCGAGTGACTACTTCACGCTGTTGCAGCTTGATCTCGAACTCCAAATCACGCGCGACACGGTGAAGACGCAGGAAGATTCTGTCAAGCTAACGCAGTTGCGGCTCGATCACGGCGTTGCCACGAAGCTGGACGTCCTTCAAGCCGAGCAGGTCCTGGATACTGCTAACGCTCAGATCCCGGACCTTCAGAGACAGATCGGCCAGGAGGAAGATGCGATCAGTATTCTCCTTGGCCATTATCCGCAGAATGTGCGACGCGGTCTTCCGTTGGCCGAGCAACCGCTTCCTCCGGAAGTGCCTCCGGGCATACCTTCCGCGTTGCTTGAACGCCGGCCCGACATTCGCGAGATCGAGCAAGACCTGATCGCCGCCAACGCCGAGATCGGTGTTGCCAGAGCTGCGTTCTTTCCGCAGATTTCTCTTACCGGCGCTGGCGGTGGCGCATTTGGACGGAGCACACTCTTCACCGGTCTCATGAGTTCGCAGACCGGAATCTGGTCCTACGGCGCCCAGGTCAGTCAACCTATTTTCACGGGCGGTGCCCTGCGCGGGAATCTGAGACTGGCTGAGTCGCAACTTCGCCAGGAAGTGATTGTTTACAAGCAGACCATCCAGTTGGCGTTCCGCGATGTCTCCGATGCTCTGATAGGTTATCAGAAGCTTCATGAAGTCCGTGTTGCACAGGAGACAACCGTCAAGGACCTGCAGAATACAGTCGACACTTCCCTCGAACGCTATCGGGGAGGCATCACCACCTACCTCGAAGTCCTCGACGGGCAGCGATCGCTCTTTACCGCCGAGCTTGCTCTCGCCCAAGCCCGAGGCAATGAATATCAAAGCCTGGTGCAACTTTACAAAGCTCTGGGTGGAGGCTGGCAGGTCCCCAATAGTCTTCCAATTCAGTCGCGGAATCTTACGCCCTGAACGAGCGAGACACTCCCATATCCAGCAAGCAGCATTCACGCCGACAAATGGAGGAGTGAAACATGAGTTCAATACCAAATTCCATAGCACGGGTTGAGCGATACCGGGGAAACGCGACCTTGAGCACCACTCTTTATCGTCCTGACAAATCAATTGCGCGCAAGCTAGAACGCGCGCAAACCTCATTCCTCGAGACGATCGTGGGACGCCTCGGGGGGCTGCGCTCAATCCTCTCTCAGGTCGAGGCCGTGGCACCCACGAATGCCGCCGTTTTCATCACTGGTGAGACCGGGACGGGCAAGGAAGTCATCGCGCGAGCGATTCACGAGCTCAGCCCGCGCCGAAGCCGCAATCTGGTCAAGGTGAACTGCGCGGCGATGCCTGCCGGCCTTCTCGAAAGCGAACTGTTCGGGCATGAGCGGGGGGCTTTCACGGGTGCCGTGAATTCGCACACCGGTCGCTTTGCATTGGCAGACGGTGGCACGTTTTTTCTCGATGAGATTGGCGACATTCCGCTTGAACTTCAGCCCAAGTTGCTCCGCGTGCTCCAGGAGCGTGAATTCGAGGCAGTGGGCAGCACGCGTACGACGCAGGTCGATGTTCGTGTCGTTGTCGCAACGAACCGGGACCCGCGGCAGATGGTGCAAGACGGTGAATTCCGGGAGGACTTGTACTACCGGCTAAATGCTTTCCCGATTTCTCTGCCGGCGCTCCGCGAAAGGAAGGCGGATATTCCGGAGTTTGTCAGATACTTCGTCGAGCAATTCGCGACCTCCATGGACAAAATTATCGAGACCATCCCGGAGGAGACCATGCGCTCTCTCGTTCGTCATCCGTGGCCGGGGAACATTCGGGAGTTGCAGAACTACGTTGAGCGCGGCGTAATTCTTTCCACTGGCCGAGTCTTCCAACCGCCGCCCCCCGACAAATGCGAACAAGCGCCCGCTGAGATTCGAAACCCAACGCTGGAGGAAAAAATCCGCCGGGAGATTCTCGCTGCGTGTCAGCGCGCCAATTGGAAGCTCGGCGGTCCGCGAGGAGCTGCCGCGAGACTCGGGTTGAAACGCACCACGCTGTTTTACAAGATGAGACGGCTTGGCATCAGTCCACCTGTGGACAACTTGCAAGACTAGACTCCAGCCGTGCGTAGGTTGTGCCGACCGAGAATTCCGTCCGTCGTATAGTCAAAAGAGTCGTGCGCAGGGCTGAACTCCTCAACGGTCACCGTTATGGTTTCAGGTTTCAGGCGTGCTCTTGATTGAGGCCGCTGACAATCCGCGACCAGTACACAGACTGTGCCACCAGACTCAACATCCCAAACAGGACCACCACCTCGAATCTCCCCGAGCACGGCCAGAACCCCTTCGAGCCTTGTCCTTCGACGCGTCGCAACAGGTTGTCCGAAAACAAGAAGAAAAATAACAGCGCCGCTATGTTGTACCCCGCCCTCGAATGATTCTGCACGGTGGTAGGCTCCTCCTCATTTTCTTCATGCTTCAGCCAACAGAAGCATAGGAAGCCAACCAGGAGATACACCGCGTTGTGGCCCAGAAACACCGGGGATGGCAGCATCTCCTTGCACCACGACCAGCATCCCGCCACCGCAAGTTTCAAAACCGCCAGCACCACAGAAAAGGAATCCAAACACCCAGAACCCCGTGGCCTGAATCGGATATTCTTGTTTGCCGCTCATGCCGCCTCGCACTCATAGTATTTCAGCAGGCCGCCCGGACCGCTGGCGAATTGTTATTTCGCACAGCCACGGGGCATGTAACAGTTACATGCCTTGTCTGGATTA
>Ga0210399_10004596_pt1 | contig 10720 bp, 22 predicted proteins | sample IncBWC14MmetaG_FD_150865 | JGI IMG/M metagenome (GOLD analysis project Ga0210399, IMG submission 150865) | Forest soil microbial communities from Barre Woods Harvard Forest LTER site, Petersham, Massachusetts, United States - Inc-BW-C-14-M | ecosystem: Environmental > Terrestrial > Soil >...
GCGATGCGACGCCCCGACGACGGTGCGCAGAATGGGTCCAATACGAGAGGTTGGCAATGCCGTCGCCGAGAGGTAGGAGTTCGACGCCGCCGAGCAGTTCTCCCATGTTCGCGCTGCGGACGGCGAAGGCGAACCGCTTTCCGACGAGGCGCTCGCTTTCCCATCGAGCGATGACCTCCTCGGAGTGGCGAAGTGACGGCACGAAGTCGGGAGGGAAGTCGAATCGGCGACGGTGCTCGGGATCCCCATCAGCGGCGACGAGCGCAGGCGCGTCCGCCTCACGAAACAGACTCAGAACGACGGAACCATCCTCTTCCAACATCGATCCACCGAGGGTCCGCCCAACACACGCGTCAGCTGCGGGCGGCGCCAATCGTGAACGTAGCGCCGACAGTCTGCTGGACGCGCTTCTTCGACAGCCCCTCCCTCACCGGAACTCCCGGTCCCGCGCCCACCTCCAGTAGGCGATCGGCAAAACCAGCTTGGAGGGGGAGAGGCTAATGGTCTCCACTGGCGCGCCAGACCCGTCCCGCACACGCACCTGGAGAGCATACTCCACGGAGTGGGAAGGGCCGCTCTCGAGCCGCCAGAACCCTTCGAGCATGTCCATCAAGTTGTGGAGCGCCAGATCAAGAGCCGCCTCCACCGCGGTTTTCGTCTCAGGCGCGGCATCGGCCGGGATCTTGGCCATGGCCTCGTCTCGGCTGTGCAGGATGAAGTGATACCCAAACGTGCCGCATCTTCGGCGCGATCGAAGGGCTCCGCGCGCCAAGCAGGGTAGTTCTGGGGAGGAATCATGCCGGACATCATCCCACCTCTACAATTGAAATGGCGCACGCTCTCTTGTCTGTCGAACACCGGGATAAGCTGCGGGGGCCGCGGCAGCTTGGCAACGCGGACCCCGTCAGCTTCATCCCGTTGGACGGCTCTCCCTCATTGGACGCTGCGCCCGCGTCAGATCTGCGCCTGCCCACACGACTACACCAAGTGCAACGAGCGCCGATGTAGAGCATTTGAACCACGGCGCCAGACCAGGATCGATTCCGCCATAGAGGATCATCCCAAGATTGCTGCACCCATGGTACAGCGCACACATCAGAACGCTACCGCCAGTGTTGGTGAAGATCCACGTGAAGATGATGGCTTCGGACAAGACGAACACCGACCATGGCAACACCGGCACACCGGTCAGGTACTGATGGGGCAGCAGGATCACAGGCCAATGCCACACCGCATGAAGTGTACCAACGATCAGGCTGGCGCCGACGCCGCTGCGACGAGCGCTCAGGTGGGGCAGAGCGAACCCGCGCCAGCCCAGCTCCTCACCCGCCGCAAACAGAAACACCACCGAGATCGCGGGCAGGATAGGAAGCACCGGAGGAATCCGCGCGATGGAGAAACTCCCCCGGGCGTTGGCGAGGCCGGCAGGTAGGGCGTCCTCCGCAAAAGGCAGCCCCAGTGGCACTAGTTCGACAGCACCGCCCTAAGGTGGATCACCCCCCCTCCGCAGTGTCCACAGAATCGTCGTGTACGTCGCCTGCAACAGCCCCAGGCATGCGGCCGCGGTCATGCCCATCACAATGGCGACAGTGCCCGAGAGCCCAGCCGGAAGCGTCTGCCATGCCGTGAACGCCAAAATGGCTCCTACAGCTACGGGTACCAGGACAGGCACTGCCCACCATGGTCCCGCGCGCCTACAGCTTCCGGCTTCTGCGACCGCCGAACCCATGAACACGACAGCAAGTGCAAGAAGGAGACCAGGCGCGGAAGGGTTGGCGACCACAGCTGTCTCGCCCATTGTGGCGCCGCAACACTCTCCCACTCCGGCTGTCTCGCCGAACACCCTACTAAAGACTCACGATAGACGAATCGCTACGAAGGGGATGACGGCGAGGACTGGCACCGAGGCAGCTGCGGCCAAGACGTGGCCACTCACGCTTCGCATAGCCACTTCACTTCCACCGCGTCAAGCCTGTCGAACACGGAGATCAGCGGTGAAGCGCGATTGGGCTGTCGCTTCGTCCGCTGCATCTCCTTGTTCGCCCGTGCCTCAGTCATGCGCAGCGGCCAAGATGAAGAGGGCGGATCCGATCAGACTCAGGGCGCTTCTGATTGCGTGCAGCCGACCCCATGCGACGAGGAGCGCCCTTGTCTCGTCGGACCCAAGGTCCCGTCCGGGCTCCAGCAGCCTCTTGTTGGTGGGGAAGATGACCACCAGGGTGACCGGTACCACGGCCAGGATCGCCACGGCCCCGCAGAGCCACAGGACGCGGCCGCTCTGCAGCCATCGGATGAGTCCGGCGAGGCCGGCGACCATAGCGAGGGAAGCCTGCATTACCGTGGCGCGTTTGTAGCTGGGCGCCCACTGCCTGGCGGCGATCTCCGTCCCGCATGACAGACGGGCCGGATGCTCGACGAGACTGATGTAGATCGCAGCTCCCGCGAATAGCGCGCAGGCGAGGATCGCTACCAGAGTGATGATGTCAGCCATCCTGCTGAGCCTTCATACGCCCGGTTGAGCGGCGAGGTCGGCTCCGTCCAAGGTTCCACCTCGTCCGCTCCAACCGGTTGTTCTACGCCCGCGTTGCTCTACGATCTTCGGACTGCCAGGATGTCGCTCTCCGCGATCGCGCGAAGATCGATAAGCTTTAGCGTGACCAGGGTCTTGGTCTGGCCCGATGCCCGAACGAACTCCATTTCGGCTCCGTCGTTCCCATAGAGCTCCACAACCGCGCCCAGGTCTCCAGCACGGAGGCCATGCTCAGGAAGATCACGATTTAGGACCACAGTGTCTAGAAGGGCGAACTTCATAGTTACCTCGGACGAACGGTGACAAGCCTGACGCCTGGCTGCCCAGTCTCCTCGATCCACACAGTCAACACTTGAGCAGAACCGGCGGAACCCTTGAGCTCTCCAGGAACAGTGTACTTCCGACCGAAGGCGATGTCCTCCACCTCCGAGACCTCACCCACGACGGCAATGCGACGGACCTCCGCCACGAACGACTGGGTGCTAGTCTCATCAAACCCGAGAGCCGCGAAGACGCGAGCTTTGAAACGCCCGACCGGATGGGTCTCGGACAGCAGGTACTCGCGAACTCTGCGTTCGTCGATCCTCCTGTTCAGCCCCAGGGAGCCTCACCTCAAATGAGCTCTTCTCAAGGGTGCGTAGAACACCAAGATCAGCTGCGAAGGTCCACGGCTTGCCCCACGTTCGTCTGCTGCATCTTGTTGTTCTCCAGCTCCCGGCATGCTACCCGACTGATGGCGCCGCAGCCACCGGAAAGACGCCGCGATGGTGCCAGCGCGACTGTACCCGCGATCGTAAGCAGCGCGCCTAGGGCTGCCGCGATCCACATAGCCCACAGCGACCAATGGATATCACCTTCGCGAGAGAACCTCCAAAGAACAAACCCGGACAACAATGACATCGCAACGGCGGCAAGGACGCTCATACCCCAGCCCATCCGGACGGATCGTGCCCGCGCCTGGAACAGCACAGCGGCCGCCAGCAACGGCGCCGGTCCCCAAAACCAGACTGAGCTGAGGACGTACAAGACCCATGGTTCGCCGTGGACGGCCACGTGCTGTGCGCCAGCCATGGTGAACACTACTGTGGGAACGGCGAAGACCGCCGCTGAGCCGAGCTCGCCGGTCAACCAGGCCCGCGCTGTCATCGTTTGGTCACCATCCCTCGCCTGCTCGGTCTGGAGAACACTGCAATAACCTGCGAGGGCCCCAGGCCGATTGCGAGGACCTCGTCAGGTTCATTGCATTGTTATCCGGCATGGTTGTATTGGCGAACGCCGCCGACATCAGGGACATCACGACTCCCGACGCTGAGACTCTAACTCTGACCAACTGCCGCGACAGTGCCCACATCGATCCATCGTAAGCCACCGGTAGTTCTGACCCCCAAACCCCTCTGAGAAGAGAGGATTCACGTTGAATTCGGGGAGGGGAACCGGCGCTGCACACCCCATGCGAGGATCACGAGGAGGCCGAGGAAGAACGCGCTCGCGTAGAACCCCTCCTCACCGCCGGAGAGCCATACCGGTCCCTGCATGTCCACCCGCATAAGAGCTCCAGGCGGGCGGAGGGAAGTGAACGGAAGGCCAATCCCAAAGAGGAACACCATGCTCCACTCCAGGCCCGTCTGGAGGCCTACTGCAAACCACAGATCGCCGGTGCGTCGCAGGGTCAGGCATGCCAGTAGGCCAGTCACGAGAAAGCCAGTCAGCGCCAGCGGGTTGCGGTAGGCCAGCATCTTCTCAAGCGTGAAAAGGACGGAGACCAGCCACGCGGCTTGCCAAAAGCCGAGGGCACGACCCAGGGTGGACTGCAGGTACCCGCGCTTGAGGTACTGCTCGAACAGCGCCAGCCCGAGCATGGCCAGCCCCCATGTTGCGCCCGAGCGGATGGCCTCCCCTGCGCCAAGGGTCAAGCCGTGGCCTCGCGCGACGCCCGTGGCGTGGAGCAGTCCCGCGAGAAGGCCCGCGGCACCGACGCCCCAGGCGACGCCCTCGGCAAGCAGCCGTGCGCGTCCCGTTCGCCACGCCAAGCCGAAGCTCCCCACCGGCCGCCCCTCGCACCACGCGGCCAACGCCGTGGGCACCAGCACGGCCAGAAAGGCGCCCCAGTGCATCGCCGCTGTCCAGGCGGCACGTCCCTGTAGCAGTCCGCGAGCCGACAGCCAGTTCGCCGGAACCAGGGCCAGGGGGAACAGGAACAGCACCCCCGCCATGAACAGCAACGCCTTCCACTTCGCTGCCAATCCCCCCGTCGCATGTCGCGGGCCTGGAAGATGCCCTGGTGCGGCGGGCTCATGGCTGGGCGTGTCGATCATGGCCTCTAACTGATGTGCCGAGCTCAACTGCACCCTCGGGTGTCTGGATAGCACCCGCTTGAGCTGCGGGCGGGCGCTTCGGTCTGCGACGAACGCCCGACCGTCAGCTCCAAGCGAATGTTATCCGGCTCACACACTTGGACCACCTGAAGCCCCATCAGGCGGCACCACCTTCGGCCCAAGCAACCCTACGGGAATGCCATGCGCAGCGCAGGCCTGCGTGGCACGCGAGCTCAAGACGAGCAGCGTGATCGCGTTAACGCACGGCACAAACATCGCAACTGCCCACAACCACCCAACGCCGGAGCCGAGAGCGGCAGCAGTGCGATATCCATAGTAGGCGAGCGCACCTATGGTGATGAGCGACCCCACGAGGGCCAGAACACCCACTACCCTGCCAAGGATGCTGCCTCCCAAGAGCGGGCGGGCACCCATCGCGCCACAATTAAGAATAAGTTGTGCCCCGAACCACAAGACGAGCCTTCGGTAAGCCCCGGCCAAAGCCTTGATGCTAACCTGCGCTGCCATGCCTCCTCCACGGCTGCGATGCTCAAGACGACCGGCTTCGATACTTGGTTCTCGCAGCGCCTACCAGGGTCCGGATAACCCCGGGCTAACCTGCGGGCGCCGTTCGCCGAATGGCGACGCGCCCGCAGAATCGTACAAGGGGTCACCGAGCGCGAGGCGTCCCGGCAGGTTCAGCCCCTTGTTCGACGCCCCCCTACTCCTTGACGGCCTCAGAGTCACACGTGGAAGCCCACGGCGCATTCGGCACGTAGATGACGCACGCGCCCTCCGAACCGTCGCAACTCTTCACGAGCTGAATGCCGAGCGCCGGCGCATCACCCTCCACCACGCGCCACAGCCACATCAGCGGCTTCTGCTCGTGGTCGCCGATCTTCTGTTGACCGTACAACTTCGTTAGCGACGCACTCACGGCGCGTACGGCACGCCGTCGCGATAGGTGACAGTGGCCGCGCGGTGCCTTCCGCAGACGACGTCAAGCCGCAACTGGGCCGGTGCAATCGCTCCAGCGCTTCCGTCAAGGAGCGGCTTGACCGGCTGCGAGGTGAAGCGTCCGAAGATCGAGGGATCCAGAACCTGTACATCCCTCGGCTGTGCCACCGCTATGCAGCCCAGGATCAATGCGACCGCGCATCATCGGAAGCTCATGCTACCCGTCCCCCTCTTGGGTCCGTCGAACACGGCGCACAACCCGCGAAGCGCGCTTCAATGAAGGCAGGTAAGCGTGGGTACCTTCCGAAAAGCCTCGCGCTTCGTCAGGTTCAAGCGCTTGTTGGACGGCTCAGATGGACACTGGCGGAACTTAGGCCGGTCCTCGAAGAGCCGCGCCAAAGCGGTTGGCTCTGCGACACTGACCATCAACTCTTGCAGGCGAAGTGGACCGATGAGATAGGCACGCTCAGGCGAGTCAGCTGGACGCTCACGACTCCACGGCCAGACCCTTTCACAAGCCACCGGCCGCGGAACCGATGCACGCCACGCCCCAAGGGCCGGACGTCGAGTCCTGATACTGACACGACCGCGGGTCGAGGGAATCGCGATCGAAACGCCCACCCCATGCGTACCTGCACCTGCTCCTTGTCCAAGTTGACGTACGAACTCGATGGCGGCAACCCGACGGCATAGGAGAGGACTCGATACCATCGATCGAAGCTGATCGGGAAGCGAGCTACCGCGGTGCCGTTGTTTGCCGTCATCTTCGTTCCGACGAGATCACTTCGTGGAGTCCGCCGAACAGGATAAGCTGCGAACTGGTGCATGCCATCCGACCGTTGCGCACGCCGCCGCACCTCAGCGCTTGCGGCGGCCGATGGAAATCTACTTCTTGGGGGCCACCGCGGACTCGAAGGTGACGTCGAACTCCCAGACCTCTCCGTCGAAGCCCTTCTGGGGGACCTTCGAGTACGCCCTCCCCGAAACAAGCTTGCCGTCGTGGACTTTCTTCTCGAACACAAAGTTGCTCGAGGCGCCGGACGGGACGATCTTGAAGGCCTTGTGCTGGGGCCGGAGCGAGATGACCTGCCCCTCGGCGTCCAGGGTGAGGCTCAGGAACTGCTGGACCGCCGCCTCGAGCGCGGCCTGGTTCCGCGCCACCTCATCTGGTGTATGACCATCTACCGCCGGGATCGGCATGTCCGAGAGGATCACGACGACGTCCGTCTTGGTTTTGTCGAAGAAGCCGGTCTGGGCGTACGCGTAGACATTGGAGAGCGTCAGCTTCTTTCCCGCGACTGTGACCACACCCTTGGCCGTGCCCGCGGCCCACGAGGGTGCCGCCAGGAGCAAGGAAGCCGCGAGCGCAAGCTGCAATCGTCCCTTGGTCATGCTCTGTACCTCCGAAGAGTCCACCGCCAGATCTGCACCACGACTGGTCCACCAGGTAGGCTGAAACTCCCCCCCGTCGCTTCTTGACCACTCTCTCAAGGGCCTCAGCCTACGCTCGAACGCAGATGGAACGCAAGGCTTGGGCCAGCAGCTTGCCGAGGCGCCATCATGCCCGCAACACCCAGTATCCTCCGCTTCACGACGCCACCTCCGTTCTCCTCCCGCTGCCCGCCCAACACCGCGGATAAGCTGCGAGCGTCCGGTGCTCGGCGAAGGGCGAGCACGAGTATTGCCCCCTCCTCCGTGTTCCGTGGGGCCGAAGCGAGGGCGATCGTCAGCTTCATCCGCTTGTTCGCCGGCACCTGCTAGGTCGCGGCGCCCTGCGCTCGTCGGATGATTTCGCAGACGACCCTCGCATCGTCCAGCATCTGGAGCTTTGCCGGTTCGGCCACGCTGGTGCCTCTACGTACGAACAGAGGTACCTGCGGGCCGAAATAGATCGAGCTCAAGCCACCGAACTCTGGGGTCAACGTGACTTCCGCAAGAGTCCCCAACCGAAGGGACTTCACGCTGCTCGAAACACCACCCGTCGCCACTATCACACGCTGGGTGGACACGCCGTAGCAAGTATTGCTGCGCTGATAGGCATCCCAGAAAAAGCGCCCAACTACCATATAAGCTCCGACGAGCACAAAAGGTACACCCCACAACCTGAAGAAGAGTGGCGACCGGCCGTCGTGGATCACACCCCACTCCCAGAAGACCGCAAAGCCGCCCCACATTACACTGAACGGAATCATTGTGGCGTCCGCTCGACGGAGCCTGACCCCGCGCGCTGGTCGTCCGGTCCAAAGCAACTGCTCGTCGGGTGCGAGTAGGCCGCGCAGTGTTTCCCCAGGATCTGCGGCCACCGCGGCACCTCCTAAGCGTCCGGCGAACACTGGGGATAAGCTGCGAAGCTCCATCGCTTGCGCCGGCTTCGTCAGCTTCGTCCCCAGTTCGACGGCGCGGCGAATCCCTAGCGCGCCTTCCGCCGACCGATCCTAATCAGATTCGAGCTCGGATCCAACATCGCAAACTCGCGCGTACCCCACGGCTTGTCCTCGATCGGCACCACCCGTGCGTTCGGCCATGCACTCAGGTCCGCTCGACTTAGCTCGGAATACAGCTGATCGGGATCCACGACGCGCCAGTAGCACTGCCCGTAGTTGTCATCGGGCGAGAGCTCCGGATAGCTAAAGAAGTGCATCGTCAGGTCATCCCTCACGAGGATCGCATAACCACCGAACGCGTCCGGCCACCAACCTGTAGCGCAGAAACTCAGCAATTCGTAGAACTCCCGCGTCTGCTTCAGGTCGCGAGCGGGCAAGATCGGGATCGCAATGCCTAGCGACATCGTCACCTCGAATCAGTTGTGAGATCGGCCACGTCTCCACGCACGAGGAGTCCGCCGAACAAGACGCGGATCAGCTGCGGCACCGGTGCTCGCCGAAGGGCGAGCACGAGGCGCCTACAATCCTAGGCCAAGCCGCGCCGAGAGGTGTCGACAGCTGCATCCGATTGTTATGCGTCCCCTCTCTGCCTGCCCGCCGCCACTCAGCCAATCGAAACTGGTGGTCTCTCTAGTCATCGTGGATCCATAGGAAGATGAAGAGTGCCATGACCATGACGTGCACCAAGGCCATGAGGGCGCAAAGGACGGCGTACGCTGGGCCTTCCCACCTTTGAAAGCCGTGCGGGCGGGATGAAAACCAGCGTTCAGCGACCACGTCCAGGGTCGCGATTACCCCGCTGGCACCGATCACGATGCAGCTCGCCAGAGTGTCCCGCCACGGCAGAGAGGCGGTTGCAGGTTCGAGCGCCTGGAGCAGAAGATACGCAAACCCGAAATGAGGCCAAATACCGGGAGGTAGGAGCGCGAGATTGATCACGACGAGGGCCGCGAGACTTGGCCTGGGCGAGATGCTCCTCATGGCGCCGTTCGGCTGCTCCATCTCTTCGTTAGCCCGCTCTAGGGCGCAAACATCTCGCGCAGCACGTTAAGAGCTTGCGTAAGCACCGGCGGTGAGACGGCGCCGAGACGCTTTACCAACCTCTCGCGATCGACGGTCCGAACCTGGTCCAGCACGACATGGGCAGACTTGCCGCCAAATCTGCAGGGCACCCGGAAAGGGTACGCGTGGCTCCCTGTGATCAGCGGCGCAACGATGAAGGTGCGCAGGTAACTATTCAGTTCGTCGGGTGACACCACAACGCACGGTCTTGTCTTGCGGATCTCACCGCCCCGCGTCGGGTTTAGAGTGACGAGAAAGACTTCACCCCGACCGACTTCGCCTACTGCCACCGCCACTCCTCATCGTCGAACCGCGTCCTCGTTGGCCCGTCGAGCAGCCGATCATGGCCTCGCTGACGCATCTGGCGGGCGGCTTCGGCCCAACCGGCCCGCGGCTGACCGTGGGCCGTGATGACGAGGGCGTTTCCCCGGATCTGGACTTCCACTTCCTCTTTTAGCCCTGCCTCCTCGATAAGAGGCTTAGGCAGGCGGATGCCCCGCGAGTTGCCGATGCGAATAAGTCGTGACTTCATTCATCCACCACCGTGAGCACATTGTACTCACGTGGGTCGCTCCCCGTCAAGCGGGCTAACACCCGCCCTAACCTGCGGGCGCCGGTCGCCGAAAGGCGACGCGCCCAAAGAATCGTAGCAGGAAGCCCGGGCGCGAGGCGACCGTCAGATTCAGGGCGTCGTTAGAGGGCACACGCTATCTTCTCTAGAGCAGCGCCACCAGATTGAACGGGAAGAAGAACAAGCCCCACAGGAAGAACGGCTCGACTGGAAGTCCGAAGGTCCGCCGTATCGACTCCACCCCAAGCAACGACACTTCAAACGTGATGGCCGCGTAACACGCAAGCGAGAGAACGATGAACCTCCCCACCCGTCCCCGGTCGGCCCCACCAGCGCGGCGATAGGCTCTGATCAGCTGCGTCAGGGCAACGGGAAATACAAAGGGCAAGACGATCCACGCTGGGCCCCCATGGCCGGAGTACATGATGTTGCAACCCGGGACGATTGCGATCATCGCCATGACGGCAGGGAAGGCATAGGCCCTCACCGCGAGCCCCACTAGGGATTCTCGTCGCTCTTCCACGATGTCCCTCTAACGCTCGCGCTAACCTGCAGGCGCCGATCGCCGAATGGCGACGCGCCCAAAGAATCGTACCAGGGATCCCGAGGGGGGCGAGGCGACCGTCGGGTTCAGCGCGTCGTTCGAAAGGCTCGCCCTACGCCGCAAGCTGGCGCGCCAGGCTCCATCGCCATGACGCGGCCGTGCAACGGGGCATGCCGCGCGCTCCTTGCCTGCCCCGTGTTGCCTCTCCCAGCTCACCTCAGATTCCTCGGCGGCATGACCCTTGGCCTACGCGGCCTCCGCGCGCCAGCCGAGCCTCCAGCTCCAAGGTAATGGAGGGAGCCGTTACCAAAGTGGTCGCGCTCCCTAATGCTCTTTCGAACACTGAGATCAGCGGCG
>Ga0210399_10004598_pt1 | contig 10720 bp, 11 predicted proteins | sample IncBWC14MmetaG_FD_150865 | JGI IMG/M metagenome (GOLD analysis project Ga0210399, IMG submission 150865) | Forest soil microbial communities from Barre Woods Harvard Forest LTER site, Petersham, Massachusetts, United States - Inc-BW-C-14-M | ecosystem: Environmental > Terrestrial > Soil >...
GTGGGGCGTTGCCACCATGATTGCCGTAATCGTTCTGCTCGATCAGCTGGTGTGGCGGCCAATCATCGTGTGGGCGGACAAGTTCAAGTTCGAGCAGGTAGAAAGTGCCGGCGGGGCGCAGAGCACTTTGCTGAATCTGATCGGCCGCGCTTCCATCGTGCTGCGCTTGTACCGGTTGCTCATACAACCCGTTTTCGACTGGCTTAGCCGCACTTTCACACTTGGCGCGCGGCGGGCCGCGGAAACATTTTCGGCTCCGAAGCAGCACGTGTTGCGGCGGTGGGTGGGCTATGTGTTTGCCGCAGCTACTTTGGTGGGCCTGGGTTTCGCCGTTTTCCATGCGGCCCGCGAATTGTCCGGCCTCCACCGTGAGGATTATCGGGAGCTGCTTGAAAGCGCCGCGCTCACGTTTCTTCGGGTGAACACAGCGCTTATCCTCGGCGCGCTGTGGACCGTGCCCGTGGGCGTGGCCATTGCTTCGAATCCCCGCCTTGCGCGCTTCGCGCAGCCGCTGGTACAGATGGCTGCCTCGATCCCTGCCACGGCGCTCTTTCCGATTATCCTTCTCTTTTTATTGCGTCTTCGCGGCGGCCTGGAGATTGCCGCCATGCTGCTGATGCTTCTGGGCACGCAGTGGTACATCCTGTTCAACGTGATCGCCGGGGCCATGGCGATTCCGACAGACCTTAAGGAAGCCGCGAAAATCTACCGGTTCGGTTCGTGGGACCGCTGGCGGCACCTCATACTGCCGGCCATTTTTCCATATCTGGTTACCGGCATGGTGACGGCGTCGGGAGGCGCGTGGAACGCCAGCATCGTCGCAGAATACTTTCATTTTCAGGGGAGAATTGTATCGACTGCGGGCCTGGGGAGCACCATCAGCAGCGCCAGCGATTCCGGCCGCTTCGATGTGCTGTTAGCTGCGACGTTGATTATGGCCACGGTCGTGGTGCTGATAAACCGGCTGCTGTGGCGGCGCCTCTATCGGCTGGCCTCGTCGCGGTTTAAATTGGAGACGTAGTATAATTAAGAGAGCGATTCACCCGGTTCTTCAAACGACTATGCCTGAATCCACAACAGGCTCCAATGCTTCTGCTTGGAGCGACGAGGATTTTCTTCGCGCATTCGAGGAATTATCGTTTCCCGCTGATCTCTTTCACCACTGGGAGCACATTCGCGTTGCCTGGCTGTATCTGAAATCTTCCGATGCCACACGCGCCGCTGAAAAAATGTCAGAAGGGATTCGCCGGTTCGCGAATCACCATGGCGCGACGCAGAAATATCATCACACGCTTACATTGGCTTGGATGCGTTTGGTGGCCGCCGCTCTGGTGGAAACGCCGGAAGGATACTCGTTCGAGCGGTTCATCAGCGCGCATCCGGAAGTGAAGAACACAAGACTTCTCGACGAATATTATTCGAAAGAACTGCTGCAAGGTGCCGCGGCCCGCGAAGGCTGGGTGGAGCCGGACCTGCAGCCGCTTCCGGAGCTACGGGTTTACCGCTGCTGCTGATTTCTTCTCTTCCGGTTTTGATTCGGGCGGTTTTGGTTCCTGTGGCTTTTCGCCCCAGATATATTGCGCGAACCATTTTTCGTTTTCTTCCATGACGGCGCGCTGCTGCTTGGGTTTGGTGATGCCGTGCCCGAAGCCTTTGTAAACCACCATTTTTACCGGGACGCCGCGATCTTCGAGCGCCTGGCGTAGTTCGTAGGCATTGGGGATGGGCACGCGGCGGTCGTTTTCGCCGTGCTGGATGAGCGTGGGAGTTTTGGCTTTGGCGATGTAGCTGATGGGCGAAGTCTTTTTGTAGATCTCCGGATCGTCCCACGGCGTAGCGTGCAAATACTGCGGGGTGAAGGGCGTGATGTCGGTGTTCGCGTAGTAGGTCATCCAGTCGGAAATTCCCGCGCCGACAGAGACGGCTTTAAATCGATCGCTTGATGCCGTAATGAACGCAGAGATGTAGCCGCCCTGGCTCCAGCCCATGGCGCCGACGCGGTCTTTGTCCACCCACCCTTTGGCGATGAGCGAATCCACTCCGGAAATGACGTCGGCATAATCGCCGACGCCGAGATTGCGAACGTTTAAGGCGCGGAATTTTTCGCCGTAGCCCGCGGACCCGCGGTAATTGGGCCGTAGCACCAGCGCGCCCTTGGAGACAAAGCGTTCGATGGGATAGTAGCGATCCGGACCGACGACCGGCTGATCCACTCCGGTGGGCCCGCCATGAATCACGACGAGCAAAGGATATTTTTTCTTCATGCTGAAATCGGGCGGGGTGTAGAGGACGCCCTCAATCGTGGTACCGTCCGCGGATTTCCAGGAAATCACTTCGCGGCGAGCAAGGGCGAATCCCTTGAGCTGATCGCCCATGGCGGTGAGCTTCTTCCCATCCCAAGGCGCGACGTTCGATGAATAGATTTCCGCAAATTGATTTTCGAGCGCCGCGCGGTAAGCCACGCGCTTGTAGTCCTGGGAGAAGGAAAAAGAGAAGGAAGCCATATGATCAGGTGCGCTTAATTTTTCGACGGCTTTTGTCGCTGGATCCAACCGGAAGAGATGCGCGTAGGTTTTTTGTTCGGCGGCGAAATAAATGCCATCCGGGCCCCAGCCGATGAGGCCGGGATCTTCGTCAAAAGCTTCCGTCAAAACCTGGGGCGTACCGCCTTCGGCGGCGACGATCGCGAGCTTTACATTGGTGTAGAAGAAATATTTCGAGCCAGCAACGGTCTCGAAGGCAATTTGTTTTCCATCGGGCGACCACTTGGGATTGGTGTCCGGTCCCGGCGTGCTGACGATCTTCTTTACAACGTCATCGCTTAGCGTCACCACGTATACGTCAGCGGACACCGAGGAGACCAGATCGGGATCCTTCTGAGCGCTGAAAGCGATGCGCGTGCCATCCGGCGACCAGGAAAATTCTCCCACGCTGAATTTGTCGCCTTCGGTCACGCGTTTCGATTCCGGCGCAGGCGCCCCGCCGGCGGGAACCTCGATGGTCCAAAGATGGGTCATTTGATAATCGGCGTGAACGACGGAATACTCGCCGTACTTTTCCTTGCGATCTTTCAGGGTTTTCGGGTCAGGATCGGTGGTCGAGAAAGCGATGCGCCTGGAATCGGGCGCCCATTCGAAAGCATTCACGTCGTTTTCGGTCTTGGTGAGCTGTTGGGCCTCGCCGCCGTCGGCCGAAATTACGTAGAGTTGTTTTTTGCCTTCGGGCGTGTCCTTGATTTGTCCGGGGCGGTCGGAAAGGAACGCGATCCATTTGCCGTCCGAGGACCATTCGGCGTTGGTGCTGGATTTTTTTGCGGAGGTGAGCGCATGCGAATCAGCTGTCGCGGAATCCACGATCCACAAGTTTCGTTCGAAGGCGTTGTCTTCCCAATTGGCCTTTTGGACTTCGTAGACGACGCGCTTGCCGTCGGGTGAGATTTTCGGATTGAAGGCGTTTTTCCATTCCAATGACTGGTCGATGGTGGGCGTCGTCGAAGCGGCGGCCTTGGCGGCATTGCCGGCCTGTTGCGCTTCGGAAGAGAGCACGAGCACCCCGCACGCCGACAACGCTGCGGAAATCAGAAACAGCTTTCGCATCGCAAGATACCCCCATGTATGGCAAGACATGCGAACTTAGACGTTGCGGTTCAAGCGGATAAATCCGATGAACAAAACAACAGCCACGACGGCAAATCCGGCATAGATGTGCCAGCCGTGCAGCAGCGTTGCCGAAACGATCGCGCCCAAGGCGGATAGAATCAGCAACAGGGCAGCCTTGCCCTTCGTGAGTCGCTTCTGTTCGACCACTCGCTTTTCACTTCTGGCCGTTGCGAAGCCCACTCTGCGTCGCGGCGGCGCTTTTTTCCCGGCCTTAAGTTCTCGCCAACTCTCGGCTCAGGTACAAAATCTGGCCTACATGATGATACGCATGGCCCGCACAACGAAGGAAAATCTGGAAGCGATCGGTGGCTTCGGGTTCGAGCTGGGCGGTGTAGGACTTTCCCCAGTCTTCCGCACGCTGCTTTTGAATCGTCGCCACCACCATATCGATGGTGCGGTCGAAGGCGGCCAGAGCTTGTTCCTTGGACGGTGGCTGCCTGTCGGTGAACTCGCGGTCGCGATCGCGCACGTAGCCGGTCTCAGCGACGCGTGCGCCAATGTAATAGTTCAGGTTGCCGGTCATGTGAAGAACCAGGTGGCCGACACTGTTTCCATAGGGATAGGGCTTGCGCCAGAACTGTTCGTTGGAAAGAGGGTCCGCCCATGTGTGCAGATGCTGGGCGACATACTGGTAGTACGCCGCGAGTCCAACAGCCACGGATTCGTTCACTGCCGTCATGGAAGAGGGCCCCTTTGTACTGATGCCGCGGGTTACCTGGAAGAACTCCGGCGCCAGCGGGTTTATTCCCTATGCCGGAAGGCCGACAATAGCGTGCGCAGCGGAAAAGTCAAGGATTGACTTCGCCGCTCCTGCGGATTGTGACGTTCCGCGATTCTTTGTGGGTATCGCGCCGCGGGCCGTTCGTTGCTCATGAAATGGAGGAGATGCCCGTGTCTGTGGTTTTTGCCATGGGATTGGAGGCAGAGTGTTGCGAGATCGAGGCGGCAACTTCTTGAGGGAGGCTGGGTTTGTAACCTGGCCCGAGAAAAGCCCGTCGTATCAGATACGAGCGATGTCCCTCATGGCATACGTCCGCAGGCTCTTTCCTTCACTGCCGCGGGACTATATTCGGCGGCGGCGCGCGGTTCGCCGAATTACAAATGTTGTGCTGATCGCGGCTCTGAGCCTGGCGGCCGCCTATTTCATTACGCGTTCGACGGGCGGCACGGGTTTTCCTGCGGGGAACTTGGCCACGAATCCGGCAGTCGCGCCACCTGCCACCGCAGAGCCAGCGGTCGCCGCCGCGTTTGGCACACCGATTCCGCCCTCGACGAAGACGAACGGCTACGAGCTTGAGCCGGGCCCCCACACAGTCTCTGAAGCCGAAGATCTTGTCCTGCACGACGTGAATCGCGGCAAAGACTTGCACGTGCGGATTTTTTATCCCAACGAAGCAGGAAAATATCCGGTGATTATCTTTTCGCATGGGGCGGGCGGGTCGCAGAATTGCTGCGATGGGTTGACGCGGCACTGGGCGACGTATGGCTACGTGACGATACAGCCGACGCACGACGACTCCGCAGTGCAGAGGCGCAATCAGGGCGAAGAAAATATTCGATTCATGCAAGCGGTGCGAGACGCGCTGAAAAAGCCGGCGCTGTGGGAGAGCCGGCCGCGGGATATTTCTTACGTTCTGGATGCGTTGCCGTCGCTGGAGAATCGTGTCCCCGGTCTTGCGGGAAAGATGGATGCGGAGCACGTTGGCGTGGGCGGGCATTCGATGGGTTCCTACACGACGGAAGCGATTGGCGGTGCGCTCGTTGACCTTCCAGGACATACCGGCAGAAATTTTGCGGACTCAAGGGTGAAAGCAGTGCTTTGCCTTTCGCCACAAGGGCCAGGGCAATTCGGGTTGAACGAGCACTCTTTCGATCAAATGGCGCTGCCGTATATGGGCATGACGGGATCGCTGGACAGCCTGGGGCCGGTGGCGAGCCCCGCGTGGCACAAGATTCCCTTTGAGCGCAGCCAGCCAGGCGACAAGTATCATCTCTTTATGGAGGGCGCGAACCATATGTCGTTCATTACGCCGCGCACAGCGTTGCCGAGCCACGCCAGGCAAGGCGGAGCCATTTTTGATTACACCAATTCCGCGGCGCTGGCGTTCTGGGACGCGTATCTGAAGGGTGATGCGCGGGCGAAGGCGTATTTGCAGTCCAGCGCGCTGGAAGAATTCAGCCATGGCGCCGCAAAATTATCCCGGCGCTGAACCTCCTGCTGGAACCGAGTTTCGAGTGCATTTCTCCGCGTTGGAAACTTCTAAGATTTCCACAGTTTCCGGTAAGGGGGCCTTCCGTACTATTGACCCTGTTACCAGCCCCCGCCGACACTGAGTACAGTATGGCTCGCTACTCCGCCTTTCTCGGGCGTCGCGTGGAGGTGCAATATCGCGCCGGCGAGATTCTTTTGCCTGCTTCGGGCACGTTCGTGGCGGATTCCGGGCGGTCGATTTTTCTGGAACAGAATTTCGAGCAGCGCGGGCAGCACAAACATTTCCGGTGGGAAATTCCTTATCAATATTTAGTGCGCATCCAAGAGAAACCGGACTCGGGCACTTCGGCAAAGGGGGTTTCCACGCCCGCCGCCCCCAAAGCGGCGCAGGAGGCTCCGATTGCCGCTGAGCTTGCTAATCAACCGAAGAGTGCTGCCGCGGCTGCTGCGGCGGGTGGGGCGTCCGCCCTCTTGCCGCTGTCCCATCGCCCCAAAACCGCCTGAACTGCAGACCGACTTTCCCCCACAGCTTCTGCCCGTAGATTCGGCTACAATCGTCTCCTCATTTTGAGCAGAATACGCTTGCGTTCTGTGTCTGCCACCGTCGAGGAGGTTCCTCTTGAAACCTGCCATTGGATTGATCGGTCTCGGACTCATGGGCCGGCCCATGGGAATGAATCTGTTGAAAGCTGGTTACACGCTCACCGTTTGGAATCGCACGGCTTCGCGCGCCGATGAACTCGTCGCCGCTGGCGCGAAACTTGCAAAGTCTCCGCAGGAAGTAGCCGCTGCTTCCGACTTTCTGCTCAGCATGGTCAGCGACCCTCCGGCACTCGAAGAAGTGCTGTGGGGTTCGAACGGGGCGATGCAGGCGCTGAAGCGCGGAAGCATTTACGTGGATTCCAGCACAATCTCGCCGGCGCTCGCGCGCAAAATTTCGGCGGCGTGCGGCGAGCGGGGAGCTCGGTTTCTGGACGCGCCGGTCACGGGCGGCGACTGGGGCGCGAAAAAGGGCGAGCTTGTTTTCATGATCGGCGGCGATGCGGAAACGTTGAAGGAAGCCGAACCCATCTTCGGCGTGATGGGCAAAAAGTGGTTTCACCTCGGTACGAATGGCGCTGGTCAAACCATCAAGCTGGCGATGAACATGATTCTTGCGCTGCAAGTCGATGCGTTGGCGGAAGCCCTGGCACTCACGACGGGCGCGGGAATTCAGGGCGAAAAGCTGGTAGAGGTGATGCAATCCAGCATGGCGCGCTCCGGCGTTCTCGATGTAAAAGCGCCGAACCTTCTGAAGGGTGAATACGTGCCGAGTTTCCCGCTGCGGCTGATGCACAAGGATCTTGGGCTGGCGCTCGATCTGGCGAACCAGTTGGGCGTTGCTCTGCCCGCCACGGCCGCCGCCCGCGAGACTTATAGCTACGTCAAGGGCGCTGCGAAGGAAGACCTCGACTATTCCGCGGTCATGAAATTCTGGAAAAAGTGACGCATTTTTCCGACGATCTGGTGCGCACTCGGAAAAGGGAGGCTGGTTATGAGTTCACCGTCGGCTGTGCCGGACCCGGCAAAAATCCAAAAGTTCCGCGAGCATCTCCATCAGGAATGGACGGGCGACAAAACCGTGGCCGCTTGGCGCAAATGGCAGGCGCAAATCGCGGCGTTCACGAAGGGCGCCACGGAAGCGATTCTGGAGGCCGCTCATCTTCGGCCCGGCATGCGCGTCCTCGACCTTGCCAGCGGCGTCGGCGATCCCGCGCTGTCCATCGCAAGTGCGGTAGCTCCCAACGGCCGGGTGACCGCCACCGATCTCGGCCCTGGCATGATCTCGCTTGCGGAGGAACTCGCCCAAAAAAAAGGCCTCGCAAACATTGAATTCCGAGAAGCCAGCGCTGAATCGCTACCGTTCCCCGATGAGTCCTACGACGTCCTCACCTGCCGCTTCGGCATCATGTTTTTCCCCGATCTTCCCAAAGCGCTCGGGGAATGCCTGCGCGTCTTAAGACCAGGCGGACGCGTCGTGTTCGTCGCCTGGGGCAAAAAAGAGCAGCCTTTCTTCACCACCACCGCGGGAATTATCCTGAAGCACGTTCCCGTGCCTCCTCCTCCGCCCGATCCCGATGGCCCGAGCCTTTTCATGTTCGGGGAGCGCGACCGGCTTCGACGCGCGCTGAGCGCCGCGGGATTCAACAATGTCCATGAAGAAGACCGCATCATCGCCGGCCGGTGGACATCCTCCGCCGAAGAATACTGGGAGCAGTTCACTGAAGTAGCAGCGCCCTTCCGCCCGCTCATCGACCAGCTCACGCCAGAAAAAATGGCGCAAGCCAAATCCGAAATTCTCGCCGCCCTCAAGAAATTCTGGAGCGGCAAGGAACTAAACATGCCGCTAGAAATCGTCATCGGCACGGGCACGCGCCCTTAACGGGAATTCCTTTGTCCCACGGCCCACTTTCCCGGCCCACTGTACGCCAGCATCAGCAGCCCGCCCATGATCGCCAGGTTTTTGCGGAAGTGCGTCTCCTGCATTGCCGCCATCATTTCGCTGGATGCCCAATAGTTGTGGAAGAGCACCGTCACCGCTGTCGTGTACCAGAACATCACAAACGCCGCGATCCGCGCCTGATACCCCGTCACCAGGCAAACCGAACCCGCCACTTCGATCACCATCGCTACAGCCAGCAGAACCGGAATCATCGGCAAGTGCCTCGTGTTCATGTACGCCACGTTGCCGGACCATCCGAAGATCTTCCCAATCCCGCTCGTCGCGAAAATGTAGGTCATCATCAACCGTCCCAGCAGTGGAACAATCGGGTGATCGAGAAATTTCATGTTTCCTCCACGTCCGAACTGGCCACCAAACTATATCGTGCTGTGACATAGTCGTGCGATGAAAATAGACGAATGCCAACGGGCGCCGTTAGCAGCGCCACTTTTGGTGTACGTGTTGTTGGAGGCGAGCGCTTCTCTTATTCAAAACTTCACCTCAGCAATCACTTTTAGGAGCCGCAGCAGCGCGGCGATTTCATTCGGCAGCAGCTCTTTGCGAACCTTTTCCTCAGCTGCCCGGCGTTCCTTGATGAGAGATTCTCTGTATTTGTTTCCCTTCGCGGTCAGTTTCACGAGCAACGCCCGACCAGATTCTGCTTTTCGTTCCGAAAGCAGCCCCTCCTGAATCATGGTCTTGATAGATCGGTGTACTACGGTTCGGTCGAAGCCCAGCAAATTTGCAATCTGGTTTTGGTTGAGCACTGCCCCGCCGCGCAGCGTAGATAGGATGAAGCCGCGCGTCTGCGAGCATTGCGTCTTCTGCTCTAGCTGCTTTCCCACCGAATAGTAAGCGGCGGCAAGATGCACCAGGACGGAATCCTTCAGGATTTCCGGAGGTATAAGTTTTTTTTCAACCACGATCACAGAAATTTCACCGTGGCCTCCAGCGGCCTTCGCCACTGCGGTTGGTCCACGTGGCGCGCGGATTTCTTTCCGATGGCGATGACCATGACGATCTCATGATTTCGCGCAGAAAGTCCCAGGAACTTCGCGAGGCGCCGGCCGTCAAATCCTTCCATGGGACAAGTGTTCCATCCCAGCGCTTCGGCGGCGATCATCAGGTTTTCACAAGCCAGCGATGCGCTCTTGGTCGCCCATTTGAACATTCCCTGCCGCGCCACCGGCGGGGTGCCGATGATCTTCCAGAAATTGACTACGCGGAGAATCCCCCATTTCAGCGCGCCCAGAACTCCAAACCATCCCTGGATGAAAAACCATTTCGCAATACTTGCTCTCTTCACGGATTCAGAAACTTTCTTTTCGCTGAATCCTGAAGCGCGCATCCATTCCAACTGGCCCTGGATGGTCTCGCGCCAAGAGCCGATGTCCGCCACCGCCACGATCAGCGCCGACGCGGTTCTAGCCGGGGCCTGCCCCATGCAAAGCCGTGCGGCGTCTTTTCTGAACTCTGGCGTTTCCACCCAATAGAAGCGGTACGGCTGGATGTTAAAGCTCGAAGGCGCTACGCGCGCCGCATCCAGAATCTGCTCGCGCACCTCCGGCGGAATTGACACCGCATCGAATTCCTTGATGGCCCTTCTTTCAAAGATCGCCTCGAGAATGTCGCGCATCGCGGCCTCCATGTTGTCATTACAACATATAGATGTTGCCATTGCAACATATTTCTTTTTACCGGGGCAGGGCCGCGTTTCAGTGCGATTTCCCGGACATTCTCGAACGTGATTGGTCACCGCCGTGCTGTGCTCTCGCCTTGAAACAAATAGACCGCTCGCTGATAATGGCAGACTCCAAAGCGAGCTAGATTCTCCTGAGTGGCTGCAGCAGACCAAATGACGACTTACATCGGATTGATCGGCGGCGGAAACATCAGCGAGACGCACGCGCGGGCCGCACAGGCCATCCCTGGAATCGAGATTGCCGCAATCTATGGAACAAACGGGGAGAAGGTCGCGCGGCTGTGCCGTGAGTACGGAGGAAAGCCTTACTCGGACCTGTCGAACTTTTTAGCTCACCGTCCGATGGAGCTGGTGGCTATCGGCAGCCCTTCGGGATTGCACGTAGCTCAAGGCATCGCCGCGGCGCAGCACGGGCTCCACATCCTCACCGAAAAGCCGATCGACATTAATACCGAGCGCGCTGATGCGCTTATTGCGGCAGCAGACAAGGCCGGTGTAAAACTCGGAGTTTTCTTTCAGGACCGCTGCAAGCCGGACATTCTGCGCGTGAAGAAGGCGGTCGATGCTGGAGTATTGGGACGGCCGATTCTGGCGGACGCGCGCGTGAAGTGGTATCGCTCGCCGGAATACTACGCAAACTCGCGGTGGCGGGGAACGTGGGCTTT
>Ga0210399_10004599_pt1 | contig 10719 bp, 11 predicted proteins | sample IncBWC14MmetaG_FD_150865 | JGI IMG/M metagenome (GOLD analysis project Ga0210399, IMG submission 150865) | Forest soil microbial communities from Barre Woods Harvard Forest LTER site, Petersham, Massachusetts, United States - Inc-BW-C-14-M | ecosystem: Environmental > Terrestrial > Soil >...
GAACTGCCTGCACGCGTCGGCTTCGAATCGCAGTCCCCTGCAGGGACGGGCGCGGTAGTGACGTTCGCCGCCATCACCTATGAGCCTCGTCGCATCGGCAACATCTACAAATAGCGTCGACATCGGGGCGGGGGGCCCACTAGCTCCTGAAGCGCGGCTTGAGAGGCCTCTTTGAGTCGTTCCCAATGGTCAGGGGTCATGCCCGAGACCCCCCCAACTCCTTGTAGAGCCACGCTTTTGGCCCGCTCCATTCGCGGCCGACGGCAGCGGGGGAAAGGCAGCCGAGCGCTACCTAGGAGGTAGGAAGTAGTTCCAGGTGGCGACGAACGACAAACGTGGGGGGATATGTGAGCCATTCTGACTGCGTTCCTCGCATGTAGCTTGGGGGGTCCTTTGCCGTAGGAGGCGTCCTCCGGGTAGTCTGATCCGAGCAACGGCACAGCAAACGTACGCTCAGGCGGGCGATCCGCCGAATCAGGCCCTATGAGCCTTGTTGGGAGCGCAAAAAAGGAAGGCATCAAGGAGATAGCATGAGGCGAAAGAAGCCCCATCCGCTGCACCGTCTTACTTTCCTTGTGGTCGCAATGTTTGCCGTGGCGGCCACGGCAAGCGCCTCGGTGCGCGTTGGCGGGTCGTCCCTCAGGGCCAACGGGCAGCTTGCCCAGGGCTTTCAGTATTCCGGCTCCTGTCCCGTCGCTCTCAAGTTTGCCTGGGGCGTGATCGGTACAGAGCCGACGACGCTGCAATACACATTTGTCCGGAGCGATGGCGGCCATTTGACGACGTCACTGACCGCTGCCTTGCCAGCTCCTAACCACTCCGTGCCCATCTACTACGACTGGCAGTTGGGCGCCAACACGCCCCAATTTCAGAACTATAGTGGTTGGGTCCAGTTGAACATTGCGTCGCCAAACCCGGTTTCGCAGAAAATTGGGTTCACAATTCATTGTGGCGGTGCCGGAGCCAGCGCTGGAGTCACGGTGCGCGTTGGCGGGTCGTCCCTCAGGGCCAATGGGCAGCTTGCCCAGGGCTTTCAGTATTCCGGCTCCTGTCCCGTCGCCCTCAAATTTGCGTGGGGCGTGATCGGCACAGAGCCGACGACGGTGCAGTACACATTTGTCCGAAGCGACGGCGGCCATTTAACCACCTCACTGGCCGCCCCCTTGCCAGCTGCCAACCGCTCCGTACCCATCTATTACGACTGGCAGTTGGGCGCCAACACTCCGCAATTCCAGGACTACAGTGGTTGGGTTCAGCTGAACATTGAGTCGCCAAACGGCCTTTCCCAGAAGATCGGGTTTACAATTCATTGCAGCGGGAGCTGAAGCCCGCATCATCAAGGTTATCCTCCACGAACCCCGAGCCCTGCTCCGGGACGAGCTTAATGGCCACCTCCTTACGATACTGATCGTCGTCACGGACGGCCCGGTAGACAGCCCCCATCCCACCTCCGTCGATCTCGGCGAGCAAGCGGTAAGGCCCGATCCGGCGCCCGACCAACGACTCTGGGGCTCGCTGGGCGTGGGCGGCGGCGACGCCGGCCACAGGCGAGTCCTCTATGAAGCTGCCGGCCTGGTCGTGGGCGGCTAGGAGTTTGCGGACTTCGCTCCGGAGCTCTTGGTCGGCGCAGGCCCGATCGAGAAACGCCTCGCGCTCCTGCGGCGCATCCTGAAGAGCGGCCTGAAAGATCCCCTTGAGGCGCTCCCAGTGCTCATTGGTCACTCCGCCGAGCCCCCCAACTCCTTGTAAAGCCACGCCTTCGCCATGGTCCACTCGCGGCCTACTGTGGCGGGGGAAAGGCTCAAGACCTCGCCGGCCTCTTCTATCGAGAGACCGCCAAAGAAGCGCAACTCCACCACCCGTCCCTGACGGGGGTCGATCTCCGTGAGGCGGTCGAGCGCCTCGTCGAGCCCGACCAAGTCGACTTTGGGCTTTGAACTCACCTCGGGAGCTTGGTCGAGGGAAAGGGGCTGCACGCCATGGCCTCTCTTCCGGGCGCCGTGGGCGCGGGCGTGGCTGACCAGGATCCGCCGCATCATTTGGGCCGCAACCCCGAAGAAGTGGGCCCGGTTCTGCCACCGGACCCTGCGCTGGTCGACAAGCTTGAGATACGCCTCGTGCACGAGCGCCGTCGTCTGCAGGGTGTGGCCTTGCCGCTCCCGGGCCAGGTAGGAGCTCGCCTGGCCGCGCAACTCGTCGTAGACGAGGGGCATCAGCTCGTCAAGGGCGGCCCGGTCACCCTCGCCCCAAGCCACCAGTAACTCGGTGATGTTCCTCGACGCGGCCATCAAGCGGCTCCTGCGGAAGCGATTCTGGGTAGCTAAGGATAGCCGGGGCTACGGCCGCACTACAAATTGAGGTGAGCGATTTTTCCACATATTGGCGCGTTACCATGCTTAGCTTTGGCATCATGGCGGGATATCATCCCTGGGACATTTCCAAGGGAGCGCTCCCTGACGCAGGTAACGTCGGAAACAGTGGAGAGGAACGTGCAACCTATGGGGAGGATTCTAGTCGTGTGGGGGGGGGTGCTAGGTGATTAGCACTGGCCCAATTAATGCATCCAGAAAAGGACGACATGGAGATAGAAGCACTCCTCGACCAGTGGGAGGAGTGCGGCACCGGTCCGCCGCCGAAGCGTGGCGATGAACTCCAGTCGACTCCGTCGACTAGTAGTCGTCGCGATCGTGTGGATCGCCCCTCCGGCATCCACAGCTCGCAGTGGAGGTATCCTGGCAGCAAAGGATGCACAGTCTGCCATTCAGGAGGCTACGTTGCGTTGGGTTATCAGACAGCGCTGCCAGCACATTCTCTGTCTACTGAGTCTTAATCGAAAGCCCGTGGGAGAAGAGCTGCTGCAAACGCTCAAGCCTTTGGGGCGAATCAGCTCGGCGTTGGAGGACGACTTTATCTTCGAGGACGGCGTCGCGGGAGGCTTTTCCGGGCGTAGAGGCCGAATCATCCATCTCAGCCGCATCACTGTTCTCAGCGACTCGGAGGCAACCGCGGAGGTTGATCTGATCTCTACTGGGCTCGGGTCTAATACCTGCACCTACCAGCTACATCGGTCTTCAGAAAAGTGGGAGGTCGACGCAAAACAGGTGCAGTGCACAATAACCTAGAGCTGTGGTCGGTGGTGGCGCCGGGCGTGGCGCCCCCGAGCGGATGCACCTCACCCTGAAGAAGGAAACCACGAAGCCAGCCGCCAACAGCGTGCTACAGCAGCAGGAGCGATTCGATGTATTCGTCAAACGGTTCAACCATGAGCGACCGCATCAGGCCTTGGGCATGAAAGTCCCGGCCGATGTGTACGTCCGGTCGCCCCGCGTCTATCGCGGCCTCGAGGAGCTCGCCTACCCGTTTCACGACGCGACCATCACTGTCACTCAGTGCGGCCGTATCTGCTTCCAAAACCTCAAAGTGAATCTCAGCCAGGTGTTTGCCGGCCAGAACGTGGGCGTGACGCAGGTGGGCGAGCGGATCTGGCTCGTCACCTTCATTCAGTACGATTTGGGCTACTTCGACGACGAGACGTGCCGGCTCGAACCGATCGAGAATCCGTTCGGCCCAAAAGTGTTACCTATGTCTTCGGAATAAACTGTCACCCATGTGTCCGGAACGGACCCTGATTAGATTGGTGCGCCCCGGGCGATTCGAACGCCCGACCTACAGATTCGTAGTCTGTTGCTCTATCCAGCTGAGCTAGGGGCGCACGGCAAAATCGAATGATATCCCGGCCACCGCCCGGCTAGCAAGTTGGTCGTGGCGCCTCTGGGCTAGAGCTGGGAAGGGAGCACCCTTGGGATAGGGAGCCGACGGCGGATCAGGGTGTCTAGCGCGCGAGCAAGCGCCTGTCTGGCCGCATCGGAAGGCACACGACCGCCCACCGACTGCAAGGAAAAGCGGTCGAAGACCTCTCCGGCGTGGGTTTCGATCGTCATCTCCTTCGGAAGCAAGGCGAGCTGGGCGAGCGAGCGGAGCAGGCTACCCAGGAAGCCCACACGGTCAGGGCCTCGCACCTCGAGGTAGAGGGTAGAGCCCTGGTCCGGCGAGCCGTCCAGTGCGTAGTGGTTCAACTCCACGGTGGACGCGTTGATGTCGGGCTCGGCGTCGCTCAGGGGGTGCGGTTCGGCCGCGAGGCCGAGGTAGTCGATCGTGCCGGGTTCAGGTGCGCTTCCCGTCGGCGTGATCAAGAACTCGGCGACCCAAGGACCCGAGGGGTCCTGCCGGGCGAACCCACGCCGAATGTCGAAGCCCAATCGCGACAGACCCATCGTGAATCTGCCCGTCCAAAGCGGACCGAGGGGTCCCCAAAGCCGCACCGAATAGAGGGCTCCCGTATTCTTGAAGACACGGAAACCCGGGGTGTCGGTGCTCGCGAGTGGCAGGAGCACAAGCGGGTCGCCGAGCGCGCTCATAGGCAGTCCTCCTCGAGAGCCTGGTTTGAGCAAGCGGTGTACCATGCGGCAACTCTAGCCGCCTAGGGCGAGGGGGACGGCTAGCTGTCTGTCCAGTAAGGCCTTACATCTTCCCCCGGCGTGTCCCAGCACGGTACCTCAAGGAGACCCATTTGTCGGTTTGGATTTTATCGAGTGACAGAAGTGGGTGAGTGTACGACAGGGGGGGAATGAAGGGGACAGGCCGGCTATCCATCTTCAGGAGATAGCGCCTCCCGACCGAGCAAGGGATGACGAACGCCTCTTCCCTACTCATCGCGGGCAACGTTCCCCTTGATTTGGCGGGGTTCAGGTCCGCTCCAACTTGGCGGACACCGATAACTCCTTCCACTTCGCTGCCCAGTTTGCCGGCTGGCGAAGACTGTTCGGCGTACAGCCGCGGACCACTGGTTCGCGAGAGCCGGAGCCTCGTCAGCGGAGCAGGGGGTGGGTCGGCTTGTTTGGAGCGCCAGGGTCGTTCGGCACGTACGCAATCGAGCTTGGGGTAGGGTCCTTCGGCATTTCGGGGCCAGTCGCGTGCTGAGGTGGAACCAAGACGCTTGCGTGTGAATCGTCGAGTGACATCTCTAGCGTTCTACTCGGCATGGCGGCCGCTACCGCCCCGCTGACGTTTGAGCACGCGGGCGGAGACGACCACCACTGCCGGAGGGTCCGCAGGATTCTCTTGCCGAGGCTGACGAGGCCGACTGCAGCCAGAACTTCAAAGAGGCCGAAATCAAGGAATGGTTCCATGTGGGACTCAGGCACCTTTAGGACGAAACTCGCTTCGTGCGTTTCTTGGGCACCCGCAGCGGCGGATCGTATGCATCCACTTCCGTCGTTTTCAGAATCTTGTAAGGGACTCCCTGCGGCGAGACGAAATCCACCACCTCCTGAACGCTATCTGGAGCGGGCAATCCTCTGCGAAGCTGAGGACGGCCGGGGCCACCCTTCGCTACGGGTCGTTTCGACCTCTTTTTTCGTGACCTCGGCATGTGTCGTTAGTCGATGCGTGGAGTAGACCCCAACCTACCCGCTACGGGCCGAGCTTGATCTTCGTGATCGGGTGAACCTCGAAGATGGTTGGCATGCGGCTCTTTAAGCTGGGCGGCCCCGGCGCTTGTCCCGTACTGTGGGTGGCGTCGAAGAAGAGCGAGCCATCAATTTGAACCGGAATCGGGGGCTGATAGAAGTTGTAACCAGCGCCGGGCAGGTTCTTAGTGCCAAAGAATTGCTTGTAGGCAGTCCGGGCCGCGTTTAGAGCTCCGAACGCGGGGCTATTGGCGGGAGGCAAGCCCGACAACTCCATGGTCATGTACATTTCCTGCCCGGCCTTCGGGTCGCGCCCAACGATGAGGTGGAAGTCATTGTCTGCTTCCCGGCTGGCGGCGAACAGGAACCCACTCACGTGAACGTTGCGCTTTTCTTGCTGGACCCGATCCGAATTTGCGGTCGTCGGGATGTTCAGCTTGACCATTGCCTCCACGGAGGGCAGGGAGGCGATCAACTTGCTTAGGTCGTTGAAGTTCTCGGTGGGAGCGTTAGCGATCGACAGCTTGGCGGCCTTCCGCGCCGTTCCGGCGAAGTTCTCGCCGCCCGGAGCCGGCGTCTTCACGGCGGCCGCAATCGCCGCGGGGGCGGGGGCTTTCTTGCCTTTGAGTACCTTTCCGAGCGCGATTGCGGTCGGGGTAGTCTCGTAGGAGTCGACCTCAGTGGTTTTCAGGATGCGATACGTGGGCCCCCTTGGCCTCGACTTGAACGTCACGGAATCGTCGTGGATGGAGTCGAGGGCTGGCATTCCAGGGCGCAGGAGATCTAGCGGTTGCTTCGCCTTGGCGCCCGTCAGCGACAGTCGTGTGGTTCTCGTCTTCCTGCGAATGGCTGGCATTCAGCACCTCCTGGGATCTAGATGGGCCCTCGAGTTACATGGCCCCGCGTTCATTTCGGTGCGGCTCTCTCACCTCCCGCTCTCGGGGAAGCGTCCGGGGTGACCTTGGCCGCGTTCGCCCCGCCGCTTGAGGAATCCTTCGAGATCTCGGGCTCTGCAGACAAAGCAAATTCTCTTTCCTCAACGATGGGGTGCTCGTCCCGGTCATAGGCGAGTACCAACTTCAGACAATGGGCTTCGGAATGGAGCTTGAATCCGGCAGCCTCTTGGCTGATTTGGCCGGTCTCGTCCGCGATTTGACGGAATGCGCCAACCAGGATTGAGTGGCCTGAGATCTCCTCGAAGACTTGGAGTTCAGCGGGAGAACCCGGAGACAAACCCACAAGCGAGATAGCGGGTTCGAGGGTGCGCTCCGACAGTCGGAAGCTTATTCCGGACGGATTCTCAGAAGGACGACGCTGCATGGCGGTCAGGAAGACGGCGGTCGCAGCGCAAATGAGCGAAATCCCGAGTCCGACGGTCGCGCAGATCAGCCAGAACTTCTTGTCTCGTAGCGGCTTTCGGAAGGCCGCGATCATGGCATTGAGTGAGTGCCAGTCGGCCTCGGGGAGTTCGACTCCGAGCGCAAAGACGGCGAACGCCAATCCGGCGCCTGCGGCCAGAACCGAGAGAGAATACGTGAAAACGCCCCAGCTCGAGAGTTTCGCGAAGGCCGCGTTCGAGAAGCCGGTGCCCAGCGCGCCGATCGCAGTCGTCAGGCCGAAGAGCCACTTTGCGAACGTATCCTGGGCGTCGAAACGCGCGTCCGGGAAGAATTTGGCGCGAAACCTCTTCAGTTGTTCAACATCGTCGGGAGACAGGGGACCGGCCATGTTCGGATCAGCATCTCCGGGAAGACTGGACGACGAATCCGTCACCATAGGTCACTCAACAGCGGCGTTGCCCCGAACGACGGGTGTGACAGGCGGGCCTGGCCCGCGTTCCCGCCCACGATAGTGCCACCTCCGCCCCGCTCCCCCCTCACCGGATTCGTCTCGTCGACTTCGCCCAGAGCCGCTCCCTGCATACCCTCGGACGCTGTGGACGATCTTGCCCGCCCGCCACTCAAACCGGGGAGCCCGACCCGTTGCCACCCTGGGGCTGCCCGCGCCAGGCGAACCGCCTACAAAGCGGCCGCGAGGTTCCTGCCATTTGGAGTGCCGAGCCCGGTACAAGGATCCCACCCCGGGCCGGCAGCGTACTTGCCATGAAGCGTTCCAAAGATGTCGTTGTTTCCATCCACGACATCGTGGAAGGCGTTGGCCGTGCCGGCCAGCCCGTAGAGTACCGGGTTGAGGAAGCCCAGGGGCCCTTTGCCTTTGGCGGCCCGTTGCTGGTTAATGAGGGCCAGAATCGCCGCCCAGAGGGGCGCTACGGCACTGGTTCCCCCGACCACCGTCGAGTTGCCCTGAACGAGCACCTGATATCCAGTCGCTGGATCGGCGTTGCCCGAAACATCGGGAACTCCTCTTCCTCCACCGCTCTGTTGGGGCACAGGAACGTTCACGTTCGCTTGGTACGCTGGTTTGGCAAAGACGTTGCTTACACCACCGCCGGTCGACCCCCCGTTTGGACCCCCATTCCAGACGGTTTCGACGAAGCCCGAGCCCGTGGTCTGTAGTGTCGTTCCGCCACATCCAAGGGCCCAGGGGCTAGAGGCGGGGAAGTCGGCGTGTGGCACTCCATCCCAGTCGCCTTGCTGCATGTCGGCCGAGCCGTTGTCGCCGGCGGCACAACACACGGTCACGCCCACCGCCGCTGCTTCCTGCAGCGCCTGATCGAGCCCCGTGAGGAGCTGCTTCGTGGAAGCCTCCTCCGGCCCACCCCAGCTGATGGAAACAAGCGAAGGCTTCCGGACGTCGTCGTGAATGGCCGAGGTGAGGGCCTGGATGAAACCGTCGGTCGTGTTGGTGCCGAAATAGACCGCAATGTTCGCCTTCGGCGCGACCGCTCCCGCAACTTCAATGTCGAGTGTGACCTCACCGTCACCGTTGGGGTCTGGCCCGGGAACGTTGGACCCGCCGTCCACCCCAACCGCGGTGACATTGGGGGTAGCGAGCCCGAGCCCCGCAAAGTACGCATCAAGGTCCGTCTTGCTGAAACCGACACCCGTCGCGACGCCTTGTTTGTCAACGTCGTTCAGCTCGATGAGGCCAATGGTTTGACCGGTGCCATCGCTGCCGGAGGGGACGTTGTAGAGCTTTGCCACCTCAAGCGGCGAGAAGCTGCGCAAGCCGCCGGCCCCGGCGTGTTTCTTCTGCCCTTTCCTCGGCTGTTTCTTGGCTTTCCTTAGGATTCGATAGTGGGGCGCAACCGCCGGACGGTCATCCAGGCCGAGAACCCGCTCGACGATTCCATCAAGGTCCTTTGGTATGTAGATGGGGCCTCGGCGGCCCCGATAGCTGACCCTGCCCGCTCGGTAGCGCTTCAGGCTAACGCCAAAGGCAGCGCTGAAGTCGGCCACTCTTCCCACGAGCTTCACGGTTCGCCTTGGGACGCTCGCCTCAGAAACGCTGAGGCTGTGTTCATGGGCAAACTTGTCAACGGCAGCGATATCAGCCTGGTCGGCACCGCCAACCCGCCCCAACTCCTCGCGTGTCAAGTACCTTCGTTCGTCGAGGCGCTGCGCGGCGATTTGGCTCACTCTCTGTTCGAGTTGGCTCCCGGGCCGACGGCGCAGTTGGAGCGTAATCTCAATTCGCAAATCGGGGTCGACCTTGCCAACGAGTTTGGCGCCCCGCAGTGGCGTACGCTCGCTGCCGGGAAGCGGCACTCGAGACTTGGAACGGGAGTTGGGCGTCCGGTCCTTTCCTGCGGCCATGATTCAAGCCTCCGCTATACCAATGCCTTGGACGAAAGCCCGGGCCAGGCTCTGGACAAGCAATGATCGTTGCGAGCTACAACGGGCGCTTCCATGAGTTGCCTCACCCGCGCTTGCGCTGAGCGTTCCACGCCTCCGTGCGCGCTCCGCCGTCCTGCGAGCACTCCGCGGCCCCGGCGCGGGGCCGAAAGCCGTCCCCACGGCTGCCCTTGGAGCACGAGCCAAGAGAGATACATGCTCCCCCCGGTCGACAGATCCGACGCCCTGGAGACTGAGTCAACGCTGTGGAACCGATTGATCCGCAATCCTTGGCTTCGCAGTGAGCCCGCAGGAGGGGATCGGAGACGCAGGCTTGGCCAGAACGTATATCTCGGCCCGCAGAATGTCAAGATATTTTGCTTAAAACGCACGGCAAGGACGGCATCCCGCCAGATCTGCTACAAAATAGCGACAGATCTCTCGCTTCAAGAATACGAAAACGCTTGAAATTTAGTCACCTGAGGCGTATCTTCCGAGCGTTCCTGAAATCCCTCCCCTTCCCTCCCCTGTGAACCCAAGTGGGTTCTTCGGTGACGACCGTGCCCTCCGACGTCGGGCCCGTTGAGGCCGATCGAGCAGAGAGCCGAGCCGGGCCAGTTCCCTGGGGAAGTCATTGAGATCGTTACTTGAAACGCATCGTTTGGGAGGGACTTATGAAGCCATTCCTTTGTCGGCAACTTCGTCTCCGGGTGCCGCTGCTGCTCTTGGTCTCGACGCCCCTGGCGGCGGACGAGATCACACACAAAGTCCTGGAAGGCTATCCAGATAGGATTCAAGCACGGCTGGAAGCAAAAACGCGCTTCCTCGCGGCAAGCCCGCCCGCAACGTCTCAACCCACGTTCGAGTTCGTCTTCCGCCAACTCGGGCGATGGAAGCAGGGCCAGACCCTGAGGGTGGCCTTCCGAGGCGGCGACACCGCGTTGCGGAAGGACATTGCCGATGCCACCGCCGACTGGACGAGTCACGGGAACGTCAAGCTCGACTTCGGATGGGATACCGGGGTGGGAAGGCACCGGGAGTGGTCCCCTTCCGACGCGGACTACACGGCCGACATCCGCGTTTCCTTCGATCAGGAGGGTTATTGGTCCCTCGTCGGACCCGACAGCATCGACCGCTCGATGGCGAAGCCAGGAGAGGCCTCGCTCAACCTCCAGGGTTTCGACTCCGGCCGACCCGCCGATTGGAGGGCGGTGGCCTTGCACGAGTTCGGCCATGCCCTTGGCTTTGAACACGAGCACCAGCATCCGACGCAGGGATGCGACAGCGACTTCCGCTACCAGGACGACACCGGCTACGTGCCGACCACAGATTCCTTCGGCCAGTACATCCCCGACTCCCAGGGGCGGCGCCCGGGAATCTACACCGTCCTGGGGGGACCCCCGAACAACTGGCCGTCGGCCCAGGTGGACCACAATCTCCGCCAGCTGAACAACGACTCGCATGCTTTCACGTTCGGGCCTTTCGACCCGAGTTCGATCATGAAGAACGCCTTTGAC
>Ga0210399_10004606_pt1 | contig 10713 bp, 6 predicted proteins | sample IncBWC14MmetaG_FD_150865 | JGI IMG/M metagenome (GOLD analysis project Ga0210399, IMG submission 150865) | Forest soil microbial communities from Barre Woods Harvard Forest LTER site, Petersham, Massachusetts, United States - Inc-BW-C-14-M | ecosystem: Environmental > Terrestrial > Soil >...
ACTGATTACCGATTACTTTCCGCCCAGTACCTCCAGCCCAGTTGCACTTCCGCGTCGCCTGTCCTTTAGGCCAGCCGCTTTCCCCGGCGCCCCCCTCTAAAATCAATATGTTGCGATGGCGGATAGTATTTCATCGATTTTGACGCGCCTCCGTTCCGGCCGGGTGCGCATCCTGTGGCTTGTGCTCGGTGCGCTCCTGCTTGTGAGCGCGCTCCCCATCGGCTTATACCACCGCCAGGTGCTCGAACTCAGCCAGGAAAAGCTGGTGGATACCGAGCGCGTGCAGCAAACAGAACTCACCCGTTCGCTGGCGCAGGAAGTTCAGTTTTTCGAATCCAACCTCACGCAACAGCTCATCAGCCAGCGCCAGATTCTCACCCTCACAGGGCTCATTGATAACGTCACTGACCCGGTCGCCGAGCCCAAAGTCACCCGGCTCCTGGAAAATTTCGTTGATTCCAATCGCAATTCGTTCATCTACCTGACCGCGGTTGGCCGCGACGGCAAGGGCACCACCGCTTCGCAGGGAAATTTCCGCGCGGAGCAGGATCCCTTCGTGGCCAAGGCCCTCCAGCGCGCTTTTGTAAGCTGCGTTCAGTCAGTAAAGTTCCGCAGTGATCCTCTGGCCCTGGCGCCAGACAATCGCCCCGCCTTCGTGATGGCGGTACCTCTGAAGGACTCTCAGGACAACTTCACCGGCATGCTCGCGGCGGTGGTTTCCCTGGACCCGATTCTGCACCGCCTGCAGGATGCCAGCGTGCGCGGGCGGGCGGTTTTTATCATTGACCACTATGGCCATATCGTCGCTCATCCCGATACCAAGCATTTTGTGCCAGGCGAAGACTTGAGCGACAAATCGCACATGGTGGCTCAAGTCAAAGCGCTCCCCAAGGATTTGCGTAATACCGAAACCGTGCATTTCACGGAAAAGGAAAATAACCGCCAGGTGGAGATGGTCGGGACGTACAGCACTTTCCCTGAAGTCAATTGGGCCGTGATCTCAGAGCGCAGCGTGGATGAAGCCCGCGCCGACGCCGGCGTCACGGAACTCAACCAGCAGGCGCTGGCATTCGTCAGCGTCGTGGTTCTGGTAGCCATTCTCTTCGGTTATTTCTTCGCCGTAGGCATCAGCACGCCGATTCGCTCACTGGCCGCTTCCACGCGCGCCATCAGCCGCGGCGAGTTTCACCAGCGCACTCCGGTGCGTGGCGCCACCGAAATCAGCGAACTGGCCGAAAACTTCAACCTGATGGCCAGCGACATCGAAGAGTACATCGAGAAGCTGAAGGAAGCCGCCGAGAAAAATCGCGAGTTGTTCATCGGTTCGATCCGCATGCTGGCGGCCGCGATCGACGAAAAGGACCCCTACACTCGAGGCCATTCGGGCCGCGTCGCAAAGTATTCTACGATCATCGCGCAGGAAATGCGGCTTTCGCCTGAAGATCTCGACAAACTGAAAATCGCAGCCCTTCTACACGACGTCGGAAAGATCGGCGTGGACGACCGCGTCCTCAAAAAGCCGGGATCCCTGACCCCCGAAGAGTTCGAAGTCATGAAGACGCATACGACCAAGGGCGCAAACATCATGCGTCCGGTCTCGCAGCTCAAAGACATGCTGCCGGGCATTGAATTGCATCACGAGCACATGGACGGGCGCGGGTATCCCTACGGGTTGACGGGCCCGCAGATTCCGCAGATGGCGCGAATCATCGGAGTGGCGGACACCCTGGATGCAATGACCACCAATCGCCCCTACCAATCGGCGATGGATCTGGACTACGCGCTGGGGCGCATCAAGGCCCTCGCAGGCTCCAAGTTCGACGAAGCCATCGTGATCGCCCTGGAATCCGCCGTAAAAGCCGGCAAACTCCGCCTCACCGCGGTAGAAGTGCAAGTCTAACTTTTGAGTGCGAGAGCGAAGCTCTCGCTTTTGCGGTCTAAACCGAACCTCCCAACCCTGCAGTCCGCCAACCGTCCCCCGGCCTCACCCCATCCAATCTGTTACACTTTTCTTTCCCGCCTTTTGCTGAGTGCGGGCCACTCTTATGATCACTCTCTTCGGAAAACCCGAACCCACGCTGCTGGAGCGGCTAAAGGAGTCCGTCGGCAAAACCAAGGAAGCCCTCGCCGACACGCTAGACACCATCACCCAGGGCGGTCGCCAAATAGATCCTTCCGTCCTCAAGGAAGTGGAAAATGCTCTGCTGTCCGCGGACTTGGGTGTGAAGACCACCAAAGAAATTCTGGACTCGGTGAAGGAGCAACTTTCCCGCAATGCCCTCAACAACGGCGATCAACTAAAACGCGAGATCAAGAAGCACGTATTTCGTGCCCTCAATGTGTATGGGAACACACCACACTTTGTTGGCGCCGCGAACGGCAACGACCCCCGCGTGATATTCATTGTCGGCGTGAACGGCGCCGGGAAAACCACCAGCATCGGCAAACTGGCGAATCGTCTGCGCCAGGACGGGCGGAGCGTGGTGCTTTGTGCCGCGGACACGTTCCGGGCGGCCGCCATCGAGCAACTCGAAATTTGGGCCCAGCGCAACGGCATCGAAGTAATCAAGCAAAAGTCCGGCTCCGATCCCGCCGCAGTGGTGTTTGACGCGATGGCCGCAGCAAAGGCTCGGGGCGCGGATGCGGTGATTGTGGATACTGCCGGCCGTCTCCACACAAAATCCAACCTGATGCTCGAACTCGAAAAAATGAAGCGCACCGCCGCAAAAGTGATTCCCGGCGCGCCGCACGACGTCCTTCTGGTAATGGACGCCACCACCGGCCAAAACGGCCTGGCCCAAGCCCGCGAGTTTACTTCTGCCGTCGGTGTGACCGGGATTATCCTGACCAAGCTCGATGGCACCGCGAAGGGCGGCATCGTCGTGGCCATTTCGCGCGAACTGGGTTTGCCCATTCGCTTCGTCGGAACCGGCGAGCAGATCAACGACCTCGTCCCTTTCGACGCGCAAACCTACGCCGACTCGCTTTTCAACTGATACCGTGAATTCCCACGACACTCATTTCATGGAGCACGCGCTGGACCTGGCGCGCAAGGGCGTAGGACTCGCCAGCCCGAACCCCACGGTAGGCTGCGTAATCGTGAAAGACGGCGCGATCCTGGGCGAGGGATTCCACCAGTACGATTGGAAAGATCACGCCGAGATTGTGGCGCTAAAACAAGCTGGCGACTGTGCGCGCGGCGCGACTCTTTACGTGACGCTCGAGCCGTGCAATCACACCGGCCGCACTGGACCATGCACCGAGGCAATTATCGCGGCGGGAATTTCGCGGGTCCTGGCCGCGATGGAAGATCCAAATCCGAAAACGCACGGTACTGGATTCGGGCGATTACGCGCGGCCGGCATAGAAGTGGAGAGCGGTCTCCTGGAAGCGGACGCCCAGTTAATAAACGAACCGTTTTCGCACTGGATCACCAAACGCAAACCTTTTGTAACTCTGAAATCTGCGTTGACGCTCGACGGCCAACTTGCACTTCCAAAACTTCACAAGGGCAAAAAACGCGAATGGGTCACCAGCGAAGAATCACGCGCCGAGGTGCAGCGCATGCGGCACGCTTCGGACGCTCTGCTCACCGGCATCGGTACCATCCTGGCCGACGATCCTCTGCTCACCGATCGTAGCGGCCTCCCGCGCCGGCGCCGCTTGCTCCGCGTAATTCTCGACACCCGCCTCCGCCTCTCCCCCAAATCGCGCATCGTGGAAACCGCCGACGACGATCTCCTAGTCTTCACCGCCGTCCCGCTCAAATCTCCGAAAGTCCGCAAACTGCGAGAAGCTGGTGTGGAGGTGGCCACCATAGAACAGGGAGGCGCGAAATTTGTTCTTCTTCGTGCACTGAAAGAGCTTGCTCGCCGCGACATCCTCAGCGTTTTGCTCGAGGCTGGTCCCAGATTGAACGGGATTGCACTTTCCGCGGGGGCCGTAGACAAACTGGTACTCTTTTATGCGCCGAAGATTGCCGGAGACTTTCGACTATCCCTAGCGAATCAGCCCCACTATACGATGCCTCCTCTGTTCATCCGATCGGTCCAGCAATTTGGACCCGATGTTGCCATCGTTGCATATCCACGAACCCCGTCTCATAAACCACCCTTGTAGGGGAGGGGCTTGCCCCTCCTTCTTGGATTTTTCTTGCCTTTGTAGCGGTCGCCGTCTGCGGCGGGCGATTTTTTTCCGGAGGCGCGAATTGCGGCTTCACCCGGAGCAATGCGCTCGCTTCAGAAAGCGGCCGCTATAAATGCCGTCGCCCATTTCCCGGCACACCAAACCAAAAATTCGCTACTCATTCCGGGCATACTTTGCGACCATTTCCCTCGAACCACACCTGCACCAATCTTCTGACGGAGGCCCTCCCGCGTGAGCGAAGCACCGCGTTCCTGGCGTCTCGGCTTCTGGAGCCTCATCGCCACGCAATTTCAAGGCGCCTTCAACGACAACGCCCTGAAATACCTGGTGATCTTCCTGATCATCGGCACAAATCTCTCCTCCGACGAAGAAGAAGCCAAAGTCCTCCTCGTCGGTTCCCTCTTCGCCCTTCCCTTCATTCTCTTTTCCATGACCGGCGGCTATTTCGCCGACCGCTTCAGCAAGCGCACGGTCACCATCTGGACCAAAGTCTTCGAAATCGCCGTAATGCTGTTTGCCATCGCCGGCTTTGCAGTGCACAGCATGGCGATGTCCATGGCGGCCGTGTTTCTGGCCAGCACGCAAGGCGCCCTCTTCGGCCCATCGAAATATGGTTTGCTGCCGGAAATTTTGCCGGAGAAGCGGCTCTCATGGGGTAACGGCGTCATCGAACTCGGTACGTTTCTCGCCGCAATCACCGGCACCGTCGTGGGTGCGAGGCTTTCGGAAGTCTTTGTAGGCCGAGAATATTATTCAGGGATCTTCTTCCTTGCATGCTCGATAATTGGCCTAGCAACCAGCTTCGGCATCTCGAAAGTTCCGGCAGCCGATCCCGCGAGAAACTTCCGCGCCAATTTCCTCGGCGATCTGTGGTCGCAAGGCAAACTGATTGGCCAGGACTACGTCCTGTGGCTTGCCGTGCTCGGAAACACGTACTTCTTTTTTCTTGGCGCACTCTTGCAGTTCGACATCGTCTTCTACGCGCGGGACGTCCTCCACGTCACCGCAACTCACGGCAGCCTGCTGCAAGCCGCCATCGCCATCGGCATCGGCCTGGGCAGCCTTGCAGCCGGTTACCTCTCCGGCGGCAAGATCGAATATGGCCTGATTCCCCTCGGCGCCGCGGGTATCACGCTGTTTGGCTTTCTGCTGGCGGTTCCCGGCCTCTCGTTCGGTGCGGTGCTCGCCCTTCTGGCCGCGCTAGGTTTCGCCGGCGGCTTTTTCATCGTACCGATCAGCGCGCTGATCCAGCACCGGCCGGAAGAGCAGCACCGCGGGGGGGTGCTGGCTGCGGCAAATCTATATTCGTTCATCGGCATCCTCGGCGCATCCGGCGCGTTTTACCTGCTGAAGCACTACCTGCGGCTGGGCCCGGCAGGAATTTTCTTCTGGGCCTCGATTCTGACGCTGGCGGCCCTCGCGTATCTTCTATGGCTCTTGCCCGATTCCCTGCTGCGGCTGCTGCTCTGGATCGCCGCGCACACGATTTACCGGCTCGATCTGACAGGCCAGGAAAATATTCCCGCGCGCGGTGGAGCGCTCCTCACTCCGAACCATTCCTCCTGGGTGGATGCCGTCCTGCTTCTTTCCGCCACTGACCGCCCAATCCGCTTCCTGATGTTCAAGGGCGTATACGACCACCCCCTCATCAAGCCGTTCGCGAAAATTCTACAAATTATTCCCATCGCTTCCGACCAGGGTCCCCGCGAAATGATCCATTCCTTGCGCGAAGCCTCCGATGCGCTGCGTAATGGCGAAGTGGTCTGCATCTTTCCCGAAGGCGAAATCACGCGCATCGGCCAGATGCTTCCCTTCCGCCGCGGCTTCGAGCGCATCGTGAAAGGCATTGACGTTCCCATCATTCCCGTGAACATTGACGGCCTCTGGGGCTCAATTTTCAGCTTTTCCGGCGGGCGCTTCTTATGGAAGTTGCCGAGGCACATTCCCTATCCCGTGCGCGTCTCGTTTGGGAAACCGTTGCCCTCCACGGCCAGTACAACCGACGTGCGCAACGCTGTCCAGGAACTGGGTGTGGATGCATTTCAACGCCGTCGCCGGTACATGAAGCCGCTCACGCGCTCATTCATCAAGATGGCGCGCCGCCATTCCAGGCGATTCGCCATGGCGGATGGGCGCACGCCAAAAGTCACCTTCGGCGAAGGGCTGACCAAAACAGTTTTCCTCGCGCGGCGTCTGCGCCCCCTGTGGGAAGGCCAAAACATGGTCGGTGTCCTGCTGCCGCCCTCGATTCCTGGCGCGCTCGTAAATTGGGCGGCGATGCTGCAAGGCAAAGTGCCGATCAACCTCAACTACACCACTTCAAACGAATCGCTGGCCTCCTGCGCGCGGCAGTGCGAATTGCAAACCGTAGTCACTTCAAAGCTGTTCCTCGAAAAAGTGCACATCGAGCCTCCAGGCAAAGTCATCTACGTGGAAGATCTCGCGGAAAAGCCGCGGCTCTCCGAAAAACTTATCGCTCTACTTTCCGCAAAGTTGCTCCCCGCTAGGCTGCTGGAACGCTCCCTCGGCTTCGCCCGAAAGCCCTCGCTCGACGACACCGCCACCATCATTTTTTCCAGCGGTTCCACCGGAGAACCCAAGGGCGTCTTGCTCTCGCACTTCAATCTCGCCTCCAACGTCGAGCAGATCGAGCAGGTTTTCCATCTCCACAAGGGTGATTCCATCCTCGGCATCCTTCCCTTCTTCCACTCCTTCGGTTTCACCGGCACGCTCTGCCTGCCGGCAATGGCCGGAATCGGCGCCGTCTTCCACCCCAGCCCGCTCGACGCGCAAGCCATCGCCGCGCTGGTCGGCAAATATTCGGTAAGCATGCTGCTCTCCACGCCGACCTTTCTAAACTCCTATACACGCCGCTGCCCGCCGGAATCCTTCGGCAGCCTGCGCATCGTGATGGCCGGAGCGGAAAAATTGCCGGAGCGCGTCGCGCAAGCATTCGAAGATCACTTCGGTATCCGGCCGCTTGAAGGCTACGGCTGCACGGAATGCTCGCCGGTGGTCGCCGTCAACACCTACGATTTTCGCGCTGCCTATTTCCGCCAGGTCGGAGCCAAGCGCGGCACAATCGGCCATCCGCTCCCGGGAATCGGCGTCCGCATCATTGATCCGGACACCGGCGAAGCACTGCCCGTGGACAAGCCGGGGCTGCTTCTAGTCCGCGGCCCCAACGTGATGGTTGGCTATCTGAACCTCCCGGAGAAAACCGCGGAGGTCTTGAAAGACGGCTGGTACAACACGGGCGACATCGCCACGCAGGACGAAGACGGATTCCTTCGCATCACCGACCGCCTTAGCCGCTTCAGCAAAATCGGCGGCGAAATGGTGCCCCACATCAAGGTGGAAGAAAAGTTGCACGAACTGCTCGAAGCCGATGGCCAGGTCCTGGCGGTCACCGCGATCCCCGATGAAAAGAAAGGCGAGCGCCTCGTGGTGGTACACACGCTGAAGGAAGACGTGCTGAAAGATTGCCTGGAAAAACTTTCGAAGAGCGACCTGCCCGCCTTGTGGAAGCCGCGCCCCGATCAATTCCTTCACGTCGAACAATTGCCATATCTGGGAACCGGAAAACTGGACCTGCGCCGCCTGCGGGAAATTGCCATCGCGCAAGGAGCCGTAACAAACTGAATTTGTAGGGGAGGGGCTCGCCCCTCCCTCTTGCCTTTGTAGCGGCCGCCTTCCGCGGCGGGCGCCGTTTGCCCATCCCGAATGGTTCTGCGGCGCGCCTATTGACGTCTCCCAAACCTGCCGCTTTCCGTATCCGTCAAGGATTTCCTTCTCCAAAAAAGGTATTCTGTAGCGGCCACCTTCAGGTGGCCAAGCCACGCCAGTCGAGAGCCAACATGTTCACTGGAATCATCGAACACCTCGGAACCGTCGAATCCCTGAAAGCGAACGCCGAAGGCGGACGACTGAAAATCCACGCGCCGACTGTGGCAAGGCTGCTGGAAGTCTCCAAGAGCATCGCCGTGAACGGCTGCTGCCTGACGGTTGTCGCACTGGAAGGCGAATACTTTTCCGCCGACCTTTCCGGCGAAACCTTGCGTAAAACCTCGCTCGGCGAATGGAAAGCCGGAACCCGTGTGAACCTGGAGCAGCCTCTGACCGCCGGGAAGGAATTTGGCGGACACTTTGTGCTCGGCCACGTGGATACCATCGGCCGCGTGGCGCGCCTCGAACCGGAAGGCGAAAACTGGTGGTATGGTGTGGAAGTTCCCGAATCGTTCGCGCGCTACATTGTCCCGCAGGGCTCAATCACCATCGACGGCATCAGCCTGACCGTCGCCAACTGGCGCAATTTTGTGAGCCCGCTGAAGCAAGTCTTTACGGTAGAAACCGCGATCATCCCCTACACCTACGAACACACCAACGTCCGCAACAAAAAAATCGGCGACGCAGTCAATCTAGAAGGCGACGTCCTCGGCAAATACGTCGAACGCTATCTGGAAGCCCGCGACTCCGCAAAACCGCAATCCGCCCTATCCGTCAACGAACTCATCTCGCAAGGTTTTTGATTGACGATTCGCTGTCGTGGCACAGGCACTCTTGACCGTGTTCCTTGCCCATAATGATTGCTAAGCTTCACCCTACTCGGCCCTTTTCGCCCGCGCGCCGCGCCAATACAAGACCAATCCTATCAGAAGCGATGCCACCGTGCCGCCAACCAGCTTCAATTCGAATCCCAATTTGTTCGCGGAGTCACCCGGCGGCACCAGCGAAGCCACAATCGCAACCAGCACAACGACGAATCCCAATCCACTCATGAACCAAACTCCGGGAATTCCCCAGGGAATCAGGGCGAGCTGTTTGTTCTGCGCGCGATCCTTGCGCCGCGACAGTTTGATTGCAGCGGCAAACATGTAGAGAAAAGGAATGAAATAAAGAATGATGGCGGCGTCGATCAAGAACTGATACGCGCCTCGGGTCGTTTCATTTATCTGGCTGGCCAGCAAGATCGCGCCGGAAAGTACGGCCTGCACAAGAATCGAGACGTACGGCGTTTTCCACTTGGGATGAATTTTTCCAAAAGCGGCCGGCAGGTAGCGGTCGATTCCGACGACGAACGGCACTCGGGCGATTCCCGCAACGGTGCTGCCGACTCCGCCCGCGTTTCCGATGGAAACTAGTGTCGCCGCGAGGATTCCGATAAATCCAACTTTCAGTGCGATCGAACCGAGGGTGATTGCATGAAACACACCGCTCTTGGGATCGAGGTCCGCGGCCGGAACCAAGCTCAAAATCCCAAACGTTCCGACGATGTACATGAACGCGATCATCGCGCCCGACGCGAAAACCGCGCGCGGCAGAGTCCTGCGGGGATCGCGAACTTCCTCGCTCATGGCGGAAACCAGTTCCAGGCCGGTGAAGGCGAAGGCAATCTGCGACCAGAAATTTACGGTGTCCCAGTTCCACGCCGGCATTATGTTTTTCATTGTGAAGTGCGTCGCGGACCCATGTTTGAAATACACCAGCCCTGCAACGGTCGCCAGCATCAAAAGCGGGAGGTATGTAGAAACGCCACCGGCATTCTGCAGCCACTTGCCGATATTCAACCCGATGATGTTCAGCGACACGGCCACCAGCAGCAAAGCCATCGACACCATCAGCAGAAACGTCCGGTCCTGCGAAAGCAGCCCACCTTTTTCGCCAATGACGTACGCGCTCATCGAAGCGCTCGCCAGCAGCAGCCCCGGAAAGTAAAACACGGTATAGATCCAGTAAGTCCACCCGGCAACGAACCCGTGGAAATCCCCAAACGCTTCCTTGGCCCAAACATACAAACCGCCTTCTTCCGGAAAACGCGAAGACAACTCGTTGATGACGAACGCCCCGGGCACAAAGAAGAAAACTGCGGCTATCACCCAAAGGCTGATGGAAGAAGTCCCGTTGTGGCCCGCAGCCGCAATCCATCGCGGGCCCAGGACCGTGGCGATGTTAAAAAGCAGCACGTCCCAGAAACCCATCGTCTTTCGCAGTTGTGATTTTGGATCGGGGATTGGCGTGGCGGAACTGCTCACAGGGTCACGTCCAGAGCAGGAATCAGTTCATCCTGCACCAGGAAATCCCGCAGGAACGGATCCGTTGAATTTTCGAATTCCGCCCAGGAGCCGAACACCTGCGCGCGGCCGTCTTGCAGAAAAACAATGTTGTCCGCAAGCCGCTTGGCCAGATGCGTATCGTGGGTAACAACGATCGAAGTCTTGTGAAAGGCTTCCTTTAGCCGCAGGATCAGGTCGCCCATGTGCCCGGCCATGATGGGATCCACCATCGTTGTTGGCTCGTCATACAGAATAGCCTCGGGATTTTGCGCCAACGCCCGCGCGATGGCCACCGCCCGCTTCATTCCAGTGGAAAGCTCGCTGGGGAGTTTGTCCAGGACTTCCTCCACCTCCAGCATGTGCGCAAGTTTTGTCACGTAAGCGTCCACGTCTTCGGTGGTGAGCCCCGGCTGGTCCTCCAGCGGAAACGCAATATTTTCCGCTACGCTCAGTGAATCGAACAGCGCGCCGGATTGAAAAACCATCGTGACTTTGCGTCGGATCGTTTCGAACT
>Ga0210399_10004608_pt1 | contig 10711 bp, 11 predicted proteins | sample IncBWC14MmetaG_FD_150865 | JGI IMG/M metagenome (GOLD analysis project Ga0210399, IMG submission 150865) | Forest soil microbial communities from Barre Woods Harvard Forest LTER site, Petersham, Massachusetts, United States - Inc-BW-C-14-M | ecosystem: Environmental > Terrestrial > Soil >...
ATTCGAAGCGCTGCCGGTCCGTGGCGGTCATCGCGGGACGTCAGATCAGCCCGAGCGTGGCGACGCGCTCGCCGGTGGATACGGTCGAGAGCGTGGTGGCACGCACGAAGACCCCGGGCTCGGGTGCCAGCACCGTCTCGACAGTATCGCCGAAGATGTCGACGATGCGCGCGAGCGTGTCGCCCCGCCGCACCTGCGACCCCAGCGGCAGAAGCGTGTGCAGCAGGCCGCCCCGCCGCGCGCGAATGCCCAGGAACTCCCGCATGACATGCGCGGTGGCCGGTAGCCGGCGCTCGCCGAGGATCATGCCGAGCCCGATGAGCGCGTTCCGCACGCAGCGCGCGCCTTCGTCGATCATGGCGCGTTCGAGGTGACCGCCTTCGCCGATCTCGAAGGTGAAGGCGGGCACGCCAGATTTGGTGGCCTCCACGCAGAGGATGCCGGGGCTCACATACATGCCGATGTTCGTCCTCATGACGTAGCCGGTGGCGGCCTGCTCGGCGAGCCATGCGGCTTGCTCGGCTGGCGCACCGAGGGACATGCTCGGCAAGATCGCGATCGGCACGTAGCGTCCGCCGCGCGTGGGCGTGTGGATGTCGATGGCACAGGAGCAGCGGCGGATCAGATCGAACAGCGCCGCCGCGACGATCTGGGCGAGATTTCCCCGGGGGTCGCCCGGAAAACAGGTCCAGGCATCGATCGGCGCCTGATCGAGCGGCGACTTCATGAATTGCGACAACGGAATGCGGTGATCCGCGTAGAACGCCAGCGGATGCTGCACGGGAACGCAGATGATGCTGCCGGCGAGGGTCTCGGGATCGAGCTCGGCCAAGGCCTCGGACAGGATCGCAACCCCGTTCACCTCGTCGCCGTGGATGGCGGCGCCCAGATAGAGGCGGGGGCCGCGCCGCGCGCCGTTGATCACCACCACCGGCAACTTGACGGTGGCGCCGTCCGCCAGCTCGATCAGGTCGATCTGGAGGCGCGTGCGCGCGCCCACGGCCACGGTCGTCCCGCCGACCGTCAGGGGCGCGGGCTCGTGGCTTGCCGTGGGCATGCTCATCGGGCCGCCCGCGGCGCCGGCTCGCCCGGTGCTTCCTCCGGCAGGTCGTATTGCGCCAACAGGCCGTCGACCAGCGCCAGGGCGCCCTTCCAGTCATAGGTCCGATAGGCGTTCGCGATCGTGAAATGCTTGGCACCGCTATAGAACATCTCGTATTGCGCATGGCGCGAGGCGAACTCCGATCCGACGCTGTCCCACGCGAGCTTGAAGAGTTTCACGCGGCCATGGGCATCCGCGTTCGCGGAGAGCTGTGTTTTGCCGATCAGCGCCGCGATTTCTGGATTGGCAAAATCGCGGGCCGAGGACGGCAGCATGATGACGCCGCCGCCGGCGAGCTCGCGGATGGTCTCGACGACTTCCGGGTAAAGCCGCTGCGCCAGCACGCCCGCCGCATAGAGCAGCCCGCGATCCGGCACGAAATAGGGCCCATAGCTGCCGCCCTTCGCTTCCATGGCATGGACGGCCGCCTCGATCATACCGGCCTTGGCGGCGAGCGAGCCCAGGGCCTCGCGGACCTGCGGGAAATCCACCGTCCCGATCGTCTCGCAAATTCGATGCGCGAGCCCGGTGAGGTAACGCAGCTTCACCGCCAGCCGGATTTGCGCCTGGTAATTCTGGTAGGAGTGCGCGGGCGTCGCGTGGAACTGCGCCTGCGACATCGCGGGATTGCGGTGCACGAAGACCCGCTCCCACGGGATCTTCACCTCGTCGAAATAGACGATGGCATCGTTCTCGTCGAAGACGGAGGCGAGCGGGTAATCGAATCGCGATGAGGCGGCTGCCTCGTAGGACTTCCGCGACAGCAGCTTCAATCCCTGGGCTCCGATCGGCACCGCCGCGGTGAAGGCGTATTTGGCGTCTCCTTCGCGCACAGGCCTCAGCGAGGCCACCAGCAGCTCGTTCGCGAAGATCGCGGACGTCCCGAGCATCTTGGCGCCTTTGACCGTGATGCCCTGGCTGTCCTCCTCGCAGATCGCCGCGGTCAGGAACTCGTCCGGCTGCTCGCCCGCGGGCTTGGAGCGGTCGGCCTGCGGGTCGATGATGACGTAGGCGAGGTAGAGATCGTTGTCGCGGGCGTACTCGTAATAATCCCAAATAGCATTGCCGCGCCCCTTGCCATGCTCCTCGAACAGGTCCCGGCCCATCGCCATGGCGGCGACGCAGGAGGCCACGTGATCGGGCGAACGGCCCATGAAGCCGCAATGAAGCTCCGACCATGCCCAGAGCGCCTTGCGGCGTTGGACCAGCTCCTCGTATGAGCGCGGCAGCTGCCAGGCGCGGTTCGCGCGGATGGACTTGCCCGGCACCTCGAAGGTCATCAGCTCGAGGTTCGCGGGCTCCGCCTGGAAATCGTAGAGCCGGGCCACGGTCGCCGCGGCGTTGCGATAGGCCGGATGGTCCGTGACGTCGTTGACGGCTTGGCCGTCAAGGAAGACCGTGCGGCGGTCGCGGATGCTCTCGAGGTGCTGTCGGCCGGTCTTGATCACGGTCTCGCTCGCCAATGCGCGGCGACCGGCATGATCTCAGGTTCGTCGCCGCCGCGCAAACGGACGGCCGAAATCGCAAGCGCGGGCGCGGTAGAGCCGATGTTGTTGTTCGCGCTTGTCCCGAATGTCAAACCGACGCAGATTGTAACGGAGGGGTAACGGTCGGGCGCAGCCGGGCAGGGGCCCTCGACGCGGGGCGTCGGCGTAACGGGAGGAGTTGGCATGCTCGGGGTTTTCACGAGGGCGGCGCTTGCGTGCGTGCTTCTGGCGGGCTGGTCGGCGGCGCCGGCGCGCGCGGAGGATACGCTCGAGAAGATCAAGCAGCACGGCACGATCGTGGTCGGCGTCAAGAACGACTACAAGCCCTGGGGCTTCGTCGATCCCAGCGGCAAGATCGTCGGCATGGAGATCGATCTCGCCGAGGATGTCGCCAAGCGATTGGGCGTGAAGCTGGAGCTGATACCCGTCACCGGCGCCAATCGCATGGAGTTTCTCAATCAGGGCCGCATCGATCTCATCCTCGCGACCATGGGTGACACGCCCGAGCGCCGCAAGGTCGTCGGCATGATCGAGCCCAATTACTACGCCGGCGCCACCAACGTGCTGGCGCCCAAATCGGCGCAGCTCAAGCAGTGGGCCGACCTCAAGGGACGGAAACTGTGCGCGGTGCAAGGCGCCTATTACAATCGCCGCGTCAGCCAGCTTTACGGGCCGGACTTGGTCGTGTTTCCGGCCGTGCCGGAAGCCATGAACGCGCTCCAGGGCGGGAACTGCGTCGGATTCCTGTTCGACGATACGCTTATCGTGTCGACGCTCTCTGCGGGTGATCCCAAGTGGCAGGACTACGAGATGCCGCTGGTGAGCGAGGACCCGCAAGCCTGGGCGATGGGTGTAAGGTTGAGCGACCTTGAGGCACCCTTCGGCGGGTTCCTGAAGAAGCTCAGCATCGAGTGGCACAAGACGGGCACGCTGGTCGAGCTCGAGAAGAAATGGGGCATCAAGCCCAGCCCGTTCCTGCAGGAGATGCACGACAAGTACAAGGGCAGCTGACGCGCGCCGGCGCGGCCGCCTCGCGCCGGCCCTCGAGAATCGGGCATGGAGCGGATCGCCGATTTCTTTCGCTGGCTCAACGACGCGCACGGCGTCAATCTCTCGATTTTCTACGATTCGCTGGACCGCAGCCGTTTCCTGGAGGGGCTATGGACGACGGTCGAGCTGTCTACGATCTGCACCCTGCTGAGTCTCGTCATCGGCGTGGTGGGCGCCTGGCTCCAGGGGGCCCGCTTCGGCCCGACACGCGGGTTGGTGCAGGCTTATATCCAATTCTTCCGGAACACGCCGCCGCTGGTGCAGCTGTTCTTCTTCTATTTCGCGGTCGGCAACGAGCTGCCGCATGTGCTCGACCAGCATGGCATGCTGGTGCCGCCGATCAGCAATGTCGGCTGGGCGGTCCTGTCGCTCTCGCTCTTCGCGGGGGCCTTCAACATCGAGATCTTCCGGGCCGGCATCGAGGCGGTGCCGCGGGCCATGGTGGAGGCCGCGGAGTCGCTGGGCTACAGCCGGCTCGGCGTCTATCGCCACGTGCTCCTGCCGCTTGCCTTCCGCATCAGCCTTCCCGCACTCAACAACAACCTGGTCAACCTCGTGAAGACCACGACGCTCGCCTACGCCATCGCGGTGCCCGAGCTCCTCTACGCGGCGTCGCAGATCTGGTCGGAGGAGCTGAACGTGCGCGAGATGATGAACGTGCTGCTGGTGACCTACGTCGCGCTGATCGCGGTGCTGGTCGCGATCATGGGACGCTGGGAGCGCGCGCTTCACATTCCCGGCTATAGCCCATGACGCCGCTGCCGGTTTTGCTGCCGGGAAAGCCGGCTCTTGCGGGATCGGCGCGCGAGGGGTGGCGCGAGTTCTTCAGCGGCGGGGTGCTGGTCGCCGTGCTGGCCGCGCTCGCGATCTCCATCCTCGCCGGCGAAGCCCGCGCCCAGCCGGGCATCGGTGCCTCGCCAGGCGTGCTCGCGATCCTGCTCAAATGGTCGCCGCTGATCTTCCAGGGCTTCCTGTTCAATCTGATGGTGAGCGTGCTCTCGATGCTGGCCGGGACGGCGCTCGGCCTGTGGCTCGGCCTCGGCCGGGTCTCGCAATTCGTGGCGCTCCGGCGAGCCTCGGGCGGCGTGATCCAGTTCTTCCGCAACGCGCCGTGGCTGGTGCTGCTGTTCTATTGCATGTTCCTGCTGCCGTTCTCCATCACCTTGCCGTTCGCGACGGTGCCGCTGCCGGATGCGGCGAAGGCGGTGATCGGGCTGTCGCTCCCGGTGATGGCGAACGTGGCGGAAATTGTCCGCGGCGGGGTCGGCTCGATCCCGCTGGAGCAGTGGGAATCCGGCGAGGCGCTCGCCTTTTCGCGCAGCCAGATCATGTGGATGGTGATCCTGCCGCAGTGCCTCAGGCGGATGATCCCGCCGTGGATGAACCTCTATGCCATCCTCACGATGTCGACGACGCTGATCTCGGTGGTGGGCATCCAGGATTCGATGACGCTGGCGCGCGCAGCGCTGGTGGCCGAAGGGCGCACCGAGCTCTTCATCCCGATGTACCTGATGCTGCTCTCCTGGTTCTTTCTCTATTGCTATCCGATCGCGCGCTGGACCACTGTGCTCGAGCGGCGGTTCAGGGTCCGGGTCTGAGACGGGACGAGATGCAGCAAGACGCCGCGGCGCTGGTCGTTCTGAGCCGGGTCGAGAAGCGGTTCGGCGACACCGTCGTGCTCCGCGATATCTCGTTCTCCGTGGCGCGAGGCAAGACGGTCTGCATCATCGGCCCCTCGGGCTCCGGCAAGTCCACGCTCCTGCGCTGCGTCAATGCGCTGGTGCCGGTCTCGAGCGGCTCGATCGAGATCGACGGCATCGAGGTCAACGATCCCGCGCTCGACAAGATCGCGCTACGCCGGAAGGTGGGCATGGTGTTTCAGCAGTACAATCTGTTTCCGCATCGCACCGCGCTCCAAAACGTGATGATGGCGCCGATCCACGTGCTGAAGCAGGATCGCCGCGAGGTGGAGGAGAAGGCGCGGCGCCTGCTGGCGAAGGTCGGGCTCGCGGAGAAGGAGCGGGCTTATCCGGGCGAGCTCTCCGGCGGCCAGCAGCAGAGGGTCGCGATCGCCCGCTCGCTCGCCATGAACCCGCTGGTCATGCTGTTCGACGAGGTCACCGCCGCCCTCGATCCCGAGACCAAGAAAGAAGTGCTGGTCACCATCCGCGAGTTGGCGGAAGACGGCATGACCTGCATGATCGTGACTCATGAGATGGGCTTCGCGCGCGAGGTGGCGGATCATGTCTACTTCACCGAGAAGGGCGTGATCGTCGAGCACGGGCCGCCCCGGGAGTTGCTGGCGCATCCACGCGAGGAGCGCACGCGGGCTTTTCTGAACCAGGTGCTGTGAGGGCATCGATGAGCGAGAACGCTCCCCCGCCCAGACGCCGCGAGCGATCGCGGGGCGCCCGATCGACCGGCCCGAGCCTCGCGCCGCTGCCGCGGGTCGTGAACCGGATGCCGCCGGTGGAGGTGCTCACCGAGGAGCAGGTGGAGCGCATCCTCGCGGCTGCCTTCCGGATCATGGCGGAGGGCGGGCTCGAGATCCGGAACGCCCGCGCGCGCGAGATCTATTGCCGGCACGGCGCCGACGTCGACGACGCCACGCATATCGTCCGGCTTCGGCGCGAGGTCGTCGAGGCGAATCTCGCCCATGCGCCGGAGCGCTTCATGCTGCGCGCGCGCAACCGCGCGCGGGACTTGCATATTGGCGGCGACGTCGTGAATTTCGGGCCGGTCGCGGGCGCGCCCCACATCACGGATCTCGAGCGCGGGCGCCGCTACGGCGACATCGAGGCCTTCCGCGACATCCTCAAGGTGACGCACATGCTGGGGGTCCTGCATTGGCAGGGCGGCGTCGTGGTCGAGCCGGTGGACGTGCCGGTGCCGAGCCGGCATCTCGAGATCTACCGCGCGCATATCGAGTGCGCCGACACGGTCTGGCAGGCGCGCGGGCTCGGCCGGGTCAACGCCGAGGACGCGCTCGCGATGTCGGCGATCGAGCATGCCTGCACGCTCGACGACCTCGCGGCCGAGCCGACCCTGATGCTGGTCACCAACGTGAACTCGCCGCGCCGCGTGGACGAGGAGATCCACGAGGCGATCACGGTGCTGGCCGAGCACGGCCAATGCATCTGCATCACGCCCTTCACCTTGATGGGCGCGATGGCGCCGGTGACGCTCGCGGGCGCGCTCGCGCAGCAAACCGCGGAAGCCATTGGCATCCTCGCCTACGTGCAGATGGTGCGCCCGGGCACGCCTTGCGTGCTCGGCGGATTCACCTCAAACGTCGACATGCGCACGGGCTCGCCCGCCTTCGGCACGCCTGAATACGTCAAGGCCACGCTCGCCTCGGCACAGATCGGCCGACGCCTCAAGATTCCCGTGCGCACGAGCGCGCCCAATGCGTCCTGTGTCGTCGACGCGCAGGCAACATACGAGACCGGCTTCTCGCTCTGGGCCGCGATCATGAGCAAGTCGCATCTCATCATGCACGCGGCCGGGTGGCTCGAAGGCGGTCTCTCGGCATCGATGGAGAAGATCGTCGTGGACGCGGAAATGCTGCGCGGCTGGGCGGAGATCCTCAAACCCGTGGCGTTCACCGACGACGACATCGCCGTCGATGCCGCGCTGGAGGTGGCGCCCGGCGGCCATTTCTTCGGATCGCCGCACACGCTCGCGCGCTACGAGACGGCGTTCTACCGGCCGCTGGTCTCGGACTGGTCGAATTTCGAGAACTGGCGCGATGCCGGCGCCAAGGATGCGACCCAGCGCGCGCATGAGATCTGGAAACGCTTGAAAGAGCAGTATGCGCCGCCCCCGCTCGATCCGGCGGTCGCCGAGGCGCTCGACGCCTATGTGGCGAAGCGGCGGCAGGAACTAGGCGCCTGAGCGGCGCTCGGGCCTGGGCGAGCCGCCATAAAGACACTTGATCCCATCCTGCAACCCAAGGTACTTTGCAGTGCAAAGTGAGGGGCGTCATGAGAGACCTGGAGAAGGCGCTGGCGGACATCAGCGAGATTCGCAGCCAGATGGCCCGCGGCACGGAGTTCCGCGGCTACGGGCCGGCGACGCTGGCGGCGACCGGCGGGCTCGCCTTGCTGGCCGCGGCCGGACAGGCGCTCTGGCTGCCGCATCCCGCCAATTATGTCGGCTTTTATATCGCGCTCTGGGGCACGACCGCCGCGGTCTCGGTGACATTCATCGGTCTCGACATGATCCTGCGCTCGTGGCGCATCCATTCGGGCCTGGCGCAGGAGATGATCTGGTCGGCGGTGGAGCAGTTTTTGCCGGCCGGCGTCGCCGGCGGGCTGATCACCGCCGTGCTGCTGGAGTATTCGCCCGAGAGCCTCTGGATGCTGCCGGGCTTGTGGCAAATCGTGTTCAGCCTCGGCGTGTTCGCCTGCTGCCGTTTTCTGCCGCGCGCGATTTTCGCGGTCGGCATCTGGTATCTGGTCGCCGGACTTGCCTGCCTGGTGTTCGCTCAAGGAGATCACGCCTTCTCGCCCTGGGCCATGGGTGTTCCTTATGGCGTGGGCCAGCTGCTGGTCGCCGCGATCCTGCAACGATACGCCGCCGGAGAGGCCGATGGACGAGTCTAGAAGCTCCCAGCAGCGCAAGGGCCGTTTCGCCTACGAGGGGCTCGACCGCGTGATCCACGAGCGCGCGCGGTTGAGCGTGCTGACCTCGCTGGTTGCGCATCCGCGCGGGCTCCGGTTCGGCGATCTCAAGGAGTTCTGCCGTCTCACCGACGGGAATTTGAGCCGGCACCTGCAGGTGCTCCAGGAGGCGAAGCTGGTCGAGATCTCCAAGGGCTTCGAGGCCAATCGGCCGCAAACCCGTTGCCGCATCACGGCTCAGGGCCGCCGGCGCTATCTCGAATATCTCGCGGTGCTCGAGCAGGTTGTGCGTGACGCCGCTGGCGCCGCGAAGCCGCAGCCGGAATCACGCGCCTTGCGCAAGCTGGCCCCTGCCTGAGACCTCACGGGGACTCGCCCATGACAAGCACCTTGCCGGAGAAGACCGGCCTTCACGTCGCGATCATCATGGATGGGAACGGGCGCTGGGCGACCCGCCGCGGACTGCCGCGCACCGCCGGCCACCGCGCGGGCGTCGAGGCGGTGCGCCGGGTTGTAGAAGGCGCTCCCGACTTGGGCATCGCTACGCTCACGCTCTTCGCCTTCTCGTCCGCGAACTGGCAGCGTCCGGCGGAGGAGGTGGCGGCGCTGATGCGGCTGATGGAAGTCTACATGCGAGCGGAGACCCGGCGGTTCGTGGAGAAGAGTGCGCGGCTTACCGTGATCGGGCGGCGCGACCGGTTGCGGCCGCGCCTGGCACGTCAGATCGAGAGCGCCGAGCTCGCGACGGCCGCCGGCCGCCGGCTGCATGTGCGCCTCGCGCTCGACTACTCTTCGCGTGAATCGATCGCCCGCGCGGCCGCGCGCTGTGCTGCCGCTAATCCTCCGGAGCCCGAACGTCTGGGTCAGCTGATCTCGCAGTCGGTCGCCGACGATTCCGGGACCGCCGACGTCGACCTGTTGATCCGGACGGGAGGCGAGCAGCGGCTCTCGGATTTCCTGCTCTGGGAGTGCGCGTTCGCGGAGTTGTGGTTCACCGACCGGATGTGGCCGGACTTCTGCGCCGAGGATTTGCGGGCTGCCGTGCTCGAGTTCCACAGCCGGGAGCGGCGCTTCGGCGGGCTCGGCAGCGCGGTGCCGGAGACCGCGGTTCCGCGCCTCGCGACCGGCTGAGGTCAGGCGGCCTTGGCCGCCGCGGCCGCGAGGTCGACGAGCACCGACCAGTTCCCGTGAGAAATGAAGTGGGCGAATACCCAGGGCAGCCAGCCCTTGCGCCGCCATTCCAGGAAGGCGCTGTCGGGCAAGCCGGCGAAGCGGTCGCGGTCGATGACGTGGAATCCGGTGACGGAGAGCTTCTCGCCGGAGCTGAGCGTGATCTCCGCCTGGTTCGGGATCAGAAGGCCGCGCTCGCTCAGCTGCTCCACGAAATCCTGCGTGTCGGTGTAATCGCGCTGGAAGGCCGCGCAGAATTTGAGGGCATCCTGCACGATCGGCGTGGGCGTCGTGCCGCTGAAGAGCGGCCGCGCGTTGCCATCCTCGAGCGCACCCGAGGTCTCGTCGATGCAGAGCGTGTACTGCTGCTTGTCGGCGCTCTCGTGAAAGATGAAGGGGTAGCGGCGGATGTAGGCGGGAATGTAGGTGCCGGGCTGCCAATCCCCGTGGGCGTCCACGAACAGATTGCGGTCGCGCCGGATGCCCACCACCGAGAGCGCCGCCGCCCCGGGCGATGGCGTGAAAACGATCGGGTATTGGCGCGCGGCCGCCTCGAACTCGCTGCCATTGAGCAGCACGGCATGGCTCGAGCGCGCGAAGTCGAAGCCGAGCCGCTGCTTCAGCGACTTGCCGGCGTGGCGCGCGGGATCGATCGGCGTCAGCGAGCGGTAGAAGAGCGGAAAGCGCGGATCGGGCGCGGAGCCCGTGGAGGCTGGAGCAGACACCGCGACGGCGTCGGTGGATTGGGCCTTCGATCCTCCCTTGGTTGGCATGATCGTCCTACGTGCTGTGATGCGGTCCCGCCTTTCCTTGATAGCAGACGCGCGAAGCCCGTGTAAGCCCGCGCGAGCGGGATTTTCGGTCCGTCTAAACCATTGGTGTCTCAGCGCGCCTTGAGCGAGCCCAGCAGGTTAGCGTCGGTGAGGTCGATGCCCGCGAGGCGGGCTCCGGTCAGGTTGGCTGCGCTCAGATTGGCGCCCCGGAAAACCGCCCGCTGCAGATTGGCCCCGCGGAAATCCGCGTGCCGCCCGTCGGTCGCCTCGAGCTTGCTATGGATCATGCGGCCATCGGCAAGCATGAGCGGCCCCAGGTTGCAGTCGCGCAGATCGGCGTAATTGAGCCGCGCGCCCTTCAGGTTGATGCCGCGGAGGTCCGCGTTGGCGAGCCGGCATCCCCGGAGATCGGCGCCCTCGAGCTGCGCTGCCTGGAGCGCGATGCCCTCGAGGTTCATGCCGTAGAGCACGGCATTGTACCCCACGATCGCCGAGAGTTGCCGACGC
>Ga0210399_10004609_pt1 | contig 10709 bp, 12 predicted proteins | sample IncBWC14MmetaG_FD_150865 | JGI IMG/M metagenome (GOLD analysis project Ga0210399, IMG submission 150865) | Forest soil microbial communities from Barre Woods Harvard Forest LTER site, Petersham, Massachusetts, United States - Inc-BW-C-14-M | ecosystem: Environmental > Terrestrial > Soil >...
AAGACAGCGTCAGGCACGAGCGCGTCGTCGCCAACCCACTTCTCTGCGTCGACTACGAACGTCCACGACTGCGGATCGACGTTCGCTGTCGTTGGCGGCGCGGGCAGATCCCATGCATAGGTACCGCTTCCCTTGGGGAAGGGTACCGCGGCGAGGCTATGTGCCGCAGCGCTCATCGCCTCCCCTTCTTCGTAGCGAAGTAGACAACGGCTCCGACTGCGGCGAGCGCTCCGGCGCCGATCGCGACCATCTCACCAGTGCTCATGCCGGTCGTTGCGATCGAAGCCGGCGGCGCGGGCGGAGCGGCGCCGCATGCGGGGATGGTGAGTCCCGCCTTCTGGCCCGCCTCTTGAAGCTTCGCTGCGAGCGCAGGTGTAAGGGTGCCGTCGACAGGGACGTGCGGCATCGTCGTTTGGAACTGCGCGTTGATCGCGTCGACAGGGACGTGCGGCATCTGCGCTTGAAACTGCGCGTTGATCGTGTCGATGACCTCGTTGACGGCCGTTTGAAACGCCTTCACACGGGTCGTGAACGCCGGCGTCCCGTCGCAACCCTTCGCGATGATGTAGCCGCCGAGGTCTTTGCCTGTCGCGATGACATCGGCCTGCGCTTGCGTCGGATCAACGCCAGGCGGCTGTTGGAACTGTTGGTTCGGCGGGGGCGCAGCGTAGCCGCGCCGGAACCCGCTACGTGCGGCGATACGTCGCTCGAGACCGGACGTGTCGGGTCCGTACCGGCGAAGCAGGTTCACGCTGCTCGCACGCACGCCGCTGCGAGCGCCCATACCCGCCGGCTGCGGGTCGCCCAAGGCCCACGTGTAGAGCACCGGACCGCCGTTAGAGATCCCAAGCCCGTAGTAGCGCGAGCCGTTCGTCGACTGGAACCAGTCGCCTGCTTGCGCGCCTTGAGCCTGCGCGCGCAAGCTCGCGAGCTGTTCGTTCGGCACCTGATTCGCGTCGACGACGACCCATCGGAGCTGGCCTGGGAAGAGCGCCGAACCACCGCCGGCGTGCGAGAACGCGCCCGCGTCCGTCACCCACGATCGTTCGTGGAGATAGCTGCGGGGGAGGGAGGTGGCGTGATTCCAGGTCATGGTCTTGCGCTCCTACGCGTGCGCGTGCCGGCGTCCGTGCTTCGAGTACCACCACGCGCCCGCACCGAGGACGCCAGCGACGACGAGCGCCGCGACGATGGTGCCTGTATTGGATGTCGTCGTGGTGGTTCCAGACGGACCGGGGGAAGGACCGGGAGACGGTCCAGGTCCAGGACTCGGGCCAGGTCCGGGTGAAGGTCCGGGACCGGGAGCCGGCGGGTTGATCGGCGTCGTCTGTCCCGTGATGGTCGTGAGCCTCTCTCCCGAAGTGCCGGGTCCGGCTGCGGTGAAGCCGCGCACGCTGAAGTCGGCCGACGCGGCGGGGTACCACGCGTTGGCGTTGGGATCCGTCGGGTTCGGCATGTCGTTGTTGGGGTCGGGCCACGGCAGGTTCGACGAATCGACCGGTTGATCCATGATGTAGAAGAGCGCTCCGTGATCGATGCCGCCGTTCACGGGAGAGGAGGTGCCGGGCTGCGAATGAACACGCAACACGTCGCTGTTGTCCGTGTTCTGCGCGACTGCAACCGCAGCGTTCGGAAGCCCCTGCACGATCGTGAGTCCAAGACCAGGTCGCCGAGCGAGCGCGACAGGCGGATGCACCATCGCGCGCTTCGTGTCGGGCGCACGCGCGAGCCAGGCGCCGTTGTGCCACTGAGGCGCTCCCATGCCGAGCTTCTTCTCCACGTCGGGAGTCATCGGACCTTCGTATGCTCTCCACATGATCTTGCTCCTTAGAAGTCGACGATGAGGCTCCCGCCAACGCGCCAGTAGATCGCGCCGGGGAAGTTCAAGAGAAACTGCTCTTCGGGAGAGAGTCCCTCCGGGAAGAACGTCGCCGGCGGCACTAGTGCGAGCCGCGTCAGCGGATTCGTCTGACGGACCGACGCGAAGAGGGCGATGGTGCGCGGCCCTTGCACGGGGATGTCGAGGCTGTACCAGGGGAGACCTCCGCTTCGCCACGGCGTACGCAGATCGTACATCGTGCTCATGCCGGGAACGAGCGGTACGCCCCACGGCTTGCCGTTGTTCGGCGCGGTGTACAACGTGAGGTCGATGTAGAAGGGGTCGCCCGCCGGAAGCGTCGCCACTTCGTAGAGGAGCGCATTGCCCGCCGTCCACCGGAAGGAGAAGTTGTCGAGATCGTTTGGCCCTTGCGCGAGCCGAGGGATGCCCTGCGCATCGGGCGGTCCGACGTCAGTGAGGTGAAAGCTGACGTTGCCGTCCTGAAACTTCCAGCCCGGCCAGAGCACCTCTTGCTCAGCGACACGAAAGCCCGTGTCGACGGTGCCCTGCTTCACGCCAATCGTGAGTAGCTCACGCCAGCCTCGGATGTGTGCCGTCGCCCCGGCGCCGACGGAAAACTGCGCAAGCACGAAGAGGTAGCGGTTGAGCAGCGCGTTCGCGAGCCCGGTCTTCTTGTCGAAACCAGGCGCCGCGAGCGCCGTTGCGATCGTCGGGATGCGCAGACCAACGGATTCGATGTGCCCGAACGGATCACCGCCGATGAGCTGAACGCTCTCGTCGATGCCCGTCGTAGCAAACTCTTGCCGTTGGCAGCCCATGCCTGATCACCTATCGGCAGAGCTGGTTGACCACCGCGTTCGGCACTTCGTAGCCGAGGTCGCAGAGGTGCTCGAACGCTTGACGGTTGCTCGGGATGTCGCCGTCCGACACGGTCGTCCAGAGACGGAAGCTCACGATGACTTCGAGCGGCGCCGTCGGGAGCGGCGTGTCCGAGTGAAAGCGCATCAGGAGCTGTTGCGTCGGCTTGATGATCCAGCCGTACGGGTAGTGCGCGTTCCCGTTGAACATGTCGCAGAGAGTCGAGAGCGGCGTGAAGTACGAAGCGATCTCGTAGCGCGGTTGACCTTCGAGATAGAGCGTCGCCTCGATGCTCGACTGGAAGTTGAAGAAGAAGTCGGACAGCGACTGGAACTGGTTCTGGTTCGCCGTCGGCGACTCGTTCTGGATCCGCGCAACCATTCCGTCGACGAGGCAATCCTGTACGAGGCGGTACGGGACGCCGCCTTGGTTGCTCTGCATGCCGACCGCGGGGATGTCCGTCGTCGACGTGGTCGGGAAGGTTCCGCGTACGTTCACGACGAGCGGCACGATCGCCTGACCGGTAGCGCGCGCGAGCGCGAGCCGCGGGGAGCCCGCTTGGATGTAGCGCCAGACCTGCGGGTCGTCGCCGCAGCATCCACCGCCGGTGCTGACGTCGGGGGCGCCGCCGAGGCCCTCTTTGCCGTCGCCGGGCGCAACGAGGCCCGAAGGCCGGAAGTGCCAACGCTTGTTCTTCGGATCCAGTTCCATCGTCGTTCACCTTTCAGGTGGACGACGCGGCGCGCGGCGTAGACTTGCTTCTGCTCTGCGCCGCGCCGTCGGACCCGCTACGAGGCCGCGCCCTGCTGAGCGAACCGGATGCCGCACTCCGCGCAGATCGCGTCGCGGATGTCGGGGTTGTTCGCCATGAGGGTGTAGAGATCTTCCGTGATCTCGAAGCCCTTGAGCTTGACCTTGATGTTGAGCCGACCGCCCTTGAAGACCGCACGCTGCGACAGCATCGTCTGAAGGGTATTCAGACCGTCGAGGGTGCGCTCGTTGAACGCAGCTCCGGGGCCGGCGACCCAGAACGGATCGTCGGTGAAGCTCGGAGGAACGCCGCCGCCGAAGCCGCCGCTCGCAGCGAGCCACGCGCGCATCTCATCACCAATGTCCGTGTCGCGCTCTTCGATCTTGAGCCCGACGGGGATGCCGGCCTTGATGATGTACGGCATCGACAGGGGCCGGAACTCGGTGTTGCCCTGAAGGAGGCCGCTGAGCCCGATGCCGCCGTAGGTAGCGTCCATCAGCTCGAGATCGCGCGAGGGACGGAAGGCGCCGACGTTGGCTCCGGCCACGCCGGTCGACCCGATACGAATGGTGTCGACCTTCATGAAGTTGAGGGATGTGCCGAGGAACTTGTTGTAGAACACGTTCGTCTCGTTCACGAGGAAGTCGACGTCGATCTGGCTGTCCGACGCCGAGCCCGTTTGCGCGGACGGCGGCACGTAGGCTGTGTTCCGCAGCGAGTCGAGGAGGATGTTGCAGTTGGTACCGACCATCCACCGGAGGTCGTACGCCTGCGCCATCTTCCAGGCGACGATTTCCGCCCAGACACCCCACTCGAGAACGGCCGGGAGATAGACGGTCCCCGCCGGAAGGGCGCCCCCGCCGAAGCCGTTCGCGAGATCGGCATCGGTGAATACGTCCGGGCTCGGCAACTTCGTTGTGCCGGTCGTCGGATGATTCGTCGCATTGCCGAGGATGGTCCCCACGAACGACTCGGGCTCGAAGTGCCAGCCGATGCCGCACACAATCATGTGCGTCTGCGTCTCGCCCGGCATCGCGAGGTTCGTCGAGACCACGCCCTCGATGTTGGGCGAACGGCCCGAGTGGAACGGGTCGATCTCAGCGCCGAAGCTGACCTCGATCGACTCGTCACTTTGCGGCCCGCCGAGCAGCCAGTCCACCTCGATGACCGTCGGCATCGTGAGGAGCGGGCAGTTGGCGCGCGAGCGCAGGTCTTCGATGGTCGGGGAGAGCGCCGCGCCGAGACCGTACGGCTGACCGTTCTCCGGGTTGATCGTCCTCGCGAGACCACGCACGCTCTGCGACTGAAACTGCTCGCGCGGTTTACCGAGTCCCGCGCACGAGTTCTCATCGCGGAAGTACGGCGCCTTGGGTCCTTCGAGCCTCTGAATACGTCCCTTGCTTGCCATGTTGGTGTCCTTGGTTGGTGGCTTGATTGCTTGGGCGGCTCATCGCCACCGACGTCTGGTTACTGGAGATTCCGGGTGTTGGCGTTGCGGTACGGGTTGAACCGCTCCTGCTGAGGAGGACCGGAGACGCCGGCAGCCCACGGCCCACGCTCATGCGGGTGACGCCCGCGAACGTAGTCCTTTGCGCCGGGCGTCCACGGCGTTCCTGCCAGTGCCGTACCGGGTTGAGGGAGCTGCGCGGGCTGCCCCTGAGGAGGTGCGGGCGGCGCGGGAGGCGCAACCTGACCCTGAGGCGGCGCGACCTGAGCGGGGGGAGCGTACTGCGGAGGGGGAGCGGGCGGCGGAGGGCCCTGGGGCACCGAAGCCGCTGCACTCGCGGCCGGCGCGACGACGGGCTGACCGCCACGGCACTTGCCGCAGGTGCCGCCACACGAGCAGCCGGCGAGACCGCCACGGCCGTCGCCGTTGCCATAGCCGTCTCCACCACCATGACGCGTGTGGTAGAGGTCGGCGTGCCGACCGAGGCCCGGGGGCGGCGCGTTCGGGAAGGTCGGCAGGGTCGGCGCCTGCCCGGTCGTCTGACCTTGCAGGTTCGCCGCGCCGTTGTAGCCGGCCAGCTCGAGCGAGTAGAGGCGGTTGACCGCCTTCGTCTTGCCCGCGAAGCGGACGACAAGATCCTTCATGCCCTTGCCGAGGAGCCGCGCAGCGGCGCCGAAGCCGAAGAGCTGAAGCGCCGAACGGAGCGTCGGACTCCGCTTGGTGAACGCTGCCGCGACGAAGGGAACGACCACGACGACAGCGCCGACGCCCCACCGCTTGAGACCCATCGGCGCTTCCACCGACGCGCCGTTGTGCAGCGCGATCGGCTTGTTCGTCGTCGAATCCATGATGAAGTTCGGATCCGTCGCCGGGCTCTTGCCGTCCGAGTTCGTCTCGAAGAAATTGCCGTTCGCGTCGGTACCGAGCGGTTGCGTCGCGACGTAGCGATCGACGACGTCGGCAACGCCGGCGCCGAGGAGCATCGTCAGCCCGCCGGCGAACATCTCGACGCCGGTGAGCGGGTTCTCCATCAGGTGATGATGCCGGCGGCGGCCGTAGCGACGGCGCCGACCGCGACGCTCGGTGACGATCGCCGGATGCCGCACGATCTTGACCGAGCGGCTGCGGCTCTTGCCACGACGCGCCTTGCGTCGCTTGGGCCGATGCGCGCTCGCGCGACGAGCGGCACGACGCGGCTTCGAACGGCGACGAGCGACGGCCTTGTGCTCCTTCTTCGCCTTCGCGCGACGATGCGCGCGCCGCGAGGCAATCGCCTTCTTCGTCATCTTCAGCTTCCTCTTGCCCTTGCGACCCTTGCGACGACGCTTTGCCATCTTGCGGCTCCCGTCTGCGTGTTGTTTTCCCTTGGGATGTGTGAACGGCGACGCCTTGACCTTGCGCGCCTTCTTCTTCCGGCGCTTCTTCAGGCCGGTCGCGATGCTCGGGCCCTTCGGACCGAACGGTTTGAAGTGCGTCTTGCCGGCGGCGCGCGCCTTTGCCTTGCGCGCGTTGAACGCTTTGCGTCCAGCCGCTCTGCGCTTCGCACTTGTCTCGGCCATGGCGTGACTCCTCTGAGCGCCCCTTACGTGCGCTGAAGCGTCTCGCCGCCGCTTGCTGGGAAGCCTCGCAGACGTTTTCCGCTTCGTCAAGTGTTTGCGTTTCGACTCGTACAGAACCGGCGTCGACTCGGCTGCATTAGAGGAGGAGCCTCGGCGGAGGATGGTGAGGTAGCTAGACATGAGCCCACATCCTTTTTCGACAGATAGCGCTCGCGGTCCACGCAGAAACGTCGAAGGATTGCGCTAGCATCTTGTACGTCCAGTCGCATGTACGTAACGCGCGTATCGCGCGTACTTCCAGCTCGTTGAGCTTCGCCGCAGGGCTAGATTCGCCCTTCAGATAGCGCCCCCAACGCTTGGCGTGCTCGACGTTGCCGGCAGGGGTGACGTACTCAAGGTTCGTCAGCGCGTTGTTGGAGCGATTCGTATCCTTGTGGTTGACCTGCATACCGAACGGACGCGGGCCGATGAATGACTCAGCGACCAAGCAATGGATGTACTTTGGCACTCGACGAAGTGTGACGGCCCAATAGGCGCCCCCGCGCGTTCCTCTAAGAAACGACTGTAGAACACGAGGACGCCTTCTAAGACCGGTAGCACACGTCAGGCTTCGTACTGTTCCAGCGTCGGAGACCTCGTACGCACCCTCGAACCCAACGACCGGTCTCCACTCCATGCGCGAAGCCTACGCGACGTCGCGTTATGGGACAATGAGGCCGCGGTCTGACCAGTGACAGCCCTTACCTAGCTCGAGCCTGTAGATGTTGCCGTATCGGTAGAGGACAGGGAGATCTGGCTTGATAAACAGGCGAAACCACTGCCTTGCGCCCATGGGGTGAAAGTAGTCGCCAGGAGCTTTCGTCCCACCGCGGTGGTACTCAGCGCGTGTGACCTCCCCGATCTCTTCCCACTCGCTCAGCGCGCGCGGCGGCAGCTTATCGATGCGGCCTTGCTTGATCTCGTAGCTCCGCCCGAGATAGTGCCGTGCCTGATCGTACTCACGCGACGGCGCTTCGCCGGTACGCTTGAACGGCATCACCAAGCCCGAGCATTCGGGCCACGAGCGGCCGTCGGGGTCATGGAGCAAAGCGCCGCGCGGGGCGACCCACTTCCCCGAAGCGAGCTTGAAGCGCGCCTGCGTTCCTTTGCAGATGAGCGCCATGACGCTACGCGCGGCGAGCGGGAGGCGGAATCAGGCTGATCGCCTTGCCGACAACGTAAGCGCCGCCGATCGTCGCGCCTGCGATCGTCGCCCACTTGAAGACGGATACGATCGCGTCTGCCGCTGCCGATCCGGGGCTTTGCTGCTTCGGCGGTGCAGGCGGCAGAGGCGGCAACGTGAGCGCGCACGACGCGCCGATCTTCTTTTGCCACGCGAAGAGCTGAAGCTGGTAGCTGTTCGCGCGCTGTACAAGATCGCCGACCATGTCGAGCGCCGTCGGATCCGCGTGCGCCTTCGTGAAGTCGAGGAGACCGATGTAGAAGTCGCCCCAACTCGCGCGCGTTCCCATGTCGATCGCGGCGCACTGACGTACGGAATCATCCGTTCCGCGCGCGCTCTCTTGAAGCTGCTGAACGGCTAGCTTCATGTCGGAAGGGAACTGAATCTCGGGGAAGCCGGGGATGCTCATCGCGCCAATCTCCGTCGCTTCGGCTCGCCCGCGAACAAGTGCCGTCCGTGCTTCTTCTTGTACTCGTAGACGCCGTACCCGAGCCCGCCGACCGCTGCGATGCCGAGCATCCAGTAGAGAACGGTGCCTACCGGTACGCCGGTCAGGGGCGGTGGCTGCTGCGGCTGGCTCGTTGTGTTGGGAGGAGGTGGAGGGACTGGTTGCGCTGCCGGTGGCGGCTGCTCTTGCAGAACAGCGTTGATGCCAACGGCGCCGTCCACGAGCGTTGCATCATGTCTGGCCAGCCCGATCATCACCCACGCGCGGATGGTCGTGAGGTCGGGGCGATCGATCACGTTCTCGACAAGCCAGTCAGGAGAGAAGAGCTTGGCGACGTCCTTCGCGGTCCAGTCGTTCGGCGACGTGACGGCGACCGCGTAGCGAAGGCCCGCATGCACGACGTTGTCGGGGACGTTGCTCCACGTACCTGGGATGGTCGGCGGTGTTTGCGGATCGGCTCCAACGCCTACGCTCGCATCCATCGGCGTGTCGATCGAGATGATCTCTACGCCTTCCGTGAACGGACGACCGATCCCTATGATCTCCGCGCCGGCGTTTTCCATAGGGTTCACCCAGGTTCGTTTCGTGCCCTTCGGGGACTGCGAGGTACCTACCGAGAGTAAGGTGCTCGGATCGACGGTGAACCACTCGCCGTCTTCGTCGCGACACGCGAGGAGCACGTGCGATTGCTCACCGTTCGGGAAGTCTTCCTTGATCACCATCGTGGTGATGCCGAGGTTGGCCGTAGCGGAGCCGACCGCCACGACGCCGTCATCGCAGTCGCCCTTCGGAATGCAGAGGTTAGGCGTCAGACAGAGCGTCACCTCCGCGCTCTGAATCGACTCCTTGTTGACAGGATCGGGAGCGTAGACGGTCTGACCACGAAAGGCGTCAAGCAGAGCTTGCACCTGCTGGCGAATGATCGGCGCATGCGTACGTCCGTGCAGGCCAGCATCGCGAAGAACGGTGCCGGCCCACTCCGAGATGCGTTGGCTCGCGCTGCCTTCACGGATCTTTGCCGCGATGACTTGCAGCGACTGCGCGTGCCCGGCTGTACCGGCCGCGTACGGAGCCCGCATGACTCGCGCGCCGGCGTCTTGGAGCGAGGGCGCAAAGGTGCTCACGCCTCTAGACCTAGCATAGGAGAGCCTTGCAGCCTACGTTCCCTCTATGGCTGATGACGCGGCCCAGAAACGCCGCCTATGCAGAGCGGCCGTTGTCCTACTTCGGGGAGAGGGCCGCTCTCTTACGGAACTGGGCCTGTACGAGCTGATCCTCGAACGGCTCGACGCGCTCGAAGGGGCTCCGCCCGTTCTGCCTCAGCCGATCTCTCATGACTCCGAAGACCCGTATCCCGTAGCGCCTCAGCTCTTCGGTGAAGAAGAGCCGACCACGAAGCCCGAAGGCCGACGAACCCCCGCCGCTGGAACGACCGTTACGCAAGTAGAGCCCAGCCCCGGCAAGGGAAGTGGCGCTTTCCACTTCGCGGAAGCTGCGCGCATTGCGCAGGCGAAGTCGCTCGACAAGACGCGTGAGCTGGACCTCGACGACATCTTGCACGACAAGGCCCGACCAAGCCCGACGCCTGAGAAAAGGATACCGACCGAGCCGGGTCTAGGCGGCGTGAAGAAGAAGCCGAGCCGCTAGCTTGTAGGCTGCACCCACTCGACGATCACGAAGCCAGCGCCAGACGTAGGAGCGCCACCGAACGTCACCTGTACCTGCGACGCGGCGCCAACGAACGATGCGTCGAGAGACTCTTCGTCAAGACCAACCGTCGTCGGATCGTTCGCAGTCGACGGCATGAAGAGCGACGGCTGCCCTGAGATCCCTACCTGGATCGTTGCCCCGGCTGGATAGGGCGTCGTCACGTCGAGCTTGCAACGTGTCTGAATCGAGCCCGACGGCAACGAAGAGGACGATACTACGTTGGTGGTTCCGATCGGGATGCGAATAGCGCCCGACGCGGCGCTCGCTGTCGCTGCATCAAGAGCACGCTTGGTGACGGCGTCATCAGCGCCAACGGGATCGGCCACACGATGCACGACGAACGCGTTATCGGCGGCGTTGCGCGACTCGAGCGCGCCGGAGTTGTCCTTCAGACGCGGACCTGCGCTTCCGCCGATGTGGAAGAAAGCCTGGAAGGTCCCTAGCAGATCTTGAAACGTAGCCATGACGGCCTCCTATTCTGATTGAGATAGCGTGTGGTCGCTCTTGCAGGGCGTGCAAGGCGGACGATGTCTTACCTAACCATCCACGACTTGATCGCCGAGGTCGTGAAGACCCTCGGACGGTACTGACCCGGCATCGGCGCCGGCTTGGGCGCCGGACCTTGTCCTGGCAGGGGCGCCGGTGGAGGCGCGCCCGCTACATCGCTGATCGCCGTGATGGTGACGCCGCACGGCCAGTTCCACGGCTGATTCGGGTCTGCCGACGCCTGGCAGGCCGGCATGGCGAGGTTGATCGTTGTCGACGCGCCGAGCCACTTCGCTTGGATGGGCGCGTTCTCCGGGCTCGTGATCTGCCAGCCGGCCATGCTGAGCGCAGAGAGAGCTTGCTGCCAATCCCAACTCGTCGACAGGGT